>Ga0315281_10015390_pt1 | contig 10260 bp, 6 predicted proteins | sample YL17G07_0_MG_FD_204540 | JGI IMG/M metagenome (GOLD analysis project Ga0315281, IMG submission 204540) | Sediment microbial communities from Yellowstone Lake, YNP, Wyoming, USA - YL17G07_0 | ecosystem: Environmental > Aquatic > Freshwater > Lake > Sediment | place: USA: Wyoming | collected...
TCTTGTACGCGGGTATCCCCAGGACCGCGCTCTCCGAGGGATGGATAGGATAGACCTCGCCCCGGTAGCCAGTCCCCAGGACATTGGTGAGTTGTATCGTACCCATCTTCATGGGGTTGTTCGATGCGCCCCAGAAGGCCAGAGACGACGGGTTCATCAGTAGCTTTAGCGGGTGCATACTCTCCTTCCCGACGAACCATGCACTGTTCGTTGGAGCGCCATTCTCTTTTCGAATGACCTAATGATACTTTATATTCCTGACATGCAGTTCGAGGAGGAATTCGGAGGCTGCATGTGCCGAGATGTCCAGGAACAACTGTTTGGAAGACGCTTCGGTCTTTCAGACCCGAAGGAACTTCTGGAATTCGCAAATGCCGGTGCCATTAATTCGCCAAGCGAGACCGATAGCCCTAGCTTACACGGGCGCGCAGATAGCGCTTGAAACTCCCCATCGATAAATTTCAAGATCTCAGAATCGAGGTTCAAATCCGCCGTCCCGGGACGTCCTGGATACGAATGCCCGACTATATTGCGCGGCCTGCCGCATGACCCTCGTGCACCGCTTCGAGTAAACGGCGTGGGCTCACCGCGTCGCCGGCAACCTGGTAAGGGACATTTTCCTCTTTCAAAATATCCATGAACCCTGTCTCGGAAGCGGCTCCCAGGGCGGTTACAACCATCGGGGCAGGCTCGAGGCGCGTCTCCTTGCCGTCCTTGATATACACAACCGCGCCGGGCTCGATCCGGGTAACGGCCGCGCCGAGGAGCAGGGTGCCTCCCGACTTCTTGAGGCGCCGGTTCAGCCAGTAGCCGTGAGCCGTGAGTTTTCCCACGGGCGGCATCTCCTGCATCTCGACGACGGTCACGTCGACGCCGCGCGAAATGAGAAAGTCGGCCGTCTCCATGCCGACGTACCCTGCGCCCAGTACTACGGCCTTGCTCTTGAGCTCGACCTTGCCGAGGAGAACCGCGGGGGCGTCGAAGACGTTCCCGCCGTCGATGCCCGGTATCTTCGGTACGGTAGGCAGTGCGCCCGATGCGAGGATCACCGCATCGGGCTTGTCGGCCCGGAAAAGTTCCTCCGTGACCTCCTGACAAAGACGTATCGTGACACCGCGCATTTCGAGCGTTCGGGCCGCCCAGGCCACCCAGTCCGCATACGCTTCTTTGTGCGGAGGCTTGGCGGCGGACCGCAACTGGCCGCCCGGTTCCGAGTCTCTTTCAAAGACCTCGACGCTGTGCCCGCGTTCCAGTGCCGACATCGCGGCGGACAGGCCCGCCGGGCCGGCGCCGACAACCCACACCCTGCGGGGCGCTTCCGCCCCGGGAGTCCCTTTGTACTCCTCGCCGCACTCGGGGTTGATAGTACATGTGACGGGTTTCATTTCTAACCCTAGCCGCTCGATGCACCCCTGGTTGCAGGCGAGGCACCAGCGGATCCGGTCGAAGTCTCCGCGCCGGGCCTTCGCGATGAGGTCGGGGTCGGTAAGGTGCTGGCGGCCGAAGCTTATCAGGTCCGCGTCGCCGCGGCCGATGACCTCGTCGGCGAGCCTCGGGTCGTTTATCCTGCCTACCCCGATCACCGGCACATCCACCACCTGTTTAATCGCCCTGGCGCGGTGCAGGTTGAAGCCGGCCTCGGTGTCCATAGAAGCGATGCTGTAGTGACCCGGAGTAGAGGCGACACCGACCGATGCATGGATAGTGTCGGCGCCCGCGGTCACGAGACGTGGAGCCAGCCATTCCATGAACGGGAGCTCGTATCCCCCGCGTACGAGCTCATCGGCCGACACCCGGACGAGGACCGGGAAATCGCTCCCGACTTGCTCTCGTACCGCCTCGAGGATCTCAATCGCGAACCGGGCACGGTTCTCGTCGGACCCGCCGTACTCGTCCTGACGCAGGTTGGAGAGGGGAGAGAGGAACTGCTCTATCAGGTAGCCGTGCGCTCCGTGGACCTCCACGGCATCGAACCCGGCTTCCCGGGCACGAGCGGCGGCTCTCGCATACGCTTCTATAACCTCGGCGATACGGTCCGCGCTCATCTCCTCGCAGGGCTGCATCATGGTCGGGCTCGGTAAGGGTGATGGAGCCTCGGGCGGAGCGCCGGCAAAGGCTTCGAACGTCTCGCGGCCGGCGTGGTGTAGCTGCAGCGCTACCCTGCCGCCGGCGGCGTGGATCGCGTCGGGAATCTTCTTCAAAGATGGAATGAGTTCGTCGCTCCAGGCGCCGATCTCGGTCGGGAACCCTTTTCCCCGCGGGTCGACCGCGCAGACCTCGGTGATGATGAGCCCGACACCGCCGCGCGCTCGCCGGGCGAGGTATGCGGTCAGGCGCTCGGTGACGCGTCCATCCGAATCGCCATAACCCGTACCCATCGCCGGCATCACCGCGCGGTTCTCGAGCTCCAGGCGGTTAATGCGGACTGGAGAGAACAGATTTATTAACTCTGGAGGCATTTTCACGCGTTCTGTGCTACTCGACTTTTTCCCAGAGGGACGCGTTGCCGTTGCCGAAGCCCCCGCACAGCATCGCCACACCGCGCTTCGCGTCCGGCAGGTCGGTCTTCATGATATTCTTCATGGTGATGACCATGCGGGCCCCGGACTGCCCGAGGGGATGACCGAGCGCGAGGGCGCCTCCCCAGAGGTTCGTCTTATTGAACGGAGCGTTCTCCTCGACACCGAGCTCCCGGAGAACAGCGAGAACCACGCTGCCGAAGGCCTCGTTCAGCTCGAAAACGTCTATGTCATCAACCGTGAGGTCCTTCCTGTCGAGCAGCTTCTTGCAAGCGGCTGCCGCGGACATCCCCATCATCGTGGGGTCGTACCCCGCCATCACGCCTCCGCCGTACTTGAGGCGATAGGAGAGGCCCAGCTCGTCGGCCTTATCCCTGCTCATGAACAGTATGGCGGCAGCCCCTGTTGTAAGGGGGGAGCTGGTCGCCGCCGTCACCAGGCCGTCGGGCTTGAAGGCGGGCTTCATCTGGGCCATCTGTTCCAGGTCCGGGTTGTCCCTTATCCACTGGTCCCGGTCGACGACGAACTCCTGGCCGTTCTCGTCAAGCCCCTTGATGGGCACGATCTCGTCAGCGAACTTTCCCGAGTCCCTTGCGTCCCTGGCCCGCAGGTGGCTGTGGTAGGCGAGCAGCTCGGTGTCCTCACGCGTTATCCCGAACTTCTCCGCGGTCTTCTCCGCGGTGGGTCCCATGGGAAGGTCGGCCGGGTTATAGTACTCCGCGATGCGGGGTGGAAAATCCATCCCCATTCCCATAGTCACGTTCTGCATGTCCTCCACTCCCGAGGCGATATAGATATCGCCTTCACCGGCCATGATGGCCCGCGCGGCGTGCTCGATCGAGGCCATCGCCGACGGGCACTGCTGGTTGATGCCGTTGGTCGGCACGCTATCCGGCAGCCCGGAAGCGAGCCAGCCGAACCGTGCGATGTCGTTCTGCATACCGGTCTGGTTGGCGGTCCCGCAGAAGACTGCCTCCACGTCCTCCGGCTTGACCTTCGGGTTCCGCTCGAAGAGTGCCTCGTAGACGTAAGTGAGAAGTTCGTCCGGCCGCAGGCTGCGGAACCAGCCTTTGGCCGCGTGGGCCCTGCAGTTTGCGGTCCTTACCCCGTCGACCAGAACGCATTCCTTTAGCTCTGCCATTCTCTACCTCCGTTTTCATTCCTTGGTTTTCCGGCCTCTGGAACCAGTATATTCTACCCGAATTGCTCGTCCAGCCTGTATTTTTCTTCGAGGCCGATCATTTCGTTGAATTCATCGAAGGCCATCATCTTGTCCCTGATACCCGAAGTGTCGCCGTGTTCGAGTAGATATGCATAGGTGTCGGCCAGTGCCTTTGCGGATGCGAAAAGGCCGGAAAGGACATAGCCCACGCTGATGAACCCCATCTCGCGGAGTTCCTCCAGCGGCATGACAGGGGTTTTCCCGCCTTCGATGTTGTTCACGACCAGCGGGCCGGGCACCTCTTCGGCTATTCGCTTCAGCTCTTCAGCGGAGCGGGGCGCCTCTATGAAGATGAGGTCCGCCCCCGCTTCCTTGTACGCCTTCCCACGGCGGATCGCCTCGTCGAGCCCGAGCGGTTCCCGGGCATCCGTGCGGGCCGTTACGGTGAAGAGCGCGTCGCCCCGCGCTTCCCGCGCCGCCCTGATCTTGGCGACGTGATCCTCCATCGGGACGACCGACTTGCCGCGCATGTGACCGCACCGCTTAGGCCACGTCTGGTCCTCGAGCAGTATCCCCCGCGCTCCCATTCTCACAAGTTCTACCACCATTCGCGTAACGTTCAACACCCCGCCGTACCCGGTGTCGCCGTCCACGACCACGGGTATCTTCACGGCGTTGACAACCCTCCAGGCCGTCTCGAGGATCTGTGTCTGCGTGAGGATCCCGAAATCAGGTTCCCCGATGAGCGACGCCGCCACCCCGAAGCCTGTGAGCACGACCACTTTGAAACCCGCACGTTCCGCGAGCTTCGCACTGAGTGCATCATAGACTCCCGCGGCAAGGATCACTTGGTTGTCCCGCACCAACGGATGCATTTTTTTCTCGACCATTTCTCTCCTCCTCGGTCCGAAGCGGCCGATCTCTGGCGGCATCTCTTGCAGCAAGGGTCATCTACTGGAGGTCTCGGTCGCCTATCCCTGCTTTTTTGTACCGAACCTCTCAAGCAAGATGTGGACTGGGATGAGAAGTAGCCAGAAGTACTTTGCGATTCTTGCATTAGCAAGGGCGATGGGCATCGATGCCAGGAATACCAGTACTGTGCAGAGGTTTGCCAGGACCGCGTGCTTCCCCAGTTCGATATCAAACCCTTTGATCATCAACTGCCCTTTACCGATGGAATACCACCAGATGACGGCCATCAACAGGCTGGCCACCGCCAGGTTGGCCGCGTAAACGATTGTCGCGATTGCGGTATCTCCATACTCGCTTATGAGACTGGCTGTGAATGGCATGAAGACTATGCACATCAGAAAGAACAGGTTAAGCCAGAGGAACCATCCGTTGTAGCGCTCGACATACCTGAACATCAGGTGATGGAGAATCCAGTATATTCCGATGATCGCGAAGCTGAGGACAAAAGCCTCGTAGTTGGGCCAGAGCGCGCTGAGCTTGGAAGCCAGTGTGCGGTTGGTCAGATGAAGGGAGATACTCGGTACGTGAATGTTCAGGACCAGCAGCGTTATCGCCACCGCGAATACCGAATCGCTGAATGTGCCGATTCGGTCGACGTTCAGGATTTGCTCATCTATCTCGATGAATATCGCTGTCTCTTCTATGTCTGCCATTGTTGCCAACCTCCTTCTTCACTGCGCGACTAACTATTCAATAGCCCGTGAAACGATAGATATTTTGAAAGTGCGCGGCAGGCGGCGTTAGGGGAAAGGTAGCAGGGGATCCCCGCCCAATGCAGTTCTGCCATATAGGGAAAGGCGAACCCGCTGGGAATCCCGATCACGATTATCGGTTTGTCGATCGCCTGGAAAGCCTCCTTGATCTCCGCGGTGTGCATCTTCAATAGCCCCAGGTCCCCTTTGCGATAAGCGGGGGCCCCTCCTACAACCATGAGTACGTCCACGTTTTCATCGGATGCCGCTATCTGGATGACCTCTCGGAGGTTCCCGGGAACAACCGCGCCGAAGCCCATGTCCACCGGGTTTGTGAAGCTCGTGCCTTCGCGCGGCAGGACCTGCCCGAGCCGTTCCAGGGTCGTCTCGCCGAGAGGGGGGAGCAGAAGGCCGTTCTTCTCGGCAGCGTCGGCGGAATTGACAGCTATCCCTCCCGGGGGGCTGATGACGCAGACACGTCTACCGCAGGGCTCCGGGAGGTGGTAGAAGACCGCCATAGTCTCCAAGGCATCAGCGAGGTCATCGACAACGACGATGCCCGCCTGTCTTGAGGCGGCCTGCCAGATCTCTTCACTTCCAGAGACGGCGCCGGTATGCGATGCCGCAGCGAGCTGCCCTCTTTCGGTCAGGCCGGCTTTCCAGACCAGCAGGGGCTTCTTCCCCTTGATGCGCGAGGCGATTTCGAGGAAACGGCGGGCGTCGCGGACTTCCTCCAGGTATGCCACAATCATCCCGGTCTCAGGATCGTCGGCGAAATACTCTAGTAAATCTGCGCAGTTCAGGTCAAGTTCGTTGCCGCTGCTCACAATCTTGGAAAACCTTATCGCGCGCTCGGCACCAAGCAGGTAGAGCATAGAGCCGATGGAACCGCTTTGGGATACGCAGCTCACCGTCCCTTCATCGGGGCGCATACCGCCGAAAAGGGCAACCTTCCCGGTCGAGGAGTAAATCCCCAGGCAGTTGGGCCCGACCAGCCTCAACGTCGAATCCCTGATTATGTCGAGTATCTCGCGCTCGAGCTTGGCTCCCTCCGCGGTCCCGGACTCTGAGAAGCCGGCCGTGCTTATAACGCAGGCTCCCACGCCGGCATCGACGCACTCTGCTATGACAGCGGGCACTGCGCTGGGAGGGACCGCCAGGATAACCAGGTCAGGGGGCGATGGCACTGCTTTTATTGATGGGTAACAGGTAAGTTCCAGGATCTCTTCGTGTTTAGGGTTCACCGGGTAGAGCGGGCCCTCAAAGCCCATGTCCATGATAGCGCGCAGGAGCATCGTCCCGGGATTGTCCAGCCGCGACGATACCCCGACAATCGCTATGGACCCGGGGTAAAAGACCTTCTGGAGCTGTCTTGCGAGCTTGCTTGACTGCACTTCTTCTGCGCCCATCAAGCGCATCATACCGTAAAAATCCTGTCTCGTCTTAATCGCGAGCTGTGTCTCCCATCGCATTATCGGTTTTGGGCTTGATAGACTAAACGCGCAGGGCGGCTGGACCGAATGAAGGTTTCGAGCATGGATGATTCAGTAACTGCCGGTCTATCCTCTGTTGAGGTCGAGGAACGGGTGGCACAGGGGCAGACCAACGCGGTCAGAGAAGTGAGCAGCCGGTCCTACTGGCACATTATCCGCGCCAACGTCTTCACCAGGTTCAACGCGATCCTCGGGACCCTGTTTGTTGTCATCCTGCTCTTCGGGCAGCTTCGCGACGGCCTTTTCGGCCTTGTGATAATAGTCAACACTCTCATAGGGATTATCCAGGAGGTAAGGGCCAAGCAGACCCTGGACCGCCTTTCTCTCATAAGCGCTCCCAGGACTCGAGTTGTCCGTGATTCCAAACTCATCGAATTACCAATGGACGAGGTCGTTCTCGATGACGTAATCGAGCTGCGCACCGGTGACCAGGTGGTGGCGGACGGTATCGTACTCGTCTCGGAGGGGCTGGAGGTGGACGAGTCCATGCTGACCGGGGAATCGGAGCCGGTCGATAAAGCCACCGGTGACGAGGTGATGTCGGGGAGCTTCGTGGTCGCCGGGTCGGGAGAGTTCCGCACAACGAAGGTCGGGGCCGATTCTTATGCGCGCGAGCTCGCGTCCCAGGCACGCCGCTTTCAAGTAGTCAGCTCAGAGCTTGTAAACGGGATAAACAGGATCCTCCGCGTCATAACCTGGATCATGATACCGGCCGGAACCCTTCTGTTCATAAGCCAGCTGCGCGTCTTCGACTCGTTCGGCAGGGCGGTGCCGGGCACCGTGGCGGGCCTGGTGGGGATGGTCCCGGAGGGCCTCATACTGCTCACCAGCGTGGCGTTCGCGGTCAGCGTTGTAACACTCGGACGGCGGAACGTGCTCGTGCAGGAGCTTCCCGCGGTCGAGGGGCTCGCCCGGGTCGACGTTGTCTGTCTCGACAAGACGGGGACTCTGACCGAGGGCAGACTCGTGTTCAACCGGTTGGAGGCTCTAGACTCGGAGGAGGAGCTTGCCGACGTGCTCGGCGCTTTCGGTGCCGACTCCGCCTCCCACAGCACAACACTTGATGCGATATCCACCGCGTTCCCGCCGCCGGAGGGCTGGAGTATCACGGGCCGGGTCCCGTTCTCCTCCATACGCAAGTGGAGCGCCGAAAGCTTTGGCGACAGGGGCACCTGGGTGCTGGGCGCGCCCGAGGTCCTGCTTGAGAAAGCTTCCGGCGTTGAAAGCCTGCGGCCTGAGGTCGATAAACTCGCGGGGTCTGGAATGCGGGTGCTGATGCTCGCGCGGGTGAAAGGGGAGATCGAGGCAGAGACTCTTCCAGGGGACCTCAAGCCGGTAGCTTTGTTGCTTTTCGAGGAGCAGATGAGAAGTGATGCGAGCGAAACGTTACAGTATTTCACGGACCAGGGCGTTACCATCAAGGTCATCTCCGGGGACAACCCCGACACTGTGGCCACGGTAGCGAATCGAGCAGGTGTTCCCGATGTCGGCGACCCGGTTGACGCCCGTGAGTTGCCCGAGGAACCGGGGGAACTCGCACGCGTCATGGATGAGCGCACGGTCTTCGGCCGGGTGACACCGGGCCAGAAGGAGGCGATGGTCGAAGCGCTGCAGTCCAGGGGGCATGTGGTCGCCATGACGGGAGACGGCGTCAACGACGTACTCGCCCTCAAGAAAGCCGACATAGGAATAGCGATGGGTTCGGGGTCTCCGGCAACAAGGGCTATCGCCCAGCTTGTTCTGCTGGACGGGAAGTTCGGCACTCTTCCCGGAGTTGTCGCCGAGGGGCGCCGCGTTATCGGGAACATCGAGCGGGTGGCCAATCTGTTTCTGACGAAGACCGTCTACGCCACGCTGCTGTCCATCATCATTGGCCTGGCGGGATGGGCGTTCATCTTCCTGCCCCGGCACCTCACATTGATCGGCGCTCTCACAATCGGCACGCCGGCTTTCTTCCTTGCGCTGGCGCCGAACAAAGCGAGATACCGGCCAGGATTCGTGAAAAGGGTCTTAAGATTTGCCGTCCCTGCCGGCGTTGTGGCGGCCCTCGCTGCTTTCGCGGCGGGTGCCCTTTCACACGTCTATTCCTGGATCAGTCTCTCCGAGTCCCGTACTGCGGCCGTTATAGTCATCGCGATAATCGGACTCTGGGTGCTGGGGGTTCTGGCCCGGCCCTTCACCTTCTGGAAGGCTCTCCTGGTGATGGCGATGGTCGTGGGTCTTCTACTCGCGGTCCTTGTGCCGCAGATACGCGATTTTCTGGCGCTGAACCTCCCGTCGTGGTCGGTGTTCGCGCAGACAATGGGCATAGCGGCAGTGGCTATCATCTTGATCGAGATAGCGTGGAGGTTCACGGGCTGGCGCCCGCGCGGCGGCCAGCGAGAGCGCGCACCGTGAGTACTGGACGCAATCGGCAGCGTCAGTCGCCACGTTCCCAGTCCGAAGGTAACCGATGCCGTCCCTGCTTTATCAGTTCCAGGTTTGTAAGCCGCTCCTGCGTGACACCGCTTTCAAGTTCGAGTATCTCCCTCATAGCCTGACTTGCGCGCTTGGAGAAGCGGAACCACGTCCGTGGCTGTTTCTCACCGCTCAACATGCTTGAGACGGCCTGGGTAGCGTACCTGTAGTAGTCCCCGGTCGATGTCGCGGGTGTGATGAAAAGGTACCTGGAGAGGATCGCGCCGCCCGGTACCCTCGGGTTCTGTTTGATGAGCGCGTCGAGTCTCTTTATCGCGTTCTCAAGCGTCTGCGGGTCCCTGGTTATGTGCGCGGCAACAGAATCGGCCAGGATGTCGTCGTGGTGGTATGCGAGGTCGAGCTGTTTCAGGATGAAACCTTCTGAACGTTGTATCAAGACCAGGCAGACGAACACGAGGATCGTTGTCAGCCAGGCGATCACAATGTTTGTAAGCTCCACTTTCATCAGGATGATTGAAACAAGGGCAAGTACCCCGAATACGTCCAGCAAGATGGATGGCAGGAACTCGATGCTCCAAAGGCTCGGCGGCTCGACGTTTTCCCCGATTACCAGGTGGGCTACCTCATGCGCCATTATGGCGTTTGCCTCGTCGACCGAGATGTCCGCTTCAAGCAGGCCCTTTGTGACACCGATATAGGCGGTGCCCCCGGCATCGGCAAATGCCATGGCGTTTGGTGCCGGGTCATCGAGGAGCACGAGCACCGGAGCTTGGATCCCCGCGGCAATGCTTACACCGTCTACCGCTTCCTGGAACTTGAGCAGTGAAGTAGACCTGTGGTCGTCCGTTTGCTGCCCGGTGAAATATTCGAAACGTTCCTTTGCGTACCGGGCGCGGTCATAGCAGACAAATCCGAGGTAGATCATAAACGGCAGGCACGCCAGCGCTACGAGCTTGTCGGCCGAGGATGTCTCGAAAACACCTGAGAAGGGTGTCGTGACAGCG
>Ga0315281_10015391_pt1 | contig 10260 bp, 10 predicted proteins | sample YL17G07_0_MG_FD_204540 | JGI IMG/M metagenome (GOLD analysis project Ga0315281, IMG submission 204540) | Sediment microbial communities from Yellowstone Lake, YNP, Wyoming, USA - YL17G07_0 | ecosystem: Environmental > Aquatic > Freshwater > Lake > Sediment | place: USA: Wyoming | collected...
CCTTGCAAAGGCGCCCGATCTCCGCGACGGGGCTCAGCGTTCCGATCTCGTTGTTCGCGGCCATGACCGAGACGAGGATCGTCCTCTCCGTCAGCGCCTCCGCGACGGCCTCCGCGCTCGTGATGCCGAAGCGGTCGGGAGGGACATACGTCACGCGGAACCCTTCGCGCTCGAGCTGGCGGCACGGGTCGAGGACGGCCCGGTGCTCGATCGACGACGTGACGAGATGGTCCCCCTTCGCCCGGTTCGCGTGCGCCGCGCCGAGGATCGCCAGGTTGTTCGACTCCGTCGCCCCGGACGTGAAGACGATCTCCCGCGGCTCGGCCCCGAGCGCCTCCGCCACCGCCTCACGCGCTGCGTCGACAGCCGCCCCGGCGCGCAGGCCGAAGGAGTGAGTCCGCGAAGCCGCGTTCCCGAAGTGCTCCGAAAAATAGGGGAGCATGGCCTCGAGAACTCGCGGGTCGAGTGGCGTCGTCGCGTGGTAGTCGAGGTAGATCGGAACCTCCAGGCCCATCCGGCGCTGCCCCCCCGGTTCCATCGTGGCCCGCGGCCGGTCAGAATTCAAGGCGGGAGCCGCCATGCGCCACGTTCTCGTCTCCACCTCGAAGCGTCACCCCCTCGCCGAGGAGCTTCGCGAGGCCTCGGACGGCCGGACGACGTTCCTCTCCGTTCGCGGCGTCGAAGCGACGCTCGAGAGGATCGCCCGCTCGGCGCGCCTCGACGCTATCGTCACGGACGACCCCGCGATTGTCGCCGCGATCCGGGACGAGATCCCGGGGAACCTCCCGGTCGTCCTCGCCCTCCCGTCCGACTCCCCCGCCGACCTCCTCGTCGCGCTCGACGGGGCGTCGACGGCGTGACCGGTCAGCGCGCCGCCCCGTTCCTCCGCGCCCGCTTGTACTCGGAGCGCATCTCGGACTGGAGACGACCGAGACGGTACGTATCGCGGTTGACGAAGCGACCCCAGCAGGCGAGCGAGGGGTGGACCGCCTCGATCTGCCGCCACATCTCCTGGACGAGGACGCGGTAATCGGGGTGTCCCTGCGGCAGGGACCGCAGCTCGCAGAAGTGGATCGCCTCGCGGAGATTCATCCGGACGGTCCACCGGGCGCGGAAGGCGAACGGAACGACGTACTGCGCCTCGTACGGATAGTCACGGCGAAGCCTTTCGTGGAGGGACGCGGCCTCTTCCATGCAGGCGTCCCAGAGGGGGCGACCGGCGATCTCGTCCAGCTCGGGCGGGACGTCCCACCCGTGCGCCGTCGTGAAGAGCTGCCGCTCCTGCGACAGGATCCGGTGGCGGTGAAGGTCCCGGTAGATGCCGAAATTCCCGAGAAGGTCGAAGGTGTAGTCGACGGCCTCGAGCGCCCGAGGCGGCTTGTCGCGCCGATTTCGCCGGAGCGAAGCCAGCTCCTCCATCCGCGCGGTGCGCTCGGCCGGCGGCATGGCCCTCACGCGCGCGCGAAGCGTGGGAAGCGGCTCGTCCGCGTCCGCGTAGAGGAGCGCGGCCAGCACCGTCTCCTCTCCTTCCGCATCGAAGTCGAGGAGGCGGACCGGCTCCTCTCGCGCCGGCGCCAACGCCGGGACGGCGGCGATCTCGCCGGACATCGCGCGCGTCCTCTCCCGCATCACCGCGAGGTAGTCGCTTCGCCCGGCCCGCTTCACGAAGGCGGGGATCAGCTGGTCGAGCTCTCCCTTCAGCGCGCCCCCCAGCGCGTTCAGCTCCAACAGGGGGTGCGACAGAAGCCGGTTGACGAGATGCTCGTGCGCCTGCCCCGACGCGAAGACGCCGACATTCGTCCGCGTGGCGCCGGGGAGGTATCCGCGCATCACGTCGCAGGCGTGCGCGCGGACCGTCGCGCCGTAGGCGCGCCACGCCGTCTTCAGAAGCTCCTCGTCGCGCGTCACGTCCTTCCACGCGAGCGGCTCCCCGGTCTTCGGGTGGCGGACCTCCACCTCCTCGATCGGGAGGAGGCGCTTGATCCCTTCGAGCATGGGATCGATCTGGGCCGCGTAGGCCGAAAAGAGGCGATCCATCAGGGTGAGGAACGACACCCGGTACGGCGAGGCGCAAAGCCTCTCCTCGGGGTGGAAGAGCCGGCTCCCTTCGGCGTCGCGCTGATCGAACCGAACGTAGCGCGTGGACTTTTCGAGGAAGGCGATTCCGACGCGGCTGTCCTCGACGACCTTCGCCGCAACGTTCGAGATCCCCTCCAGCGCCACGTGAGCGCCGCCCAGCTGCGCCACCGAGTCGTCGCCGTACCCCACGAGGACGCGGTCGTAGAACTCGCGCGCCCGCTTCAGCGCCGCCGGGTCGTCGGGCGCGCACCCCGCGGGCGACAGGATCCCCGCCGTCAGCCCCTCGCCGCCGTGGAACTCGTCGAGAAAGACGCGCCGCAGGCTCTTCGCGGACCGGCTGTAGCGCGAGAAAAGCGCGCCGGCTACCTCCTGCGGCAGCCTCAGGCCGAAGACATCCCGGTCGGTGTTCGTGAAGTACGGAGAGAGCGTCCGGAGCTCCTCCTCGGAAAACATTTCGGGCATGTGGCTCGATCTTATCCGCTAGCGAGCTTCGATCCTCGCTGCCACGACGGGCGTGAGCTTTCGACCGGGCGACGGGGAGCCCCTATCGGCGAAGAGCAGGACATAGTACGAACCCGGCCCCTTCGAAAGCGGGATCCGCGCCTCGATCCTGCCGCCCGACACCGGGAATTCGCCGGTCCCGCCGCCTTCGTACCGGACCCGCGGCGGCAGCACCGGAAGCAGCGTCTGGAACGCCGGGGGGAAGCCGTACCGGTCGCGCCGGAGGATCTCCTCGCGCGTGATCGGTGCGGGCGCCCCTTCGAAGGCCACCTCGATCACACCGGCCGACCAGCCGGAGGGGAGCATCGCCCGAAAGGGCGCGCCGCTCCCCGCGGCAACCGGCCCCGCGGGCACCTCCACCCACTCCGCCACGCGCCGGACGAACTCCTCCGTCATCCGGAACTCCCCCCCGTCCCATGCCACACCGATCCCGACGTGCGTCCACTTCGGGTCGAGGATGGCGCGACGGTGACCGTCGTCGGGGGGCCGCTCTTCCATCATCCGCTCGTGCGACTGGAGGAGAAGCGCGGCGATCTCACCCGGGACGATGTCCCACCCTTTCCGCGAGATGGACCCGGCGTTCTGTCCATGGAAGTCGACGCCGCCGGCGAGCGCCCACCGCAGGTACGGCGGCCGGCCCGCGAGATCCCAGTGGCCGACGAAATTTCCCCTGACGGCGTCGAGGCAGAAGACGTCCCCGACCTTCGCGGCGAGGAGGTCGTATTCCACGGGCGGTGCGCCGTATGCCGCACGGTCGGCGTTGATCCGCCGAAAGAGCTTCTTCTTCGCCGCGGCCTCCCGCTCGGCGTAGTCGATCCGGCCGCGGTCCTCTCCGTAGCGGACAAAGCCCGCCGTCGCGGTCCGCGCCCGGTCCGGCGCCCCCCCGCACGCGACGGCGATGAGCGCCGCGGCGGCCGCTGCCCCCTTCCCCGGTCGAGGCGTCCGTATCACGCCGGCCGCGTCCTCCGGCCCGTAGAATCCAGCCTCTGACATTCCGCCGCAAGCGCGGAAGAGAACGGGAGATCCCGATGATCCGCTTCGGCACCTCCGGCTGGCGCGCCATTTTCGGCGAGGAGTTCACGTTCGACAGCGCGCGCCGCGTCGTGGCCGCCATCGCCCGCGTCGCGAAGGCGACGGGCGATCCGTCGCGGGGGATCCTCGTCGCCTCGGACACCCGTTTCCTGAATGAGCGTTTCGTCGACGAGGCAGCGCGCGTCCTTCTGCGCGAAGGGGTGAAGCCCCTCGTCTGCGATCGTGACGTCCCGACCCCCGTCGTGGCGTATACCATCCGGCGTCTCGGCGCGCTCGGCGGGATCAACTTCACCGCCTCGCACAACCCGCCGGAGTGGAACGGCATCAAGTTCTCCACGGCCGACGGAGCCCCCGCGCTCCCCGACGTGACGAAGAGAATAGAGGTCGAGATCGAGAGGACGACTGACGCGGACGCCTCGACAGCGCCGAAGGCGAAGCTCGAAACGCTCGACCCGCGCGCTCCCTACCTCGAGGAGATCTCCCGCCGCGTGAACGGCGCGGCGATGAAGAAGGCCGGCCTCCGCGTGGCGGTCGACCCGCGCTTCGGGACGTCGCGCGGCTATCTCGACGCTTTTCTCTCGGGCGCCGGCGCCGACGTCGCCTGTCTGAACCTCCACCGCGACCCATACTTCGGAGGCTTGTCGCCGCAGTGCGACGCGCCGAACCTCGTCGAGCTGGGGAAGCTCGTCACGAGCCAGAAGCGCCACCTCGGCCTCGCCACCGACGGCGACGCCGACCGTTTTGGCGTCCTGGACGCCGACGGGACGTACGTCAACCCAAACCTCTGTCTGATGTTGCTCACGGATCGGCTGCTTTCGCGTCGCGGTCCGGACGACCGCCGTGGAATCGCCCGGTCCGTCGCCACGACACACGGGCTCGACGCCGTGGCGAACGTTCACGACGCACCTGTCTTCGTGACGCCGGTCGGGTTCAAGTACATCGGCGAGCTCCTCCTCGAAGGCCGGATCGTGATGGGGGGCGAGGAGTCAGCCGGCTTCACCATGGAAGGGCACGTCCCGGAGAAGGACGGCATCCTCGCCGACCTCCTTCTCGCGGAACTGGTGGCGGAATCCGGCAAGACGATCAAGACGCTCATCGAGGAGCTGTTCCGGAAGGTCGGTCGTTTCGTTCCCCAGCGCGCCGACGCCCGCCTGGAGCCCCGGATCGCCGCGTCTCTGAAGAACCGACTCGCCCAGAACCCGGCGAGCTTCGCGGGATTCAGGGTCGAGAGCATCGACCGGATGGACGGGCAGAAGCTCCTCCTCGGCGACAGCCGCTGGATCCTCTTCCGCCCCTCGGGAACCGAGCCGGTCGTGAGGATCTACGCCGAGTCGGCGGATGAGCGCGAAACCGACCGGCTCCTGACCGAAGCCAAGAAGTACGTCCTCGAAAGCTGAGAGGAGACGACATGTACGCCATCGAGTCTCTCCATGCACGGGAGATCCTGGACTCCCGCGGCAACCCCACGATCGAAGTCGAATGCCTCCTCGAGGGAGGCGCCTCCGGCCGGGCGGCGGTGCCGTCCGGAGCGTCCACCGGAACGCGCGAAGCGCTGGAGCTGCGCGATGGCGACAAGAAGCGATACGGCGGCAAGGGAGTCCTGACCGCCGTCAGGAACGTCAATGACACGATCGCCCCCGAGCTTCAGGGGATGGACGCCCGCCAGCAGGTCGAGATCGACCGGACGATGATCGATCTGGACGGCACCGAGGCGAAGTCGAAGCTCGGCGCCAACGCCCTCCTCGGCGTCTCGATGGCGATCTGCCGCGCCGCGGCCGAGGCGTGCGGCCTGCCGCTCTTCCGGTACATCGGGGGCCCTTCGGCGGTTACGCTCCCCGTCCCGATGATGAACGTCATCAACGGAGGGGCGCACGCGGACAACCCGCTCGAGCCGCAGGAATTCATGCTCTTCCCCGCCGGCGCGCCTTCCTTCCGCGAGGCGCTCCGCGCCGGGGCCGAGGTGTTCCACGCGCTGAAGGGAATCCTGAAAACCACGAAGCTCGCCACCGGCGTCGGCGACGAGGGAGGCTTCGCCCCCGACGTCGCCACGGCCCGGCAGGCGCTTGACCTGATCGTCGAGGCGATCGGCAAGGCCGGCTACGTGGCCGGCAAGGAGGTCTTCATCACCCTCGACCCGGCGGCCTCGGAGTTCTTCGAGAACGGGAACTACAGCATCGAAGGGAAGAAGATCTCCCCCGCCGAGATGGTCGCCTTCTGGGAGGGGCTCGTCGCGAGCTACCCGATCGCCTCCATCGAAGACGGCTGCGCCGAAGGGGATCGCGAGGGGTGGAAGCTGATGACACAGAAGCTCGGGTCGAAGATCCACCTCATCGGCGACGACAACTTCGTCACGAACCCCAGGATTCTCGCGGAGGGGATCAAGGAGGGGATCGCCAACGGCCTTCTCGTGAAGATGAACCAGATCGGAACGATCAGCGAGACGCTCAAGGCCGTCCGGATGGCACAGACGGCGGGCTACATCACAGTGCCGTCTCACCGCTCGGGCGAGACCGAGGACACGACGCTGGCCGACCTCGCCGTGGGGACGAACGCCGGCTTCATCAAGACCGGCTCCCTCTGCCGCAGCGAGCGGATCGCCAAGTACAACCGCCTCCTTCGGATCGAGGAGGACCTTGGCGAGGACGCCGTCTGGCCCGGGCTGAAGGCGATCAAGAACTAGCGGCGCCGAGGCGCGGGAGGGCGCGAGGGCCGTGCGTGACCCTCGTGCTACCCTCCGCGCTTCATGTTTTCCGCTCTTCCCCTCGTCTTCGCCCTTTCGATCTCCCTTCCCGGTCCGCGCGAAGCCGCGGTCGAAGCAGCGCGCCTTGCGGAGGCGGCAGCCCGCTTCGAGGAGGCCCGCGCTTTCTCCGGCGAGTACCTGAAGACGACCCGGACTCAGATCCTGTCGGTCTCGGGCGGTCTCCTCGGCGAGGAGGTCGAGACCGTCCGCGTCCGGGTGAAAAGCGGCTGGCAGGCCGTGGAGCTGGTCCGGGCGCTCGAGGGGGGGTACGACGTGACGAACGACCGCCGGAAGACATGGACGCCGGCTCCTCCGGCCTCGGACCCGGCATCTTCTTCGGACTCTTCGACGCCGCTGTCTTCCCCTGCGGGCGGCCTCGTCTTCACGCCGCTCTCGCTTCCGGAAGGGCTGTGCGGCGCCTCCTTCGCCCCCACGGCCGAGGCCGGCGCGCGGCCCGAGGGACGCCTCGCATGGGACTGCCGCTCCCTGACGCCGCTCTGGGCCGAGCTGACGCCGGCCGACGCGCCCCACGAGCTGACCGAGCCGCGCGTCCGCTTCGACTTCGCCCGCGCGGGCGAACTCCTCTACGCCGCGCGGTATACCCTCGAGGGCCTGGCCGACGACGGCGGGACGACCGTGAAGATGCGCCTCGTTCTCGAGATCTCGGACCTCAAGAGCGCCGACTGAACGGACGCGGCCGAAGGCCGCCTTCCCGGCCGCGCTGCGCTGCGAGACAATGGACCGTGCGTTTCACGAAGGTCGTCAGATCGCCGGGCTCTCGCCCGCAGATCGTCGGGATCCGTCGCCCGCCGCAGCGCTACGCCGACCGGCAGAACATCAACCGCCCCGAGGAGCCCCCGGAGGAGAACATCGCGAGCGCGCCGGCCGCCCGCCCCGAGCGGCCGGCGGTGAAGCCCGCGTCGTATCTCGCGCTGTCGCTCCTCTTCTCCCTGCTCCTCTTCTCTCTTTTCTTCGTCGGCGACCGTGGCTTTCTCCAGGTGCGCCGCCAGCGGCGGGAGCTGCGCGCGGCCCAGGACGAGGTGACGAAGCTGGTCGAGGAGAACATACAGCTCGAGGCCGAGGTGGCCGCGCTGAAAAACGACCCGGCCGCTCTGGAAAAGATCGCCCGCGAGAAGCTCCAGCTCGTCAAGCCCGGCGAGGTCGTCATCGTTCTTCCCGAGGGGTGGGAGAACCGGGTGAGGCCCCAGCCGTTGAAGGCTCCGCCCCCGGCCGTCGTCACGCCGCGCTGAGGGCTACGAGACGCTCTTGAGGTCTGCCAGCACCTCGGCCGCGTGCCGGGCGGGGCTGACGTCCTCGTAGACCCTCGCGATCTTCCCCTTCGAGTCGATCAGGAAGCTCTTCCGCTTCGCGATGCCGAAGGCGAGGTCAACGCCGTAGCGCTTGATCACGTCGCCCTCCGCGTCCGCGAGGAGCGGGAACGTCAGGCTGTTCTTCCTCGCGAACTTCTCCTGCGCTTCGACCGTGTCCTTCGAGATGCCGATCACAGCCACGTCCGCCGGGTACTTCGGGCCTTCGTCACGGAAGGCACAGGCTTCGATCGTTCACCCGGGGGTGTCGGCCTTCGGGTAGAAGAAGAGGACGACGCGCTTGCCGCTCAGCGAGCCGAGCGTCACCTTCCTCCCTTCCTGGTCTTTCAACGAGAAGTCGGGGGCCGCGTCACCCGGTTTCAACGTGGTGGAAGAGAAGAGTCCCATACCGGCACTCTACGCCTCGCTTCGGATCGCGGACGGGGCCGCCTTGACGCCCCCTTGGGGGCGGGTTATCTTCCGCTCCCCTGACGCGGGGTGGAGCAGCCTGGTAGCTCGTTGGGCTCATAACCCAAAGGTCGCAAGTTCAAATCTTGCCCCCGCAACCAGTCGAATCAACGGGTTAGCTTCCACGGGCTAACCCGTTTTTCTTTCGGTTGTCCGTGTCCCGCGATCGCGGCCCATCAGCGCCTGACGATGAGGGCTTAGCCTGAGTGAGCGTTCACGACGACGTTCTCCCGAGGGGTCGACGCGCGTGCACGGCCCGTACCGCCCTACGGCTCGTAGCGGATGGGGAGGTACTCGGGGAACCACATCGCCCGTCGGACAGACTCGTCGAGGTTCGAAAGAACGCTTGCGTCCGCATGCCCTTCCACCACCGCCCGCCGGATGACGGCGCACGCCACGGCATGGGAGCAGTCCCGGATCCGCGTGAGCTGAGGATAGATGGCGCCCTCGGCGAAGTCCTCGGCGGTGACGTTCGCGGCGAGGGCCTTGGCCGCGTCGAGGAACATTCCGTCGCTGATGTGCCGGGCGCGCGAGACACACGCTCCCAGCCCGACGCCGGGGAAGATGAACGCGTTGTTGCACTGGCCGATCCGGAACGTCCGTCCCTCGTAGGTCACGGGCGGGAAAGGGCTCCCCGTCGCGATGACGGCGCGCCCGCCCGACCAGATCATGGCCTCCTCGGCCGTGCATTCGCTCTTCGAGGTGGGGTTCGACAGCGGGAAGATGAGCGGCCGCTCGTTGAGTGAGGCCATGAGCCTCACGATGCTCTCGGTGAAGGTCCCCGCGGTCGCCGAAGTGCCAATGAGGATCGTGGGACGCGCACTGGCCACCGTCTCCTCGAGACTGATCCGCGATTGGTCGCGGCATGTCCATGTGGCGGTGTCCTGGGGATCGCGCGCGTAGAGCGCCTTGAAGTCCTCAAGTCCCGGCCGGTCCCGCCTGACGAGGCCCTTCGTGTCGACCATATAGATCCGTCGGCACGCCTCCTGGACCAGGAGCCCTTCCTCGACGAGCGCCGAGACGAAAAGAGCCGCGATGCCGTGCGTCGACGCTCCCGCCCCGGCGAAGACGAGCCGCTGGTCACGGATCGGCTGGCCGGTGAGCTTCAAGGCGGAGTAGATACCCGAGAGGACGACCGCCGCGGTCCCCTGGATGTCGTCGTTGAAGGTCAGGAGCTTGTCGCGGAAGCGCTCGAGCTGCTTTATCGCGTTCCCCTTCAGGAAGTCCTCCCACTGCAGAAGGACGTTGGGGTAGACCTTCCGGACGGCCGCGACGAAGCGGTCGACGAAGTCCTGGTAGTCCAGTCCGCGGATCCGCTTTTGCCGAAGGCCCAGGTAGAGCGGGTCCTTCAGCCGCTCCTCGTTGTTCGTTCCGACGTCGAGGGTGATGGGGAGCGTCGAGTAGGGCGAGACCCCCGCGCAGGCCGTGTAGAGGCAGAGCTTGCCGATGGGGATCCCCATCCCGCCGGTCCCCTGGTCGCCGAGCCCGAGGATCCGCTCGCCGTCGGTGACCACGATGACCGACGGGTCGGTCGTGTGGTAGTTCGAAAGGACCTTCTCGATGTTGTTCCGCTGGTCGTAGCTCACGTACAGGCCGCGGTTTCGCCGGTAGATGTGGGAGAACTTCTGGCAGGCTTCGCCGACGACGGGCGTATAGACGACGGGAAGCATCTCGTCGATCCGCTCGTGCACGAGGCGGAAGAAGAGGGTCTCATTGCGGTCGTGGAGGCTCGTCAGGTAGATGAACTTCTCGAGCGGCGTCGGCTTCGCTAGGAAATTCTCGTAGACGCGCTGGAGCTGCTCCTCCATGGTGCAGACGGCGGGGGGAAGGAGGCCGTGGAGGTCGAGCTCGTCCCTCTCCCGGGCCGTGAAGGCGGTTCCCTTGTTGGTGAAGGGATCCATCAGCAGGGCATCCCCCTTCACCGGGGTCGACATGTAGCGCTGCCCGGTGGACGGGTCGACCTTGATCGAGAAATTCATCTGTTTTCCTCTTTCCGCGCCGCTCTCTTCCTCCGCACCCACGGCGTCCCGAGCGCGTTCGAGCCGTGTGCCACCTGAAACAACCTACGTTCCGCCCCGGCCGCTCAGTCAATGGGGCCTTTATCTCAGCAGGGGACCCGGCTTTCAACCGTCT
>Ga0315281_10015393_pt1 | contig 10259 bp, 10 predicted proteins | sample YL17G07_0_MG_FD_204540 | JGI IMG/M metagenome (GOLD analysis project Ga0315281, IMG submission 204540) | Sediment microbial communities from Yellowstone Lake, YNP, Wyoming, USA - YL17G07_0 | ecosystem: Environmental > Aquatic > Freshwater > Lake > Sediment | place: USA: Wyoming | collected...
TCCCTGCCTTCTCGCCGATCGTCGCCGCGCGTTTGGCAATCCCCTCCGCAAGGCGATCGAACTCGCGCGCGCAGACCGCGACGGCTCGAGACGAGCCAAGAAACGTCGCCGCATCCTGTGCTCGGCGACTCCCCGCATCGGTCGCCGCGACGGTCTTTGCCGACACACGGCCCTTTTTGAGTGATCCGCCGGTAGATCCGACCGCCGCGGCGACCCAATCGGCGATCGTCTCCAGTCCCTGGCTGATCTGCCGGGTATCGGCACCGCGCAGACAGGGCTGCAGCGGCGCGTCATCGAGCCGAACGACGCGAATCGTCTTCGCTGTTGACTTCGCCTTGCGTTCGGCAAGCGCCGTTTCGGCCAGGACGGTTGCTGGCGTCTTGCCCCAGAGGCGGTCATGTAAAACGACGACGATGCGAGCCTTCGCCCAGACCGCGCCGTCGTCTTTGGCAGGCGTGGTTGCTCCGTCGGCGGTGACACCCACGTGAACCGCGTGCTTGCCGCCGGCCGAGAGGCGAACGGTCAGAAGATCCGCGAGGCCCTTGGCAATCGCGAGATCGTACTCTGTCGAAGAGATGGCGACTTCGACCCGTTGCGCGGCCGTGGAACCCATGCGGTCACTCTCCTCAGCTGACTCGAATGAAAAGGGGCCATGCGCAATTGGCAGGCCCCAGTCATTGGACGTGTCGGCGCGCGTCAGCGCGCCTTATCGCGTGCGAATCCTACAATGAGGATACGTATATTTCAACCCGCGCCGCCGTAAGTCCATGTACTGAAGAGAGTTGCGAAAATCGACGACTACGTCGTCGGCGGCTTCGCGTGGGCCGTCCGACCGCTTGATGCGCTCCCCGAACTGCTCGACCCGCTCCCCGACGAGCCTGAACTGCCCGAACCGCTGCCGGACGAGCCCGAACCGCTCGACCCTGACGGCCGCTCGGTGGACTGCCGAGAGGATGCCGCGGTCGTTGAGGCATCGTTCACGTAGCCGTTCCTCGTCATGCGGCCGTGCGGTTTTTCCGGTTCGTTTGTCGCCCCGCGCACGATGATCACGATCGGTGACTGGTTGTATCCATAGTTATACCCGTACCCATATCCGTACGGGTTCCCGTAACGCGATCCATACATGCTGCTGTAGTACGGGTCGTATAGGTAACCGCGCCGAGACCCGTAGTAGCCATAGCCGCGGTACGGTTCGCAGAAGGCAGAATCGTAGTATCCCCACGGGTCCATGATCTGAGATGAGAGACACTGATCGCGGCTTGCCGAATTCGGCGCGCGTTGCATCTCAACCGCCGACGTCGACACCCCGCTCGCATTCGAGGCGACCGCAAATACGGCCGGGTTCGAAACCGCAATCATTATGTCGATGGTCCCCGGTGGAACGCCGGCGTCGGAGAGACGGACAAGTGCCTTCGCATCAATACTGAACTTCTGCTCGGCCACCGATAGCCATGCCTCTACGACCGCGGGGTCGAGCGCCTTGCTCGCCTCGATCACGTCGTCGAGCGTGATGCGTGGGCGCGAGGCGATGCGCGCGGTGCTGAAGAACATGTCCCGATTGCCGAGGGCGCTGAAAATCTCAGCCGGGTACGTGGAATCGATCGACACGGGGGCATAGCGCAACGCCCGAAGCGCGTGCCCGCCGCTCGCCGTCACATTCACGATGTTCGTCCACTGACCGCTCGGCTCAATGGCGAAAACGCCCGATGTCTTACGCTGTACGCCGAGTCGATACGCCTTCTGCTGCTCGAGTGTGAGATCGTCGGCGAACCCGGCACGGCACTGCTGGTCACCGTTGAAGTAGAGCCGGCTGCCATTGGCCGACCACGCGGCCGACTCCCAGCCTTCGCATCCCTGCCGTTTGACGTCATGCCGTGCGCCGTCGGCTTCGACGTGCGTGCGTTCCGTAATCTTCTTGTCGACGATCGTGATCAGATCCGCGCCCAGATCACTCGACGGCACGACGCAGACACGCGCGCTGTTCGTGGGCATCGGCTGACCCTCCGCGACAACCGGCTCCCAGCATCCGGCATACGCGCTCCACCGCGGGCCGGCGGTCGGCGATTGCGCAACCGCGACCGACGCGAACAATCCAGCAAACACCGCGGATGAAATGGCTTTGGTTGTCATGGTCGTTTCCTCAGAAGCGGATGCTGGTGCCGACGTTCACAGCGAGCCCCGACAAATTGATCCGGCCGAAGTCGCTATAGTCCTTGTTCAACTCGAGCGAGGACGCCGTGTAGCGCGCCTCGCTGATGAGCGACCACCGGGTCGTGAGCGTGTACGCGAATCCGCTGAACACCTGGGCCATCGCCCCCCAATTCGCCGACCGCAGTTTGTCCGGGAAGACCTGCATCGACGGGAAGACGATGAAGTCCCCAGTCTGTGTGAATTCGTAGTTGATCACTCCGCCGCCGATGCCGACGTAGGGCACGTACCGCGCGGGGATCCAGGCAAGCGAGCTGATCGCCCGACCACGATCGCGCAAGTTGTACTTGAGATTCGCTGAGAACCCGAGTGTGGACAACTTCGTGGTCTGTTCGATCGGTTTGTCGTTCTGATCCAGCCAGTCACGGTACTCTGACCGGCGCGACCGAGCGGTTCCGTCGAACGAGACACCGAGGTCGATTCGTCGCGTCGCGTGGAAGCTCAGGTCGGCGCCAAAGCTCGCACGGTCGAAACCTCGCGGACCGATCGTCAGCTGCTTTTGCTGCGAGGTGAACAGTTCACTCGACGCATTGGCGCGGGAATATCCGCCACGGAGGGAAAACGTCGCGTTCGGCTGGTGGAACAGGAATCCGTCCCCATGGGCGAGCGGGTCCGGGCGTCCCTGCTGCGCACCCGCACCGGTCGGCCCCGCCGCCAACAACGTCGCGGTAGCAAGCAGAGCAAAGGCGCGACCGACAGTTCCGCCGCTGCTTCGAGCGGCCGACGCCGACATCCTATCCCTTGTCACGCGGCTCCGTTTCATGACCAACACCGGAAGAGGTCTGTATACAGTCTGGCATCCAATTGCCAAACCCGCAAGGGCGTCCCGGATTGGGCCATCCAGTCGGTACACCGCGCCCGTAGCGACGATCCGAGCCTGAGCACTGGGCACTTAGCGCGAGCTGGCTCCAGCTTGGGCTCGAGCGCGAGCTGGAGCCAGCTCGCGCTCGAGCCAAGTGCCAAGTGCTCCAGCTCGTCACGCCGGCGGCCCCGGTTTACGAACGCACCAGCTTTCGGTACGCGACCCGGTGAGGCTGATCGGCGTCGGCACCCTTCCGCTTTCTGAGGTCTTCCACGTACGCCTGGTAGTTCCCCTCGAACCAGACCACCTCACTGTTCCCTTCAAATGCGAGGATGTGCGTCGCGACCCGGTCGAGGAACCAGCGATCGTGCGAGATGATCACCGCGCAGCCGGCGAAATCGAGAATCGCGTCCTCGAGCGCACGCAGCGTATCGACGTCGAGATCGTTGGTCGGTTCATCGAGCATCAACACGTTGCCGCCTGCCATCAACGTCTTGGCGAGATGCAACCGGTTGCGCTCCCCACCGGAGAGATTGCCGACCTTCTTTTGCTGATCGTTGCCGCGGAAGTTGAAGCTCGACAGGTAGGCACGGGAGTTGAGCTCCTTTTTGCCGACCATGATCTGCTCTACCCCGCCTGAGATCTCCTGCCAGGCACTGACGTCGTTGTTCAACTCGCGCCCCTGACCGGCGTAGGCGATCTGCACGGTCTCGCCGACCTTGAGCTTCCCTCCATCGGCCTTTTCCTGGTCGACGATCATCCGGAACAGCGTCGTCTTGCCGGCGCCATTCGGTCCGATGATCCCGACGATCCCGCCACGCGGCAGATCGAAGCTCAATCCGTCGAACAACAACTTGTCGCCGAAGGCCTTCTTGAGATCACGCGCGCTCACGACATCGTTGCCGAGTCGCGGCGGCGGCGGGATGACGATTTCGTGGGCGACCGCCTTCTCGGCGGTGTCTGCGGCGGCGAGCTGCTCGTACTGCTGGATGCGGGCCTTGTTCTTCGCCTGTCGCGCGCGCGGCGACAGGCGCACCCACTCGAGCTCGCGGTCGAGCGTGCGCTGGCGGGCGGACTCCGTTTTCTCTTCCACCGCCAACCGCGACTTCTTCTGTTCCAGCCAGCGGGTGTAGTTGCCCTCGTACGGAATGCCCTTGCCTCGGTCGAGCTCGAGGATCCAGCCGGCGACGTTGTCGAGGAAGTAGCGATCGTGCGTCACCGCAACAACGCATCCCTTGAACTCGGCGAGATAGTGCTCCAGCCACGCGACACTCTCGGCGTCGAGGTGGTTGGTTGGCTCGTCGAGGAGGAGCATGTCCGGCTCTTCGAGCAGCACGCGGCAAAGCGCGACGCGGCGGCGCTCGCCGCCCGAGAGGTTGGTGACTTCGGCGTCGGCGGGGGGCAGGCGCAATGCGTCCATCGCGATCTCGATCTTGTTGTCGAGGTTCCACAGATCATGCGCGTCGATCTGCTCCTGCACCTTCGCCTGCCGGTCGAGGAGCTTGGTCATCGCGTCGTCGCTCATCGACTCGCCAAACGAGTTCGAGATCGTATTGAACTCGTCGAGCAGGGCGCGCTGGACCTTCACGGCCTCCTCGACATTCCCTCGAACGTTCTTTGTCGCGTCGAGTTGCGGCTCCTGGGGGAGAAAGCCAATGCGCGTTCCCCTGGCCGCCCACGCCTCGCCCTGAAACTCCTGGTCCACGCCGGCCATGATGCGCAACAACGACGATTTTCCAGCGCCGTTCGCGCCAAGGACGCCGATCTTGGCGTCGGGGTAGAACGAGAGCCAGATATCGTCGAGAATGATGCGCGAAGGCGGGACGACCTTGCGCAAGGACTTCATCACATAGATAAACGGGACAGCCATTGGGACCGGATTGTCGGAAGAGGCCTGCCCTCAGCGCAGCGAGGGGGCTGCACGCGGCAAAGGCGCGAGGGAAGCTAACGACGACCCACAGATCCACCGATCCTAGTGGACTGTAGCAGTTGAATTACCAGTGGACCTGATGCGACGCGATGTGTTCGTATGGGCCTGTGGGTTCCGGATCCCGATTGCTGTGAAGGATGCAGCGCATGAGTTTGCGCGAGAGATCCGGCACTGAGGTGAAGATGCCGCGGTCAATCACGTCTCGTTCAATCTTGCGAAACCAGAGCTCGACTTGATTCGGCCACGAGCTGTAGGTCGGCGCGTAATGGACCTGCACCCGGAGATGATCGCGCAGGAATTGCCTCACCCGCTCCGTTTTGTGCGCCGAGAGGTTGTCGACGATGATGTGGATCTCGCGTCGTCGGGGCTGGTACGCGATGAGCGCTGCCAGAAAGCCTGCGATCGTGCAACCGTAACGGATTTAGCCAGATCTTCGCTCGCGCCGAATATTGCTACGGCGCTCGTTCCAGGGTTGCGGTCACGCGCGTGGTCGACGGCTCGCAGCCATCCGCAACGACCACCACGGTTTGCTTCCAATCGGCGTAGCCGGCCCGCTTGACGACGAGATCGTAAGTCCCGGCATGGGTTCCGACGTTTACGGTGTCCGGGTCGACCGGTATCGCGGGCATCAAGAGCGTATCCGGTTTCGTGTTGCGTAATGTCGCAATGACCGTACTTTGCGCAACGACGGAAGCGCCCGTTTGAGCATCCCGCACGGCGAGCTTGATCGCAACCACAAGAGCGGCGTCGCAGGTTACGATGCTGTGACAACCGGCCAACGCCAGTCCAATTCCTAGAGCGACGAGCCTCTTCATTTTCGGGGATCCGAGAAATACATGCCTTCTAACCCCTCGCGACTTGATCAAGGTCACTCCTTGAGGTGGCCGGTGAATAATGTCACCGCGGGATCCCAGAGTTGTCAGGCACCTCCAGTTCCTACTGGCATTCACGTACCTCGGGGGTCGGTCCGTTGGCCGGCCCCTGGACGTACTGAATATCACTCACGCTGTAAATCCCAGAATTGACCGCGATCACATAGTAGTACGCATGTGTGTACGTGCAGTCGGCCGGCTTGGATTGCGCGGTGTAGCCCGACTCCGTGAACGGGAGTGCTGTGTCAGTAAAGTGAGTCGTCGACACACTGCCGATTGTGTTTCCTTGTTCAGTCCAAGTGTAGGTCGATGCGTCCCACACAGAACGGAGGATGACATACTGGGTGGTCGCGTACCCGAATGTGGTCGGAACGGCTGACCATGAGAGGTATGGCCGATCCGCTTCGTCGAACGTAATTGTGACATTTGGCGAGCCGACGGTGATCTGTGAAGTCACGTTAACACTTCCCAGGTCCTGCTCGATTTGGCCTAGAGAGGAGAAGTACAGGTTATCACAGAAATCGTTGACGTCGGCGCCGCACCCGTTACCCAGAAGGCTGACAACGCCGTAGTATGTTCCTCCGTCGCCGCCATCCCATGAGAATACGGGACCGCCGCTGTCGCCATGACCTGAGTACATTGCTGCCCGCGTCATGCAAAAGATCCGATGAGTCTTGCCTCCGGAACTTAGCTCGCGGTCGACGCAAGTCTCGGTGACGTTTCCATACGTCCAACCAGTCCTAAAGCCCATCTTGTTCAAGGTCATGCCGACCGAGATGAAGCTCGCCATCCCTTGATTAGACATATTGATCCACGGGTGGTCGTAATCGACCACGTCCGAGCCGTCTTCGTCTGATGAGCGGTACAAGGTGCGGACGATCGCGCCGCGGCGGCCTTTTATGGCACCGCTCGAAGTACTAAGGGTTACAAACGCTGCGTCGCTCGGTCGTTTATCATCGCAGGTTTGCACATCGCTGCATGTAACAGGCGCAGGATCAACGCTTTCGGTCCCAACGGTTGGATGGCTGCCGTAGTCAGCGGGCTGTTTGAAGGTGTCGCCGTCCATCTCCCACATCACACTCGTAACAGTGCGCGGCCGTAATGAATCCGGGCGTGCTGCTCCGATCAGCAACGATCGATGTACTGCAAGTTCGCGGGCTTGTGCCGACACTAATGCCTCCACCGAGCGTATCAGTAGAACTCGAAAGGGTCTCCGCCGAAAGCATGATGCTCGCGGATTTATTGAGCGTCGCGGGATACGCAGGGGCGGTGATCTCGATGTTGACTGCCGGGCGAGGTATGCCAAGCTGTGCCAAGCGAGCGGTCAGTCGACCCGCGGCCCCAGGTTGGTCTCGATCGACTCCGATCGATACCTGGTTGCGGACTTCGTCAAGGTCATCCATGACGACGCCATTTGCGCCGAGTAGAGAGTCGACAACCAAATCACGCCAGTCCGACAATTGCTGGAATGTGTACGTCGCGTTGGCACTGTAAATCGGCGCAGCTCGCTGCTTTTGTTGCGCGAGGTAGGTCGTCGGGGTGTGGCGCCTGACCGCGGATTCCGCCGGTCCGCTACGCGCTGGGTCGACAACCTGAACGACAAAACTCCCGTTGCCGTCTATGTACACACCGGCGAAGCTCGGCTCCTCCCGCGCGATTGCGACCATGAAGTCCTCGTCAGCGCGTCGTATCTTGGAACCTGCAAAGACTGGCTGTGCAGCTTGCAGAGGTCCGCCACGAGGAGCCGTCGTATCCGGCGAAGGTCGATCGCAGCCGACTCCCATGAGGCAGACGGCCGGCAATAGCCAGCGTTCGGCCAACTTCCGAGTACTCCAGTGCGTCGAGCCATCCGGCGGCTGCTGTTTGGTCAGCGCCACGATACGCGCCACCAGCTAGAGAGTTCGCCGTTGGACGGCGCGACGCGGATGGCGCGAGTAGAGCCCGGCGAGACCGGCCTCAGCAAACCGCCGCCGCCACCAACTGACATACCGCGCATCACACCCCACGGCCACTTGAATCGCGGGGTAGGGCCGTCCCTCCGCGAGCATCAGAATCACCCGGGCGCGCCGGACATCTTCGGCCCGCAACGCGCACGCCCGCAGACGGAGCGCCCGCCGTTCAAGTGTCGTCACCTGCAGCACAGGCGTGGTCCTGCCGCAGAGCATAGCATCCAGCGCCGGCTATTTCAAGGTACGGTTCACTAGTTCCCGTGCCCCTCACCATGATGATCTCCGAAGATCGTCCCGAGATCATCCCCAGCGAACACGTTGGCATGCACCATCCAGCCAAAGACGTTCGTCTCGAACCGCCCGCCGACTTTGTCGCATTCTCCCCTGGTTGCGATCGGACTCTGCGGACCAAACACCGGCATCCCGTTTTTCGTTTCGGCCCACCGCGCCTGCTGACGTTTTTCTGGGATGCACCAGTTCACGTGCTGGTGCCAGCTGGCAATGCTCAGGGGAACACGGTCGTCGAGGCGGCCGAGCGACGCACGCTTCGGCATCGTGTACATCGCGCCGACGAGCTTCATCTTGCCCGCGGCGTCCTTCTCGTAGAGGAGCGAGGTCGGCCTGGCCGGATTGAACCGGAACACTTCGACGACGGCGTTCCCCTTCTTCGTGAAATGGTACGTCTTCTGGTTCTTCATTCCCGGCGCGAACAGCTCGTAGCCATCGGCGACCGCCGTCGCCGTGTCCTGATATTTCGCGATCGCCGTCCGCAACTCCTTCACCAGGGCAAAGGCCTTGGTCGAATCGGCCTTGGTCGCCTTCCGCACCGGCGACAGTTCCATGTGCCGCGCCATCATCGAGTCAGTGGCGCCGCTCATGGAATGCTCGGCCATGTTCATTGCATGATCGGCGCTCCCGGCGACCGGCGGCGTGGTCGCTCCACGTTGGGCCGCGAGTGGCACGGCGGGCGCGACGAGCGACGCGACAACGAGCAGGGGCGCGAACTTTCTGCGCTGCCAGTGCTTCATATATAGGTTCTCAATTGGAGTTCGGTAGCTGATAGCCGGTAACTGGTCACTGGTAGCTGGTAACTGGTAACTGTTAACTGGTAACTGGTTACCAATTACCACTTACCAATTACCGATTACCGCCCTTAGTGGATTTTTCTAATCTTACCGCACAGCTCAACGGCAACCCCCTCGTCGCAATCCCTCTGCTTTTCCTTGGCGGGGTGCTGACGAGTCTGACGCCGTGCGTGTACCCGATGATCCCGATCACGGCCGCCATCGTTGGCGGGGCCGAGGCGGGCGCATCCGGTGCCGGCCGGTTTCGTCCGTTGACGCTGAGCCTCACCTACGCGCTTGGCCTGTCGCTCGTCTACGCGCTGCTCGGGCTGTTCGCCGGCCTGTCGGGAACGTTATTCGGCACGATCAGTAGCAATCCCTGGCTGTACTTCGCGATGGCGAATTTGCTCGTGCTCGCAGCGCTGGCGATGCTCGACGTGATTCCCGTTCGCATGCCGAACTGGATCCTCGCCCGGGCGGCAGCCACCGGAAAGCGTGGCACGCATTCGGGCGCGTTGTTGATGGGTGGAATGTCGGGTTTGGTCGCGGCGCCCTGCTCGGCGCCGGTGATGGCGGCGGTACTCACATGGGTGTCGACAACGAAAAGCGCCGCGCTCGGATTTGTGTACCTGTTCGCGTTTTCGCTCGGTATGTGTTCGTTGCTCGTCGCCGTCGGCGTGTCATCGGGGTTTCTCGCGCGGATGCCGCGGGCCGGCGAGTGGATGTTGTGGATCAAGCGGCTGTTCGCGCTCGTGATGATCGGTGTCGCCGAGTACTACCTCGTCAAGATGGGTCAGCTGATTCTATGATCGCTCTGCGATTGGCCGCGACGCTCCGCTCGTCGTTCGCGCTCATGGTGGCGTGCGTCGCCGCGAATTCCGTCGCGGCGAGTACCGCCGCTGCGCAGGACAGCGGTATCGAGGTCGGCAAGATGGCGCCGGCCGCCGCGATGCAGACCCTCGACGGCAAACCCGTCGATCTGTCGGAGTTCATCGCCAAGGGCCCGGTGCTGCTCGAATTCTGGGCTGTCTGGTGCCCGAACTGCGCGGAACTCGAGCCAACCATGAAGGCGATGCACGCGAAGTACGGAACGAAAGTCGCGTTCGTCGGCGTCGCGGTGTCGGTCAATCAGAGTCCGGCGCTCGTCAAACGCTACGTCGACAACCACAAGTTGACGTGGACGCAGGTATACGACACCAAAGGCAAAGCGACCGACGTCTACGACGTGCCGGCGACGTCCTACGTCGTGCTGATCGACAAGTCGGGGAAGATCGTGTACACGGGTGTCGGCGGGAAACAGGATATCGAGGCGGTGCTGAAGAAAGTGATGTAGGCCCCGGCATTGTAGGGAATCGGCAGGCGATCCAACTAGTCCGAATGGGGTTCAGGGGGTCGCGGGTTCAAATCCCGCCGTCCCGATGTTGTTAGATGAAG
>Ga0315281_10015394_pt1 | contig 10259 bp, 8 predicted proteins | sample YL17G07_0_MG_FD_204540 | JGI IMG/M metagenome (GOLD analysis project Ga0315281, IMG submission 204540) | Sediment microbial communities from Yellowstone Lake, YNP, Wyoming, USA - YL17G07_0 | ecosystem: Environmental > Aquatic > Freshwater > Lake > Sediment | place: USA: Wyoming | collected...
ACCGCGCAGTCGATGCATTCGTCGGGGTCGATGACCAGCATGTTCGGCCCCTCCTTGAAGCAGTCGACCGGACAGACGTCAACGCAGTCGGTGTATTTGCACTTGATGCAGCTTTCGGTGACGACGTAGGTCATGCTTTCCTCGCAGTTGCGGCCCGGCGGGCAATAAATAAAATTTGTTTGATGTTCCAACAAATTGCCACGAGCGTCAAGCCGTCCAGCGTCGGTTTTTTGCCGTTCGTATCACAGATTCCCGACCACAGCCAATGCGACCGCCGCACGTGGCTGGCGCACCCGAGCACTTGGCGCGGTCAGTCAACCTTGGATTCGTCCCGGTACATCACCTGGCTGCGCTTTTCCTTGACCCAGGCGTCGATCTGTTCGATGGTCATGTAGTTGGCCATGTCGAACCGGTCCCAGTTCATGATCTGCTTCAGGTCCTTCTTCCAGCGCTTGTAAGGCGGTTTAGCGGCCGGGCCGAAGCAGAAAATGTCGATGACGGAGATTTCCTCAGGCACTCCGAGCAAGGGTTTGAGCGCGTTCTGGGCGTTTTCCTGGCCGATGGCAGTGACCCACCACACGTTATACCCGAGCGCTGCCGCAGCCAGATGCGCCGACATCGTTGAAGCCGCGACCGATTGCAGCAGAATCCGTTCAGCGTTTTCATGGTACTTCCGGTCGAGATCCGAACCGTCCAGGAGTACAGGGAATGCCCGGGTCCAGCGGAAGTCCGAAACGATCACGATGAAGCCCGGTGCAGTCTCGAGTCCACGATAGTTCGGCGTGGGGAATTTCATCTTGAGCTTGGCGCGCGCACGCGCTTCCTCGACGAAGAAATCGGCGATCGCCTTCTTTATTTCGGGCTTGGTGATAACGATGTAGTGCCAGGGCTGCGCGTTCGCACCCGAGGGGGCGTGACGGGCGGCTTCAAGGATGAGTTCGTAATGTTCCCTCGGCACCACGTATTCGGGATCGAACTGGCGTGTAGTCATGCGATTGCGTATGACTCCCATGAGTACTTCGTAACGTTCGCGCTGATCGAACCCGGATTCGCCGGACATGAAGGTCTCCTGCCTGTCGTTGGGGGTACCATCATTGCAGGCACGGCAGAACGGCGCAACGAGTGGCTCCTTTGGCACAGCCGCGTGGTGGTATATTTCGACCTCGGTCGGACGCTCGTGCATGACATGATGTCCGATATCACTACGAGCAAAACGGAATGAAAACACTGAGAATACTTCTTGTCGCGGCGGGGCTTGCCCTCACCGCCACGCCATCGTCGTCCGCACTTGCGCAGGGCTCCATCAAGCTCGGAGAGTTGAACAGTTACAAGGTCTTTCCTGCCTTTCTTGAGCCCTACAAGAAGGGTTGGGAGCTTGCCGTTGAAGAAGTGAATGCCGGCGGCGGAGTGTTCGGCCGCAGGCTGGAGATCGTCTCGCGCGATGACAACGGCAACCCGGGTGATGCCGTTCGCGTGGCCGAGGAGCTGCTCTCCAGGGAGAACGTGCAGTTTCTGATCGGCACCTTTGCCTCAAACGTGGGCTTGGCCGTGGCGGACTTCGCCAGGCAAAAGAAGGTCCTGTTCCTTGCGGCCGAACCGCTGACCGACAAGATCACCTGGCAGAACGGCAACCGCTATACCTTTCGCCTGCGCGCCTCGACCTACATGCAGACGGCGATGCTGATCCCCGAGGCGGTCAGGCTGAAGAAGAGGCGCTGGGCGATCGTGTATCCGAACTACGAATACGGCCAGTCTGCGACGGCCGCGTTCAAGGCCCTGCTGAAGAAGGCGCAGCCCGACGTCGAGTTCGTGACGGAGCAGGCGGCGCCACTTGGCAAGATCGATGCCGGAGCGGTGGCAATGGCACTTGCCGAGGCAAAACCAGACGCGATTTTCTCCTCTCTGTTCGGTCCGGATCTGGCGCGCTTTGTGCGCGAGGGCAACACGCGCGGATTGTTCAAGGGGCGGGAGGTGTTCAACCTGCTGGGCGGGGAGCCCGAATACCTGGATCCGCTCAAGGATGAGACACCCAGCGGCTGGTATGTGACCGGCTACCCCTGGGATGCGATCCGCACGCCGGAACACAAGCGGTTCCTGGATGCATACCAGAAAAAGCACAGCGACTATCCGCGCCTGGGGTCGGTCGTTGGCTATTCGACGGTAATGAGCGCGGTGGCGGCCATGACGCGGGCGGGCAGCCTCGATTCCGAGAAGCTCGTGGCGGCGATGGAAGGGCTGCAGGTCGATACGCCGTTCGGAAAGATTACTTACCGAGCACTGGATCACCAGTCCACCATGGGCGCCTATGTCGGCCGCACGGCGCTCAGGGATGGGCGGGGTGCGATGACCGGCTTCAGCTATGCCGATGGCGCGAAGTTCATGCCGAGCGACGACGAAGTCCGCAGGATGCGGCCTGCGGAGTAGCGCAGTTGATCCGCTGACGTTGACGGTGCGCGGGCGCACGCGGAATCTGCCGGGAGCGGGTGCCACCGTGCGCGCCGTTCCGCCGTTCGCCTGATGTCAGCCCGAAGTTAGCCCGAAGTTAGCCCTGACGCCACCGTGTCCAGCATCGTCATCCAGTTCCTAAACGGGCTTGCCGGCGCCTCGACGCTGTTCCTGGTCGCAGTGGGCCTGTCGCTCATTTTCGGGGTGACGCGCATAGTCAACTTCGCCCACGGATCGTTTTACATGCTGGGCATCTATGTCGCCTACAGCGTGATCAGCAGGGCCGGAGGAGGAGAGGGGCTCGGACCGGCGGGCTTCTGGGGCGGCATTCTCGTCGCGGCGATTGTCGTCGGGGCGTTGGGTGGGCTCATCGAGATCCTCCTTCTGCGGCGCATCTACCAGTCGCCCGAACTTTTTCAGCTGCTGGCGACCTTCGGCGTCGTACTGGTCATCAAGGATTTCGCGCTCTGGGCCTGGGGTCCTGAGGATCTCCTCGGCCCGCGCGCGCCGGGCCTGCGCGGCTCGGTGGATATTCTCGGCAGGCCGTTTCCGGAGTATGACCTCGCGCTGGTCGTCATTGGCCCGCTGGTGCTCTGTTTGCTGTGGCTGCTGCTCACCCGCACACGGTGGGGCACGTTGGTGCGTGGCGCCACGCAGGACCGGGAAATGGTGGGCGCGCTGGGCGTCAACCAAAAGTGGCTTTTCACCGGGGTATTTGCCCTCGGCTCGGCGCTCGCCGGCCTGGGCGGCGCGCTGCAGATCCCCAGGGAGCCCGCACAGTTGTTTCTGGATCTGAGCGTGATCGCCGATGCCTTCGTCGTGGTCGTTGTCGGCGGCATGGGCAGCATCCCGGGCGCCGCGCTGGCCGCCTTGATCATCGGCGAGATCAAGGCGTTCTGCATCGGCATCGGCCAGATCGAGTTTCTGGGTTTCACCGCCTCGCTCTCGAAGCTCACGTTGGTGGTCGAGTTCATCGTCATGGCGATCGTGCTGGTGGTGCGCCCGTGGGGGCTGCTCGGCAGGCCTCAGGGAATGCAAAGAATCGCCGGGGGCCGTCAGGAGCCGCCGCTGAGGCCTGCTGTGCGTTCCGGGAAGATCGCCGCGCTGGCCGTCGTGGGCGCTCTGGTCGTGGTGCCATTTGTCGCCAAGACATACACCGTCGTGATTCTGATCGACATCCTGGTATTCGCACTGTTCGCTGCGAGCCTGCATTTTCTCATGGGACCCGCAGGAATGGTCTCCTTCGGCCATGCGGCGTATTTCGGACTGGGGGCCTACGGCGCGGCGCTGCTCGTGAAGAAAGCGGGATTGCCGATGGAGGCAGCACTCCTGTGCGGGCCCTTCGCCGCGGCATTGGGTGCCGCGGTGTTCGGGTGGTTCTGCGTACGGCTCTCGGGCGTTTACCTTGCGATGCTCACGCTCGCATTCGCGCAGATTGCCTGGTCGATCGTGTTTCAGTGGGACCAGTTCACAGGCGGATCCAACGGAATTGTCGGAGTCTGGCCCGCACCGTGGCTCGCCTCGAAAACAGCGTTCTATTTTCTTGCTTTCACCCTTTGTGGGTGCGGCATCTGGTTGCTGCGCCGGATTGTGTTCTCGCCCTATGGCTATGCACTGCGGGCCGGACGCGACTCGCCGCTGCGCTGCGACGCGATCGGCATCGATCTGCCGCGGCTGCAGTGGGCCGCGTTCATCCTGGCCGGGACGTTCGCCGGGCTGGCCGGTGCGATCTATGCGTTTTCGAAAGGCAGCATATCGCCGGAGACACTGGCCATACCGCTATCGGTGGACGGTCTGGTTATGGTGCTGCTTGGAGGCGTCCAGACCGTATCCGGACCGGTTGTGGGTGCTGCCGTGTTTACATGGCTTCAGGACACCGTCGCCCGGAACACGGATTACTGGCGCGCCCTGCTGGGTGCCATCATCATCGCGCTCGTGCTCGTTTTCCCGCAGGGCATCGTCGGATTCATACGACAGCGATTAGACCGATCGGGAGCCACTTGACCGCCGTACGCGCCAATGTCCTCGCCGTGTCCTCTCTGGCCAAGTCGTTCGGCGGAGTGCAGGCGGTGCGTGAGGTCAGCTTCGTCATCGAGGCAGGTCAGCTGCTCGCGATGATCGGTCCGAACGGCGCCGGCAAGACCACCTGTTTCAATATGGTCAACGGGCAACTCAAGCCCGACTCGGGCAGCGTCAGCATCGGCGGGATCGAGGTCGTCGGAAAGGCGCCCCGCGCGATTTGGCGACTCGGCGTCGGGCGTACCTTCCAGATCACGGCCACTTTCGAATCGATGAGCGTGCGCGAGAACGTGCAGATGGCGCTGCTCTCCCATCATCACCGTCTCGCCAGCTGGTGGCCGCGCGCCGCGCATCTGTATCGAGACGAAGCCGACGCGCTGCTCGGCCGTGTCGGCATGGCCGACCAGGCAGAGCGTCCGTGCTCGGTGCTCGCCTACGGTGATCTGAAGCGAGTTGAACTTGCCGTGGCGCTCGCCAACGCCCCGCAGCTGCTCCTCATGGATGAGCCCACCGCCGGCATGGCACCAACGGAGCGCATTGCGCTGATGGCGCTCACCGCAGACATTGTGCGCGAGCGGCGAATTGCCGCGCTGTTTACCGAGCACGACATGGACGTCGTTTTTGCGCACGCCGACCGCATCGTGGTGCTGAACCGTGGGTCACTGATCGCCGATGGAACCCCGGACGAAGTGCGCGCGAACGCAGTGGTGCGAGAGGTCTACCTCGGCTCACGGCATTGAGAACCGAACCAATGCTTTCGGCGAAGAACCTGAATGCCTATTACGGCCATGCGCACATTCTGTTTGACATCAATCTTGAAGCGGCGCCTGGCGAAGTCGTAGTTCTGCTCGGGCGAAACGGGGCGGGCAAGTCGACCACGCTGAAAACCCTGATCGGGATCGTGCCGCCGTCGGCAGGCGCGGTGGTGTTTCGCGGCGAGCGCATCGACGCTCTGCAGCCGTTCCAGATTGCCCAGCGGGGCCTGGGCTATGTTCCCGAGGAGCGGCGCATCTTCACCGATCTCACGGTGCTGGAGAATCTCGAGGTCGGGCGTCAGCCTGCACGGCAAGGCGTGCCGAGCTGGACCGTGGAGAAACTGTTCGAACTGTTTCCGAACCTTGCGGAAGCGGGCGACCGGCCTGCGGCACAAATGTCCGGGGGGGAGCAGCAGATGCTCACGATTGCACGCACGCTCATGGGCAATCCAGCGTGCATCCTGCTGGACGAGCCCTCCGAGGGGCTTGCACCGATCATCGTCGATCAGATGGCCGCGGCCGTGCTGGAAATGAAGACCGCAGGCCTGTCGGTACTGCTTTCGGAGCAGAACCTGCATTTTGCGACGGATGTCGCAGACCGGGCCTACATCATCGAGAAGGGCAGGATCCGATTCAACGGTACCATGTCGGACCTGAACACCGACGACAACGTCCGCCGTGCCTACCTGGCCGTTTAGCCGGGGAACTTCCGCGCAGTCCCGCGGGTCTGTCTGCTGCGGCAACATCCCGCCGGGGCTTGCAATCGCGGCGCACGTCCCTATACTTGCGGGTCGAAAAAAATCGCGTCCCGGACACAATAGAGGATACAAGCGATGATCAAGGTTGAAAATCTGACCAAGGCGTTCGGCGCGAAGCGCGCGGTGGACGACGTTTCCTTCGAGGTGAACAAGGGAGAGGTGCTCGGCCTCCTGGGGCCCAACGGCGCCGGCAAGTCCACCACCATGCGCATGATCACAGGCTTTATCCCGCCGACCTCCGGCAAGGTGAGCGTGTGCGGATTCGACATGCTGGAGGACCCGATACCCGGGAAGCGCCGGATCGGCTATCTGCCGGAGTCCGCTCCGTCGTACCACGAAATGACGGTGCGCTCGTTCCTCGAATTTGCGGCCGCGATCCGGGGGCTGCGCGGCGCGGAGCGCAAGCGCGCGGTCGATCGCGCCGTCGAGACGTGTTTTCTCGAGTCGGTGTTCAACCAGACCATCGACACGCTCTCCAAGGGGTTCAGGCACCGCACCTGTTTCGCGCAGGCTATCATCCACGACCCGCAGGTGCTGGTCATGGACGAGCCCACCGACGGGCTGGATCCAAACCAGAAGCACGAGGCACGCACGCTCATCCGACGCATGGGGGAAAACAAGGCGATCATTTTCTCGACCCACATTCTCGAGGAGGTCGAAGCCGTGTGCACGCGGGCGATCATCATCGACCGTGGCCGCATCGTCGCCAACGGCACGCCGCAGGAACTGAAAGCGCGCTCGAAAACAGGAAGGCTGGAGGATTTCTTCCGCGCGATCACCCTGCCCGATACGGCCCATACTGTAAAGGAGGCCGCATGAGCGCCTGGGCCGTCATCCGCACCATCGCCCGACGCGAACTCGCGGCGTACTTCGAGTCGCCGGTCGCTTATGTTTTCCTGGTGATCTTCCTGCTCCTTTCAGGATTCTTCACGTTTACATTCGGAGGTTTTTTCGAGCGCGGCGAGGCCTCGCTCGGGGCGTTCTTCGGCTGGATGCCGTGGCTGTTCCTGTTCCTGGTGCCGGCGGTCGGGATGCGGCTGTGGTCCGATGAACGGCGGCTGGGCACGATCGAACTGCTGCTGACGCTTCCGGTCACGACCTGGCAGGCGATACTCGGGAAGTTTCTCGCGTCCTGGCTGTTCCTCGCCATCGCGCTTGCGCTCACCTTCCCGGTGGGGATTACGGCGAACCTGCTCGGCGATCCGGACAACGGCGTGATCGCCTGCGGCTACGTCGGGAGCCTGCTGCTGGCGGGCGCCTATCTCGCACTTAGCTGCATGACCTCGGCGCTGGCGCGCAGCCAGGTGGTCAGCTTCATCATCGCCGTCATGCTTTGCCTCATCCTGATCCTGGTCGGGTTCAATCCGGTGACAGACATTCTCGCGCGCTGGGCCAGTCCGTCGGTGGTCGAATCGATTGCGGGATTCTCCGTCCTGACGCATTTCGACGGCCTGCAGAAGGGTGTCATCGATTCCCGCGATGTCCTGTATTTCGCGTCGGTGATGGCGTTTGCGCTGTTCACCACCGGCGTAATCATCCGCAGCCACCGGGCGGGCTGAGGAGGAAGCCATGCTGAAAAACTACCGGACGATTATGTACTCCAGCGGCGGAGTCATTGCCGTATTCTTAATCCTTGTGCTTGCCAACTTCGTGCTCGGGGCCGTCAAGCAGCGGGTCGACCTGACAGACGGCGGAATCTACACCCTGTCCGATGGCACCCGCGGCGTGATCGCAAAGCTCGAATCGCCGGTGAAGATCCGTTTCTACTTCAGCCAGAGCGACGCGAGCGTCCCGCTGGCACTCAAGGCGTTCGGCCGCCGCGTCGAGGACCTGCTCGGAGAATTCAGGCAGGCATCCGCAGGAAAGATCATAGTCGAGAAGCTCGACCCGCAACCCGACTCCGATGCCGAGGACTCGGCTGCGCTGGATGGCGTCGAGGCGCAGGTCACGGGTGCCGGCGACCGCTTTTATCTCGGGCTGTCGGTCAGCCAGCTCGACCAGAAGTTCGCGCTGTCCGCCCTGACGCTCGACCGCGAGCGGCTGCTCGAATACGACCTAACGCGCGCAATAGGGCGGACCATAGCCGCCAAGAAGCCGGTGGTCGGCGTCATGACGCCGCTGCCCGCATTCGGCATGGGCGGCAATCCGATGATGGGGATGCCCGCGCAGGAGCCGTGGGTTTTCATTTCCGAGTTCAGGCGCGACTACAACGTCAAGCGCGTGGATCCGAGCGCCGAAAGGATCGACGACGACATCGGCGTGCTTCTGGTCATACACCCGCGTGGCATCACCGAGCAGGCCCAGTACGCGATCGACCAGTTCATCCTGCGCGGCGGGAGGCTGATCGCGCTACTCGACGCCTACGCCTATTTCGACCAGTTGCCGGGCATGGGACGCGCCGAAGGAGGCAGCGCATCGTCGCTCGACAAGCTGCTCAAGGTCTGGGGCATCGGCTTCGATGCCACGAAGGTGGTCACCGACATGAAGTTCGTTTCCGGCGCCGGGCCGCGAGCCATGCCGACCTTGCTATCGCTCTCCGGCAGCGCTCTCAACCCGGACGATGTCACCACCAGCCGCCTCGGCTTCGTGCTGATGCCGTTCTCCGGGGCCTTCAGCGGCACGCCGGCCGATGGCATCAGGCAGACGGTGCTCATCAAGTCGTCGACGTTTTCCAGGCTCGCCGACTCGTCCATGGCCATGACACAGGGCGACGCCGCTGCGAAGGACTTCGCACCGTCGGGCAAGGAGTATCCGCTCGCCATTCGCCTGACCGGAAAATTCGGGACGGCGTTTCCCGAGGGCCGACCGGCCGGGCCTGAAAAGGCCGATAGGAAGGGCGATCGGCAGGGCGACAAGAAGGGCGCGGAAAAGGCTGCCCCTGCGACGACACCGGCGGCGCACCTGAGCGTCTCGAAGGACGATAACGCCATCGTTCTGGTCGGCGACACGGATTTCATCAACGACGCCGCGGCCGTGTCCATCCAGGAGGTCTTCGGGCAGAGGATCGTCATCCCGCAGAATGGCAACCTTGCCTTTGCCCAGGCCTTGGTCGAGCAGGTGGCCGGCGACGCCAACTTGATCAGGCTGCGCACGCGCGCAACCGCTTCGCGACCGTTCACCGTGATCCGGGAGATGGAGGCCCGCGCGCAGCAGCGTTACCTGGGTAAGATCAAGGAGCTTGAGGACAGCCTTGCGCAGGCGCAGGGGAAGCTCGGCGCGTTGCAGAAGCAGAAGGCGCCCGGGCAGACCGCAATCCTCTCGGCGGCGCAGCAGGCCGAGCTCGAAAGCTTCCGCAGGAAGGCGACAGAAACCCGGCGCGAGCTCAAGGAAGTACGCAAGGAGCTGCGCGCCGACAGCGAGGCGCTGGAGTTCTGGACCAAGGTCGCCAACATCGCGGCGATGCCCATTCTGATTTCCCTTGTCGGGCTGTTTCTCGGTTTCACGCGCAGGCGCAAGCAGGCAGCGGCATGACGCGCAAGCAATTTCTGATCCTTGCTGCAGCACTGGCGGTGCTGGCTGCGGTCGGTGCGTGGATCATGCAGTCGCAGCGCGCGCAATGGAGACCGTCTGACACGCTGATCGGACAGAGGCTCGTCTCGGGACTGAAGCTGGAGGACGTGGCCGAGGTAGCGCTCCGGGACGCATCGGCCACGCTCACCGTGGTGCGGCGCGACGGCACCTGGGTCATCAAGGAGCGGGCCGATTTTCCCGCCGATGCGGAGCGCGTGCGCGAGCTGCTTTTCAAGCTGGCGGAACTGAAAATAGTGCAGGCCGAACCGGTGGCGGAGGCGCAGCGCGCGCGTCTGGAACTGGCAGAACCGGGCGCTGCGGCAGGAACCGGCGCAGGCACGCTTCTGGAACTCAAGGCCGGCACAGGGAAGACGCTGGCCCGGCTGCTGCTCGGCAAGAAGGTGACGGCCAGGACGGCCGCCGCCGGTTCGTTCCCCGAGCAGGGCGTGCCGACCGGCCGCTACGTCATGCAGGGCACGGAAACCGGGAGCGTAGCGCTTGTTTCCGATCCGCTGGCTGTGGCCGAAGCAAAGCCTGACGCGTGGCTGTCCAAAGACCTGATCCGCGCAGAGCGAGTCGGGTCGATCTCTGCCTCCGGACCCGATGGCAGGGAACGATTTTCCCTGTCGCGCGAGACCGAGTCCTATGACTGGAAACTGGCAGGCGGCGGGAAGCCGGATCTCCAGAAGGCGCAGGATGCGGTCGGCTCCCTGCAGGGGATGAGTCTGATCGACGTGATCCCCGACCCGGGATCCGCCGCTGCAGGTCTCGA
>Ga0315281_10015395_pt1 | contig 10258 bp, 11 predicted proteins | sample YL17G07_0_MG_FD_204540 | JGI IMG/M metagenome (GOLD analysis project Ga0315281, IMG submission 204540) | Sediment microbial communities from Yellowstone Lake, YNP, Wyoming, USA - YL17G07_0 | ecosystem: Environmental > Aquatic > Freshwater > Lake > Sediment | place: USA: Wyoming | collected...
AAGCGTTCATGGCGTGATGCAAACGGATAGCAAACTTTCCTCGGCGAATTAAACTTTCAGGCTGGCGCAAGCCATGACCCCTTTTCACTTTCTACAAATCTGCAAAAGACAAAGACCTAACGTAAAATTAAGGGGCGCCGATAGGCGTCCCTCTTGAATGTAGTGTTAGCCAAGTTATTTTCTATGGCCCACATAAAAATCCGTTAGGTGGCTTAACTGGTACAGCGTCGGCAAGCTCGATATTTTTAGGCAGCTTAGGTAATGCACTGTAAATCTGGCTTTTGTCCTTTTCTAAATCTCTGTGTAATTCTAACGTTTTATTTTTTGAGTATACAAATGTTCCAATATATATCACCTTACCCTTGGGTACGGAAAACGCGATAGACGGCTTGATTTTCGGCCAATCGAATGCGCCATGAACGTAATAACCAGCTGGTACATCAAATGCAAAGTATTGAGGCATTGGTACATCAACTGAAACTATGGCATTGGTTTTATTATAGCGCCAACAGTTTCCGGTAATTTCCTGCTTTTCAAGATTGTATTCATCAAGAGAGATACCGAATGTTCTATGCTTCCAGTGGACATCAGTCAAGCGCCAGCGACCTTCAACGTCAACGTCAACTCCATATACAACCGTTGCGCGATTGAAAAATGGTGTATTTCCATCCAACAAGTGTTCCGTGCTATTGAGATGCAAACAGCCCTGCAATGGCAACACTGCTGCGAAAAAAATAAAATTATATGCGTGTCTATACAAGAGAAATTTGGCTAACGTATAGTAGACACCAAATGTGTCGTATAATCTAAAATGAAATGTCGTATAATCTTATAATAAAATCTCAACTGATTGATTTTAATAGGAGTGAGATTCATAAAAACGACATCCTCTCCAGAAAAAACGACATTATTAAAAACTCCAAAACTTCTTGATCAAGTTGCCGCAATAATTCGTTTAAATCACTACAGCCATAGCATTGTCCTACAGGCATCGGATTAAACGCCATATCCTATTTCTTGGCAAGCTATCCAGATTAATTGTGGGAACATTGATGTATTTAAGTTCTAGTTCAGACTCGGAGTTGTGTTAGCCCGGTCAATGCTTCCCCAACTGTTGCGCAATCTTCAACATCATATCCAGCCCCGCCTGTGTAAAGACCTCAAGTAAAGGTGCGAGGTAGGGCAGAGTAAGAAACAGGGTGGCAAAGCCCACAACCAGTGTGATGGGGAAGCCGATGGCGAAGATGTTGAGCTGCGGTGCGCTGCGGGTGAGGATGCCGAGGGCGAGGTTGGTGATGAGTAGTGCGGCGATGAGCGGCAATGACAGGCGCAAGGCCTGGGAAAAAATGCTGCCGCCCCACAGCGCGAGGGTGTGCATGGCGCTGGCCGAAGGCACTTGGGTGCTGATAGGGAATGCCTGGAAGCTTTCGGCCAGGGTGGCGATCATGTAGAGGTGGCCGTTCATGCTGATGAAGGCGAGTACCGCGATGATGCCGAGGAATTGCGCGATGACCTGGGTGTTGGTGGAGTTGAGCGGGTCGTAAAAGCTGGCGAAGCCCAGGCCCATTTGCATGCCCATGAGGTCACCTGCCATTTCAACTGCGGTAAAAACCAGCCGCATTGTAAACCCCATGGCAAGGCCTACCATGATTTGCTGCACCAGGATAAATAGACCGGGGCCGGAGGAGGCTTCGATATCCGGTTGTATGTTGAGCGTGGGTGCGATGAGAAAGGTGATGAGCATGGCAAAGCCTACTTTGACTCGTGCCGGAATTTGCCGGTTGCCCAGCACCGGGGCGCTGGCGATGAGTGCGAGGATGCGAGCCAGCGGGAAGATAAAGGCTGCCAGCCAGGCTTCCAGTTGCATGCTGGTAAAGGTAATCATGGCACGCTACAGCTCAATGCGAAGATGGGGAGTGTTAACCGATCATCCAGGGGATATTGCTGAACAGCCTATGGATAAAATCGACCATCAGGTTCACCATCCACGGCCCGGCGATGATGAGCATGCCAAACATACCAACCAGCTTGGGGATGAAAGACAGGGTCTGTTCATTGATCTGGGTGGCGGCCTGAAAAATGCTGACGAGTAAACCGATGGCCAGCGCGGTAATCAATACCGGGGCCGAGACGATGATGGTGAGCTCTACTGCCTGGCGGCCAAGTGTCATGATGCTTTCTGGGGTCATGATTTTATCTTTCAGGTATAAAAGCTCTGCACCAGCGAACCAACCAGCAGGTTCCAGCCGTCAGCCAGTACAAACAGCATGATTTTGAAGGGCAGGGAAATCATCGCAGGCGAGACCATCATCATACCCATGGACATGAGCACGCTGGCCACCACCATGTCGATGATGAGGAAAGGGATGAACACGACAAAGCCGATCTGGAAGGCGGTTTTCAGTTCGCTGATGACGTAGGAAGGTACCAGGATTTTCAGTGGCACATCTTCGGCATTCTGGAAGGGTTCGCTGTTTGAAATTTTAATGAACAGGGCCAGGTCGGTTTCGCGTGTCTGGCGCAACATGAATGTTTTAAGCGGTGCGATGCCTGTGTTGAAGGCCTGTTCCATCGAGATTTTTTTCTCGCTGTAGGGCAGGTAGGCTTCGGTGTACATTTTTTCCAGCACGGGTGACATGACAAAAAAAGTGAGAAATAAAGCCAGGCCTATCAGCACCTGGTTGGGTGGGGCAGAAGGTGTGCCCAGCGCTGAGCGCAACAGGGAAAGCACGATGATGATGCGGGTGAAACTGGTTGTCATCAGCAGTATGGCGGGCAAGAAGGTGAGTGAGGTGAGCAGAATCAGCGTCTGCAAACTCAGTGAATAGGATTGACCGCCTCCGGCAGTGGGGGTGCTGGTGAAAGCGGCAATGCCAGGCTCGGCGGCAAAGGCACCTGCGCTGTAAATAAATGCAAGAGTCGCGGCGACAAGTAATTTAAGGAAGAACTGATTAAGTGTGTTCCGTTCATGGTTCGACAAGCTCACCACGAACGGAATTAAAAAGTTACCGTTCGTCCTGAGCTTGTCGAAGGACTTGTTCAGTGTATCCTTAAGGCGCATTACGCTTCTCCACCATTTGCTTCAGCCACATCTGGAATTTTCCGTCGGGAACAGAACTCGATGTACCGGCAGGAATATTTCCCTTGGGCAAAGTGTGCAAGGCGCGCACCTGGCCGGGCGCGACACCCAGCACCAGCCAGGTGTCGTTGACCTCCACCAGTACCACGCGTTCTCGCGGCCCCACGGCCACGCCGCTGATCACCTTGAGCAGGCTGGCAGAGCCGTGTTGCGGCAGGTTGATGCGTTTCATGAGCCAGGCTGCCGCCGCGACGGCACCCAGTACCAGTATCAGGCTGAATATAATTTGCATGACGCTGCCGGATGAGACCGCAGCAGGCGGGGTGGGGGTGTAAGCGGGGCGCGCGGTTTCGGCTGCTGCAAAAAGCGGGCAGTAGAATACCGCGACCAGGAGTAAGCGTAGTTTGATCATTTAGCTGTTGATACGGCGCAAGCGTTCGGAAGGGGTGATGATGTCTGTCAGGCGTATACCCAGCCTGTCGTTAACCACGACCACTTCGCCTTGTGCAATCAGGAAGCCGTTAATCAGGACGTCCATGGGTTCGCCTGCCATTGCTGTCAGTTCCACCACCGAGCCTTGTGCCAGTTGCAGCAGGTTTTTGATCGGCATTTTGGTGCGGCCAAGTTCCACGGTGAGTTGCACCGGGATGTCCATGATCATGTCCAGATCATTGTTTGCCATGCCGCCGCCAGCGCCGAATTGTTCAAACACATGGGCCTGTGCGGCGGGCTGGCTGGTTTGCTCAGCCATTGCTGCGCCCCAGTCGTCCGCGCTTATTTCGCCACTATTTTCTTCAGCCATTTTTTGCCTCCATTAATTGCTTTTCGGCCAGGGACTCAGACAACATTTTTTCAACCCTGACCGCATACTGGTCGTTGAAAATTCCGTATTTGCATTCCATTACGGGCACATCCTTGACGGTGGCAACGATGTTTTCAGTGACATGCAGCGGAATAATATCGCCTACCTTCACTTTCATTAATTCTTCAACGGTGAGCTTGGTCTGGCCCAGTACGGCAACGAGCTCAACCTCGGCCTGTTTCACTTGCCTGGCCATCAGGTTGTTCCAGTTCCTGTCTATGCTCAGATGGTCACCCTGCATGGCGCTGAACAGCAGCTCGCGGATGGGTTGTATCATCGAGTAGGGCAGGCAGATGTTGACCGCGCCGATCACGTCGTTAAATCCGATATCAAAAGTGCTGACCACGACCAGTTCGTTGGGTGTGGCAATGTTGGCAAACTGCGGATTCAACTCCGAGCGGACAAATTCAAACTCCAGCGGGTAAACCGGTTCCCATGCCTTGGTGTAGGCTTCAAAAACCGCGCCCAGAATATTCTGGATAATGCGATGTTCGGTCTGTGTAAATTCGCGTCCTTCGACACGGGTATGAAAGCGGCCATCGCCGCCAAACATGGTGTCGACGACGAGGAATACCAGGCTGGGATCGAAGATCATGAGCGCGTTGCCGCGCAAGGGTTTGGCTTGCACCAGGTTCATGTTGGTGGGCAGCACCAGATTGCGGATGAAGTCCACAAATTTCACCACACGAACCTGCCCGACGGAAATTTCAGCGGTGCGGCGCACCAGGTTGAACATTGAAACGCGCAGCATGCGGGCAAAGCGTTCGTTAATGACCTCCATGGTGGGCATGCGCCCGCGCACAATGCGCTCATTGGAGGCAACGTTGTAGGCGCGCGGGGCGGACTTGTCTTCTACTTCGGCTTGTTCTTCCGCACCCGCGTCACCCGTTACTCCTCGGAGCAGCGAGTCAACTTCGTCTTGTGAAAGAAAGTCACTCATGGCGATCTCACTGAATTATGAATGAAGTAAATAAAACATCGACAATACCTTTTTTCTCGGCAGGCTTTGCAACAGGTTTTGGTGGCACTGCCGCTGTTTCTGGCGTTGCTGCAGGCTGTGCTTCTGCCCCGGCTTCCGCCACGGCTGATATAGCTGGAACAATGGCAGCCGGAGCGGGTGCTGGCGCAGGGATGTCTACAACGCCGATGATTGCGTTACCCAGGGTGAGTATTTCCTTGACCAGCCTGGTTTTGCCTTCTGCACTCAGCAGCTCGGAGGCAGTTTTTGTGGTCAGCAGTTGCAGAATTTTGCTGCGGATCTCGGGCAGGTTATCCTTTATTTTCTTTTCATATTCAAGATCAAAAATCTTGAGGGTAAGACCCAGTTGCAGGTATTGATCGCTGGATTCACGCTGCAGGTTTACGGTGAATGGCTCCAGTACTATAAAGATCGGGGGCTTGGGAGGGGCAACCTTGACCTCTTCCACTTGGGGTGCGCCATCATTCCCTTTTGTGAAATACCAGCCGCCACCTGCTGCAATCAGCAGCACTGCGGACACGGCAGCGCCAATGACCAGTTTCTTGCTGGATTTTTTGGGCACAGTCGGGTCTTCTGGTTTTTGTGCCGCCGGCTTTTGATTTTGCGCCATCTTTTTTCGTCTTTCGTTTATATAGGTGAATTATCGGGAATAATGCCTGTTTCCCATCATAAGAACAGAATGGATAATGAGCCATATTCCTGCGCTTTGCACCAGTTTATTCACTAACCAAGACTTAGGCAAACGTGTCGACCATGCCGTTGTGGCGGCTTTGCACAGGTGTTAGCAAGTTTGCATTTGTTACGATTTCTGACGTGGATTCGGACTTTGCTGCGGAAGATTTTCTGGCTGAATTGTCCTGGTTTTTATGGGCAGCTTGATCGTTTACGCTGGCATTTCCCAACATTATGCCACTATCTGCCAGCATTTCACGCAATTGAGGCAATGCTTGCTCTATCGCGTTGCGCACGGCAGCATGGGGTGAGGTGAAGATTGCACTGGCCTGGTCACCATTCATTTTGAGTACTACATCCAGTGGCCCCAGGTGCGGTGGATTCAGGTGCAGCTCGGCGCTTTGGTTGCGCTGCCCAGCCATCCAGGTAATCTTCTGGCTAAACTCTTCTCCCCAGGCTGGCTGAGTGAGGGGCGTGTGTATGGCATGCGGGCTGGAGCTCGCTGTTGTACCCTGCAAAATGGGAAGTATAGAGGCCTGCTGTGCGGTTTGCAGCAGCTCGGTTGAGCCAGCGCTGCGTGCGGGCTGGCTGGTATTAATTTGATCGAGTTCTTTTACACCTGATATTTTGGCTGCCACGGCCAATCCTTTGCCTGTATTGGCGCTGACTTCGAATTTTGTTGGCACGGTATCCGTCATCGGCTGCGGAATGCGGGCAATATTATTTGCGACTCCTGGCGTCATTGCAGTGCCAGTTTCTTGCAAGCCCGGTGCTGCGGGTGTGGCAACATCCTGCATGTTGCTGAATGTGGCCGCGGATGCGGGGAGGGCGGCAGACATGGGGAGTGCGGCAAGCGTTTCAGGCTGGGGGCTACCAGGCAGGGCATCTCCGCTGAAAGATGCGGGCGGCATCATCCCGTTTGGATTGGGAACGCCAGCCAAATTGGCCGCCAGTGGTGCAGTGGCTGTTGCCTGGGGGGGTATTTCAGTCTGGTTATTGAGTGCTTCAGGCGGCGCATAGAAGGGCTGCTGGTTTTGTTGCACCATCAGGGCTGCGAGCATGTCAGCAGGCAAGGCGTTGATATCGCCAGGAGGCAAAACTGGCTCGGAATTGCTTTGCTCTGCAGTTTTCTTGCTCGTATCCCTGCCTGGGCGTTGGTTTGCCGGGGTATCGGATTTGGCTGAGTTGTTGACCTGACGCGCCAGCATATTGCCAAATTCCTGGGTATCCTGTTGTGCTTCAATGTTGCCGGATGGCTGTTTATCGGCAGTATTTTTTGCCGGGGCATTGCTGATGCTGATGGGTAGATCTGTCATGACAGGACTCCTGTTGCAGTAATTTATGTTTCAGTTATTTTCTTCCTGGTGTCCGGCATTTTTATAAGCCGCGCGACGACCGTTGTGGTCGTCCTGTATGCGCTGCTCGGCTTTTACTTCCAGTTTTTTCTCGTTTTCAAAATGACGTTGTGCGAGGGTGTCAAAGGACTTCATCCGGCGTTGCGCCTCCGACAATTCGCTGATGCCCATTTCAACAGAAGTTTTTGTCTGTTCTACGGCGGCGCTTTGCTGCAGGATGGCATCGTCAAGGCGATAGATAAAATCCTGAAAATTGCGGATGTCCTGAAGCTCCATGCCGCCGCTCTCGGCAGCTTGCAATTTTTGCTGGTAGTCCCTGCGATACTGCCGCAGCATATCCAGCTTGGCTTCGGCAGTTTGCTGGTTGCGATTCAGCAGGCCGAGTTTTTTGGTGGCGGCATCATTTTTTTGTTGAGCCAGATGTAACAAGGGTTGCAATGAAAAAGGCTTGGTCATTGTGCAGTTCCTTAACTAGCGGTTGCCATGCCGGCTGTTGCAGCAGTAGGTGCGGCCTGATTCAATGCATTGACATTGAATAAATCCGAGAGGCTGTGCAGGCTGTCGCTAAAGTTTTCTGCTTCAAACATGCCTTGCTTGAGAAATTGTTCCATGCGCGGATACAGCATGATGGCCTCGTCCAGCAATTGATCTGTGCCCTTCACATAAGCGCCCACGCTGATCAGGTCATGGTTGCGCTGGTAGTGCGCGTAGAGTTGCTTAAAGCGTTGCACCAGGGCGAAATGCTGTGGTGTAACCAGCATATTCATTGCGCGGCTAATGGAGGCTTCGATGTCGATGGCGGGATAGTGTCCCTGCTCGGCCAGGCGGCGCGATAGCACAATGTGGCCATCGAGTATGGCGCGCGCACTGTCGGCGATGGGATCTTGCTGGTCGTCACCCTCGGTGAGCACCGTATAAAAGGCGGTAATGGAGCCGCCGCCATCCGTGCCGTTACCGGCGCGTTCTACCAGTTGCGGCAGCTTGGCAAACACCGAAGGAGGGTAGCCCTTGGTGGCGGGCGGCTCGCCTATGGCCAGGCCTATCTCGCGCTGGGCCATGGCATAGCGGGTGAGCGAGTCCATAATCAGCAGGACATTTTTCCCCTGATCGCGAAAATGCTCCGCGATGGTGGTTGCGTAGGCTGCACCTTGCATACGCATGAGCGGGCTGGTATCGGCCGGCGCTGCAACAACGACGGAACGCGCCAAGCCCTCCTTGCCGAGTATATTGGTAATAAATTCCTTAACCTCGCGGCCGCGTTCGCCGATGAGCCCCACCACAATGACATCCGCGCTGGTGTAGCGTGCCATCATACCGAGCAGCACGCTCTTGCCCACGCCGCTACCGGCAAACAGCCCCATGCGCTGGCCGCGACCGACGCTGAGCAGGCTGTTAATCGCGCGTACGCCGACATCCAGCCCATCCTTGATTGCCGCACGGTCAAGCGGATTAATCGGGCGGCTTTGCAGCGGGGAGCTGGGCCCCGCAGCCAGAGGGCCCAGCAGGTCAAGCGGGCGACCGGCTCCATCCAGCACACGGCCCAGCAGGATGTCGCCTACAGGTAAATGGCGCGCCAGATCCGCCCCGCGCCTTCTGGGTGCGGGGCGCTTGCCGGTGTGACAGGGCTGGTTTGCCGGTTCATCGGGCACGACTCTTGCGCCGGGTACCAGACCCTGCACGTCATTTTCGGGCATCAGAAATAACTTTTCTCCGGAAAATCCCACCACTTCAGCTTCGATGCGGTTGTTGGGCAACTCAATCACGCAGGTGCTGCCCACCGGCATACGCAGCCCGACAGCTTCCATCACCATGCCGGTTACTCGGGTCAACCGCCCGCTGGTGAGCAAAGGTCGGCATTGTGTGACTGCTTCTGCGCAGCCATTCAGCGCGTTGAGCCAGTGCTGGGTATGTTTGTTTATTCCTGTATCCATGAGCTGTCCTGCCCTATAGAGGCTACGATGCGTTGCCAGCGATTTCCCACGGTGGCGTCAATCTGGCTATGGGCTGTTTCGATGCGGGCACCACCGCGCTCTATGCCTGTATCCTCAAAAATTTTCCAGCCGGTGTGGCTGAGCTGCTCCCCCATGCTGGCACGCAGCATGGTTGCGTCATCCGGATGCAGCACCAGATGTGCCCCCTGGTTCAGGTGGGGCAGGCTGCTGATGGCTTCACGTATGGTATTTAACAGGATTTCAGGATTGGCCTTGAGTGTCTGTTGCACCATTTGCCGCGCAACTTCTAGAGACAGGTTGAGAAGATCCTGCGCAATATTCTGGTCGGCCTGCTGCAATGCCTGTTCCAGTGCATCCATCAGTGTAGCCATGCGCTGGCTGCCTTCAGCGTAACCCGCCTGGTAACCTTCCTCATGCGCCTGCCGCTGTATTTCTTCAAGCTCGGCTGCGGTTGGCAGCACAACATCTGTCTTGTTTTTTTTGAATCTGGTAAGGGTGGCGGGTTGCCCCGCCTTGGCAATGTCCGCATGGTTAAAGCTGGGGAAGTCCAGCCGTTCATAGCTTGCCCCTTCGTCCTTGATGACCGTTGCATCAGACATAAGTTTCGTCTCCCTTGGGGCCTAGTGAAATCTGTCCTTCGTCAGACAGGCGGCGAGCCACCTTGAGGATAGCTTTTTGTTCCGCATCCACTTCGCTGACTTTGACCGGGCCTTTTGCTTCCAGGTCTTCACGCAGCATTTCGGCGGCACGCTGAGACATGTTCTTGAAAATTTTCTCGCGAATTTCATCGTTCGCACCTTTCAGCGCCACGATAAGCGCCTCGGACTGAATCTCGCGCAGGATAAGCTGAATGCTGCGGTCATCAACAGTGATCAGGTTGTCGAACACAAACATCTGATCCTGAATTTTCTGTGCCAGGTCGGGATCGACAGAGCGGACATTTTCAATCACCTGTGTTTCATTTGCCGTGCCGACAAAGTTAAGTATCTCGGCTGCGGTCTTGATGCCACCGCGCGTGAATTTCTTGCTGGCGGCGCCGGAGAGCATTTTGGTAAACACTTCATTCAGCTCATGCAATGCGATGGGTTGCACACCATCGAGTGTTGCAATGCGCAGCATGACATCATTACGCAGCCGCTCGGACAACAGATTTAATATGCTGGATGCCTGGTCGGGTTCCAGATGCACGAGGATGGTGGCAATGATCTGCGGGTGTTCGCCCTGTATCAGATCAACGATGGCATGGGGCTCCATCCACTTCAGGCTTTCAATACCTGTCGTGTCATTGTTGTGCAAGATACGGTCGAGCAAACCCGCGGCCTTGTGGCTGCCCAGTGCAGCCGTCAGCATGTTGCGGAT
>Ga0315281_10015396_pt1 | contig 10258 bp, 8 predicted proteins | sample YL17G07_0_MG_FD_204540 | JGI IMG/M metagenome (GOLD analysis project Ga0315281, IMG submission 204540) | Sediment microbial communities from Yellowstone Lake, YNP, Wyoming, USA - YL17G07_0 | ecosystem: Environmental > Aquatic > Freshwater > Lake > Sediment | place: USA: Wyoming | collected...
TATTTCGCCGCTCTGGGCTGCGTGCGCTTTGGGCTCGACGAGGACGAAAGTCTCGGAGTTTACAAGGGCTACGAGAAGCTCGACTATTACATCAACGTCGGCCGCCAGGAAGAGAAAGCCAAGAGGGGCGGCGGCGGGCTCTGCAAGACCGAAAACGAACTCGATACTTTCAAGGAGCGCTACAAGACCAAGAAGTTCATTCCTCAAACCTTCAAGCCGGGCGAGCACGTTCGCGCCTTCATGGGGATTGACGGCGGCTCGACTTCAACCAAAGCCGTTCTGGTCAATCATAAAGGCGAGATCATGGTGAAGTGCTACCAGCTCTCCAAGGGCAACCCGCTCGAAGACACCAAGGAAATGTTCTCGAACCTCCGCGAGCAGGTCGAATCGCAGGGCGCGTCGCTGGAATTGCTCGGCGTGGGGTCCACCGGCTACGCGAAGGACATCCTGAAGGAAGTGCTGCGCGCCGACGTGGCCATCGTCGAGACGGTCGCGCACACCGAAGCGGCGCTTCATTTCTATCCCAAAGCCGACGTCATCTGCGACGTGGGCGGGCAGGACATCAAGCTCATCATCCTGCAAAACGGGCGCGTCAAGGATTTCAAGCTGAACACGCAGTGCTCGGCCGGGAACGGCTATTTCCTGCAATCGACCTGCGCGGGGTTCGGCTTCGACGTCAAGGAATATGCGGACATCGCCTTCGCCGCGAAGTCCATGCCCATGTTCGGTTACGGCTGCGCGGTGTTCATGCAGTCGGATATTGTCGATTTCCAGCGCCAGGGCTGGAAGCCGGAAGAGATCATGGCGGGCCTCGCGAACGTGCTGCCCAAGAATATCTGGCTCTACGTTTCGCAGATTCCCAACATCGCCTCGCTCGGCACCACCTTCGTCTTGCAAGGCGGAACGCAGCACAACCTGGCGGCGGTCAAGTCCCAGGTGGATTTTATTGAGTCGCGCTTTAAGGATAAAGGCCTGAAGCCGAACGTCATCGTGCACGAGCACTGTGGCGAGTCCGGCGCCATCGGCGCGGCTCTGGAGGCGCGGCGCTTGCACGGCCGCGGCCAGGTCACCAACTTCATCGGCCTGGACGCGGTTGGCAACATCAGTTACGTCACCCACCGCAGCGAGGACACGCGCTGCTACTTCTGCAAGAACAAGTGCATGCGGACGTTCATCGACGTCAGCATCGCCGATGCGGACGAGTCCTGGAAGAAATCCAAGATTCCCATCGCGGCGGGCATCAAGCGGCTCATCGTGGGTAATTCCTGCGAGAAGGGACTGGTGGAAGACGTCAACGACATGCGCGAGATCAAGAAGGGTCTCGACGCGGCCAAGAAGGACAATCCCAACATGGCGGAGGTGGGGGCAAAGGCAGCATTCAAGTCCTACGCTCCGCCCGTCGTCGCGGACCCGCTCCCCAAGTATGCCTTCACGGCGAAGCAAAAACGGCGCATCGAACTGATGAAGAAGCGCAAGGACGTGCGCATCGGCATCCCGCGCATCCTCAACATGTACACGCTGAACCCGATCTTCAGCGCCTACTTCGAAGCGCTGGGAATCCCCGGAGAGAACCTGGTTTATTCCGACTATACGAATGAGGCTCTTTACAAAGAAGGGGCGAAGCGCGGAGCCATCGATCCCTGTTTTCCCTCCAAGGTGGGCATCCCGCATGTCCACAACCTGCTCCATGTCCACCACAAGAAGAAGCCACTGGATATCATCTTCTGCCCGATGATTGACGACCTGCCGAGCGATTTGCCCTACGCGCAAGCCCACCGGGCTTGCCCGACGGTGACCACCACGCCCGAGGCCGTCAAAGCGGCATTCACCAAGGAAGGGGACATCTTCAAGGAGAACCACATCGTCTTCCTTGATACCTTCGTCAATCCGCTGAACGCGACACTTCTGGCCAAGCAGCTTTATGACGAGTTCAAGGACATCTTCGGGCTCTCGTGGGAAGAGAACTCTCGGGCTGTCCAGGAGGGCGTGAAGGCCCAGGAGCAATTCCAGAACGGTATCCTGCGCGAACAGGGCAGGGAGATTTTGAATAAGCTTGAGGCCGAGGAGCGTATCGGAATCGTCGTGCTCGCCCGGCCGTACCACAACGACCCGGGGATCAACCACGAAATTCTGGAAGAGTTCCAGAAGATCGGCTACCCGGTGCTCACGCAGGCTTCACTACCCATCGATGAGGAGATCGTGTGGCGGCTGTTCGGGGAAGACGTCAAGGCCGGCACCATCCGGCACCCCATGGACATTTCCGACGCCTGGAAGAATAGCTACAGCGAAAACACTTCGCAAAAAATGTGGGCGGCCAAGTACACGGCCCGGCATCCGAATCTCGTGGCGTTGGAGCTTTCCAGTTTCAAGTGCGGCCATGATGCACCCATCTACTCGGCCGTCGAAGAAACCGTGACCAAGTCCGGCACACCCTACTTCTCTTTCAAGGATATCGACGAGAACAAGCCCGCCGGTTCGATCAAGATTCGCGTCGAGACGATCGGCTACTTCCTCAAGCGCTACCGCGAGGACATCGTCTACCGCAAGCAGAAACAGTCGGAGATCGACGTCCGACTCAAAGAACTTGAAGCCCAGCTTCGCGCTGAACTGGACGTCACGCCAGGCGCGGAACTTCCTCCCGGCCCGCCACCGGCCGCCTACGAAGTCGAAACACCGGTTGAAATAAACGCGATTCAACGCGAAGAATGAAGAGGGATTCGGGTTTCGGGAGTGGCGATTCGGTTGCGCGGAGCACTTTGACCTTCTGGCCAGCGTATTCACGCGGCTCTCGCCAGCCCCGCCGATCTTCCACCCACTTATTTCATTGACCACAATAGCTGGGGTTTGGTATGTACACTGGGAGGCCTTCGGGCATCGTAGTGGCCAGTTTTGCTTCGAACGACGCGAATCCCGAACCCCCAATCCCGAAAACCGAGCCCTTCTATGGCGTTTGAATCCGACAAGATCATGTTCGAGATTTACAGGGAGACGACCTACTCCGGCCAGTACCGAGTGGTGTTCTTCACCGAACTCCAGGACCACAACAAGGAGCACGAAATCGCGCGTGCCATGGCCGGCGAACACTTTTACGACGGCTTTATCCGCCAGTATCGCAAAGACCAAGCTAAAGAAGTCATTAGCAATTTCATCGCGCGATTGAATAACGGCGAGCGGCTTGCGCCAGCAGACATCGAACGAGAACTGAAACCCTTCCTGCCATCCTGATTTGCACTTTACACTTCACACTTCATACTTCACACTTTGAGCCATGGCCCGACGTCACGACAGCCTGATCCCCCTTTCGCACCAGCACCAACACGCCTTGGCGCTGGCGGTGATTGTTCGGCGACGATTTGGAATTGAAAAGGACGAACGGGCGTGGCGCGCGGAGCAAGTCGAGAGAATCCAGAAGGCTTGGAAAGCCGAACTCAAAGGCCACTTCGAGGTCGAGGAAGGACTATTGTTTCCGGAAATGCAACGCTATCTCGGCAAGATTCAGTTAGTCGAGGAACTTCTGCGCGACCACGTCTCGCTGCAAGGCCTTATCAAGCTGCTTGAAAACTCTTCGGCGTTTCCGCTGCTCGACGGCTTTTCATCACTACTAGAAGCCCACATCCACAAGGAAGAGCGCGAACTCTTCGCCGAGTTTGAAAAAAGAATGCCCCCCGACGAAGCAAACCGGCTCGGCCGCGAAATCGCATCCCGCCTCGTCAATGCCTGTCCCAATCTCTGAATCAGTTCATCGAGTCATCCACTCATCAATTCATTGGCTCGTAATTCACCGAATCGATCGATGGACCGATGATCCGATCACCCGATGGCTCGATCATCCCAGCGCATCGATGACAGCGTCCGTAAACTCCTCAGTCCCCGCCCCGCCGCCGACATCGCGCGTCAGGTGGCGCCCCTCGTCGTAAACCCGCCGGATGGCCTTTTCGACGCGGTCGGCAACGTCGTTCTAGTTGAGATGGCGCAACATCAGGATGGCGGAGAGCATCATGGCCGTGGGATTCGCCACCTTTTTACCGGCGATATCCGGCGCGCTGCCGTGCACCGCCTCGAAGATCGCGCATTCCTCGCCGAAGTTCGCCCCCGGAACCAAGCCCAGCCCGCCCACCAATCCCGCACATAAGTCCGAGACAATATCGCCGTAAAGGTTTGGTAGAAGCAGCACATCAAACTGCGAAGGCCGCAGGACAAGCTGCATGCAGCAGTTGTCCACGATCACCTCGCGAAACTCGATCTCCGAGTAGTCCTTGGAGACTTTCCGGCAGCATTCCAGGAACAGCCCGTCCGAAAGCTTCATGATGTTCGCCTTGTGGATGGCGGCGACTTTCTTGCGGCCCATCCTGCGGGCGTACTCAAACGCAAAACGAGCGATGCGCGTCGACGCGCGGTCGGTGACGATCTTCAAACCCTCCACCACGCCGGGAATGACCGTGTGTTCAAGGCCCGCATAGAGATCCTCGGTGTTTTCCCGCACGATGATCAGATCGAGATGTTCGAAAGGGGTTTTAATCCCCGGCAGCTTGCGCACGGGCCGGAAGTTGGCAAACAGGTCGAGCGCCCGGCGCAGGGCCACGTTGATGCTGCGGTGCCCGACACCGACGGGGGTGGTGATGGGGCCTTTCAGGCCAACGCGTGTGCGCAGGATGGAACTGACCACCGGATCGGCGTGCGCGTCGTCCTGGCGAAGTCCCACGATCGGCCGAGCCTCGCGTTCTTCCCACTCGATGTCGGCGCCCGCCGCCGCAAGCAGGCGCACGGTGGCTTGGGCAACTTCCGGACCGATGCCGTCGCCAGGAATCAGGGTTAGTGTGGTTGACATCGGTTCTCACTTTCGCTGGGATCGCCTGTGAGGAGAAGGAATTGTACCGTCAAACGGCTATTTCGGCGAGGCGGAAACCGCGGCGCCGGAGGCTTGGAATCGAGGCATCAGAGGAGCTCGCCTTCATGGTGGCGGGCCATAAACCCTTCCGCTCCCCAATACGCCAGTGCGCGAGCGATATGGATGAGGTTGTTGTCTCGAACGAATGACCCGCGTCGGATCACGGTCCGTTGCCGCCCAGTGCACCGCGCATAATCTGCTCGACGGCGTCCAGAGGTCCCGAGCCGGTTAACTCCACGCGCGAACCGTTTGCCTGGATCTCCAAACCTTGCAACAGCGTGGCAAGGGAGGAGGGCAGGGGATTGGTGGTTGCCGTTTGCCGCGAATCGCGCCAAAGCGTGAGAAGCGTGGAAAAAGCCGCGGCAGTTTCGGGGCTCTGGCAGAGGATCACGACATGCGTAGCAATCGCGCTGCCCCAGTCAATCCGATAGAGCATTGCTCGCACCGGGCCGAACACAACACTCGGATCCAGTGATTGCTTGGCGCCAGCGGCAATCCAGGGTCCGGTTTGGTTCGCCGCCGCTTTGCCGGTAGCGATCCCCCACTGCGCCGAGGTCCCCTCGAGCTCCGCCTCCCATTCCACGAATGCGGCGTTCGAATCAAGCGCCGGCCGCGTTCCCGCGCGCACGTCGAGCAGCTCTTTCAGCTCGTGCTTGTGCCCAAAGGCCGCCGAGGTGGAGCTGAAGAAAACAAAGAAAACGTCGGCAGGGTCTTCGCCCGAGCCGTAGGTGTAAAGGTCGTACCCGCTGTATTGTTGAAGCGGGATTCGTTGGTCGGTGAAGTAGCGATGGACGCGTTCGAGGTCAAATCTCCCCTCGGCTCGGCCGAAGAAACCGGTCGATTGCTCGCCGCGCCAGCCCATCACAACCTCGTCGATGTCCTTGTCGGGATCCGTCCCCGTGGATCGCAGGAAATCCTGAAAGTCGCGAAGCTGGTAGATCAGCACTCGACGGCGAATCTGGGGATACTCCTCCAGAGCACGAAGCTGGGCGAGATTTACGTAGGTCACTTGCTGCGTGTCCAGAGGGAAGCTGGACAGCGCCTCGCGCGCCGTGCCTTGACCGCTAATCCGGAAGGGAAACACCAGCATGGAAGCAAATGCACACAGGGAGACAAGGCAGAGTCGTCCGGGAGACGCGCTATACTCAGGGATCAAAAGCCTCACGATCGTTATCATAGCAGCCGCGCACCCCAAAAGGCTCGGTAATATCCAGCGAAGGGTGTTGCCAGCTTTCGAACCCGGCCTGAAGAGATCGCTGCATTCCAGGCTCCAATTCATAAGCCGCCAACTCGTGGGGACCGCAGGACTTGCGCCCAAATGTCGAACGGGAGGCCCCAAGGAACAACGCCCTGAGTGTAAATTGTTCTTCACCCAGTCCCTCCGGGGCTGGTGCCGAACCTTGATTCAGAGCAAGGCATCTGAGATGTTAGAGGGTAGCAGGTGGGGTGAAATTCTGCTTGGACTTTGCTTGTGCAGAAGGAGTTGTGTATGGCATTGCAATTAACGACCAAAGCGGTTGAAAAGGTGAAGGAAATCCTGGGCCGCCAGGAGCCTCAGCCCAAGGGGCTGCGCGTTTCCGTGGTGGGCGGCGGTTGCTCGGGCTTCTCCTATCAGATGAACTTTGAGAACGAGTCGAACGGTATCGACAAGGTTTTTGATTTCGAGGGATTGCATGTCTTCGTCGATCAGGCCTCCCTGATGTACCTCGACGGAACCAAGATTGACTTCGTTGAGACCCTGGAAGGTGCCGGCTTCAAGTTCGAAAACCCAAACGTGAAGACCACGTGCGGCTGCGGCAGCTCCTTCAGCGTATAAACTCAGCCCGGAATTCGAGCGCCCCCGTCGTTCCATTTCAGAGTGGAACGGGGGGTTGCTTCTTTTGCGGCTCTCCACAGTCGCCCTCTTGCTCTCCACTCCCTAATTCCTACCTCCGACTCCCGCTCTTTCCAGCTATTTCCCAGATATAATGATTGCAAGATGAAAATCGCGCTCGCCCAAATCAACACGACGGTCGGCGATTTCGCCGGGAACGTCCAGCGCATCCTCGACTACGCTCGCCGCGCCAAGGAACGTGGCGCAGGGCTGGTCGTGTTTCCTGAACTTGCGCTCTGCGGCTATCCGCCGCGCGACCTGGTGGAGAAGCCGGACTTCGTCGCGCGTTCAGAGGCGGAACTGGCGCGCCTGGCGGGCCTGCTGCCGGATATCCCCGCTCTGGTGGGCTACGTGCGCCGTTCTCACGCGGTGCAGGGAAAACCCGTCTCGGATGCCGCCGCGCTGCTCCATCACGGTCAGGTGATGCTCGACTATGGCAAAATCCTTTTGCCCTTTTACGACGTTTTCGATGAGTCGCGCTACTTCGAACCGGGGAATTCACCGGGCGTGTGTGAGCTGCAGGGATACCGCGTTGGCGTGACCATCTGTGAAGACACCTGGAACGACAAGGGCTTCTGGAAGAAACAACTGTACGCGCGCGACCCGGTTGAGGAAACGGTGCGCGCGGGTGCTGGCGTGCTGGTGAATATTGCGTCTTCACCGTTCTCGACCGACAAGATTCAGATGCGGCACGACATGCTCAGGACGATTGCCGAGCGCCGGGGCATCCCGGTGGTTTACGTCAACCATGTGGGCGGGAACGATCAGTTGATTTTTGACGGCTCGAGCATGGCCTTCAACGCGCGTGGGGAGCTGGCGGCGCGTGCCAAATCGTTCGAGGAAGACCTGGTTCTCTTCGACGCCTCAAACGGCAGCGGGGAAATCCGCTCCGGTCCGTCCACGGAGATCGAAGCGGTATACCAAGCGCTTCTGCTCGGCACGCGCGACTATGTCTCCAAATGCGGGTTTCAGAAGGTGCTGGTGGGCTTAAGTGGGGGGATCGATTCATCGCTCGTGGCCACGATCGCCGCCGACGCGCTGGGGCCGGAAAATGTGCGCGGCGTGAGCATGCCGGGGCCGTACTCCTCGCCCGGGAGCTTGCGCGATGCGGAGGCCCTGGCCCGAAATCTGAGGATTGATTTTCGAGTTGTTCCCATCAACTCGGTTTTTGACAGCTACCTCACCACGCTCGATCCCGCCTTCGAAGGCAAGTCGCGCGATGTAACCGAAGAAAACATCCAGGCGCGCATCCGCGGCAACATCCTGATGGCGCTCTCCAACAAGTTCGGCGCGCTCGTTCTCAGCACCGGCAACAAATCCGAATTGGCGGTGGGTTACTGTACGCTTTACGGTGACATGGCGGGTGGGCTTTCGGTAATCGCTGATGTGCCCAAGACGATGGTTTACGATTTGGCGCGCTACGTGAACCGGGCAGGGGAGCGCATCCCGCGGGCGTGTCTGGAAAAGGCTCCCTCCGCGGAGCTGCGTCCCAATCAGACCGACCAGGACACCCTGCCGCCTTACGAGACCCTCGACGTCATTCTTAAGGCCTACATCGAAGAGAGCCTCTCGGCCCAAGAGATCGCGGAAAAACGCAAATTGGAGATTGAACTCGTGCGGGAGACCATTCGGCGGGTCAACAACGCGGAATACAAGCGCCAACAGGCCGCGCCAGCCCTCAAGGTGACCGCTAAGGCCTTCGGCATGGGTCGCCGCTACCCTATTGCACAGAAATTTTCTGAATAGTGGAACTCATTGCCGTATGAGTACCCCGCGTATGGGCTGCCCATAGGACGACTGGAATTGAGGGAGAAATCTGGTATAAACAGTGCAGGAGAGTGAAGGATGAGGATCTTTTCCGCCTACGTTGAGTGGGACCCGGAAACCAACCTGTATGTTGGGATCGTACCAGGCATCCCCGGAGCGCATACCCAGGCGGCCACCTTGGATGAGCTGCAGAAGAACTTGAAGAAAGTTTTGGAGCTGTGTCTGGGAGAATACAAAGGCTCTTTGAGCGACTTGCCGCACTTCGTGGGCTTGCAACAAATTGAGGTTCAAGTGTGAGCCGACTGCCCGTTGTCGGCTTCCGGCAGGTGGAGCGAGTGCTCCTTCATCTAGGCTTCCACGCCGTTCGGTAAACGGGCAGTCACGTGTTTTATCGCCATTCTGACGGCAGGACGACGACAGTGCCTCATCACCCGGGAAGAGACATTGCCCGCCCGCTGCTCCGCGAGATCCTTCGTGAAATCGAAGTCACACCTGAGCAATTTCGAGAAGGGCTGCAAAGAACCTAGGCCGACTCTGCGCGCGGAGGCTGACACGAGTGGCTCCTCCTGCTCCGAACTGGCTTTTACTGGGCCCGTTTCTGCGCGTCATGCTTTTCGCGACGGATGTGACGGCTCGAGCGGTTTAATTCACGATTGAGCCGGCGACGCTCCTGGGGCGTAACCGTCCCGTCGGACTTCGCCCGCGCTTCATTGCGGCGAATCCCGGCCTGCTCTCTTTCCAGCCGGCGCGTCTCGCGTGGCGTCAGCTCACCGCTCCTCGCCCCCTGCTGAATCCTTCGCTGCTGGCGGGCCTCTCGCCGATCAACGCGCGGCGTGTTCGTTCCGGTGGCGGGCGCCGCTTGTTGTGCCAGAGCGACGAGCTGGAACAAGAAGGCCCCCGCACAAATCATCAGGACCGCAACTTTCATCCAATAGCTCTTCACGTTTCCTCCTCTGCGGACGAATTCCACAGGCAAATCCTCGACGCGTTGTACCTCTCGCCCCTGAGTTCTCATACGATCCTACCCTGTATTAACACACGAGCGTGAAATTAGTTGCGAGGGAAAGACGGCTCCATGCTCCAAGGCCGGTCGTGCCGAGGAGCGCACATCGGGCAGCCGGGCTGTCTCGCCGTGGTGCAGCCCCGCTCGGATGGACCCGCAGAAGTGCCGGCGGGCAGCCGTGTCTGGCTGCCTGCGGGACGGGCACCAATTTCCATGATCTGCTCGCGCGTCGCGGTCTCCGCAGAGTTGATGACCATCTCCAACTGGAACTCGCTTCGCGGCGCCGCCACACTCGGTGTGTTAGAATCAAAATCTCCGGCCATCACGGGCCCCAGGACTTAGACGAGTTGGAAGACATCTCCAATCTTCACCGATTGATTCTCCGGCGTCGATTCTTGACCGCGCTCCTCACGATCCTGGCTGCGGCGACGCTCGTGAGGGCGGCCTCCCTGCCACCGACCCAATTCAGGTCACTCGATCTACCCAACGGCCTACGCGCACTGTTGGTGGAACGGCACGAATCGCCGGTGGTCAATGTCCAGGTTTGGTACCACGTCGGGTCGAAGGACGAGGTCCCGGGCAAAACGGGATTCGCACATCTTTTTGAGCACCTGATGTTCCAAGGCACCAAGAACCTTGGGCCGGAGCAGTTTTCAGACTACATCGTGCGCTCCGGTGGCCTCGATAACGCTTACACGACCGAGGACACTACCGTCTTCTGGGAAAC
>Ga0315281_10015397_pt1 | contig 10258 bp, 10 predicted proteins | sample YL17G07_0_MG_FD_204540 | JGI IMG/M metagenome (GOLD analysis project Ga0315281, IMG submission 204540) | Sediment microbial communities from Yellowstone Lake, YNP, Wyoming, USA - YL17G07_0 | ecosystem: Environmental > Aquatic > Freshwater > Lake > Sediment | place: USA: Wyoming | collected...
ACTATATTTAACCTGTTGGGGCCGCTCTCGAACCCTGCGAACGCGACCAGCCAGGTTCTCGGCGTCTATGATGCCAGACTTACCGATATGATCGCCAGGGTGCTTAAGAATCTCGGGTCCAGACGCGCTTTTGTAGTATACGGGATGGATACGCTCGATGAGATAACGGTTACCGGCAAGACCAGGATCTCGGAGTTGAGAGGCGGAAGAGTGCGGACTTATTTCATATCGCCCGAGAAGTTTGGTATGAAGAGGGCCAGCATTGATGATATCGAAGGCGGCGATCCAAAAGAGAATGCCGACATATTGCTTTCGGTGCTGAAGGGCGAACGCAGCCCCAGGCGCGACGTGGTGTTGTTGAATGCGGCCGCGGCGCTCGTCGCCGGCTTCAAAGCTAAAAATTTTAAAGCGGGCATAAAGATGGCCGCGGAATCTATAGATTCTGGGAGAGCGCTCGATAAACTGATGAGGCTGATAGAGATGACAAACAGATGATGATTTCGCGGATAATAGAAGAGAAGAGGCGCGTGGTGGAGGAGGCCAAACGGCTCAAATCCAGGGAGGAGCTTATCAAGGAGATAAATACTATCTCCGTTAACAGTTCCTTCAAGAAGAATATATCCAGGCCGCATCATGTAAATCTTATCGCTGAGATAAAGAAAGCCTCTCCCTCAAAAGGGATAATAAGGGGTGATTTTAACCCTATTAAGATCGCGATGACATATCAGGCGCACGGCGCCTCAGCCATCTCGGTGCTTACTGACGAGCGATTCTTCGAGGGTAAATTAGAGCATGTAAAGATGGTAAAGGAGGCCGTATCGCTTCCCGTGCTTCGCAAAGACTTTATCATCGATGAATACCAGATATATGAATCTGTCGCCTGCGGAGCCGACGCGATCCTTCTTATAGCGGATCTCCTGTCCGACAGTGAAATGACCGGTTTTTATCAGTTAGCCGCCTCTCTTGGGCTCGATGTGCTGCTCGAGGTCCACAATGAGGAAGACCTGGAGAAAGCGATAGCCACGGGCGGGGATATAATAGGCGTAAATAACAGGGACCTGCAGACATTTAAAGCCGATCTGGCGGTGACTCAGAAACTTATGAGGCTTATCCCCGCGCATAAGATCAAGGTATCGGAGAGCGGCATAAAGAGTTACGAGGACGTTATGTTCCTGAAATCTCTCGGCATCAATGCCATACTGATAGGGGAGGCGTTTATGGAGTCCCCGGATATTGCGGCTAAGATGCACGAGATAATGAGGTACTGATGACTCTGATAAAGATTTGCGGCATTACAAACAAGATAGACGCGGTGAATGCCTCGAAGCTCGGCGTGGATATGCTCGGTTTCGTCTTTTATAAGAAGTCAAAAAGATACGTTGACCTGAATACGGCAAGAGAGATCATCAACGAACTTCCGGAGCCGATAGCAAAGGTGGGCGTATTTGTCGATGAGGACGCAGGCAAAGTGCGCGCAATAGCGGAGGACGCCGCTCTCGATACGCTGCAGTTTCACGGAGATGAGACGCCGGAGTATTGCGCCGCGTTTAAGGGGGGCTATAAAGTGATAAAGGCCTTCAAGTTAAAGGAGAGAGAGGACCTTAAACCGATAAGCCTTTATGATGTGGATTTTTATCTTGTCGATACGCATAAATACGGTTTGGCCGGCGGCACGGGAGAGGCGTTCGATTGGAAGATATTAAAAGATTTCGAGTTTTTAAAACCGGTTATACTTTCAGGCGGCCTGAATCCCGACAATGTCGCGCGGGCAATTTTAGAAGTGGTGCCTTACGGCGTGGATGTATCGACCGGTGTGGAAGAGTCAGCCGGTAAGAAGAGTTTGCGGCTCTTAAAGAGGTTCGTGGAGGAGGTTAGAAAGGTCTAAGCTATGTTACCGGACAAAAAAGGATATTTCAGTTCTTTTGGAGGGAAATTCGCGCCTGAGACGTTAATGGCGGCCATCTATGAGCTTGAACGCTCTTATAAGGCCGCTAAGGCAAGCGCGTCATTTAAAAGAGAATTTGAATACTACCTGAGAGAGTACGCCGGAAGGCCCACGGGATTGTATTTTGCCAAAAGGCTTACCGCGAAATTGGGCGGCGCCAAAATATACCTGAAGAGAGAAGACCTTCTGCATACCGGCGCGCATAAGATCAATAATACGATAGGGCAGGCGCTTCTCGCGGTCAGGATGGGAAAGAGGAGAGTGATCGCCGAGACCGGCGCCGGCCAGCATGGTGTCGCTACGGCCACGGTGGCGGCGTTGTTCGGACTCGAGTGTGAGATATTCATGGGTGATGAGGATATAAGGCGCCAGGCGATCAATGTATTTAAGATGAAGATACTTGGCGCCAGGGTAACGCCTGTGCATAGCGGTTCGAAGACGTTAAAGGACGCCATGAATGAGGCTATGAGAAACTGGGTGACATATGTCCGCAGCACCTATTACGTGATAGGCTCCGTGGCGGGCCCGCATCCATATCCAATGATGGTGCGCGATTTTCAGTCGGTAATAGGCAGGGAGGCGCGTCGTCAGGCGATCATGAAGACCGGGCGGCTGCCGGACTATGTCGTCGCGTGTGTAGGCGGCGGATCGAACGCGATCGGAATTTTCCACGCTTTCCTGAAAGATAGAGTCAAGCTGATAGGAGTGGAGGCCGCGGGGCTCGGCATCAATACTCCTTATCATGCGGCAACTTTATGTAAAGGCTCAGTCGGAGTATTGCACGGCTCAAAGAGCTACATATTACAGGATGATGATGGGCAGATAAAGATAGCTCATTCTATATCCGCGGGCCTCGATTATCCGGGCGTCGGCCCCGAGCACGCTTATCTTAAAGATTCAGGCAGGGTAAAATATTTTGCGGTTAAAGATAAGGAAGCGCTCGAAGGCTTTAAGATCCTGACCGAGACCGAAGGCATAATACCCGCGCTCGAGCCATCTCACGCGATCTACTACGCCGCAAAGCTCGCGAGGAAATTGCCGAAGGACAAGATAGTGGTGATCTGCTTATCAGGAAGAGGCGATAAGGATATCGATATAGTCAGAGAGGTAAAGAGGTCCGAAAGGTTGATATGAATATCAGGCCTAATCTGCAGTTTTCAGTGCTGTGCGATGATGTGAGGCGGGAAGATAACGGCAAGTTCATGTTGATCGGGCTATTCGAGGCGATAACGGCCAAGGTCTTCCCGGCGACACATCCGACTCTCTTTGTGGTGAACAGGTGGTGTAAAGGCCAGGGCAGTTTCCTGCAGAAGATTAAGATCGTGAACTCGAAGGATAAGTCGATAGTATTCCAGACAAACGAGCAGGCATTTGAGCTTACCGATATAGACGGCCATCACACGCTGATATCCAGAATAAATAACCTGGTATTTACCGGCCCGGGCAAGTACTGGGTGGAGGTATTGCTTGACGGGGACCTGATAATAAATTATCCCCTGATCTTAAAAGAGATCAAAGCGGAGGTTTAACACGGGTGAACAGAATAGATAATAAATTTAATGAATTAAAATCGAGAGGCCGGAAAGCGTTTATCGCTTATGTGACAGCGGGGGACCCTGATCTTGCCGTGACAAAAAAGATCGTGCTTCAGCTTGAAGCTTCAGGCGTTGATATATTAGAACTGGGCATACCTTTCTCTGACCCCATAGCGGATGGGCCGACTATACAGGCGGCATCGTACAGGGCGCTTGCGGGGAAGGCGACCTTGAAGAAGATATTTGCTATGGTCAGGGGATTGAGGTTCACCACCGATATGCCATTGGTCTTCATGACATATTACAACCCCGTTTTACGATATGGGCTGAAAGAGTTCTTTGCAAGCTGCCGTAAGTGCGGTGTCGACGGTGTTATAGTGCCTGATCTGCCATGTGAAGAAGCGGCCGATCTGATAAAATTCGCGAGACTTGAAAAAGTGGCGACGATATTTCTGTCCTCGCCGACATCTACACCTGAAAGGATAAAGGATATAGCGAGGAATTCAAAAGGTTTTATATATTATGTCTCTTTAACAGGCGTTACCGGCGCCCGGAGAGAGCTCCCTGATGACATAGCTTCTAAGGTAAGGGAGATAAGGTCGGTTACGGATAAGCCGGTCGCGGTTGGTTTCGGCGTCTCAAGCCCTAAACAGGCCGCTTGGATCGCCAGAGTATCTGACGGCGTAATAGTGGGAAGCGCCATCGTGGAGATTATAGGAGAGAAGAAGAGTATAGTGCCGAGAGTCTACCGTTTCGCTAAATCTATAGCGAAGGCAGTCCATGGCGCGTAAAGAAGCCGTATGCCGGACATATGCCGTAATACTGGCAGGAGGAAAAGGTAAGAGGCTCCGCCCGCTTTCAACCGATTTACGGCCGAAAGCGTTTCTTTCCGTTACCAGGAACAGAAAGACGATGTTCAGAAATACGCTCAGCAGGATCGGAAAATTGATCCCGCCTGAACGTATTGTAGTTGTGGCGAACAGAGCGCATTCCGGCCTTGTCAGGAAAGACCTGCCGGAGGCTGCCCCCAGAGAAAACATAATATTAGAGCCGGTATCACGCAATACCGCTCCGGCTATAGCGCGGGCGGCGCGTCTTCTCATGAGCAGAGATAAAGATGCGGTGATGCTGGTGCTGCCCGCGGATCATTACGTTTCGGATAGAAGCGGTGAACGAAAGGCTCTTAAAAAAGGCATAGATTTTGTCGCGAATAATGATAATGTGATCGCGATGATCGGGCTTAAACCCCGTTCGGCCTCGGCGGAATATGGGTATATTGAGGCCGCAAATCGAGGGGAGGTCGCGAAGGTAGAACGTTTTACAGAAAAGCCGGATCTTAAAATGGCCGTTAAATATATTGCCGGCGGCAGGCATTTATGGAACGCGGGAATATTTATTTTTAAAGCGAAGACGCTCGTTGAGGCGCTTAAAAAATACGCGCCGAAGATATCTCAAGCATTGAAAAGCAGGAATATCGATAAGTCGTATCAGAAGATGCCCGACATATCCATAGATTACGCGATCATTGAGAAGGCCGACAATATCTATTGCGTAAAAAGCTCATACGAATGGAGCGACGTCGGAAGTTTTGATGCGCTTGAGAAAGCCTTAAAGAGAGAGTCGAGACGTTTTGTTAAAAAAGACGGAAAGATAATAAAAATATTATGAAGATAATGGGGCTCGATTTCGGGGAGAAGAGAATGGGCGTTGCGCTTAGCGATGAGCTCTTCCTTACGGCGCAGGGCGCGGATACCATACAGCGGAAAGATCTAAAAACGGACCTGGAGACGATATCCAACATCATAAAGGAGAACAATGTTATTGAGATCGTAGTCGGGCTTCCTGTAAGCATGAACGGAACACACAGTCGGAAGACCAAAGAAGCGCTGGAGTTTGTGGATGTTCTGGCGGAAGCTGTTATCGTTCCTGTGAAGACATGGGATGAGCGCCTCACAACAGTTCAGGCAGACAGGACTATGCTGGAGGCCGGCATGAACAGCTTTAAGAGAAGACGGCTGGCGGACAAGGTCGCCGCCGGACTGATTTTGCAGAGCTATCTCGATTTCCGAAGGAGAGGATAATGTAATGCAGAGGATGGAGACCCTGGAGAACGGTCTTAAGGTAATGGCGTGCCCGATGGCCGGCATGGAATCTGTAGCTATAGGAATATGGATACGCGCGGGCGGCAGGTATGAACCGGCGAAGATGAGCGGTATAAGCCATCTATTGGAGCACCTTCTTTTTAAAGGCACTGCCACGCGCGACATGATGACAATAAAGCAGGAGATAGAAGGCAGGGGCGGCAGTTTTAACGGCTTCACTTCCGAAGAACATACATGTTATTTAGTCAAATTGCTTGGCAAGGATACCGCTCTGGGTATCGACATATTGAGCGATATGGTCCTGAACCCAAAGCTGGACGAGTCGGAGATGATCAAAGAGAAGGAAGTTATCATCGAAGAGATAAAGATGTATAAGGATATGCCGGCCCATTACGTGCATGAGATCCTGGCCGAGGAGATGTGGCCGGGACAGCCCCTGGGGATGCCTCTTGCGGGCACTGCGGAATCGGTAAAAGCTATCTCCAGATCCGAGATTGTGAAATATAAGGAAGCTTATTACAATCCTAATAATATATTTGTAATGGGCGCCGGCAACATAGATGAGGATGCCCTGGCGGGGATGGCAAAGAAGTATCTTTCCGATGCCCGGAGCGGACAAATATCGAAATTTGACAAGGCAAAGATAGCTCAACTACGGCCGCGCCTTAATTTAAACACGAAGAAAACGGAACAGACGCATCTGTCGTTCGGACTTCATACAGTGGACAGGTTTCATCCGGATAAGCACGCGTTAAGCGTTATGAATATAATACTTGGCGCGAACATGTCATCGAGGTTATTCCATATAATAAGGGACGAGATGGCGCTCTGCTACGAGATATCTTCGAGCATAAGGAAATATGAGGATTGCGGCGCGCTTGTCGTGAGCGCCGGCGTTGATGACAGGAAACTCATCAGGGCGATAGAGGTGATATTGAAAGAGTTGGCGCGTCTGGCAAAAGAACCCGTACTTGAAGGTGAATTGAGAAGGGCCAAAGAATATTACAGGGGCCAGCTTCTATTCGCTCTCGAGGATACTATGAGCCGCATGCTGTGGCTCGGTGAAAAAGTCGTTGCCGGCGAGAAAGACCTTACCGCCCGGCCTATACTCGAAAAGATCGAAGCGGTATCGGCCGATGATATAATGAGAGTGTCGAAGGACCTATTCAAGGACAATAATTTAAACCTTGCGATCATAGGGCCTTCCGAAGATGAAAAGCAAATTAAAGGGGCGCTGCATTTTTAATGATACCGCTAAGGGGATAATCATATGCGTAAAGTTCTGATCGCGCCGAGTATCCTCTCGGCAGACTTCTCGAAGCTGGGGGAAGAGATAAAGTCGGTCGAAGAGGCTGGGGCGGACTGGATACATATTGATGTGATGGACGGCAGCTTTGTCCCCAATATCACCATAGGCCCTGCCGTTGTGAAATCGATCAGGCCGGCCACCAGGCTGCCGTTTGACGTTCATCTGATGATAAAGAATCCGCAGAGTTATATCGAACCGTTCGCAAAAGCGGGAAGCGACATAATCACATTTCACATAGAGGCTGAGGATGACCCGGTGGAGATCATAAGGCTTATAAAATATTTTAAGAAGAAGGCGGGTGTTTCGATAAGGCCCGGGACCGGCATAAAGGCAATAGAGAAGATATTGCCGATGGTTGACATGGTGCTGGTGATGACGGTTGAGCCGGGATTCGCCGGTCAGGGTTTTATGCACGATTGCCTGCCAAAGATAGATGAAACGCGTAAAATTTTTAAAAAATATATTCAGGTCGACGGCGGACTTAACGAGTCCACCGCGCCCGAGGCCATAAAAGCAGGCGCCAATGTCATAGTGGCCGGATCTTCAATCTTCGGCGCCGAAGATTACGCGCTCGCGATTAAAAGATTAAGAGGAGGGGAATAGATGGGCGGCATAAAGTTTGGTACGGACGGGTGGAGGGCTGTGATAAGCGATGATTTCACATTCGATAATGTCAAGAAAGTGGCGCAGGCTGTGGCCGACTTTATCAATAACGACTGCTCAGGACTAAAAGTGAAGGAGAGGAAGATGATTGTCGGCTACGACACGAGATTCCTTTCGGATAAATATGCCGAGCTTATGGCGTGTGTATTCGGCGCTAACGGGATAAAGACGATATTGTCCGACAGGCCGACGCCGACGCCCTCGGTCAGTTTCACCATTAAAAACAGGGGATGTATCGGCGGTATAATGATAACGGCGAGCCACAACCCGGCCAGATATAACGGTATAAAGTACAAGGCCCATTACGGCGGTTCGGCGGGTCCCGAGGTCACAAAGAAGTTCGAGGCCTATCTGGGTAAGAGCGGGATTAAATATAAACCGTTGGATGAGTTAAAGCCGAATGGGCTCGTCGAAATAGACGATATCGTCTCGAAGCATCTTCAGTTCATTAAAAGTTATGCTGATCTGAAATTGCTGAAGAACAGTAAATTGAAAGTCCTCGTGGATTCTATGTATGGCACCGGCAATGACTACATAGCGATGCTTCTGAAGGGCGGCAAATGTAAGATAGAGACGATACATAATGAAAAGAACCCCGGTTTCGGAGGTATGAATCCGGAACCGATACTGCCGAACCTGAAAGAGCTTGCCGAAAAGACCATGAAAGGCAGATACGATATAGGCCTTGCTACCGACGGTGACGCTGACAGGCTGGGAGTGGCGCTTCCGAACGGTAAGCTATTGACAGGGCATAAGGTGATGTCCGTGCTGCTTCTGCATTTACTGGAAGACAGGTCGATGCGCGGCGGAGTCATACAGACGATCTGCGGCACGTTCCTGATCGATAAGATCTGCAGAAAATACGGCCTTAAGATATACGAGACAGCCGTTGGATTTAAATATATCTGCGAACTCATGCTGAAAGAGGATATTCTGATCGGCGGTGAAGAGACGGGCGGCGTGGCGTTTAAGGATTCGATACCTGAGAGGGATGGCATTCTTTCCGGACTCCTGATGCTGGAAATGATGGCCATGAGGAAGAAGAAGATGATGGATATATTGAAGTCGATCGACAAGGAATACGGCACCTATGAATACAAGAGGCTCGATCTGAAGTATCCCGACGATAAGAAATCCCGGCTAATGGCCAGCCTCAAGCGCAATCCGCCGAAAGATATCATCGGTAAACCGGTGGTTGAAATAAAGACGACAGACGGATATAAGTTCATCTGCAAGGACAGGTCATGGCTCATGTTGAGGCTTTCGGGGACAGAGCCGATCTTGAGGGTCTACGCCGAGGCGCCTACAGAAAAAGAGGCGCTTGAAATATTGGATTTCGGTAAAAAGAAGGCTTACAGCGTTTAATGGATAAGTCGCTTATACGTAACTTCTCTATCATCGCGCATATCGACCACGGCAAGTCCACGCTTGCCGACCGCATTCTGCAATTTACCGGCGCTATAAGCGAAAGGGAATTTCACGATCAGCTTCTCGACGACATGGACCTCGAGAGGGAGCGGGGCATTACGATCAAGGCCAGCGCCGTCAGGATAAATTACAAGGCCAAAGACGGGCAGACCTACGAGTTAAATCTGATTGATACGCCCGGACATGTTGATTTCACCTATGAGGTTTCAAAGTCGGTCGGCGCCTGTGAAGGCGCGCTCCTCGTTGTAGACGCCTCACAGGGAGTTGAGGCCCAGACGGTGGCAAATCTCTATATTGCCATGGAGCATAATCTCGTTATAATACCCGTTATAAATAAAATTGATCTCCCCAGCGCCCAGACGGATAACGTAAGGCATCAGATAGCGGATATATTAGGGCTTGATAAGGCTGATATTATACTTGCGAGCGCAAAGCTTGGGACCGGTACCGAGGATATACTGGAATCGGTCGTGCAAAGGATCCCGCCGCCGAGCGGAGAGACGATTAACCCGTTGCAGGCGCTGGTATTTGATTCCAAGTTCGATACATATAAAGGCGTCGTGGTGCTTATCAGGGTAATGAACGGCGTTATCCTGAAAGGCATGAAGGTGATGATGATGTCGAACAATATTGTCTATGAAGTTCAGGAGGTAGGTGTCTTTGATCCAAGGCAGACTCCGACGCCCAGCCTGTCGTGCGGAGAGGTTGGATACATGACCTGCAGTATCCGCGATGCCAGAGAAGTCTTTGTCGGAGATACCGTAACTGACGCGGAGAATCCCGCCCCCGCGCCTCTATCCGGATACAAGAAGGTCCATCCTATGGTATTCAGCGGAATATTCCCGGCAAATAGCGCCGACTTCCCGGTGCTGAAAGAGGCCATAGAAAAGCTAAGGCTTTCGGATGCGGCTTTTGTCTTCGAGCTGGAGAAGTCAGCTTCTCTCGGCATGGGCTTCAGATGCGGGTTTCTCGGCATGCTGCACATGGAGATAGTCGAGCAGAGGCTCGAGAGAGAGTATGATCTGAACCTTGTTATCACTACACCGAGCGTTGTGTATAGGATCCTCAGGAAAAACGGCGAGATAGAAGAGATTGACAATCCGGTTAAACTGCCGAACTCCGGCGATATAGAAGGGACTGAAGAGCCTTACGTCAGGGCGTACATAATCATGCCGAAGGAGTCCATCGGAACCATATTAGAGCTTTCGGAATCGCGCCGGGGTGTATATGTCTCGACCGAATATCTGGATGAGTCGCGGGCAAGGATCGTATACGA
>Ga0315281_10015398_pt1 | contig 10257 bp, 9 predicted proteins | sample YL17G07_0_MG_FD_204540 | JGI IMG/M metagenome (GOLD analysis project Ga0315281, IMG submission 204540) | Sediment microbial communities from Yellowstone Lake, YNP, Wyoming, USA - YL17G07_0 | ecosystem: Environmental > Aquatic > Freshwater > Lake > Sediment | place: USA: Wyoming | collected...
CGATGCAGGGCGCGGAAGGAACGCTAAGGGCTTTGCCTTTGCCGATCACCTCCAGGTAATCCATCAGCTCGCCGCGGTTAGTCAGGAGCGCGGCGATGGCCTTCCCGGCGTCAATGACGCTTCCGCCGCCGAAGCTAATGACCAAGTCGCACTGTTCTTGGCGAGCGAGGTGCACGCCTTGGCGAATCAAGTCGAGCGTCGGTTCCCCTTCGACGCTGAAATTAGCGCACGCAATTCCTGCCGCCTTCAGTTGTGCCGAAAGCGACGCGGAGCGCTCCTGCGAGCGCCCTGTGACCAGCAAGGCTCGCCGCCCCATCTCCCTGGCAGCGGGCGGGACTTCGCGCACCGTTCCGGCGCCGAAGAGAATGCGTGTCGCCGTCGCGAATTCAAAGCGCATGTATGCCTCCTGCGCGCAACCTGTCATGCTGAGCGGAGCGAAGCATCTGCGGGGCGAAGCATCGGAGATCCTTCGTTTCACTCAGGATGACAGATCCCTTGCCCGCCATGGCGGGCGAAGGATGACAATTTCTTCGCTTCACTCAGGGTGACAAGTGACGCTCACCATCCTTCGTCCGTGGGAAAAAGGTTGGAATACTTCACGCTCGTGCGCGGCTCCGCCATCATGGGCGCAACCGTCTCCCGCCACGTCTGGTAATGCGCCGTCTCTTTGTGCTGAGCCGGCGCGTCGGCCGTGCGGTACACCTCAACCAGGATGAAACGGGCCGGGTCATCCGCCTGCTGAATCACGTCGAACCGCGCGATGCCGGGTTCCTTCATGCTCTGGCGCGCGTTCTCGATGGTCGCCTCCTTGAAAGCTTCCATTGATTGCGGTCTGACTCGTGCGTGCACATGAACGATGAGCATGGCTTTCTCCCCCCCGAGATCGGAATCAGAGACGCCAGGAGGTCCAAATCCTCTTGTCTGGTCCGCTAGTGTCTCACCTGTACGCGGCTGTAGTTTTAGCCCGAGCGAAGCGCCTGGTCAACAGATTCGGAATAATGGGCAGTTAAGCCAAGGGTTTAGTGCGCGAGTAGTCCCGAACGTCCCCGAATCAACGGCACCTCATCCGCCGGGGCTCTTTGGGCATAGCACGGCCCATCGTGCTGGTGTAAACTTCAGGGTGAGCTGCCCGGGCCTCGCCCTGTGGCCGGCCGGGAGCACAAGGAAAGAACCAGTCTGCACCCATGCTACTCAAAGCGGTATTCCTGCTGTTTCTCGTGGTGATCATCGGCGCACTGATTGCGGGCATGACGTCCAAGCGGTGAGTCCCGATCCCGCGGCGTGGAATCCCTAGTCTGATCGGCAGACGGGCAAAGCCCGCATTTCTGTTGACCAGGCGAAGACGGGGGGCGCTACTATACCCATACTGGGTAAGGGCATAAAGCGTGACCGACTTGACCCAGTCCGGAGGGCACTCTATGTTGGAGGCTGATGCTCAAAAACGCCTGACTCTCCGTCTGCGCCGCATCGAGGGCCAGGTAAGGGGTGTGGCGCGTATGGTGGCTGAGCCCCGCGTCTGTGTCGACCTGTTGACCCAGATCGCTGCGGTGCAGTCGGCATTGAAGAGCGTGGGCGATGAGATCCTGCACTATCACGTCCAACGCTGCGTTCCCGAAGCGTTCTCCCGGCGGTTGCGAAATAGCGAGCGGGCGCGCCTGGAAGAGCTGGAGAAGATTTTTGTGCAATATTGCAAAGAACCACGAACTTAGGTCTCCAGAGCCGGGTTGGTCTTTGGTCTCGGATCGAAGTGGGGAGGAGGAAGGAGGGCGGATATGGGCGACCAATCTCAGGTGAAGCCAGAAGTACACCTAGTAATCTTTACTGACCTGGACGGAACACTTCTGGATCACGAGACCTACTCGTATACTCCGGCCACGGAAGCACTGGATCTCCTCGAACGTAAAGGAATCCCCTTAATCCTTTGCTCCAGCAAGACGCGGGCGGAGATGGAACTCATCCAGCTCGACCTCCGGCTCCGCCATCCATTTATCAGCGAGAACGGCGGAGCGGTTTTCCTGCCCCGAGGGTATTTCCCTTCTGCCCCCGAGGGCGCACGGAATATCGAAGGCTACGAAACGCTCGAGTTCGGCGCGCCTTACTGGCAATTGGTCAAAGTCCTCCACCGGGTGTCCGCTGAACTCGGAATAAAAGTTGTGGGGTTCAGTGACTTGTCCGTGGAAGAGGTGGCCGAGGACTGCGGGCTTTCCGTCACGGAAGCCCGTCTGGCCAAGCTACGTGAGTACGACGAACCCTTCCGGATCCTGGATTCCAGCCCGGCGATAAGGAGTCGGTTGCTTGGCGCCTTGCACAAGGCCGGACTCCGTTGTACCCGCGGAGGCCGCTATTACCACGTGACCGGCGTAGCGGATAAGGGTATGGCCATCAGGACGCTGAGATCGCTTTACGAAAAGGCCTGGGGTAAAGTGATGGCTGTCGGGTTGGGCGACAGCTTGAATGACCTCTCGCTTCTCCGGGAGGTGGATATTCCCATTGTAGTGCGCAACCCCGCCGGGGGCGCGGCGACGCGGCTGCTTCGCAAGGTTCCTACAGCCCGTATCAGTAGCGCGCCGGGCCCGCGTGGCTGGAACGAAATGATGTTGGAGGTCATCGGACAATACTTGCTGTAGCCCGAGCAGCCGCGCGGTTTTGGCTCCCCAGGTCTTGATGGTGTTCTACAGGAAGGAGGTCTATCCATGTCGGACTTCTACCAAACAGGTGTCGTGGCGACGCTGCACCGGCTGGGTGCTCATTCGTTAGAGTCGTTGGAAGCGGGCCTTCGCGAATTCGTGCGGGTTCAGCCTATTGCTCTGGTCCTGCCTGCCCTTTACTCGGAATTCGAGGGGGAGGCCATGCCGCGCATCCTCGAGGAGGTTTCCCGTGCATCTTACTTGAGCCAGGTCGTCGTGACTCTCGGCCGAGCTGACGCCCGCCAGTTTCGAGAAGCTCGGAGTCGAGTGGCGGGAACCCACCCGCACGTGCGAGTGATTTGGAACGATGGTCCACAGATACAGAGAATCTATTCCGACCTCCAGGCCGCCGGGCTTCCGGTGGGCGAGGATGGGAAGGGCCGGTCCTGTTGGATGGCCTACGGGTACGTTCTGGCCAGCGGCCGCTCAACCATCATTGCTCTCCATGACTGCGACATTGTCAACTACTCGCGGGAAATGCTAGCGCGACTCTGCTATCCGGTAGCTGACCTCCGCATCGACTACGTCTTTTCGAAAGGTTACTACGCCCGCGTTACTGATCGGATGCACGGCCGCGTAACCCGCCTGCTGATTTCCCCGCTGGTACGGTCGCTGGAGCGCCTTGTGGGTTACCAACCTTTCTTGGTTTACCTGGACAGCTTCCGTTACCCGTTGGCGGGGGAGTTCTGCATGTACGCGGACATGGCACGCATTAACCGGATTCCAGGTGACTGGGGACTTGAGGTAGGTGTCCTGGCTGAGGTTTATCGGAACTTCTCCGTCAAGCGCATCTGCCAGGTCGATATTGCCGAAAATTACGAACACAAACACCAGAGTCTGTCCGCTGAGGACCCACAAAAGGGCCTCATGCGGATGACCGTGGACATTGCCAAGACACTGTACCGAACACTCGCCGCCGAGGGTGTGGTGCTTTCGGAGGGAATCCTTCGTACTCTCCAGGCCCAATACGTTCGCTCCGCCGAGGATGCGATTACCCGCTATTACGCGGACGCAAGGATCAACGGCCTGAATTTCGACCGGCACGCTGAAGAAGACGCCCTGCACGCCTTTGCTCGCGCGTTGGGGCTGGCAGCCGAGAGTTTCCTCGCTGACCCGCTGGGCGCGCCGCTGATACCAAACTGGAACCGGGTTGTTGCTGCGATACCCGACATCTTCAAACGACTCAATGAGGCTGTGGATATCGATAACACGTAAAGGGAAAACAGTTGGCTGAGGAAATCCTCGAAGAAAGCGTGAGGGAAAGGCTCGGCGTACTAGGGCCTGTGGAGATCATTGTGGGCATCCCTAGTTACAACAACGCCCAAACCATCGGCCACGTTGTCCAAGCGGCGCACGCGGGCATGCTCAAATATTTCCCGGAACGCCGCGCCCTGATCGTCAACTCCGATGGCGGGTCCCGGGACGGCACGCACGAGGCGGTGGTGCAGACCAGCCTGGACACCCAGGACCTCCTGCTGATTCGCCACACGCTTCATCCTGTCCACCGGCTGACCACTCCGTACCACGGCTTGCCGGGCAAAGGGAGCGCCTTCCGCACCGTATTTCGCATCGCGGAGCTCGTCCAAGCCCGCGCGCTGGCGGTCGTAGATGCCGATCTCAGAAGCATTACACCCGAATGGTTTGACCTGCTCCTCCGCCCGGTCCTCGAGCGAGAGTTCGACTATGTGGCGCCTTACTACAGGCGCCACAAGTACGACGGGACGATTACCAACAGCATCGTATATCCGCTTACGCGGGTGCTTTACGGGCGGCGGGTGCGTCAACCTATCGGCGGGGAGTTCGGCATCTCGGGCCGGCTGGTGCGTCACTTCCTTACCCGTGACGTGTGGGCCACCGACGTGGCGCGCTACGGGATCGACATCTGGATGACGACCACGGCTATCGCCGAGAATTTCCGTGTCTGCCAGTCCTACCTGGGGGCCAAAATCCACGACCCGAAAGACCCCGGGTCTGATCTGAGTGCTATGCTTGTGCAGGTGGTGGGCTCCGTTTTCAGTCTCATGGAGACCTATGAGAGTACCTGGCGCAACGTTCTGGGGTCGCTGCCGGCGCCGGTATTCGGGTTTCCCTTCGAAGTGGGTTTAGAGCCGGTCCCCATCAATGTAACCCGGATGTTGATGGCCTTTGGGCAGGGATGTCGTGACCTGCGCCCCGTCTACGAAGAGGTTCTCTCGCCGGGAGCTTATAGAGACCTCATGTCCTGCGCAGCGCTGGCGTCTGATAAATTCGCGCTGCCTGATGAGGTGTGGGTAGCTGTCATTTTCGACTTCGCGCTCGCGTACCACCGACGGGTGATTGATCTTGAGCACCTGCTGAAGTCACTCACGCCGCTCTATCTCGGCTGGGTGGCGTCGTTCGCCCGGCAGACCGAGGAAGAAACGGCGGCCCAAGTCGAAGAACGCATCGAGAGACTCTGCTTGGCCTATGAGCAGTTGAAGTCGTACCTGATCACCCAGTGGCCGGCCCGGACCCAAGAGAGGAGGTCAGAACAATGAAGCAATTGTGGGAACAAGCGATCGTGGAACCCCTGCGTGAACTTGGCCACCAGGCCGTCGTGAGCCTGTCGAGTCTGATGGGCGTGCTGCTCCTCATCTTGCTTGGCCTTATGGTGGGTTGGCTGGCCAAAGAACTGGTCTACCGGGTCTTGCGCCTCCTGCGCTTTGACCGGCTGTGTGATCGGTTGGGGATAGGCTCTGAAGTCGGACGCTTGGGCCTGGCACGCTCGTGCTCCTACCTGGCTGGGCAGATCGTGCAGGGGATCATCATCCTTGCCGCGTTACTGGCGGGGCTGAACGCGACACGCAGCCAGTGGACTCAGGGCCTAGTTCAACGTTTTTTTCTCTACCTGCCACATTTGCTCGCTGCCATCGTGATTCTGGTGTTGGGTGCTCTGGTCACCCGCTTCCTGGGCCGGAGCGTGCTGATCGCCGCCGTAAATGCGGGCATGCCTTCGGCGCGTCTGCTGGCCGGCCTTACGCGCTTCTTCGTGATGACGCTTGTGGTGGTGGCAGCACTCGACGAAATTGGAATCAGCCGCACTACCATCATTGTGACCTTTGCGATCTTGTTCGGCGGGGTGGTAGCTGCCGCCGCGATTGCTGTGGGTCTGGGGGCGCGCGATCTGGCCCGAGATTTCTTGCAGTCCCAATTCCGGGCGGGGCCCAAAGCAGAGGCTGACAACACTCGGCGCCACTTGTAGCCATGAACCCGGCGCGTAAGCGCCGGGAATTCACGGTGGATCCCTGCCGGTATGCAGGAGATCACAGCAGGAGGCCCCGAGGGGGAGAATCAGGATGGTTAACCGATGCCGCTCCGTTTACGTCTAATCGTTTCCCTCATCATCGGCGCACGGATTGCCGGCATGGCTGCCCAGCGGCAGGCGCGGGCAAGGCCTAGGCTTCGTCGCTCCAACCGATGATTAGGCGAGCTCTTAGATTCCCATCGCCACCGACAGGGCGGCGATGTCGCCGATGGATTCCCCCAGGGCTGCGGGCACTACCTGACAGGTACTGGCGGCCTGCGCGAGCGCTTCGCGACGCATCCGACGCCGCGCCGGTTCCACCAGTAAGTCGCCCAGGCGCGCAGCCAGCCCGCCAATGACGATGCGTTCGGGGTTCAGCACATCGACGAGAATGGCCAGAACCTCACCCAGACGTTCCCCGGTTGTACGCACAATCTTCAGGGCTACCGCATCCCCTTTCTGAGCGGCAGTGCCGACCTCCCGAGCCGTGATGGGCTTGCCCGAGCGCAGGTATTCGGTGAGCAGGCTTTTCTTGCCTTTCCTCTGGGCTGCGGCGAGGCTCTGGGCGGCAAGCTGGGCCATGCCTCCGCCACTCGCCCAACCCTCCGCGGAACCGGCCTTGTTGTGCCCGATGGGCCCGCTACGCGTCAGGCGAACGTGACCCACCTCGCCTGCCAGATCGTCTGTCCCACGGTAGAGCCGGCCATCCACGATGATCCCCGCACCCAACCCTGTCCCCATGGTCAGGAACACCATGTTCTGGCAACCCTTTCCCGCCCCAAAGCGGTACTCGGCGACGGCCCCCGCGTTGGCATCGTTCTCCACCAAGCATTCAGCCTTGAATTCCGCTTCCAGAATTGATTTGAGAGGAACGTCTTCCCAGGACGGGAGGTTCGGCGGCGATTGGATGATCCCGCGGACGCGATCCAGCGGTCCGCCACAACTGACTCCCAGCCGCAGGATGGCCGAGGCTTCCAAGCCCTGCTCGCTGAGGAGGTCGTAGATAGTCCTCTTGATGAGATTGAGGGCCTGTTGCGGACCCTTTGCGGGGCGTGTGGCAAACTCCGCGCGCGCTACGACCTGGGGAGGCTGAGGGGACAGTACCAACGCCGTCTTGGTTCCCCCTATATCGACGCCCACCAGAATCTTCTCTTGCAGTGTCATGAGATGCGTAAAGCCGATGGAAACAAAACAAGTTGGGGTGAGCGACGGGATTCGAACCCGCGACGTCCAGATCCACAGTCTGGCGCTCTACCAAGCTGAGCTACGCTCACCACCTCAACGCGTGCCGATGCCCCAGGGCCCTATACTTGTTGTAGCATCCGTCGAGTGACCCTGTCAACCAATCAGGGCAGGCTCGCTCGGTGGGTTGGCGGGCTGTGACCACAATCTCTCGACGTTGCCGCCGAGCGAAACCGCCGGTCTCAGCTACAAGCTACACTCCCTCCCACTTACCCACCAGCGTTATGGCAGTGGTAAGCTCCCCCCTCTGGCTCTTCACCAGCCGATGCCCACGTGCTCGGAGGTAGCCCGAGCGTTCGAAGCCGGAATCCCCAACGATCCGGCAAACTGGCCGGGCGTTCCGGAGACGTTTTGGGGGGAAATCCAACCAATCAAGTCCTCGCCACTCCATTCCGCGACCTGACCGTGTGCCTCCCTAGTGCAGTGCCCAATCGCCGGGGCACCGTGGTACCCCTCCGAGATTGAGATTACGGCCTCAGGGTTTTTCAAAGGGGCTTCAGGGTCAGGGCTTCTCTGTTTGGTGGCGGGCTTCCCGCGGTTGCCGACCTTGTATGGGTTCTCCTCTTTGACCAGATGCGGGAGGGGCTCGTATTCGACCTTGATCTTGGAAATGGCAGCCTTGGCGTGAAGGGTTTGGGTGATCTGCCGAAGAAAAGCCGTACCGTTAGAAAGCGCACGGTGCGCTACAATGGAATGAGAGCGCTGGGCCGCGCTGGAACTGAAAAGCCGCAGCGTTAGAAGGGGAACGCTGCGCTACAAGAGCGATGGATCTCAAGGCAGAAATTCTCGACATCCCGCGCGCGCTGCGAGAGACCCTGGAAAAAGGCCGGCCGGAGTACGATGCGCTGGTGCGGCAGACGCGGTGGGGCGACGGGCCGATCTACATCGTGGGTTCCGGCCCGCCGCTGATGGTGGGCCTGACCGCGGCGTATGCCTTCGAGAGCCTGCTGGGCTGGCCGGCGGCCGTGCGTGAAGCCGCGGTTTTCCAGGCCTATTCGGCTTCCGTGCTGCGTCCGCGGTCCGTCCTGCTGGCAATCTCGCCGTCCGGGGAGGACCGGGCGACGTTGGAAGTGGCCGAGAGGGCCCGCTCGTGCGGCGCCACGGTGTTGGCCCTGACGGACAATGCCCAAGGCGCGCTGGCACAAGCGGCTGACGGCGTGTTCCTGGTGCGTGCCGGTGAAGAGGGCGGGGCGGGCGCGAAGGCAGCCGTGTGTCAGCAGGCAGCGGCGAGTTATCTGGGCCTGGTGGCAGCGCGGGCCCTCACGCGGCACACCCCGCAACTCGAGGCAATGGAAGCGGATTTCGAGAAACTCCCGGTGCACGTCGAGTGGGCTTTGGCCCAGCTCACGGATGCGGCGCGGTCGTTCGCTTGCGAACTGGGGGGCTTGCGAAGGCTCTGCGCGGTGGGCGGGGGCTTCTACCATCCGGCCGCGCTCGAGTGGGCGTGGCTGTTGAGAAAACTGACCGGGATCGACGCCCAGGGTTCCGAGGCGACGGAATTCCTGCACGGCCCGCTTGAAACGCTCGACCGCGAGGCGGCCGTCGTCTTCCTCTCCGGCTCGCGGTGCCGCGCCAAGAAGCACGTTCACCAACTAGTGCAGAGTGTAAGGAAGGCCAAGATAAGGACGCTTTCGGTTACCGACGGCAACGATCCGGAGGTTTCCCGACACTCGGACCTCGCTGTGCTTCTCCCTGTGCTTAGTGAGGTGGCCGGTGCGACGCTGGCGCTCGCCCTGCTCGATTGGATCGCGTATCATACGGCTCGCGGCGAGGAGCGCGGCCCACGGCGGGCTCCTATCCGCAGTTAGTTGGGCGTTAATTCCTCCTTTTACTACCATTGACAAGGCATCGTACTTCTGATTGAATACCGGTATGGACATAGGCAAGCGATTACGAGAGCTTCGCGAAGCCAAGGGTCTGTCGCAGGGCGATATTGAGAGGCGGTCTGGTCTGTTGCGCTCCTACATTTCCCGCGTGGAAGGTGGCTATACCGCTCCCTCGCTCGCCACTCTCGAGAAGTTCGCCAGGGCCTTAGAGGTCGAACCTTACCAGTTGCTGTTCCAAGGTGAGCGACGCCCCGTGGCTTTCAAGACGCTTGGGCAGGCGAACTTGTCGAAGCCCGCCAAGAAGCTGGCGAAACTCTTCGAGGGCATGTCGAGCTCCGACCGCAGAGTGCTCCTCACGCTGGCGGCAAAGCTGAGTAAGCGCTGAGCCAACCTGGGTAGAGCATGCCGGGTGGATGCCCGACGATGAAAGCCTTGCCAGAGCTGAAATTGGCTCTGTGCCCGAAGCGTGAGGTGTCGCCGCCGGAGCGCAGCGCGACGCGCCGCAGAGCCTGGCGCCGGGGTTGAGCGGGTTCGGGGGAGGCCCGGCGTTCGGAGGCTCTGGCGCGCCTGGGGAGACTCGAACTCCCGGCCTACAGATTCGAAGTCTGCCGCTCTATCCATCTGAGCTACAGGCGCGCGCCTTCAGTTTACTCCAACTGGGCAATTCCGAGAAGGCACGGCCAGAGTGTCTGGCTGCTTCCCTGTCCGGGGCGGTAGGGAACTCTCCGCGCGGCTGGATTTCGAAGCCGCTGTGCTATACTGGCGCGGCCCGACCGGGTGACTCTGCCTGGTCCGGGATGAACTTTCAGGTAGTCATATGCTCCATGCACAAACGTTCGACTGAATTCGGGCGGCCTCGGCGCGAGTGGCTGGCCAGGCGGAGCCGGGGTTTGAAGCCCTGAACAAGGAGTTGAGCTATGTCCAACCGCGGGGTTTTTGTCGTGGCTTTCCTGACGGTGGTGCTGACTGTTGCTGGCGCCTTTGCCATTCCCCAGTATTTCCCCTATGAGCTGCTGAAGTCCCTGATCTATGTCGTCATCGCCGTGATGGTGTTTTTCGGCGACAACCAATATAGCTACATGCTGGGGATCGTCGCTCCGATCATGAGGATTTTATTGAATATCTTGCTGGGAGGCTTCTTCGGGGAGTTCTCGATTCTCTGGGCCTCGGTGACCATGAAGCCTCTGCCGGCTTTGGAGACTCCGCTTCACGGGCTGGCCATCCTGACGGAGATCCTGCT
>Ga0315281_10015399_pt1 | contig 10257 bp, 11 predicted proteins | sample YL17G07_0_MG_FD_204540 | JGI IMG/M metagenome (GOLD analysis project Ga0315281, IMG submission 204540) | Sediment microbial communities from Yellowstone Lake, YNP, Wyoming, USA - YL17G07_0 | ecosystem: Environmental > Aquatic > Freshwater > Lake > Sediment | place: USA: Wyoming | collected...
AAGGCGAGTGCGCCGCCGAGTCGCAGCGCGCGTGCCACCGGCGGACGCCGCACACCAATGGGAGCGAGGCGCGCGATGGCGGCTTCAGCGCCGAGCGACGCGATGCGCGCCATTCGGCGCCGGTGTTGCCACCAGAACACGACAGCGGCGAAGAGCGGCGCCACGAGTGCTCCCACCGCGACCCACCCGAGGTCCACGAAACGCATCATGGGAGCGGTCCCCGCCACGCGACGATCAGCAGTTCGAGCACGAGCGCGGCAATCGCGAGTCCCAGCGGCCACCGATACAGCTCCTGATAGCGCACGTACCGCTTGGCCCGGATCGGCGAACGCTCGAGCTGGTCGATCTGCTCGTAGATGCGCTGCAGCGCCATTCCGTCGCGCGCGCGGAAGTACCGCCCGCCGCTGACCTGAGCCACATACTCGAGAAGCTGTTCGTCGATCTCCACCGGCCGGTTCTCGTACCGCAGGCCGAACACGCCGCGGCCGACCGGCACCGGCGCCATGCCTTCGCTGCCGACGCCGATCGTGTACATGCGAATGCCGAGCGCCGCCGCGGCGTTGGCGGCGGTGCGCGGGTCGATCGTGCCGCGATTGTTCACGCCATCGGTCAGGAGCACGAGCACCTTCGACCGCCCGGGGGCGTCGTGCAACCGGTTGGCGGACGTCGCGATGGCCGTGCCGATGGCCGTGCCATCCTCCAGCTGCCCGGGCTGGAGGTTGTCGACGGCGGCGAGCAGCACCGGATAGTCCACGGTGAGCGGAACCTGCGTGAGCGCCTCACCCGAAAATGCGACGATCCCCACCTGGTCCACCGTACGGCCACTGATGAACTGTTTCACGCGGTCTTTCGCGACCTCGAGCCGATTGAGTGGCTGGAAGTCCTCCGCGAGCATGGAGCTCGAAAGGTCGATGGCGAGGATGATGCTGATGCCGTCGGAATCCACCTGTTCCGCGCGCGCCCCGGCGCGCGGGCGCGCCAGCGCCACGCACACGCCCGCGATGGCCAGGAGGCGCATCGTAATGAGAACACGCGCAAGCCAGCGCCCGCGGAAGGCCCCACGCGTGAGCACATCAACACGCGAAAAGAGGATCGCCGCCGGGCGCCGGTGCCGGCGCCACCAGAGCCACGCCGCCGCGAAAGCCAGCAGCAGGAGCCACCACGGCGCGCCGAAGTCGATTCGCCCGAGCATCGCTACCGCCGCCTCGGCGCTGGCGGCCGTTCAATGGCTCGGAGGCGCGCCTCGTGCGAGAGTTGAAGCTGCGCGACGATGTCGCGGACCTCGGCGGCAAGCGCCCCTGCCTCGGCTGCCGTCAGCACCGCCTGGGCAAACCGGACCGTACCATCGCGACTCATCAGCGCCGCTACCCGGTGCGCCGGAACCGGAAAATCGAGCGTGCCCAGCACGGCCAGGAACGTCGCGGCGTCGAGCGACGCCTTGAGGTCCGGAAAGCGGCGCGCCACATAGGCCCGCAGCACGTCCACATGCGCAATCGCGTGGCGTCCCGGCTCGCCTGCGTCCGCGAGGGCGAGCGCATCGAGCGCCGCAAACGATTCGCGGGCCTTCACCCATGCCTCCGGTTCCGCCAGGTCCCCACGCGATTGACGACGCGCCCGGTGGCGCAGCCAGAGCCAGCCGAGGAGTGCCAGAAGGACCACGCCGAGCACGGTGTATTGCCAGAGCCGGCCTGGGAGCGGGAGCAGCGCGCGGGCGTCGCGCGGCACGCGATCGGTGGTGTCCGCGGGCAAGAGCGACCGAACCTCCACTGCACCCCGCTCGCCAAGCGGAATCGTGCGCTCACGTCCCGCCACGGCAATCGCCACGGAACCGAGCGCCGGAATCCTCCGCCCGACGTCCCAGGCGACGAAGGTGTACACGGCGGTCCGGTCGAGGAGGTCGCCCGGGGGCCCTTCCTCGATCGCGCGGGGATCAACCGGATCCACCGCATCGGCAGAAGGCGGCACCTCGGGGAACCGCACGGTCGCCACCTTCGGCGCCTGGACGCGCACGCGAACCGTGAAGGGTTCTCCGACGGTCACGATCGCCGGCACGACGCTGACGGTCACGAGCGAGGCGCGCGGGTCGGGCGATTGCGCGTGCGCCGGGGCCGCGGCAGCCATGGCCACCGCACACCCGGCGCCCATCGCGAACAGCGGCCGCATACCGCACCGCGCGACGCCCCGGAACGGTCCCATCAACGCCGCCGGAGGCGCCGTCCGCGTATCTCGCGCGTGTTGAAGAACCGGAGCAGCGGCTCGGACCAGCCGGCTTCGGTACGGACGATCACCTCGTCAATCGCCAGTCGCCGCAGCAGCTGCTGGCGCGCGGCCCGCTCCTCGCGGAGTTCACGGGCGTACCGTTCGCGCACGCCCGCGTCGCTGGTGTCGATCTCCACGAGCTGCCCCGACTCGGTGTCGACGAGCCGGCTGACGCCCAGGTCCGGCAGGGTGCGCTCGCCGGGATCGTCGAGCACCACGGCGACCACGTCGTGCCGCTGTGCGAGCATGCGCAGTTGCCGCTCGATGCTCGGCGTCACGAAGTCGGAGATCACGAACACGATCGAGTGGTGCGAGAGCACGCGCGCCGCATAGTCGAGTGCCGTGGCGAGGTTGGTGGCGCGGGCGGACGTGGGCCAGGCCAGCACGTCGCGCACGAGGCGCAACGCGTGGCGCCTGCCCTTTCGGGGCGGGACGACGTGCTCGGGCTGGTCGGAACAGATGATGAGCCCCACGCGGTCGTTGTTGCGCGTCGCCGTGAGCGCGAGCACGGCGGCCAGCTCGGCGGACATCGACTGCTTGTCGCGCTCACCGGTGCCGTAGCGGCTCGACCCGGAACAGTCGACGATGAGCAATACGGTCAGCTCGCGTTCCTCGACGTAGCGCTTGACGAAGAGACGGCGCATCCGCGCGCTGACGTTCCAGTCGATGGTGCGCACCTCGTCGCCCGGCTGGTACTCGCGCACCTCCGAGAACTCCATGCCCTGCCCCTTGAACACGGAGTGGTACTCGCCGACGAACCGCGAGTTGACCAGCCCCCGGGTCCGCAGCTCGATCCGCTTTACTTGCCTGAGGATCTCCGGCGAGATGGCGGTCATGGGGCGATCACGGTGTGATCATGGCGTGATCATGGCGTGATCACGGCGCCGGGACCGTCGCGAGCACGCGGGCGATGACCTCATCGCTGGCGACGTTTTCGGCCTCCGCTTCGTACGTCAGGAGCACGCGGTGGCGCAGCACATCCGGCGCCAGCGCGCGAACGTCGTCGGGCGAGACGAACGCCCGGCCGCGAAGGAAGGCGTGTGCGCGCGACGCCTGCGCGAGCGAAATCGTGGCGCGCGGACTCGCGCCGAACTCGATGAGTGGCGCGAGGTCGGCGAGGCCAACGTCCGCCGGCGCACGCGTGGCGTGGACGATATCCACGATGTAGTCGACGATGCGCTCGTCGATGAAGAGGGTGGAGATCTGCGCGCGGGCCGCCATGATCGCCGCCGGCGTCGCCACCGGCTCCACGGCAATCGCCTCGCCGCCCGCCATGCGGCGCATGATTTCCTTCTCCTCGTCGCGCGTGGGGTACCCGACCCGAAGCTTGAGCATGAACCGGTCGATCTGCGCTTCCGGGAGCGGGTACGTCCCTTCCTGCTCGATCGGGTTCTGCGTCGCGAGCACCAGGAAGGGTTCCTCGAGCACGAAGCTGGTGCCGCCGATCGTGACCTGTTTCTCCTGCATCGCTTCGAGCAGCGCGGCCTGCACCTTGGCCGGCGCGCGGTTTATCTCGTCCGCGAGCACGATGTTGGCGAAGATCGGGCCCCGCTTGACCGAGAACTGGCTCGACGCCTGGTCGAAGACCTGCGTGCCGATGACGTCGGCCGGGAGCAGGTCGGGCGTGAACTGGATGCGGCTGAAGTTCGTGCGCACCGTCTCGGCGAGCGTGCGAACCGCCAGCGTCTTGGCGAGTCCGGGCACGCCCTCGATGAGCACGTGGCCGCCGGTGAGCAGCGAGATCATCAGGCGTTCGATCATCGCATCCTGTCCCACGACGCGTCGCGCCACCTGCTTCAGGATGTTCTGGACGAGCGAGGGATCGATGGTGTGTTCGCGGTGCTTGGTCACGTCGGGCGCGCGCGGAAAGGAGTGGAACGCAGGGAACCAGTCATTATACGGCGTAGATGAGATGAAGTTCGCGCTTGGTGAGCGGCCGGCACTCCCCACGGGGGAGCTTGCCGAGGGTAATGGGGCCGAAGCGCTCACGCACGAGCCGCTGGACATCGAGGCCGAGGGCCTCGCAGACGCGGCGCACCTCGCGGTTCCGCCCTTCCGTAAGCGTCACGTCGAGCCGCCAGTGTCCGTGGCCTTCCGGCGTTGCCGAGACTTCCTTCGCCACGACCGGCCCGTCCTCCAACTCCACGCCCTGGCGGAGCGCACGCACGGCGGCCTGGACGTCGCCACGCACGTAGGCGGCGTAGCTGCGCTCCACCTCGCTGCTCGGATGCGTGAGCCTGTGCGCCATCGCCCCGTCCGTCGTGAGCAGCAGTGCGCCCTCGGTGAGATAGTCGAGGCGGCCAACGTACGTGAGTCCGGGGTCTTTCGGGACGAGTGCGAACACGGTCGGGCGTCCGTGCGGGTCGGACTTGGAGGTCAGCGTGCCTGAGGGCTTGTGCAACAGGTACCAGGTGGCCGGCGCGGGCGCGTCGATGCGTTTCCCGTCCACCGTGACCGCGTCGCGTCCAGGCGTGACGCTCATGCCAAGCGTGGCGGGTTCGCCATTGACGAGCACCCGCCCCTCGGTGATGAGCGCTTCGGCCGCGCGGCGCGACGCGACACCTGCGCGCGCCAGCGCGCGCTGCAGGCGCATCTTCTCCGTCACGATGTTCCGGCCGAAACCGGCTGCGGCATCGTCGTCGCTGTCGCTATCGCCGTCGCTGTGGCCGGGTCTGCAGGCGCAGCGGAGCGCAACGCGATGGCGAGTTCGTCGATCCGCGGCAACTCCTCGAGATGCCGCAGCGCGAACTGCTCGAGGAAAAGTGGCGTGGTGCCATAGAGCAGCGGCCGGCCGAGTCCTTCGCCGCGCGCCACGACTTCCACGAGCCCGCGCTCGAGCAGCGACTTGAGGATGGCGCCCACGTCCACGCCGCGAATCTCGGCGATCTCGGCGCGCCCGATCGGCTGCCGGTAGGCGATGATCGCGAGGGTTTCCAGTGCCGCGCCGGAGAGCCGGTGCGGACGGGTCGCCATTTGCGCCCGCTCGATGGCCTCCGTGTATTCCGGACGCGTCAGGATCTGCCAGCCCCCGCCCTGTTCCACCAGCTCCACCCCGTGACCGTCCACGTTGTAGTGCTCGCGCAGTTCGTCGAGCGCGGACCGGATGGCCGCACGCGATGCGTCATCGTCGAGCCCCGCGAGTTCGTCGGTCGGAATCGGCCGGGGGCTCGCGAAGAGCGCGGCTTCAAGCAGCTTCGCCAGCGAGTTCACGGCGAATCTCCACGTCAGAGAATGGTCGGGATTGGGCGAGCTTGAGCTCGCTGCGACGGGCCAGTTCCAGCAGCGCCAGCAGCGCGGACAGCACTTCCCACGGTTCGGCGTCGGCTCGCACCACGTCGCGCCAGCGCGCACTCGCGCGCAGAGCCAGTACGGCCCGGACAATCGCGATCGCGCCGTCCACGTCGAGGGCACGCGGCACCACTTCGTGCAGGCCGGGCTTCCGGACCGCGCGCAGCACGCGATCCACCGCCAGCAGGAGCTCCGCGAGCGACAGCGCGAGCGGCGCCTGCGGAGGTGCCATGATGGTCGGCGTCCACGACCGCGCAAAGCGATTGCGCCGGTCTTCCCCAAGCCGCTCCAGCACGTCCACCACTTCGCGCATCTGCTGGTACTCGAGCAGCCGCCGCACCAGTTCGGCGCGCGGATCCTCCCACAGGTTGTCGCCCTCGTGCCGGGGCAGCAGCATCAGCGCCTTGATCCGCACCAGCCGGGCAGCCATCTCGAGGTAGTCGGCCGCGTCGTTCAGCGCGAGCTCGTGCATCTTGGCCAGGAATTGGCTGCAGATGTGTGCGATCGGGATGTCGTAGATGTCGACCTTTTCGTCGCGAATCAGCGAAAGCAGCAGGTCGAGGGGACCGTTGAACGCGCTGAGCTCGACGACGAAGCTCCCCTGGCCTTCGGAAGCCCCGGAGTGAGGACTCGTCACGCGCCCACCAGGCTGGCCCAGCGGCCGAGTTCGACGTACGGCGACGCGATGCGCACGGCCTGGTCGTTGAGCCAGAGCGCCGGAGCCATCCACGCGTTCAGCGCCGGGCGGCCGATGCCGACGAGCAGGAACACGATGATGAGCCCGTACCGCGCGACCCGCTGGTACATGATGGCGAGGCGAAGCGGCAGCAGGTGTTTCACCACGTGCGAACCGTCGAGCGGCGGAATCGGCACGAGATTGAACGACGCAAGCACGAGATTGATCGTGATGCCGTAGAGCAGCATGATCTGCAGCAGCGACACCCAGTCACCGAGTGCGGGCACGGACCGCGCCAGCAGGCCGAGGCCGATGACGGCGGGGAGCAGGACGACGGCGAGCACCATGTTCGTCGCCACGCCGGCAAGCGAGACGATGATGTCACCGCTCACGAAGTGGCGGTACTTGCGCGGATCAACCGGCACCGGCTTGGCTCCGCCGAAGGCGATGCCCGCGATGAGGAAGCTCACGAGCGGCAAGACGACGGTGAGCATGGGATCAATGTGCTTCAACGGATTCCACGTGAGCCGCCCGAGCGACTGCGCCGTGTCGTCACCCTGCCGGAGCGCGGCATATCCGTGCGCGTACTCGTGCGCCACCATGGAGAGGAGGAGCATCGGGGCGACCAGGATGAAGAGCGAGAACTTTTCCACGTCTGCGGGCGACCTCGTGAAAGCGGCAGACATGACTGCACCGAGCACCCACACGCCGCGGGTGACGCGAAAGGTAGGCGTCGCCCTGAGATGAGTCAAAAGGTTGCCCCGCCTTGACTTTGGGCCAGCGGAGCCTGAAGTTTCCTCTTGTCGCCTGCGGCGGTGTCGCGGGCGCTTTCACTATCCGGCCGGGCCGATCGTAGCCCATGCGCCCCAGTCCAACCGAACCACCGAGAGCCCCGTCGTGCCACGTATCGCGTCTGCCAAGAAGAACATGCGAAAGTCCCGCGCCGCCGCCGAGCGCAATCGCGGCCAGCGCGCCGCGCTCCGTACCGCCGTCAAGAGGGCCAAGTCCACGGGCGCCACGCCCGCCGACAAGGTCAACGCCGCAAGTCTCCTGGACCGTGCCGCCCGCAAGGGACTGATCCACGCGAATGCCGCGGGACGGCACAAGAGCCGCATCGCGAAGTAGTCGCTCCGCGCCGCCGGCAACACCAAGGGCCGCGAGATCATCGCGGCCCTTTGCACGTTTGTCCTACCGGCTAGAACGCCGCCAGCTCTCCCCCGCACCGCTCGCAATACCACTCGGTCGGGAAGTTCAGGGTGCCGCACTCCTGGCACTTGAGCGACCGGATCGCCTGTGACGTTCGCGGCGTCGGCGCACCGAGTTCCGATGGCTCCTGGGATGGTGCCCTGGACGAGGCACGGGCGCGCGGCGGCGCAGCCTCGGGTTCGGCTTCCGGCACGGGCTTCGGTTCGGCCTCGGCGGACGGCTGAGCCGCTGGTTCCGGCTCGGGGACGGGCTTCGCGAGCGACGGCAACGGGGTCGCCGGCGTTCCGGCGATCGACTTGAGGAAGGCCAGTTCGTCGAACGGAGTCGCTTTGCGGGGCGGCGAGGGCGCCGATGCCTCCGGTTCAGCCGCGACTGGTTCGGCCGCGATCGGCTCAGGCGCGAGTGCCGCGGGCGCGCTTGGCGCGCTTGGCGCGCCAGAGACACCGCGGAGGGTCTCCTTCATCTCACCAAGTTCGCGCTCGGTGGCTTCGGACTTCGCGCGGAGTTCGGCGATCGTCTGATCGAGCTTCGCGCGCGTGGCGTTCCATTCCTTCTCCGAGAACTCGCCGACCGCCGCGCGCAGTTCCAGCTCGGCCCGTTCGTCAGTGCGCTCGGTTGCCGCCCGCTGCTCCGCGGCGAGCCGTTCCTCGAATTGGCCGACGAGCGACTTGATGCCCTCCGCCTCGGCGCGAAGCCGCTCACGGACTTCTTCCAATCGCTTTGCATAATCGGCATGCACGCGCGCGAACACGTGCTCCGCGGACGAGGCCCGCTTGTCCTCGAGCTGGTGCATCCACGTCTCGTACTTCTTTCGCTCGGCAAGCAGCGACTCGATGCCGTGCTGGCGCTTGCCCTGGTGGTCCGCCATTCGTCAGTTCCTCCGGCTCCGCGCCGGTCGCAGAACGAGCCCGCGTCCCGCGCCCGCCCGCCACGCGTGTCTGAGTGCGCGAAGCTCCGCGGCTTTCAGTTTGCCGACCGTCCCCAAAACTCGCGCGGCCACGATGATGCGGGCCGCCTGTTCTAGACTTTCCATTCGCTGCAGCGCAACGGCCACCGTCGGACCCACGGCGACGGCTCCATGACTGACCAGTAACGCGACGTTTGCGCCCTCGAGCGCCGACGCCACGGCCGTCGCCAGCGCACCAGTTCCAGGTGCCCGGTACGGCACGGACGGAACCGGACCAATCACCCCGGCAACCTCCGCGAGCACGTCCTCCGGAAACGACGTCCCCGCAGCCGCGAATGCCGTCGCGGCGACGGGGTGCGCATGCACAACCGCGCGGACGTCGGGGCGAGCCCGGTAGATCGCGACGTGCATCGCCATCTCACTCGAGGGAATGGCGCCCGGCCGGGCGGGTCGACCGGCCATGTCTGTCGCGATGAGGTCGGCGGCCGACAAGTCCGCCTTGCATCGGCCCGCGGGCGTGACGATCAGGCGGCCGGGTCCGAGCCAAGCCGACAGGTTTCCCTCTGCGCCAGCCAGGTGTCCCTTTGCGTCGAGCCGCCGGCATGCACGGATGAGTTCACGGCGAAGCGACGCGTCCGGCGTGTGAGCCGCCACGTTACGCCTCGCGGTACACCACGCGCCCACCGACAATGGTGCAGACCGCGCGCCCGGTGAGTGTCTTGCCGCCATATGGCGTGTTGCGCCCCTTCGTTCGGAACCCGGCGACATCGACCTTCCACTCGCGCACCGGGTCGAAGACGGTCACGTCAGCGAGCGCGCCACGCGCAAGCGTGCCGCCCGGCAGGCCAAACAGTTTCGCCGGGGCACACGACATCCGCTCAATGAGCGTGCCGAGCGAGAGGATTCCGGGCTTCACGAGCCAGGTGATGTTCACGGCGAGCGCCGTCTCGAGCCCGACGATTCCGTTGGGCGCATCGGCGAAGGCGCGCGCCTTTTCGTCGTAGTGGTGCGGCGCGTGGTCGGTGGCCAGCACGTCGATGGTGCCGTCGCGCACGCCGTCGCGTACCGCTTCGACGTCGGCGATGGTCCGAAGCGGCGGGTTCATCTTGGCATGCGTGTCGTAGCCCTCCACCTCGTCCTCGGTCAGCGAGAGGTGGTGCGGACACGCCTCCGCCGTCACGCGGATTCCGCGCTCCTTCCCCCACCGGATGAGCTCGACCGAACCCTTCGTGCTCATGTGGCAGAGGTGAACGTGGCCACCGGTCAGTCGCGCGAGGAGGATATCGCGAATGGCCATGATCTCCTCGGCTTCGGCCGGAATGCCCCGCAGCCCAAGCCGCGCCGAGACGATCCCTTCGTTCATCGCGCCACCGGCGGCGAGCGTCGGGTCCTCGCAGTGATCGGCAACCGGGATGTTGAATGCGCGCGCATACTCGAGCGCCGTGCGCATGAGCTGTGCGCTCACGACCGGCTTGCCGTCGTCGCTCACGGCGACCGCGCCCGCGCCGACCATTTCCCCGAACTCCGCGAGCCGTTCGCCGTTCTGGCCTATCGAAATCGCACCGATGGGATACACGCGCGCCGATTCCGCCGAACGTCCCTGCTTGAGCACGAAGCCGACGGCCGCCTGGTTATCGGTGACCGGATCGGTGTTCGGCATGGCGCAGACGGCGGTGATGCCGCCGGCGGCCGCCGCGCGGGCACCCGTCGCGATCGTCTCGACATCCTCGCGCCCCGGCTCGCGCAGGTGGCAGTGCACGTCAATGAACCCCGGCGCCACGACCAGGCCCGCGCAGTCCACGACCTCGGCGCCTTCGGGCGTGCCGATCCGCTCGCCCGCGCTCTCGACCTTGCCGTCGCGGAGCAGCACGTCGGCCACCCGGTCGATGCCGGTGGACGGGTCAATCACCCGGCCACCCGT
>Ga0315281_10015401_pt1 | contig 10257 bp, 7 predicted proteins | sample YL17G07_0_MG_FD_204540 | JGI IMG/M metagenome (GOLD analysis project Ga0315281, IMG submission 204540) | Sediment microbial communities from Yellowstone Lake, YNP, Wyoming, USA - YL17G07_0 | ecosystem: Environmental > Aquatic > Freshwater > Lake > Sediment | place: USA: Wyoming | collected...
TGCAGATCGCTAAAACCTTAATAAGGCAATCTTTTGAGGAAAATAAATGACTGCATATGTACCCCGTCTGACAGAGTGTTTGCGGTTCGCTTCGCTCACACAAATGCTTTCGGCACTTCACAAACACGCAAGAAAGTTATATGAAACCGCAGGGAGATGTTAAAATGATAAAAACCACAGATGAAGCTGCCAGATACGGTATCAATAGCATTTGAAACTAATGGGAGAGGATATATAGGATTTATTGCAGAATTTCCGGGCGCCTTTATACGGGGTAGAACCGAAAAGGAAGCTATTTCTAAAGTAAACAGCGAGGTAAATTTATATCTAAAATGGCTAGGGATTGAGCAAAAGCATGAGTATAAGATTCAAATAGTTCAAAGACATAGAAGTTCACTAATGATTGAAGACGCAGATAATGAGATTCTACTAAAAGTAGATGAGGAAATGATAGGTGAAGAAGAACTTAGAAGTTTACTTGATCTGGTTTATTTTTCTGGAGAAACTTTTTTACAACTCTATGCCAATGCCAAACTTAAGGACTGGATTGATGAATCAAGAATCAGGAAAACTTTTTATGGCGATAATCCAAAAACGATAGAAGAAATATTCACTCATGTGAAAGGCTGCCAATTCTATTATTTATCAAGGATGATGATATCCGAAAAGATAGAAGGCGATTTTATGACCAGCAGAAAATTCTGTTTGGAAAAGCTTGAACCCCTATATCGGAAAAACAACAATTCTCTAAAATTGGAGATAGACAATGAATTATGGACACTTAAAAAGGTACTGCGGAGGTTTATCTGGCACGACAGGATCCATGGCAAGGCGATGACGAGAATTTTAGAGAAGCAAAAACAATTAGGGCTAATTAATGAATACAATGATCCTTTTTGCTTCATGGAAGCGACTTCATATAACATAGCATAAGATGTTGGTTCCTCACAGCACTCACCAGAATTCCCTTTTAGGGGAATTCCTTTTTCCGGAAGTCTCCCTCCTCCCAAATAACCCAACTGAGATCCTTCCATCAATGGAGAATTCCATCCTCGCTATGCCGCACCTTTACTGAGTGATTTGTCCTAAGCATAAAACTTCCGCATTTCTCACTTTCCTTATTATTGGGGCTCCATAGTGTCAAGCATTTGGTGCATAGCATGACTTACCAAGTTCAGCCATTCCGATCGTTTGGAGGGATTTAATAGGTGAAAGTGAATCTCTTGTGCTGAAATTTTACGCTGGTTTGACATAAACTTTCTCGATTGAATAAAATTAAAGAGGTCGTCCGTTAATGCTAAAGGAGGGGAAGATATGTTCTGTACAAATTGTGGTAAGCAAATCCCAGATGGGTCCAAGTTCTGCCCATACTGTGGAGCGAAATTATCTTTAGCAGGTGAATCAGAGGAAAGTCAAGTTCAAAGTGTTTTAAGTGAAGGGGAGAAAAAGAAAAAGGCTTATGATGAGGAACTTTTAAGGGCAAAAGCCCAGCTGGCTGTGAGAGTTGGAACCAAGAGCCCTGGGTTGGCTGCAGTATTGTCTTTTCTCTTTACGGGCCTTGGACAAATTTATAACGGACAAGTTGGAAAGGCAATATTGTTCATTGTTCTTGGTGCGATATCAATTGGTCTTATGTTTGTAGTTATCGGTTTCATCCTTTATCCTATCATTTGGATTATTGGAATAGTAGACGCATATAACACGGCTAAAAATGCAAATAATGCATTATTAAGACCCTAATTAAAAGGAGATGAAGTATGAAAGTAGTTCGTTTTTTTTGTTATCAGTATTGTGCTTTGTTCAATTATTCTCTTTTCTCTTTCGTGTGCCGGCAACCCCACAGTTACAAAACCTGAAAATCGCCTATAAACTTTTGCCTTGAAAGGCTTTGACCTGGCCTTGTAGGGGAAATTTGACCCCTATTTTCAGGAGCTCTTCTCACTTTCCAGGGGGGTTTTAAAAAAAGGGGTCAAATCTATAGTCTGCAAGCTCAACACTAAGACGGCCCCCCTTCACTTCTGAGGCGAATTTCTTCGCTTGCTAAAAATGTTATCAAAAGCTTTTCCATCCTAATTGCTCAATGGTTCACAGAAATGGCGTAATTGCTTGGGAGGTAAATGATGAAAGAAATAAGGTTAAGCCGTTTTCAGGTTATGTTAATCGTAGTTAGTTTCGTAGCACTGCTTGTAGTAGTTGGATTGCTGGCCTATAAATATTTCTCCTTCTCCGGTGGCTCTGCCCCTTCCCCGGCTTCAGTCGCCTCAGAAGTAGTAAGCTCGGCGCCAACTCAAGGTGTCTCCGAAGAGCCCATTTCTCTGTTCCTGGTAAAGTTGAACGGTAAGCACGGATACATAGACAAATCAGGAAAGTTAGTAATAGAGCCCAATTTCGATTTGGCCGGGGACTTCTCCGAGGGGCTGGCTGCAGTGGCAGTAGGAGACAAGTGGGGGTTCATCGACACAACAGGCCATTACGTCTGGGAGCCCACGAATTAATCAATAGGCCTACAACAAATATAGCAAACTGATCCATAGAAACGGGGAGGATTATGAGAAAGGACCCTGGAATTGCGGCGCTATTGTCCTTCTTCGTCGCTGGAGCGGGACAGATATACGTGGGAGCCGTTGGACGGGGACTTGTAATCTTTGGGGGCTTTGTTCTGCTCTGGATTCTTTTCCTTTTTGACGGTTTGCTTCCTCTTATTGGACTCATTTATTGGATTTGGAACGTTTACGACGCCTACAATCTGGCTAAAAAATTCCCTGTCCAGTAAGGTGCGCCACCTTCCTGAAAATTTGTCCACGGGGACGATCGTATAGCTAACCCCATTCCGCTAATTAAATGCTTTCATGGGGTGAACTCCTCGCCTTCAGCAAATTAGCCTCTGAAACTTATTCAACTTGAAGCTTGGAAACAATTTTTAAGTTACTGTAAAAATTTAGTAGGGGTAGTCAAAAAAAGAGGACCCCCTTTAATCTCTCCTTGAACCCCAAGAAAAGGAGATTTATCAGGAAGGATTAAAGTTCAGCCAAAAGCTCGCCCAGAAGCTCCTCTCTTTACTGGATGAGGAATTAGCCAAAGAAAGAGAGCCTGGCCTTAAACTGATCGGAAAGAGGAAAAGGACTATCTTCACCCTCTTCGGCCCCCTGAAAGTGGAACGCCGCCTGTACAGGGATCAAGAAGGGTGCTCTCGCTTCCTTTTGGATGAGAAGTTGGGATGGAAAAAGAGAAGGTGTGCCACACAGGCTTTCCTGAATTGGATCAGTCAGCTGGCCTCAGGACAACCCTACCGCAGGGTGAAAGAAATCCTCTCCCATTGCTTTCCCTCCCTGAGCCACACAACCATCCAGAAGATGGTCACCTCCTTGGGGGAGGAGAAAACGTGGGAGGAGCAAGAAAAAAGGGAGCGCCTCTACTTAAATGGGGAACTCCCCGAAAAGAAAGGAAACAGATCCCCCGAGATCCTCCTCATGGAAGCAGACGGGGTCTCCGCCTCCCTGCAGCAAGAGAAGGAAAAGAGGACGGAGGTGAAGCTGGTCTACTCCCATGAGGGATAGGAGAAGGAGGGAAAGGAACGTTACTCCCTGAAGGGGAAGGGGTCCATTCTAGTTTAGCTCCTTCCTCGATCTTCTGGCAGGGCTTCTCCCTCCTTCTGGATGAGCGCTACTGCCTTTCCGGGATTAAGTGCTTCGTGATCTCCGGGGGTGGAGCTCCCTGGGTGAAGGAGAGGATGGAGTACTTCTCTCCCTCTATCTACCAGTTGGACCGTTTCCACCTCAAGAAGGCCATCCACAGGACAATCAAAGGGAAAGAGGCCAAGGAGATCTACTCCCTGGCGATCTCCAATGACCTGGAAGGCGTCCTCAAACACTTCTCTTGAGGATAGAAGAAAGAGTCCCGGAAGAGAAGCGAAAGGAGGCCCAGGAGCTGATCCATTACATCCTCTCCAATTCCTTCGGCCTCCTGAATTACAGGGAGAAGCTTCCCCAGGAGCTTAAAGGAAACCTGCGCGCTCTGGGAGCGGCGGAGGGTAACATCAACAAGATCCTTGCCAATCGCTTCAAAAAGAGGGGGATGAGCTGGTCCAAGAGAGGGGCTAACTCCCTGGCCAAAGTGAACGCTATGAGGGAAAACGGGGACTTAGAGGATTGCATTTCCAGACAATACGGGAGAAAGAGAGTTCCCCCTTCTATCTCAAGGAAGATGAAGGAAAAGCTGAAGAGGGAGGTGCAGGGCTTAGAGGAAAACATCCTCGCCGCTTTGCTGGCACTCCACGGTCCTCATTCTGGGAGACCCTGGGTGCAGGTTTTGAGAGAAATCGCAAGAGTGAAAGTTGATTTTGGTTTGAATTAGAATGAAGGAGTCTTGGAAGAGATGCCCCAACTAAAAGTTGACAGTAACTGCTTCAATTCGCTATCTTGACATTTTTTTTATGAGAATTAATATAAATAAATTAAAATAAGTCACATCGAATTAAAGGGGAAAGCTGAAAAGAAATGTCAACACGGAGGGGTTTGAAAAAAAGGAAGAGCTTAGCCCTGCAGATTCTGATTGTTTGGTTTATTGTATCTCTTTTATTCCTTGTTGCACTTGTTCCCACATTCGGTCAGGATCAGTCAGGATTGGTGATTGATTACGCCTTTGTAATTGACACATCTGGCTCAATGGTAGGATTACCAGCGGGTAGTGGTAACGCAATTATCTTTCCAAAGGTGAAGGAAGCAATAACTAAATTCCTTCAAAAAGTGGAACCCCCCGCGAATGTATTTATCTTCCCTTTTGACGCGGGCATACACGACGAGAAACAATTTGCAATTCAGCGTTCAGGCGATATACTACCTGTGGTAGATTTCGTTAACCAATTGGAAGCTTCTGGCGAAAGCACGTGGATTTTTCGATCCCTTAAAGAGGTTGTTGACTTAGTGTCTCAGTTTCGAAAAGAAAACCATTATGTGATTATCTACCTTTATACTGATGGTCAAGACAATGACCCCGAAAACCAATGGGGAATGGAAGATATCTTAAACTACTTTGCAATGAAAACCCTGGAAACTGATTGGTTGTATTACTGTACGTTAGGATCGCCCTTGCCCCCACCAGAATGGGAGATTATTAGAAAAGCCCTAAGGGTCATATATGTGCCTGCACCTTCAGGTGAAGTGCCCCCTCTTTTCACAATTATTCCCAAACTATATAAGATGACTTTTGGGAACCTTCGACTTACGGGGACAGATACCCGTACGGAGCTTTTTGTAATTCATAACCAGGATGAGTTACCCCCGGATTTCCAAATTCAGCTTGAACCGATTTCGCCTCCGTCCTTACTTGACCTAGGTGTCACCCTTCGCATCCAACCCAACGAGTTCACTCCTCAAAATGAGATAAAATTGGCTATTTCTTTAATTAATCAGGAATCATTAGAGAACGCAAAGCAATATGGAACTTTTGAAGTTCCCTTAAAACTGCGCGGAGTTACACAAGACCAAAGCGTTCAAGTCCTTTTTGCCCCAGACACCATCCTTGCTACTTTTGATTTTGCCCCTCCCAAAATTGTCACTATACGACCAGCCGAGCCGCCAGCTAATGAGTTTCCAATCCATTTCGGGACTTGGAGGAACAGCGAAGTATTTACTGCAACAATCCCTGTCATCCGAAACGAGCAAGCTAAAAATACCCCATTGAATATTAGCGTAACATTAGACAAAAACAATCCTTCTGCTCTTAATGCATCCCAGCAGATTTTAATTAACGGCATTGCCCGCGAAACAATGGAATTACCGCCAGAAAAAAATCAGGTCGTTTTCTCGATTCGGCCAAATGACAGTCTAAAACCAGGTTTGTACCGGGGTTACCTGAGGTTTGAAACCCCCGACGATGTATCAATTGAGGGCAAAGGTCTGGAGCCAGTTCCTGGGAATACTAATGCCAAACTAATTAGCTGGGACTTCCTGATACCAGCTCCTCCAATGCCTTTCTGGATGATCCTGCTCTATGGGTTAGGAAGTTTAGTGGGGCTGTTGCTTATAGCGGTCATAATCGCTAGCATTGCCTCTGGAGAAACACCTATCAGCTGGTTGAAAAAAACACTCGGGCCAAAAGGACCTGCGCCATTTAGTGCCGATACTTATTTTGAGATCAGGGAGCCTCGAGAGCGGAGGGGGGAGAGAATAGACATTTCACACAAGAAGAGCGTAAGGATTGGACAGGGGACGGAGATTCTTAGCGATGCGAGCGGGACTTTTATCATACGTTCAGTAAAAGAGGGCGGGATAGACATGGTTGCGCTCACTGTGGAGAAGGGAGAAGTATTCCTCAAGAAAGCTGGAAAGCGTGAAAAGGAGGCGATTTTTGAAGAGCGACTATTCGATGGAGACGTTCTGCTACTTGAACCCTATGAGATAAGATTCTGTACATTAAGTGGGTTAACGAGAGATTAGAAGGGAGGGATTGGATATGGCTTTGGCCATTCGGAGAACCTTAGTTGTGGGTTTGGGCGGTACCGGTTTAAAGGCCGTGCTCTTTATGAAGAAAAAACTGATTGAGCAGTATGGCGAAATCCCATCAATGATCAAATTTGTGGTATTCGACACGGCCGATCCCACTCCGCTATCCACAAGTAAGGGGGAAATCGTGTTGGAGCGTGGCGAGTTTCTGAAGCTTGAGGTAGAAAGTCCAATCACGCTCATACGTACAAATCCAGAGGTTCGCGCCTGGATTCCAGAAAGAGTGCCCACTTTTGCTTTAACAAATGGGGCTAAGCAAATTCGTCCGCTCGGTCGCCTAGCAGTATTTGCAAATGCAGATGAAGTGTATACCAAACTGATGACCGCCATTGAGGCAATTAAGAATTATGCTGTTGGCGCTTTCGAAAAATACGATACTACCTCCAATACTCTGGTAAATATCGTCTTTTCTGTTGCAGGCGGCACGGGTTCTGGCTGCTATTTTGATATCGCCGTACTGCTGCGGGAGTTTGTTTCAGAGAAGGATCGGTTGGTGGGATACATTTTGCTCCCCGACGTATTTAAGAGTAAGCCTGCAACTGATTATGTCGAGCCAAATGCGTACGCAGCAATTAGAGAAATTTCTCACTTCTTTGATTCAGAGGTACTCAACAACCCCTTAGTTTATCAATTTGGAGGGAAAAAGCGGACTGTCCAGCGCTCGCTGTTCGATGCAGTGTATATGGTCAACAATCATAATGTAAAAGGGGTTGCTTTTAGTGAGGTCGAGGAAGTGGCTGAACTGCTGGGTCTTGGTATGGTGGCACAGTGCAGCGCACCTGGCAAAAACGTAAGTGACATTTACGACAACCTGGAAGCCACTCTGACAAAGGGTTGGTATGACCAGCCCACCGTTTTCTCCTCCTTCGGCCTCTCCGAGCTGTACTATCCGGGTGACTGGTACGCTGAATTTTACGCCAAACAGATAGCCTTAAATGTGGTCCGTTCGGTCCTGATCGACGGCACCATCTCCAGTGTGCACGATACCGTTGAGGATTTCGTCAACAAGATCGATATCCGTGAGGATTCCGCGGACGATGTGATCAACGCCATTCTAAAAAACGATAACATCCGCAAGTTCCCTTTGCCCAGCGCAGTTAGCAAGTCGACTATCACCACCGTGCTCACTCGCAGGGATGGCCACATCAATGAGGCCAAGGTAGACTTAGCGGAAATCGCCCTGGAAAACCTGGCCCACCTAAAGACAGAGAAACTGGCCGCTGTGAACGAATTCCTCGCGGAGAAACTGTCCCAGCCTCAGACTTTGGAGTTTTGCGAGAGTTTCCTGGGTACCCTGATTGCACACCTACGTGAGTACAAGAAGATGATAGTGCAGGAGCGGGATCAGTTTATTAAGCAGGAGCAGGCTCTGCCGAACGCTTACCAGAATGCCAGTGCCGAATTGGAAAAGGCTTCCAAAAAGATGTTCGGTGTCAACGCGGCCATCGAGGAAGCTCTCAAGAAGTACAAAGGCTTAATTGACAAGCACGTCAGCCTGATCGCTGAGCAGGAACGGCGGGAGAAGACTGCCGACTTCTTCTCCTTCCTGATCGAAAAGTTGGAGAAAACCCTAGCTAAGCTAACCAACATTTCCAATTACGCCCAGGCGCTGGAACGAGAACTGGCCCAAGAAGTTAAGCAAATGCAGCTATCCAAGAAGACGGTAAAGCCTTTCCAGCACGAAATCCTGACTGATAGCCTGAAGGGGTGGAAACCTGAGGTGCAGCCCAATGACTTCTTGGTCTGGCTCAAAGGCGAGAAGCATCTCAGCGTGCTTGATTTCGGGGAGATGAAGCTGGAAGAGCTGAAAAGTCTTCTGATTGAATACGGCTACGCCCAGAAATCAGTACAGGAAGTCCGCGACCGGAAGATCGAGGATGTGCTGCGGACCCTACCAGAGGATGAGTTCAAGCGAATGGTCCGCTTGCTTGATGAAATGGCCACCCCGTTGTGGCAATATGACCGAGGGTATATATCAGGGGCCAAAAAGACCGAAAACATTCGCCTGTTTGCGGTTGAAGATGCAAATAACACCCTGATGGAATTTAAGAACATCCAAAAATTTCTCTCCATGAATCAGCCTCCGAGTCTTGTCTCTACTGGTGATTCCAAGCGCATCACAAGCTTCAAAGTGGAGTCTGCCGTCCCCGCCTTTGTTATTAATAATATGCGCAAATACCAAGCCCTGTACGAAAATCCAGAGACAAACAGGTATTCCTTTCATATCCATAAGGACTGGCCGCAGAAGCTGCGACCCGTTACTCCGCCCGAGGGGCTAGAGGAGCGCAAGTACTGGTCGTTGGCCGTGGCCGATCCTTTCAACCTGATCACCAAGAAAGGTGAACATTACTATGTTCTTTCACAGAAAAAAGGAGAACTCACCAAGGGCAATTTGGTCAAGCTGGCTCAGGGAAGAATTGAGGCGATGAAATCCTTCCTGGCCGATCAGGATCTGGTTGCGGAAATCCGGGACAGCATTGAGGCCATTAGTAAGAAACTCGGCAATAATGTGGTAGTCCAACATCTAACAGCATATGGCGAAGATTTAGCAACAAGAATGCAGCAATCCAAGGCTGGTGATGAAGGGCTGCGCCTGCAGATCGAGAATGAACTGAGGGATATCCAGGAGTACGTCGAGAATCTGACCTCGCTTCAGTAGGGTTATTTCAGAAGGAGGAACAAATGACGGAAATGCGGTTTTCACCGGTTCTATTAATTGGGTTGGGAGATTATGGCTCGGAAATCGCGCAGGATGTTGCTCGAATTCTTTCGCTTCAAGATCCGGCCCTAAAGGATATCATTACATGTTTCACCCTGCGCAATACGGGCGAATTCTTTACGGATAAATCCAGCGAAGCAGTATTCCTTGTAGAAGGTCTGGTAACTAATCCATCCGAATTCAGCCCTTACCAGCACAATTACAACAAGTTGTGTGAGTTCGAGAAAACCATTTCCAGCGAGCTATTACTCTGCATTAATGGGATCCAGAACAAGGCCGTCTTAGACCGGCTGAAATCTGCTGGATACGAAATTGGGGAACGTGTAAAGATCTTGTTTTTCTCCACGCTATTCGACCCCATTGGGTCCTCGGCCATAATTCCTATGGTCGGCTTTCTGGAGTCACTTCGATTGGGATTGCTCGGTGGGCTTCGAATGGAAAAAGAGCTCTTTGCTTTTTTCCCTGATTTATTCAATGCGGAAAAAGTTAACGACTTGGCTTATTGCCGAAGTTACACTTGCTTGCAGGAACTAGATTCTATCGCTGACCACCCAGATTTGGTTTCCTATGATGGCGTACCTCCATTCTACTTTATGTGGCTTTTTACAGGGAAAAATGAGCAAGGGGTTGATGTTGGCAACTTCACAGACCTAACTCCAATGCTTGGCGAGTTTATTTGGTCGTTTCTAAGTGGGCAGATTGGTAAGGATGTAAGTTTTAGCAGAGTATTGGCTGAAGAGAAAGAAGGCCAAGTTACAAGATATAGTTCTCTAGGCCTAAGCAAATTGCACTATCCCCGTGAGCTTATCTTAGAAGCGCTAAAGGACTATGTATCAATGGTTACTCTGGAAACCCGCAAACTCATCGAACCCTCTTGCTACGAAGGTGACCTCGTGGCGGCTGAGGTGAAGGATTTTCTCATTACCGCTCGCTTAGACCGACTGTTGGAAGAGCTGTCCGTGAGTGCGGAGGGCACTACAATCTGGCGTGACTTTTCATATAAGTCGCGTATCTCGGAAAACCTCTCTACTAGTG
>Ga0315281_10015402_pt1 | contig 10256 bp, 7 predicted proteins | sample YL17G07_0_MG_FD_204540 | JGI IMG/M metagenome (GOLD analysis project Ga0315281, IMG submission 204540) | Sediment microbial communities from Yellowstone Lake, YNP, Wyoming, USA - YL17G07_0 | ecosystem: Environmental > Aquatic > Freshwater > Lake > Sediment | place: USA: Wyoming | collected...
CGTTGATGCCGATTATAGTCGCTCCAACCTGGGGAGTCAAACCGCAGTTCTGCCGCCTCTGCGCCCTTCGGCGAGTCTGCGTCTTCTGATCGGTCTCCGCTTTAGAGTGCGATGAGCCAACGCGCGGCGGAAGTTTGAGCGGAGGCCTCGCAGGCCGGTTGACAGTTGCGGGAAGTTGGGCCAGAATACAGTCTGTTTCATGATCGTAATCGTAATCCTAATCGTCCTCGGCTTTCCTCCGGCGGGGACGAAAACGGCGATTACGATTACGAGTTGAAGTTGGGGCGGGTATTCATGCCGGAGACGCAGTGGGCGGACGAGCCGATCGCTGTCGCCGCGCACGAGAAGGGTGTGGCGATTTTCCGCGCGGCCCGGGAAGGGCTGACGTGGGAAACTTCGCCCGACGGTGTGCGGTGGCAGGCGGCGTGCGCGGAGGCCGGCGACGCGGGTCCGCTCCGCCCGATCTGCTCCGCCGGGCGTTCAGGCAAGGGGCAATTGCTCTGCGCGGACCCGGAAGGCCGTATGTTGGGCGTGGCCGCCGGCGACGGGGGGCTGTCGCTGAATGAGCGGTTCCGGCCGCAGTTCTCCGCCGAGCCGTGGTACGAACGGCTTCCCGCGCCTGGAGATATGACGATTTTCCACGATGAGGCGCAGGCGGTGTACCGCGCCTTCTTTTCCGCGCGCCGCAGGAGCGGCCGCGATCCCGATCGGCGCGGCTGTATCGGGTCGGCGACTTCGCCCGACCTTCGGTCCTGGAGCACGGAACCGCCGATCTTCGCGCCGAACCTGTTCAGCGACCTGATCGCGCCGCGCATTTTCAGCGACGGCGGGCGGCATGTGCTCTTCTATGCGACGCCGGAACAGGGCGGGCTGCTCGGGCTGCGGTTCGCGATCGCGCCGCACATGGAAGGGCCGTACGAACGCCTGACGCCGGACCTGGTGGCGTGCGATGCGCGGACGGCGGTGCATGCGGTGCGGCTCGGCGCGAAACGCCTCGTGTTCTTCGGCCGCGCGGAGCCGGTCCGCCCCGGCGGCGCCGCGGTGTCGCGGCCCGGCCTGCTGGAGTTCCACGCCGACGGCCGGCCGTTCGTCCGCTTCTACGACGCGCTGCTCGGTCTGCTCGGGCGCACGCTTTTCCAGACGGAGGCCGCGCTCAACAGCGGTGAGATGCTCGTCCGGGTGCTGCCGCGCTACGGGACGGATTTCCGGCTGACGTTGAAGGTCCGCAGCCGCGGCGCCAGGGCGCTGGGGGTGCTGTTCCGGACGACGATGACCGGGTATGACAACGTGACGCTCTGGCTGGATTTCGCGGCCGGGGCGGCGCTGTTGCGGCGCGGCGTGAGCGGGCGACTGCTGGCGCGCGCGCCGCGCCCGCTGGCGGCGGGAGAGGAGCACCGCGTGTCGCTCTGGGTGGAGGGCGGTTTCGCCGATGTCTACCTGGACGATGAATGGGTCCTGTCCTGCGCGACGGAGGGGCGCAAGTCCGGCGGGTTCGGGCTGGCGACGCTCGGCGGCGAGGCCCGGTTCGATGCCGTGACGGCGCAGGCGATTCAGACGCCCTGACGCAGCCTCCATAGTATTTTCACTATACATCCAATGTATTTTTACTATACGTTCCAGTCCGATAATGTGTCGTTTCCACGGACTCCATCCTTCGCGAACCTCATAAACCGCCGATTTTGCGCTTATCAGAAGCCCCTGTCCCACAACAGTTAATGCGACGACTCTTCGCAATGGCGCCAGGATTCGGCGTTGGGCATGCGCTTTGCTGAAGTTCAAGTCGGCAACAGGGCGTTAAGGAGACAGGGATGAAAAAGCCTGATGAAATGGCGCAGAGCCAGTTGAGTATCATGGCGGTCGCCGAGGAACCGACTGAGTACGACCGGCACGGATACCTTCGTCCGTGGCGTTATTTCCGCTTCTACATGCTATATGAGCCCAATTCCCGAAGGACCTGCTGGTTGCCCGAGGGATACGAGGTGTAAGCAAATGCCGAATGATGAAGGACGAACGGTGAAGAGCTTAAGAGGGGAGAAGATGTGTTCCAGGCGCTTTGGGCGGGAGTGCTTGAAAGCCTTTCTCCAGTACGCACGCCCGTCTCCCGAAGGACATGGAACTATTCAGCTGGGTATTTCGGATCCGCTGGGGGGACAGCCACAGCACGACCCGCAAGCCGCGAAGAGGAAAATGAAAGACCAACCGCCCATGGAACTGGAGTAGACGGCTGGGGCCGTCAGAGCAGACGCAAAGGCGGGTCAGCGCTTCTTTTCGACCGGGTCATATCCGCCGGGACTGAACGGGTTGCAGCGCAGGATCCGCCAAGTCCCCTTCAACACGCCTCGGATCGCGCCTCGTGTTCGGATCGCCTCGATCATGTACTGCGAGCACGAGGGATAGAATCGGCAGCGGGGCCCCAGCAGCGGCGAGAGCCCCTTCTGATAGCCCCGCACGAGGGCGATCAATATGCTACCGAGGGGCGAAGACCTTCCCAATTCTGCTCAAGGCCTCTCTGAATACCGGCTCAATCGCGGCCAGCGTAAGGTTCCGCCAGGTCGTCCGCGGCACGATGACCAGGTCGCACGGGACGGCCAGGGCGTGGCGGTTGAGGCGGTAAGCCTCGCGAAGCAGCCGCTTGACGCGGTTCCGGCGGACCGCGTTCCCATGCCGTTTGCCGACGCACAATCCCAGTCGCGGGTGGCCGAGTCCGTTCGGCAGGGCGCGGACGCATATCTCGCGAAGCTCAAAGGTGCGCCCTTCCTGAAAGACGCGGTCGAATTCCCGCTTCAGCCGCACATGCTCAAACGGTCGAAACCGGTAGTCCATTTTCACTCGAACGATCTCCATCGTGCGGCGGAACCTTTCAGCCGGCCCGAACACTATAACATATCCTCCACAGCGCGCTACGGTCAAACGGCGCCGGAGGGGTTGCCGCAGAAAGCCGGTTCGTTTGTCTGGCGCCATCGCGGTCGGACAGCCCGCGCAGCCATGCGCCACGCCGTTTGGCCGGCAAATGTATTTTTCTGTTACGGTTGTTGCTCCAAGGAGCATCGCGGGTTGCCGGGCTCAAACTGGGACAGTTGTTGCAAGTTGCTTGAAAAACTGAGGTTATGCCTGTAATTGTTAATTAAGCCCGTGCCGGTGCAACGGCACTGCCTTTGCGAGCTGATGAAGTAAAGATTCCGCCCCGCGAAGGAAGATTTTCGCAATGGGTGAGGGAAAACAGCGGTGAATGACGCCAGAGATTTCGGGGGAACAATTGGGCGCAATCGTTATACAGTGGAGGCCGGTCACGCTTGGCGCCCGCCGCGGATAAACGGCGGCGATCTCCGTTACGGCTTTAACTCGCGCGCCCGCCTTGCTCTTCCATGGGCCGGACGGGATGCCCAACATGACCCTCGCACAGCGGAGAGGGCATAACGGTGGAACAAGCGATTTTGCTGGTTGAGGACAGTGCGACAGACGCGCTGATCGTGAAGCGCGTGCTCCGGAAACATTTCAGCGTGCAGCACGCGCGGACAGTGCAGGAAGCCCAGAAACTGCTGAAGCGGAATGCCTTTGCGGGCGTGGTGATTGACTACTCGCCGCCCGAGACCAACGGGCTGGTCCTTCAGCAGTGGATCATTCGCCAGGGGCTGGAAGTGCCGGTCATCGTGATATCCGGCGAAGGCGACGAGCGCGTGGCGACCGAGGCGCTCAAGCAGGGCGCCTACGACTACATCGTCAAGTCCGAAGAGAGCCTCTCCTCGCTCGGCGCGGTGATTCACCAGGTACTGCACCGGCACGAGCTCGAGCAGCGCGCGCAGATCCTGCAGCAGATCGTCGAAAACGCGTCCGAGGCGATCATCACCATGAAGGTGGACGGCCAGATCCTCACGGCGAACCGGGCGGTCGAGATGACCTTCCTGTACCGGCCGGAGGAGGTCATCAACCAGTCGTTCACGCTCCTGTTCCCGGAGGACCGGCCGGACCAGCAGGCGCGCCGGATGCTCGAGACGGGCGCGGCGGGGCGTTCCTGGCAGGGTGAACTGCCGGCGCGGCGCAAGGACGGCGCGGTCTTTCCCGCGCAGATGTCCTGTTCGGTCCTGCGCGACCGTTCCGGCCACACGCGGTGCCTGATCGGGATCGTGCGCGACGTCACCGAGCGCCGCCAGTTCCTCGATCAGCTCAAGCATCTCTCGATTACGGACAACCTGACGGGGCTCTACAACCACCGGTTCTTCCATGCGCGGCTGCGGTACGAGTTCGCGCGCGCGCGGCGATACCGCGAGCAACTCGGATGCATCATGATTGACGTGGATTTCTTCAAGACCGTCAATGACACCTACGGACACCTGCTCGGCGACGAGGCGCTCAAGTCGCTCGCCGGAATCGTCAGTCGCGCCACGCGCGCGGTGGACCTGGTGGCGCGATACGGCGGCGAGGAGTTCGCCATCCTGCTGCCCAACACGGACCTGGATGGGGCGACGCAGTGCGCGGAGCACATCTGGGAAAGCGTCGGGACCACGGAGATCCTCACACGGCAGGGCGCGCTGCGCCTGACGGTCTGCGCCGGTGTCGCCGCGCTCGCCGACGACATAAAGGACGAAGAGGAGCTCTGCCGCCGCGCCGACGGCGCACTCCTCATCGCCAAGCGGCGCGGACGCAACAACGTCTGCGTCTGGGATTCCGCCATCCTCGGTCCCGAGGAGCGGCCGGAAGTGCTGCAAGGGCAGACCCTGGCCGAACTGCGCGCCAACCTGCTCCGGCTGATCGCTCCGGCCAAACGACGCTACGTCGAGGCGCTGCGGCCGTTGTTGGAATCCTGGTGCCAGCGCAGCCCGGCGCTGCAACGGCGCATGGCCAACGTGGCGATCTTCGCGACTGAACTGGGCCGCGCGGCCCGGATGCGGCCGGAAGAGATCGAGGCCCTGCACAATGCCGCCCTGTTCCACGTCATCGCGAGCGCGGCCGCCGGGCCGGAGCAGCCCCCGGAGCGCCGGGACGGCGAGCGGCGGGCGGGCGCCGGTCAAGAGCCCGCGAACGCGGCGGAGGAACTCGCCTGCGGGTTGCGCGTCCTGGACCTGGAGATGGAGTGCCTGCGCCACTGCCGCGAGCGGTTCGACGGCGCCGGCCGCCCGGATGGCCTGGCGGGGAAGGAAATCCCGATGGGGGCCAGGGTGCTTGCCGTGGCGGACGCCTGCGACGCGCTGATCTCGGACCGGGCCGGGGTCCCCGGCTCGGTGGATGACGAAATCATGGAAGCCCTGCGCCGTCGCGCCGGGAAGGAACTCGACCCGGACCTCGTCGCCCTGTTTATGAAGGCGCACTGCGTGAACGCGGGCGGCTGAGCGATGGAAAGTGCAAAGTGAAAAAAGCAAGGCGGACCGTTTGCGCGCAGACGGCCACCCCTCTTCATTTTACACTTTACATCTTACACTTTGCGCTTTCCGCCATCTAGTGTGGCGTTTCACAAATAACTTGCATAATGTTTGGTCATTCCGAGCGAAGCGAGGAATCTCGTACGCAGCGCGCCAGCAACGGTTTTTGGTGTGAGATGCTTCGCTGCGCTCAGCATGACGCGGTCACGACTTATGTGTGTTATTTCCGAAACACGATACTAGCGGCGACGCAGCAGGTTCCGGATGTCGTTGACGGTCTGGCCCTGGGGGTTGTACGAATCGCCCGTGTAGAAGCCGTTGTCGAGCAGCTCGCGGTCGGAGGAATACGTGCGGGCGACTCGCAGATACAAGGTTTTTCTCGAGGCCATGAACTCGTAAACCAGGAGCGTCTGCGTCTTCGTGTCAATCAAGATGATCGGCGTGGCGTCGTTGACCGTGTTGCCCAACAGCGCCAGGACGTAATTGGCCGAGCCGGCGGCCTCCTGGCCGAAGGCGACCCGCGACTCGCCCTTGTGCAGGCACTCCACCGCCAGCAGCGCCGCCAGAGCCCCCACGATCGCGGCCATGCCGACTATCGCGCAATGAGCCTTTGCGCCGTTCATGCGCGGCCTCCTTTCTGTTTTCCCCTGAACCCCTCTACGGCTCGTACTCTTTCGCGAGCATGATCGTCGGCGTGACCAGGAAGACGTTGTGGAAACGCTTCTTGATGCCGGTGGTGTTGAGGAAGAGGCGCTTGATGATCGGGATGTGCGAGAGAATCGGCACGCCGCCCTCTTGCCGAGTCTCCTGGACGGAAGAAAGCCCGCCTATGACCGCTGTGCCGCGGTCCGGGACCCTAATGGTGGTCGAGATGCTGTTGGTGGTGCTCTGCACGGTGTAGATCGTCACCTTGGTGGAGCCGCCGGCGATCACGCCGGTGCCGCTAGTGGCCGCGAAACCCGAAATGGGAATGACCTGGTCCTGCGGCGCGAGGATGCTCGTGGTGAAGGATGGGGTGACGATCATCCAGACGTAACGCCGGTCAGCCGTGATCATCGGTGTCACGCTCAAGGAAACGCTGTCCGGTGTGTAGGTCCCCAGGGTCGGAATGGCGATGCCGCTCTGGACCGAGTAGCCGGAGACGTAGGTCCCGACGGTCGCGAGGGTCATGCTCTCCGCCACGGTGTTGATGCAGGTAATGTGCGGAGAACTGGTGATAATGGCGTTCGTGCTGGACTCCGCGGCATGGATGAGCAAGGTGGTCTGGGAACTGTTGAGGAAGTGGACGGCCATCTGGAAAATGCCGAGGGATTCGGCGCTGGCGGACGGCACCTGGTTGTAACTGATGGAGGCGGTCGCGGCGGGGATATGCCCGCCTAAAGGCAGGGACTGGCCGCCGACGTTGAAGGCCGGCAGTTTGCTCCATTGGATGCCGACATCCTTCATGAAATCGTCCGTGAACGCCAGGAAGGTGGCCTCGATTTGCACCTGCATGCTCGTCTGGGCGCGGATTATCGCCAGTACCTCTTCGATCTTTTTATGGATGCGGTCCGTCTGATTGATCATCAGCCAGCTCCAGCGCAAGTATATGAATCGGCCGGGGCCGTCACTGTTCTTGTCGGTATCGCTATCGCTGAACATTGCGCTCAAGTACTGGGTGCTGCTGCTGCTGACGCCGACGTTGCCGCCGCCGCCGACGTTGCCGCCGCCGACGTTGCCGCCGCCGCCGCCGTAGCCGCCGCCGCCGGTGCCGCCGCCGCCGGTGCCGCCGCCGCCGGTGCCGCCGCCGGCCGAGCCGCCCATTGTGCGGACATGGGTGGCGCCGCCCGGCCAGTTGTTCTTGCCGGTCAAAGTGATGATCAGTTGAAGAATGTCGCTGGTTCCCGAGCTTGCCGCGCCCGAACTGCCGGTGCTGGTGCCGCTGGTGGTGGCGCCGCTGGTGCCGCTGGTGCCGGTCGAGCCCGACGATGAACCGGTGGTCTCGACGATGAACAGGAGGTCGGAGATATCATATTGGCGCAGGGTAAGGTTCTCATCGCGCGACTCTTCCTTGCGGCAACCCTCGGGGGTGGAGATGAAGATGTTGCCGCGGGAATTGACGAAGTTGAACCTCGGGCGCAGCATCATTTCAAGCAGCGTGCGGAGCGTCATGTTGTGCAGGTCCAACGTAACCTGCAGGTCCGTCAAGAGAGGGGTCACCGCGGGATCCGGGTCCAGAAGGAAGTTGACATTCTTGCCGACCTGGGTCCTTATGATTTCGATGGCCTCCGGGAGCGAGACGCCCGGCAACGAGATGGCCTTGATCTCCTGGTCGTCCAGCCGAGCATCGAGGTCGAGTTCCTTCGGGATTTTGGACGCCTGGCCGGCGGGCAGTTCCACCTGCGGGCGCGCCTTGATCTCTTCCCAAAGTTCCTTGGCCGGATACATGAAGATGGCGCCCGGGAAGATGGCTTTCATGCGCATCCGGACGCGCTCATCCTCGACGGACTTCTGGTCGGCGTCAAGGATCGAGTCCCAGGTCTTGCGGCGGAGGGCCTGGCGCGCGTCGTCAATCAGGTCGCGCGCCGCGCCGTTCTCCGGATCCGCCTTGACGACCTCCGTCGCGAGCTTGATGGCGCTCTCATACTTGCCCTTGGCGAACTCGGCGTTGGCCTGCGAGAAGAGGTTGAGCTTCCCGCGTTCCTTGCGTTCCGCCTCGTCGCGCAGCGCCTGTTCCCTGGCTTTCAGGGCGGCATACTCTCTCGCCTGCTTCTGCTGTTCCTCCGCCTGCGCCTGCGCGTCCTGCGCCTGTTTCAGCAGCCCTTTCACCTGGCTCTCGGCCATGCGGGTGTCCGCGACGGGCTTCAGGTAATCGAGTGAGTCGAGGGCGCGGCTGAACTCGTCAATCGCCTTGGGATAGTCCTTCGCGCTCATGGCCGCGCGGCCGCGCTCAACGGCCAGGTTGATCTGGGAAAGAACCTCGTCAATCACCGCCTTTTCCTGTGCCTTGACCCTCTCGATATAAACGCTGACGCCGAGACCCTTGCCCTGGAGGGCGAGGATCTCCGCCTTCATCTTCAGGGCGGGGGCGTTGTCGGGCTGGTGCTTCAGCGCCTCCCCGATGTTCTTCAGCGCCGCGTCGTAGTTGAAATTGTCGAAATCCGCTTTCGCGAGGTCCGCGTACATGTCGGCCGTGGTCTTCTCCTGCTCATCGAGAATCTGCTGCTGTCTCTTGACGAAAGCCAGGTAAGCTTCCTGCCGCTTGACCGCTTCGGCCTCGGCCTGGGCCTGCGCCGTCTGGCTGACCGCGGAGGTCTCGGCTTTCTTCCTCGCGTCGGCGACTTTCGTCAGCAGGCCGGCGAGCTGTGCGCGCTGGGACTCGGTGAGGACATCTTTGTCCATGACGGCCTTGTTGAGGAATTCGCCGGCGCCGCGCCAGTCGTTCTTGTTGAGGAGACCTTCGCCGGATTTCATGTTGGCGAGCGCGGCGTCGCTGCGGGTTTTGATGTCCTTCCGGCGCTGGGCGATCTGGTTAAGCTTCTCGCGCAACTGGCTATCCTTTTCCCTGCCGAGGCTGACGCCGCTCTGGAGGATGTCCTCGAACTGCTTCCGGGCTTCGTCGAACCGGCCGTTGTCGAACGCCCGGAGGGCTTCGTCGTACGCCTTGAGGGCCTTGCGCCGGGCTTCATTCGGACCGGCGGCCGGCGGCGTCGCGCCCCGCTCCGTTCCCGGAGACGGGACGGAGGGCGAGACCTTGGCGAGCAGGGCGGCCTGGGTCAGGTTGTCCTTGGCGTCCGGCAATTTCTTGAGGTATTCGGCGATGCGCTGTTCGCGCTCCGCGCCGAGGCCCGACTTGAACTGGGGATCGGCCTTGCGCTGATCTTCAATGAACTTGTTGAGGTAATCGAGCACCTTGCGGGAATTGTCGTACTGGCCCTGGTTGTAATAGTCCATGGCGAGGTTGAAGGCGTCGGCGGCGCGGTCGGAGGCGACCTGAATGGAGAGGCGCCGGGCTTCTTCGTATTGGCCTTGCTGGGCGAGGCGGTCGGCATCGGCGAGCATCCCATTCTCGCGGCCCTGGCGGGCTTCCCTCTCCTGGACGCGCTTGGGCTCCTCGGCCTGCGCGCGCAGGCGGGCAGCCTCGACGGCCTGGTACTGGTCCAGCAGGACGCCTTTGACGCGGTCGAGAAGGAGTTGCGCCTTCTGGAGTGCCTGCGGCTGAGCGCCGGCCGGCGGGGCGGCGATGAAGGCGTCGAGGACTTCCTTCGCCTTGGCGTACTTCCCCTCGTCGAAGAGGGCGGAGGCTCGGTCAATGGCCCCGGTCACGGCGGGCGTGGCCGGAGTTGCCGCCGGCGCCGCAGTCGTCGGCAGGTTCATGACCGCCAGCGAAATCGCCAGAGCGCACGCCGCGATGGGCGCGAAACGTCGAATGTTATTGTGCACGAGCCGATCCCTCCGCTTCTTGAAAAAACACGCTCGTCCGCTTCCCGGCAAACCGATTCCTCTCCCGCGCAGGGCGCGCGGGCGGATTCTCCTAATTCTTTCCGGCAACGACCGCGACAGCGCCGGCGACGCCCGAAGGCGCCGCGGGGCGGTTGCGGCTATATTCCGAAATCGAAGGCGGCGGCTTTCCGCGCCGTTTCCGCCGCCTTGCGCGTTTGTTCGCGCTGGAAGTGTTCTTCGATCTCGCGGGTCTTCAAGATGTTTTCGCGATGGGCGATTTCTTTCTGGCGCTGGGCGAGTTCGGCCTTCCTCTGGTTCTCGGCCGCGATGCGCTGCTGCTCCGCGAGCAGGGCCTTCTGGCGTTCGGCTTCCTTGGCCGCGATGCGCTGCTGCTCCGCGAGCTTCCGCTTCGCCTCGGCGTCTTTCTCGGCCTGGACGCGCTGCGCGTGCTCCTGAATCTCGCGGTCGCTCGCGCGC
>Ga0315281_10015403_pt1 | contig 10256 bp, 7 predicted proteins | sample YL17G07_0_MG_FD_204540 | JGI IMG/M metagenome (GOLD analysis project Ga0315281, IMG submission 204540) | Sediment microbial communities from Yellowstone Lake, YNP, Wyoming, USA - YL17G07_0 | ecosystem: Environmental > Aquatic > Freshwater > Lake > Sediment | place: USA: Wyoming | collected...
AACGTCGACCTCAAAGCCTTCACCGACGAGTTCTACGTCAAACTAACCGGCGCCCACCTTGCGCCGGTGCTGGATACGCTGAAATACCTGAAACATGAGACCGGGGTATGGTTAGAGATTACTACGCTGCTGATTCCGGGCAAGAACGACGGCGATGCCGAACTCGATGCGATGTGCACCTGGATCGCGCAGGAACTGGGGCCGGACGTGCCGCTGCATTTCTCCGCCTTTCATCCCGACTGGAAAATGACCGACATCCCGGCGACGCCCGCGGCTACGCTTGCGCGCGCGCGCCGAATTGCGCTCCGGCACGGGCTGCATTACGTTTACACCGGCAATGTGCACGACACGGAAGGCGGCACCACATTCTGCCCGCACTGCGGCAAAGCGGTGATCGTGCGCGACTGGTACAATATCCTCAATTATCGCGTCGGCGACGATGGCCGCTGCCTGGAGTGCGGCGGCGCCATCGCCGGCCGCTACCAGCACTTCGACACGGCTTTCGGCTCGCGCCGTGTTCCGGTGCGGCTTGCGACCTTTGCAAGCTGAGCAAGGGACAAACGCACCCGTAGCACCCGATACCTTTCTACCCCAGAGAACTCACCACCGCGAGCATGCGCGCGACGCTGTCTCCCAGCCCGTGGAAGGTGTGCAGATGCGTCGAGTTGAGGTAGGCGCTGTCGCCCTTTTCGAGCCGGTAGCTGCGACCGTCATAGAGCAGCTCGACGGTGCCGTCGACGACGTACACGAACTCCTGGCCGTCATGCGTGATCGGCACACCCGGTGCCACATCGGGGTCGAAACTCAGTAGAAACGGTTCCATCACATGACCTGCGGTGCCAGGCCGGGTGAGCGAGCTGTAGGAGTAACTCTGCTCGGTGTCGCCCTGTTCGCCGGCCAGCGACTCACCCGAACGGCAGATGGTGAGGGATTCGGAAACCGTCGCACCACCATGCAGCAATCCTTCCATCTTCGACCCGAGCACACGCGACAATTGGATCACGGCTCCGATCGACGGGACTGCCGTCCCTTCCTCGAATGCGCGCAAACGCTCGGAGTCGATCCCGGTCAGCTTGCACACCTGCGCCAGTGTCATCTCCTGCGCCTCGCGCAGCTTCTTGATCCGTTCCCCGACATATTTGCGCATGACCTGCCTCCAAGTATTGCTCGACTCAGGCGTTTCGCCTGGCGGGAACGATGCGGCCGCTTAACGCGCGCAGATTCTGCCAGTAGCGATCTATGGCCGGACGCAGATCGGCCGCGCTGAGCCCCGATTCCTGGAAACGGCGCTGCAGCGACAGATACATGTTCAGCGCCTCGTCGGAAAAATCCGGCTCGATGTTCACCACATGGCGCTTCCCGTCGAAGATTTCGAACACCGGGAACAGGCCGGAACGCACCGCCAGCCGCAGCAGTTCCATGCCCAGCGCGGGCTCCGACTTCCACCCGGTGGGACAGGGCGTGAGCGCGAGCAGGAAGCGGAAACCCTGGAGATCGAGCGCCCGGCGCAATTTGCGCAAGGTGTCCTCGGCGTGCGCGAGCGATAGCGACGCGGCGTACGGAATCCGGTGCGCCGCCATGATGGACAGGATGTCTTTTTTCTGTTCCGGCTTGCCTTTCGGCGTGTTGGCGCTGATGGCGCCGGCAGGCGTGGCCGAAGAACGCTGCCCGCCGGTATTGCCATAGATCTCGTTGTCATAACAGATGTAAAGAATGTCCTCGTTGCGTTCCGCTGCCGCCGATAGGCTGGCGAAGCCGATGTCGTAGGTGCCGCCGTCTCCGGCAACGCAGATCACGCGCGTTTCTTCACCGTTGAGTTGCGCCACGCTGGCCGTACCGCTGGCCGCCGCCGCGGCCGAGGCGAAGGTCGTCATGAGCGTCGGAACGCCATAGGTGCTATGCGGGAATGCTCCTCCGGCAACCGCCGCGCAGGAGGCCGGAATGACGAGCTGCACGCGCCGCTCCGCCACCGCGTGGCGCAGCATCTGCATCAGGCTGGACAGGCCGCAGCCGCCGCAGTTGGTATTGCCCATCCGAAACAACGGATCGGGGCGATCCAGTGCCGTCTGCGCCATGCCGCAGAGCAGGGGTTCGTTCATCACAGGACTTCCATCATGGCCGGCAGGCCCGCGATCCGACGCGGGCGCAGATCTGCGAGCATGTTCTCAAGGTGTTCGGGACGCACGTCTCCGCCGCCTATGCCCGCCATGTAGTTCTGCACCACCGTGCCCGGGTCGGCGAGCCCTCGGATCTCTCCCCACAACACGCCGCCGAAGCCCAGACTGATATTGCGGTCGATGACGGCAATCCTCTTCTTGCCCGCGAACCAGTGTTTGATTGTCTCGGACGGAAGCGGACGGAACAGGCGCACGCGCAGCGAGCCCACCGGCTGCCCCTGCGCGCGTAGCATGTCCACCACGCGTTCGGCGGTTGCGCCTATGGTCCCCATCGACACGATCAGGGTCTCGGCGTCCTCGGCGCGGTAGGCATGTACCGTGTCGGCCGGCCGGCGGCCAAATATCCGTTCGAACGAATTCTGGATTTTCGTATATACCTGCGGCACACTCAGCATGGCTGCGTGGTGCTGCCGGCGGTGGGTTTCTGTCTGATGTGGCACTTCCATCTGCCCCAAGGTGTGCGCTGTTTCGCCGAGCCGATGCGGGACCGCGGTGAGCGGTAGAAAACGGTCCACCTGTGCCTGCTCCGGAATCGCGGTCTGGGTCACAGTGTGCGACAGGATAAAGCCCTCCATGCACACCATCGCCGGCATCATCACGCTTGGATCCTCTGCCAGCCTGAATGCACACAGCACGGTATCGAACAGTTCCTGATTGTCGGCACAGTAAAACTGGATCAAGCCGTGATCGCGCAACATCAGCGCGTCGCCATGATCGGCCCAGATATTCCACGGTGGACCCAGGGTGCGGTTGGCCACCGCCAGGACTATCGGCAGACGCATTCCCGCCGCGGCGACACAGTTTTCGGCCATGTAGGCCAGACCGTTGGAAGAGGTCGCGGTAAACGCGCGGGCGCCCGCGGCAGAGGCGCCGATGCAGACCGCCATTGCGCTGTGCTCGCTTTCCACTCGCAGTACCCGGCCCTTCTCGATCTCCTGCAGGCACAGATATTCCATGCACTCGGTCGACGGGGTGATCGGGTAGACGCCGCTGCAGAATCCCCTTCCCTTGCGGTTGGCGCGCGCCGCCAGTGTCGCCGCCAGAGCCGCGGCGTGATTGGCGCTGATTAGTTCTACAGACATGCGCGCACCTCTTGCTTGGTCTTTTCATGCATTTGCATCGCGCTGCGCGGACATTCGGCTACGCACATGCCGCAGCCCTTGCAATAGTTCGCGTCGATGCGATAGCCGCCTTCGCTGCGAAAGATCACTCCGTCCGGGCAGTAGATCAGGCAGGTATCGCAATGCGTGCAGTGACCACAGGAGAAGCAGCGCCCGGCCTCATCCGGTCCGGCCAGTCCAAGATTAAATTCCTCGAAGCTGTCCTTGCGCGCCGATGGCGGGATCTGCCGATCCCGGTGCGGCGGCGCCACCTCGAAGTGGGAGAAGCGAATCTGCGCCGGCGCCACCGGGTCGGGCGTTTCTTGGGCGGCTTCATCCGGCGCACCCGCGAGATGCGCCAGGGCTGCGGTCGCTATCCGGCGGCCGTTGCCGATGGCGTGGGTCACGGTTCCCTCGCCACTGGCGCAGTCCCCTGCGAACCAAACCGGAAGAGGCTGATTGCCTTGCCATGCGCGCCCGCCGCGCATTTTCCAGGCGTCGGGCAACAGATCCATCTCCGTGCTCTGACCGAGTGCCAGGAGCACTTTGTCGCAGGCGATGCTTGAGGTGCGCTGCGTGACGAGTGGACGCCGACGGCCGCTCTCATCCGGCGGTCCGGCCTCTACCTCCGCGACCAGCATGGTGGAGACAGCGCCGTCGCCGGTGAAGGCGACCGGCTGCCGCTGCAGTACCAGGCGCACGCCTTCGTGTTCGGCAGCTTCGATTTCTTCCCTAATGGCCGGCATATCTTCGCGTCCTCGGCGGTAGACGAGCCTCACCGACGCGGCGCCGCAGCGCAGTGCGCTGCGTGCACAGTCGATCGCCGTGTTGCCGCCGCCGACTACCGCGACGTGTCCATGCACGGTAGCGCCGCCCTGCTTCACCCGGTCGAGAAAGGCCAGTCCCTGTTCCACGCCTTCCAGCGCGGCGCCCTCCGCCGCCAGGCCGAAGGCCGGCCCGAATCCGGTGCATACGATCAGCGCATCGTAATCCTGTTGCAGACGCGCCAGATCGCTTTTACCCAGACGGCGATTGCATTGCACTTCGACACCCAGCGCCAGGATGCGGGCGAGGTCGCGCTGCAGCACGTCCTGCGGCAGGCGAAAGGCGGGAATGCCGTTGCGCAGCACGCCGCCCAAGGCCGGGCCTGCCTCGTAGATATGGACTTCATGCCCGCGCAGGGCAAGCTGGTATGCGGCGCTCAAGCCCGCCGGTCCACCGCCCGCCACGGCGAAACGGCGGCGCACAGCGGCCTGTCGTTGCGCCAATTGCAGTGCCGAGCGGTCGGATATCCAGCGCTCCAGACTGCGGATATTCACGGCGCCGTCGAACGCGTCGCGATTGCACGCACGCATGCACGGCGCCGGGCAAACGCGGCCGCACACCGAGGGCAGCGCCTGCGTGCGCAGCAGAATCGCCGCAGCGGCCTCCGCGCCGTCGTTCTTCAATGCCTGAATGAATCCCACCACATCATTTCCTGCCGGACAGGCGAGATTGCAGGGGGCCGGATGTTCGCGGTACAGGGGCGCCTGATTGCTCCATGATCCGGTCTTGAGGGTCGCGGGAAAATCCGCGCTGTGTTCGGTCATTGGCGCGACCGGCGGCAGCGCGGTGGCCGCTACCGGCGTGGACACGGCTAGATGGGCGGCTATCTGAGCGGGCGCGCGTATCCGCACCCGCTCGTAGGCTTGTTCCGCGGCCGGCAGATCGCCGCCCAGGGCGAGCGAGGCGTAAGATTCTTCCAGCACCGACAAGGGCGCTCCGAGCAGGCGAGCGTAGGCTCCGAGTATGGTCGTATTGATGATGACGACCGAGCTGCTCCCTATGCCGTGCTCGCGCGCAATTGCGGTGGCGTCGATCACGGCGAATCGATAATCCGCATATTGGCCGTCGTAGCTGCACAGGCTGGCGCTGGAGTTGAGAAGGAGTATTGCGCCTGGAGCCGCTCCGGCCAGGGTCTGGGCTCCGAGCAATCCCTCATCCAGAACGATCAGGTGGTCCGGCCGGTAGACTTTGTTGCGGTTGGTAATGGCAATGCGGTCGACGCGGGTGTAGGCCTGCACCGGTGCGCCCGAGCGCTCGCTGCCATAGTCGCCGAATGTCTGCACGTGCAAGCCCATCTGCATGTACAGCGCGGCGATCAGTTTGGCGCAAGTGACGCCGCCTTGACCTCCCCGGCCGTGTACCCGAACTTCCAGCGGCAACGGCAACGGCAAGCCGGCGGGCAGTGCGATGGTCGGCGCCTGGACTGAAGCTTCGGCGTGGCGTTGATGCTCCATCAAATCCTTCCTGCCTTCCTGATGAGAAGGCTGTGCAGCAAGATCTTGTGAATCTTGCCGGATCCAAATCCCCGCCGCTCGGCGTTGCACAAACCTGGACCTGGTAGTCCTCAGGGCGGGGGGCTTGAGTCGCTTCTTGAACAATATAGCCATGGCGCGAACTTTAGGTTTGCGCTAGCGCAAGACCACGCAACTTTCGCAAGAAAATGTCTCCCGAATCATTTTCTTACTCAGTAGTTGGTAATTTAGACGACGAAAATGCCTCGGAAACCCGCGTGGAATAAGGACCTTCGATTTTCTAAGTTACCGATTTCCGAGTAAATGGCCTTTCCACCCATTCTGCTTGCCAAAGCGCGAAAACTGTATGAAAATACAGCATCCGGTCAAAAGGGGGCACGCCCATGGAAGCGCTTACCGCCAAGCAACAGGAAATCCTGACGCTGATTCGCCAGGCCATCGAAACCACCGGCCTCCCGCCCACCCGTGCCGAGATCGCCGAGGCCATGGACTACAGCTCGCATAATGCGGCCGAGGAGCATCTGCGCATGCTCGAGCGCAAGGGCGCGATCGAGATCGTAAAAGGCTCGGCGCGCGGCATCCGCCTGAAGGACGGCGGCGGTATTCCGCTTATCGGCCGCGTCGCCGCCGGTTCCCCGATCCTGGCGGAGGAACACATCCAGGCGCATTACCAGATCGATCCGGCGCTGTTCAATCCGCGCGCTGATTATCTGCTGAAGGTCCGCGGCATGAGCATGCGCGACGCCGGCATTCACGATGGCGACCTGCTCGCCGTGCACAAGACCAGCGAGGTTCGTTCCGGCCAGATCGTGGTCGCGCGCCTGCACGACGAGGTGACGGTGAAGCGGCTGCGCCGGCGTGGCGCAACGGTGGAATTATTGCCGGAAAACCCGGAGTTCGAGCCCATCGTCATCGACACGCGCGAGGTGGACTTCGCGATCGAGGGCCTGGGCGTGGGGGTAATCCGTGCCGGCAGGTCGCTGTAGCTCGCCCGAAAGATTCAAGGCACACATATGCGCGCCTACGCAAGGCCGTTAGAACGTTCGACAAGCGACGCTGTTCTTGTGAGTTTCCAGGCGGCGAAGGCCATAGCACGCGGTCTCGCCGAAGAACACTCCGATATCCCTCGTCTGCGTTTGGCGAGAATGTTTTGTCAAACGGCCTTGGAGGAGTATTGGCTGGAAACCTGTTCTGCTAACGGCATCCGCTGGAAGGTCCTGCCCCCGCCATCCATTGCCGACCATCTTGATGTCGCGGCTTTGAATCTTGCCCAAGAAGCTGGTCACATTCTGGCTTCAGCCCCCGCAGATCTCGCTGGCTATCTTGCCGGTACGCTTTATACCGCGATGCTGCCCGACACGACCCGCTCCACATTGGGCGCCTACTACACACCTCCCGGGGTTGTAGAGCGATTGATGGATCTGGCGCAGCAGTCGGGTTTTGATTGGAGCAAAGGCTCCATGATTGACCCTGCTTGCGGCGGCGGAGCATTTTTGGCCCCTGCCGCCTTACGTATGTGGGGCAAGATTCCAGGCGGATCGGCAATCTCTATGTTGCAGAGCATTGCATCAAGGCTTCAAGGTATCGAGATCGATCCATTCGCCGGGTGGATGTCTCGCGTCTTGTTGGAGGCAGCAATGTTGCCTCTATGCAAAGAAGCAAACCAACGTATGCCTGATATCGTTTCGGTCGCCGATGCTTTAGCTTTGGCACCAGAAAGGCAGTTCGATCTCGTCATCGGAAATCCGCCTTACGGTCGTGTTACCTTGGACGCGGAGATGCGTCAACGCTATGCACGCTCGTTATACGGACATGCCAACCTCTATGGGCTGTTCACCGATCTTGCGATGCAGCTGGCAAAGCCTGGAGGGATTATCGCTTACGTCACACCCACATCCTTTTTGGGTGGTCAGTATTTCAAGTCGCTGCGCGGCTTGCTCGCGCAACAATCCCAGCTTTGCGCAATGGACTTTGTCACCGATCGCGAAGGTGTTTTCGACAATGTATTGCAGGAGACTATGTTGGCCGTGTTTCGCCGCCAGCCGAGCACGCGCCAATCGGTAAGCGTCCACTTTCTTGAACCGGCCACGCTGGATAAAGCAGTGACAGTGGAATCGGTAGGCCGATTCAGTCTCGAAGTTTCCGAAAATCCGTGGCTGCTCCCTCGAGATCGTGCGCAGGCAAGAATAATGCCCCGTCTGCTCGACATGCCACATCGGCTTCGCGAATATGGATACACCGTCAGCACCGGTCCGTTGGTGTGGAATCGTCATAAGTCCCAGTTGCGTAGCGGGAAATCCGGTCGAAATGTCTTTCCGTTGATTTGGGCGGAATCCGTTCTGGCGGATGGAGAATTCAAGTTCAAGGCGGAAAAACGCGACCACGTTCCTTACATTCAACTTGATGAGTCTCAGGGGTTCTTGGTTGTTCGGGAAGCCTGCGTGCTGATTCAGCGTACGACTTCCAAGGAGCAGAACAGACGCTTGGTGGCTGCTGTATTGCCCATTGAATTTCTAAGGATAAACAGGGGTGCAGTGGTAGAAAATCACTTGAATGTCGTACGGCGGATCAGGGAAGACGGCGTATCGCCTGAGACTATTTGCGCGCTGTTGAATTCCCGTGCGGTGGACTGGGCTTATCGCTGCATAAGTGGTAGCGTGGCGGTATCCGCATATGAATTGGAAGCCTTGCCTCTGCCTGACAAGCCGCAATTGAGAGCATTGGAAAGACTTGTCCTGGGGAGGTCTTCTCGCGAGGTCGTTGAAGGTGCGATTGCAAGAATGTACGGAGTGACTGCGTGAAGAAAAAGATGTCGCTGCCGTCATTGGACGCGATTGCCATACGCCTTCAATCGATTTTCCCGGAGGGAATTTCGCACCGGAATTACATGGTCCGGGATATGGCGGCACGGACTATTTTCGTTATGCTTTATGTTGGCGCAATTGAGGGATCCACACGATGGATTCGCCCCGATCAAGTCACCAAGATGACCGACGCGCAGGCCTCCAAGACGTCGGAGAACGAACGACTGGCGTGGGCAAGACTTTCTATCACGCCAGGTAAACTCAAAGGGCTTTCGGGAACGTGGTATGCGGCCAACACACGTGAACCTATACGCGACGAAACTCTGCGTCTTGGCTTGATTCCAACAGGAGCGGTAGTCGAGCGTTCGGGGCTGACTACCACATCGGCGCAGCCTCGATATGCGCTTGCGAAGGAATTCGCCGATCTTTTCGATGAGACGATTTCCGGCAAGAAGCTTGAGGAAAAGATAGGGAAGTGGCAGAAGTCGTATCTTAGCGCCGGCGCCTTGGCACGAATTCAAATCCTCAAGCGTGGTGCCAGCTTCAAGGCAGACTCTGTCCGAATAGAATTTCCCAACGGGGAGACGAGACTACTTTCGCCAGGTCCGAGTTCGATCATAAGTAAGGCGGTGATCGAGGAGTTCGCCCCACGCTATCTGCAAGAGCCAGCGGTACTTTGGTTGAGTGAATCAAGCAACAAGATTGTGGCGCGCGACGTCAATTTGGCCAAGGCAATCGGGATTCATATCGAGGTGGATAAGAATCTTCCCGATATTATTTTGGTGGATACGGGGTCTCCGGAGACGTTGATCGTGTTCGTCGAAGTTGTCGCTACCGATGGGCCGATCGATGAATTGCGTAAGCAAGCGTTATCGAAGATTGTCGCCAAGGGCGGGTTTGATGCCAAGCATGTGGCGTTTCTTACTGCGTTTCGCGATCGCGCTGCCGCGGCGTTCAGGAAAGCGTCCGCGGAACTTGCTTGGGGATCATTTGTATGGTTTGCGTCGGAACCGGCGCAGGTGATCGTGTTGCGCGACGGCAAGCCCAAGTCTAGAAAGCTTTTCGAACTTCTATAGGATTGTGCATAACGTGGTTTGCGTTAGCCGACGGGTTCGACTGGCCGGGCCGAGCCCACGATGAGCCGTGGGGCAAGTGTTGCGAAAGTACGTAGGTGGGCGCGGAGAATCAGATGGACTCGCTTGGGTTAGCCTGAACCTCAGGCAAGGAAATTCCCCAACCACCTCTCTTCCCGCTTTCTTGGGTCGCCTAAGTCTCTGATTCTTCGTGGCACTTGCAATTTGCCATGAACTGTATAAAAATACAGGTCAACGCTGGAAGCGCAGCGTCCGTTGATGCACTCATTGCCACCGAAACCGAAGGAGATTTTCATGGATGACAACAAGACGAAAGCCCTCGCAGCCGCGCTCGCGCAAATCGAAAAGCAGTTCGGCAAGGGTTCCATCATGCGTATGGATTCGGATGCGATACAGGATGACGTGCAGGTGGTCTCCACCGGCTCGCTCGGCTTGGACATTGCGCTGGGCGTAGGCGGACTGCCGCGCGGCCGCGTGGTCGAAATCTACGGGCCGGAATCCTCCGGCAAAACGACGCTGACGCTGCAGGTGATCGCCGAGATGCAGAAACTGGGCGGCACTGCGGCCTTCATCGACGCCGAGAACGCGCTCGACCCGCAGTACGCGCAGAAGCTGGGCGTGAAAGTCGAGGACCTGCTCATCTCCCAGCCAGACACCGGCGAGCAGGCGCTCGAAATCGCCGACATGCTGGTGCGCTCGGGTTCGGTCGACGTGGTGGTCATCGACTCGGTGGCCGCGCTCACGCCCAAGGCCGAGATCGAGGGCGAGATGGGCGAGCCGCAGA
>Ga0315281_10015404_pt1 | contig 10256 bp, 17 predicted proteins | sample YL17G07_0_MG_FD_204540 | JGI IMG/M metagenome (GOLD analysis project Ga0315281, IMG submission 204540) | Sediment microbial communities from Yellowstone Lake, YNP, Wyoming, USA - YL17G07_0 | ecosystem: Environmental > Aquatic > Freshwater > Lake > Sediment | place: USA: Wyoming | collected...
GATCACCACCGGCCGCTCGCCGCCGAAGCGCACCGAACCCACCTGCACGACACGCGTCTGGGCCTGGCCATAGCGCGGATTCGTCTTGCGGCTCAGCAGGGGACAGATGCGGGGCAAATCGTCGATCTCGACTTTTCCTGCAATCTTCATGGGAACCTTCTTGGCGGAAAATGGAGAACGGATGGCTCCCTGCGTGCGCCACCCGAGGCTTAAGCCGCTATCGTGGTCCGGTCACCGTTGTCCGAGTTCGAAGCTCCCCGGTCCGACTCGAACATCGCCATCGCCTCGATCTCGATCAGCAGGTCGGGACGACAGAGAATCGCTTGGATGCCCGTGGAAGCGGGCAGAGGATTCAGGCCCTGCTCTTTCAGGAACTGCGTCCGAATTCGGTTGAATTCCACGTAGTCGCGCTCGATGTCCCGCAGGTAGCAGGTGGTGCGAACCACATCCTTCCAGGTGGCGCCTTCCGCCTCGAGCAGCGCGGTGATGTTGCGATACGTTCTCCAGGTTTGAGCGCCTAAGTCGCCGACGTGAATAGTCCGGCCCTGCTCATCCACACTGGCTGTGCCGGAGATCAGGAGGATGGTGATGCCTTTGATATCCAACCGCAGCCCGCGTGAAAACGCCGAGCCGTACACGGGCGCCTCGTTTAGAGCCTGTGGCGCGTTGATGGCCTTCTTGGGAATCACCTTGTGTGTGCTCTCAGGTACGGTGGCCGTTTCGGCAGCCAAATTCCGCAGACTCATGGTTCACTCTCCTATTGAGGTTCGCAGACACCTTGAGCCGCAAGCAGGAAGGGCATTAACCCTGGCAATGCCTCTATGGCTCATCGGGCTAAGTCTTGTTAGTGCGAAGGAAGCTCGAATCGATTGAGGGGCAGGAAACTTGTGAGGAGCCTGAACTGGGACCGCGGCGCGCAGCGATCTCGCGTTGCGCGTCCCCTGCGCCCCACCAACAGGCGCAGGCGCTTTGTGTGCATGAACTAGTGGGCAGAAACTCCAACTAGCACACTGCATCGTGCTGGGCCTCCACTGTATTGACGGCCACCCCCTGCGATCGAGTCTGAGGGCGCCATTCATCGAGCCGGGCTGCCTCCGCCGAAGCCTGCTGCCTGGACTCTTCCTGAGGCCGACCCACAGACCAACCTGCGCCGCCCGCAGTAGCTGCTTCCCGTTTGGGAAATCTCGGGCCCAACACCCCGTATGCGCCAAGAGGCGCGTAAAACTGACAAGCAATCAAGAGAGCAAATATCTTATAAGTGTAATCTACACCCATACGATGTGGAGGTTGCTGTGCCCCGTCAATGACCGGGCTCAGAAATCTACTTGCGGGAGACCAAATGTACCGATTTAGTGCTTAAGAGTTGCCTGCCTAATGCGCCTGCAGGAGATCGATAACGCTTTTCGCCTATGTCTTAATGTCACAGAGGAGGAGGCCTCCCTGACAGGAGTAGCCCAACCAAGTCTGAAAAGAGGGTTGAGTTGAGGCGCCATCTCGACCGACTGGCGTGCGCCAGCACGGGCTTTCCGGCTGCGACGACTCCCTAACCTTGTCAGGACCGACGCAGGACTACACCGCGGCTCGGCAAGCGCAGTCTCGCGTCTTTGTGCCCATCCGAAGTAATAGCGATGGACAGAGCCTCCCACGTTCAGCCGAGCGAGTCCACGATTGTGATCGCGTCTCGGATGTAATTTGGACAGCGATTCGTGAAGAGGTTTTGGCGAAGTCCCTCTTCTCGCCCCTCTTTAGTGAACACGTCCACCCCCAACAGCTCGCGGCAGGTTATGGCCCCATGACGTTTCTTGAACTCGCCGACAAAGCTGGAAATGCGGCCGAACAACTCCGCTTCCTTGTCCACGTCTCCATAAGCGGGCTTAGTGCTACCATGTCGCAGGCCCAGTATGAGGTACCCGCTAGCCACAGCCCCGCACTCGCCGCCTATCCCTGACCCGCCCGCGAGGGCATTGGCCATTCGTCGAGCCACCATGGGATCAATGCCGAAATCCGCAGCGTAGGCCTCAAAGACAGATTGGGCACAATGGAAACCCATCCCAAACTGCCTTAGAGCTCTGTCCACGCGAGCCTCGGTAGGCAGGCCCATCGAGGGAGTTTTGTTTCCGCTCCCTTCATGCTGCGGCAGACTCTCGGCGAGCGCCAAAGTCGGACATAGTGAGCAGGCTGCGGCGAGGAACCGCCGACGCCCGGGTTGGGCCGGTGCTTTTCCTGAAATCGTCTTGTCGCCGTTTTGTTTTGCCTCCATAGGTCCTTCCTTACAGCCGGAAGCCCGATCGAGTCCAGGCATCCTTCCTGGCACTCCACTTCATGAGTCCCCTCTTATTGTACTGGACCGATCAAGGTCAGTTTCCGGATCAGAGAAAATCGAGGTGCGAGTGACGATAATCCTCGGCGCTTCCGGCTCCTGCCGAGCCGCGTGCACAGAACGTTTGACAGGTCGGCTGAGGCCGCGTAGGTTCACAAAGGGAGCTGCGAAGGCATCTGCCCACTCGCACTGGGGAAGCCATGAAGTACGTTTTCGGCCCCGTACCGTCACGCCGCCTGGGTCAGTCCCTGGGGATTGACCCCATCCCTCTCAAAACCTGCAACTGGAATTGCGTCTATTGCCAGTTAGGTCGAACCGCTCCACTGACTAGCAACCGTCGGGACTACTTTCCTCGCGGTGAGATCGTTCAGCAGGTGAAAACTGCCTTGGAGGCCCACCGGAGGGAGGAAGTCGACTGGGTCACCTTCGTCGGTTCCGGCGAGCCGACGCTCCATATCGGCCTGGGCTGGATGATTCGACAAGTAAAGACTCTCACCAGCATCCCGATCGCCGTGATCACTAACGGGTCGCTGCTCTATCGATCTGACGTACGCGAGGAGCTGCGCGCGGCCGATGCTGTTCTTCCCACCCTCGATGCCGGCACCAGAATGCTCTACCGTACGATTAACCGTCCTCATCCTCACTTGACTTTTGCCAGCCTCGTGGACGGGTTGACTGCATTCCGTCACGTTTATGCTGGCAAGCTGTGGCTGGAAGTCATGCTCGTCAAAGGCCTGAACGACAGCGAGGAGGCGCTCAAAGACCTGGCCGCCGTGTTGGGCAAGATCGCACCAGATGCGATTCACCTCAGCCTGCCTATCCGGCCCCCGGCGGAACCGTGGGTGCAGCCCGCCGACGATGAAACCCTAATGCGTGCTACAGCGATCTTGGGCCGTACTGCCGGCCTCATCCACCCGGTGGAGGGTGAGTTTGATCTTTCCGGCTGCGAAAACATTCTTGACGCCATCGTCGCCATCATCACTCGCCATCCGATGCGAGAAGAGGAACTCGTGCGGTCTTTGAATCGATGGGCACCCTGCCGCGTGACAGAGGCGCTTAGGGAACTCGCAGTGAGCGGGCGAGCGCAAGTTATCTCCCGTTTCGGGCACCTGTTCTGGATCGCGGCTGGCGCCAGATATGGCGAGAAGCTGGGAAGTCACTCGCAACGGAAAGGCCAGGCCGGACCGGAAAAGAACCGCCACTACAAAGCTGGTCAGAATCAACGTGCGAGTCCCGACAAGGACTAGCTTCGCTCCCAGGTCAACCCCGCCCTCTCACCTGGGTGGTCTCGTCTCTGCTTCCGGCACCGATAGCTAACGCCGCGATCGTCGCGCTACGGTCACACCAGCCTACTGGCCTTGCGTCTGTCCGGCGAGGTAGTTCTGAACGCCGAGCTGGCTGATCAGCCCGAGTTGCGACTCGAGGTAGTCGGCGTGTTGCTCCTCGTCATGGAGCATCTTGAGGAAGAGCTGGCGGGTCCCGTTGTCGCCCTCGGCGGCGCAGACCGCCATCGCGGTGTTGTGTTGCCGGATAGCGTCGGCCTCGTCTTTAAAATCCAGCTCCAGTTGAGCCTTTGGGTCGTCCCCAATCTTCGGGGCCAGTGGGACGTCCACTGCCGGCTTGCCATCCAGGTAGAGGATTCGTTCGATCAAGCCCTCGGCGTGGCGCATCTCTTCGATGGCGCGTTTCTTGGTCGCGGCCGCGAGTTTCCCGTAACCCCAAGCCTCACACATCTCAGCCTGCATCATGTACTGCACGATTGCCGTGAGTTCTGCGCTCAGAGCCCGATTGAGTCCGTGGATGACTTTTTCGCTTCCCTGCATATGCCCTCCCAGGGTTATATCGTCGAGCGGGTTCAATCGACAGAGTCGTAGAAGCGGTCAGTAATCCAGCGACAGGATGCGGCCTTTGGTGAAATTGAAAAATGTCGTCTTGTCGGCAATCTGGATCCCCGGTGCGAGGTCTGCCGCAGTCTTGCCGGCAGCTTTCAGACAGCCCGGACAGGCCATCAGGGTGACTTTGCGCTCGCCGAGTTTCTTGATTTGCGCTTGTGCGGTCGGGAACTCTTTGAACTTCACGTCGGGCGCATCTTTTAGGACGATCTCCACGGCTTTGATATCGAAGTACACCAGCACGTCTCTGTCCTCGGACATCATCTCCGCCATCCGCAACGCCATCAGCACCCGGTGCGGGTCATCCGGTCCGTGACTGATATGGATGAACACACCATCGCGCGTTGCATTCTGCGCCTTCACGAGCATCACCGACAAAATAAGAGCCGCAACACTTACCACGAGTAAGCTTTTCTTCATGGCTTCTCCTTTTTCCGCCAATTTCCGATTTCAGTTCTGGCTTCGCGGGGCAAGGTAACCCAGCCCGGCTGTCGGTTCAATTTGGCCCTCCGGATTTCTGTTGGAGCGGCAGGGCGACTCGCTCTGCCGGGCCCGGCCCACAGAAGATGAAGCCGCCGCGCTGACGAACACCCGGTCTTTTCATATCCAACTCCTGGCCTGTTTCCTGTACCTCCGGTATGCCTCTCCGAAGGTTTCTTCCAGCATAGATTCCTCAATCCTGATGAACCTCGCGTCGAGAAGAACGGCGAGTAGCAGAAGGATGAACCAGGGGGTTAAAGACCCCAAGAGAACCGCAATGCCCGCGATGCTCAGGATCATTCCGAGATACATGGGGTGACGGCTCACTCGGAAGACGCCTTCCGTCACAAGGACGCGAGACGACACGAAGGGTTTGACCGTCGTCTTGTGCCACTTGAGGGACCGATCCGCAAGGACATTCAGGATGATGCCAAGGACGAGTGGCAGTATTCCAAGAAGCCTCCATGGGAAAGGGATCAGCTCTCTGAACGGCAGCAGAAAGTGCAGTGTAACGGTGAGGAGGATGGCGATCAGGAAGCATACGGGTGGCAAAAGTCTCTTCTTCTCAAATCTTCCGACTCTCGTTTATCTTGGCTTACGCCAAACACTGAAGCACACTGCACGCCCTACAGAGCCTCCGCGCGATCGCCCATCGGACGCTTGAGAAATTTTCCTTGCGCCCGGGCAACAGTTACTTGCTCCTGAATCATCTCCGCCTCAAGAACGTACATTCGCCGAAAGGTTTTGGTGAGGCGTGCGTTTACCTCAGCAACGCGATCCGGAACGACCGGCCGCACAAAACGAACCGTTAACTCACCCGTGACGGCTTGGATTCCGTAGGCAAAAAGGCAATTCGTCATCGCTCCATCAAGAAGTGCAGTAATGACGCCGCCGTGGAGTTGCCCTGGGTACCCCTGGAAGACTCTATGACACGCGAATTCGGCGTGCACGACGCCGCCTGCCCCAACGTGGTACTCGACCCGCAACCCCAGCGGGTGCGAGGGCGCGCACACCACGCAACGCTCATGTCCTCGACTGCGCAGCTCTGACAAGTGCGCTCGCATCTTATCAGTGGTCACACGAGTTTTCTCCTATCTTAAGCTCGCCCGCGATGTAGGCGGCAACCAACCGTCCGGGAGTCTCGGGCTCGGCGCCCACGATCACCTGAATCCCTTGTTCAGCAAGGAGGCTCTCGGCACGCGGCCCCATTCCTGCCGCGATGACCACATTCACTCCCCGCTTCGCCAGCCAACGAGGCAGCAGACCGGGTTCGTGGGGCGGGGCCTTGACTTCCTCCTTATCCGCAACGGTTCCCGACTTCGAATCAAAGTCGATCAGAGCAAAAGTCTCACAGTGGCCGAAGTGCCTGGAGAGATGCCCGTCCTGAACAGGTATGGCAAAACGCATTATGGCCTCCATGGCTTGCGTAGGTTTATTCTCTTTCATTCTTCACAAATGCCGCGCCGGATCCCAGACCTGACCGCCTCAAGCTGATTTCGCGCGGGCGCGCTTTCCCTCGGTCCCTTCCCTGTCGGCAGCAACCGCTTGGCTTCCCGCGACCGCTGTGGCCACTGGTGCAGTCATGGTCTTGAGATCTGGCTTCGTTGGCAGGCTCCAGTTCCCCCTGCCTGAGCCGGTCGATGAGTCGTGACGCCGGGACATCCGCAGGCCCGTACCAAGCGCGAATCCCTGCAGCCCGAAGGATCTCCAAGGCGCCGGGGCCGATGTTGGAAAAGATCGCATCCGTGCAGCGATGCTGGACGAAAATATCCACTACGCCTTTCCCCATCAACAGCCTGTTGCGTTGGAAGTTCTTTTGGTCCGCCTTCGCATCATAGATCAACAGCCAACCGGCCATGCCAAAATGCGGCGAGAGAGGTGATTGCCAGTCGGGACGTAGAAGCGTCATGCCTACTTTCCCCATTGAATTTCCTCCATTAGAGAATCCCGTTTGCCCACTAACTTGTCCCCGCCATTTGCATGATCAGGATGGTGGCGATTCCTGCCAGCAGCAACGTCATCTGCCGAAAACCGGAGTGGGGGTTAATCTCGCGGTTAAGACCAGGAATCAAGTCCGCTGTGGCGATATAGATGAAGCTCGCGGCGGAGATGGCCAGGACGTAGGGGATAATCCTGCTCAGCGACGACAACGCGAAGTAGGCGATCAATGCCCCCGGCAGAGTCGTTGCGCTGGAGAGCAGGTTGAGAAACAAAGCCCGGCTTCGCCCGTAGCCACTCTCGAGCAGGATGGCAAAATCCCCGAGTTCCTGAGGAATCTCGTGGGCAATCACCGCCAGCGAAGCAGAGATTCCCAGTGGAATCGAGGCCAGGAAAGCAGCAGCAATCGCAAAGCCGTCCACGAAGTTGTGAAACGCATCCCCGGCCAGAATCAGCGGCCCCGCCGCGGAATGGACATCACATTCCGCTTCGTGGCAGTGTCGCCACAGGACCCATTTCTCCAGGATGAAAAACAGGACAATACCGAAGAGTGTGGTCGATAGCACAGCCCGATGCTGCCCGCCTTCGAGGGCTCGGGGCAACATCCCCAGAAAGGCCGCGCCGAGCAACGTCCCTACTGCGTAGCTGACAAGGCTGGGAAGTATCTGCCGACGTCTCTCCTCCGCAAAGAGCAGCAGCCATCCCGCACCAAGCGCTACTCCAAGACTACCCAGAACGCTGAAGACCACTACCCACGTTATGATCCGCAAAGCGACACCCGCTGGGCGGCCTAGTTCTGGCTGCGAATATGTGCCGTCACCAGCTTCAGGATCTCCGTTGCACTGATGGGTTTCTCCAAGTAGTCAAAGGCACCCAGCTGCATGGCTTCCAGGTAGCAGCCCATGTCCACACTGCGAGCGAGCACGAGCACAGGCGTGTGGCGGTCCTTTTCTATTGCCCGTTCCACAACGCGCCGTCCTTCGAACGCCGGACTGCCTTGGCTGACGATGACCAGATCCACAGACTCGCCACCCAGGCAGGCAGCTCCCTCTGCATAAGAACATACACAGTGCACATCGTACCCGCGCTCCCGGAGCATCCCACAGTACTCGCACATGTCACGGGGGTCTTCGTCAACCACCAGCAATTTCGCCTTGGGGATGGTTGCTTCCTCGCGAGAGTTGCTATTGCCAACGTTTGATTTCATCATCTGGCACCTCCGAATTCTTGCACCCGGCGGCTCGCCGGACACAAGTGCCACTGCTGGATAGGCGGTGCGGCGCAGCGGCCCCTGACAGAATCTAGGCCGGGGATGTTCCAAGCTTGCGGCCTTCGCGCCGAGGACCTCCCGGGCCGCTGGGCCCGAGTCGTTGCCCGCGCCGACACCCGTGGTCTCGGCCGCGTTCCCCGTCGGCGCGATGAAAATTGAGGCTCTGGCAGCTCGGGCACTCCGCTGGCCTCCCCGTCCCGAACGCCACCTGCCACGTGCGACGGCAATCGCTGCACCGAAAAGTTCGCATATCAACCATGTTGAAATTCCCTCCCTCGATTCTTAAAGCTTTGCCCTCCACCAGCGCTTCGGCCACCTTGCGGCGCGCGGTCTCGACAATCCGGCCGAAGGTGGGCCGCGAAATGTTCATCCGTTCTGCGGCGTGCTCCTGATACATCCCTTCCTTGTCCGCGAGGCGCAGCGCTTCGAGTTCATCGACCGTCAACACGACCTCCTCGAGCTCGGTGAGAGGGATGCCTGGCGGTTTGAAGTAGGTGGCATCAGGGTGTTGAGCTATACGGCGGCAAAGGGATGGTCTGGGCATGTTTACTCGCCTTCGACAACACGGCCATTATGAGCATATGCTCATAACTCTGTCAAGGGCAAATTTCGTGGGCGGCGGAGGAAAGTCAGGAGCGAACATCCGAAAAGACAATGGGGAGGGCCGGCACTGGCCCTCCCCATCTAATCAGAAAACCCACTTGAAGGTTTAGCGACGCCGGCCCGCCGACCACTGCGGAATCCCCTGAGCGTTACGCAAGATCAAACTTTTGTCTCCTTTTTTGACCTCGCGGGCCAGCAGAGCGTCAGCGCCTTCGTACTTGATTTTCGACCCGATCACCTCGACCTGGTCCCCTGCGGCGATCTCAAACTTCTTCTCCGTGAGGAACGCTGAGGGGCCGACGTGCACGTCGAGAGTCTCTGTGCCGGTCTTCAGCGTGAGGTGCGTGCCGGGCCAACCCATCGGGCTCGTGTCCTGGGTGACCTTTTCGACCGCGCCCTTGACCGTCACTTCGGTCGTAGGGTCGTACTTGGGTAAGCCTTTTCCCCCGCCCAGGCGTCGCTGGGCGAAGCCGAGCGATGCCACAAGCCCCAGCGCCACGACGAGAACCACAAACCCAGTCATATCGCGATTGATTTTCATTGCTGCTCTCCTTTCATTTACTGAGAAATGCCGACCTCGGAGCCCAGGCTGCGGTACTGCTTCTGCCACTCCTTCATCGCCTTTTCCATCTCGCGAGCCTGAGTGGCGATGTGCTGGGCGTCCGGGTTAGCCTGGCTCATTTCCTGGTCCATCTGTTGAGATTGCGTGTGGATGCGGTCGCGGGCTTGGTCCATCCTGCGAATACGGTCCTGGACGGCCACCCTCTGCTCTTCGCTGAGGCCCTGCGCGAACCGATCGTGTTCTTGCTGCACGGTTTGGATATCGTTGCGGAGCTGAGCGTGCTGTTGCCGGAACTGTTCGTTGTTAACGCCACCACTCTTGGCTGCCGTGGCCATGTCGCGGGCCTGAGTGCGGACCCGGTCAGTCGCCTGAGTTGACGTACGGTATTGATCTTGTTGCTGGTCTGTGGCGTGAATACGCTGGCGTTGCTGGTCACGGGTCCCCGTCTGGGCGCCCACTTGCCCTTGCTGTCCGCCCCGCGGCTGCCCCGAGATGGTGGGACCCTGTCCCTGCATTCCCCCGCCTCCTCCACGTTGCCCGCCGCCCCCGCCGCCTCGCTGGGCATACAACACCGGGCTGACGGCCAGTGCAACGATCGCTGCCAATGTCACGAATTCCCTTCTCATGTTCTTACACCTTTCGCCGGGCCACCTCTCTATGGGCGGCCTGCGTCCTGGAATTGTCTTCCAACAGGATAAATGCAATTCCTCGCGATTGGTGACAAAGAAAGTGGGGGCCGGCAGCGCGCCTGTGCCGCCCCTGCGGCGTTCTTTGTTATCGCCTACACGGACGGCGAGTATTTTTGGCGGTTGGCAACGACCTGAAGCTGAAAGCCAGGCAGGGCACCCGCATTCAGGCGCACATTCGGGATGAACGCTGCGGACACGCGATTTCGCCAGCCTTACGGCTGCAATTCCAGGAAGGTGGCCCAAGCATGGGCACGCTCCGCGCCGTTAGGGGCCTTCAGGGTTGCTTCGGTCACGATTCTCCGCTTCCGCTTTTCGACCACCCAGCCCCTGATTCGCAGTTCTTCTGCAACTTCGACGCGCTGACGCAGTCTCACACGTATTTCGCAGGTGAGCGCGCGAATTCCTGCGGCGGCGACCGCCTTGGACATTGCCTCGTCGAGCACGGTAGAAACGATGCCGCCGTGAATTACGCCCCGATACCCCTCCCAGACCTCGTCGGGCC
>Ga0315281_10015408_pt1 | contig 10254 bp, 7 predicted proteins | sample YL17G07_0_MG_FD_204540 | JGI IMG/M metagenome (GOLD analysis project Ga0315281, IMG submission 204540) | Sediment microbial communities from Yellowstone Lake, YNP, Wyoming, USA - YL17G07_0 | ecosystem: Environmental > Aquatic > Freshwater > Lake > Sediment | place: USA: Wyoming | collected...
TGAGCAATGGGAGCGATCTCCTTTTCAGCAAAATTTCGGACCATCTTTCGAAGCATTTGCTGCTCATCGTTCAAATCAAAATCGAGTGGCATATGAACCTCCTAATCAAAATTCGCAAAGAGCATAGGGCAAAGCTCATAGTGAATAGCGAATAGCGAATAGCTCCCCACCCTCTCCCTCCCCCTCGCGGAGGGAGAGGGTGGGGAGGGGGTGAATGCTATGCTCTATGCTCCATGCGCTATGCGTTACTTTTCATAAGGCACCCAGCAATAGTCGAGCACCGTATTCGTAGGGTTTTTCGTTCTGAATTCAGCCTTGACCTTCATACCGATATATGGTTTTCCATATAATAAATAACTTTTTGGGATTGTTGCCAAGCCCGGAAGCTCCACATCGACTTGCCAGTAGGGGGTGGAAAGCTCAATGCCAATTCCAGCATACACGACTTCCGTAAAGCTATAAATCTTGCCGATCACTGGATTGGGTAAAGTCTTCCAGGTCATTTCGGTGTGGCAATCTGGGCAATGAGCCCGGGGTGGAATCCAGAGACGGTTTTCCGGACAATTCTTGTTTGGACAACGGGTGGCCATCAATTTCCCTTCCCTGAGACCCTTAAAAAACGGGGATAGCATCCCATAGGTATGAACATGGGTAAGCGTTCGTGGCCATTCAATCACTGTACGCGGTTCGGTCTGACGGATTTTAGTGACCTTGCCAATAAATTTTATCTCTTCCTTTTTCTTTATCTGTTTCTTTTTCTTTGTTTGTGTCTTTTTCTTTACCATCGATTCTTTCCTCCTTTACCCTGTACCATTAAATCCACGCCTTATAAGACGGGATGAAGTACGATTTTGTAGGAATATTCCGAGTTGGAACCCTGTCTTCAGGAAAATGGACAGGGTTTACCAGCTCTTTCTGAGAATGCCAACGGTTACATGGGAACCTACACCTGCATGGGAGACCCAAAGGGCCTGTTTACCCGTTTTAGGGATCTGCAAGCTCTGCCAATCCTTGGGCTTCTGTTTCCCCCATTTCTTCCAGATCTTTGGATCACCATGGAATTGGTCGTACTTTTGCTGTAACTGCCATAGACACTCAGCAGCCTGGAAGATACCTGTCGCCCCTACTGCATGCATCGTTCCAATCAGTCCACCCGACAGGTTGGAAGGACATTTCCCAGGTTTCCCTGTATTGGGATTGATGTAATAAGCATCTCCAGACTCAATATAATCTTGCTCCTGGCCATAGGGCCTGAGCCCGATATCTCCATAGGTCTGTAAGTCACTGATGGTGAAGGCATCGTGAAGCTCTACCAGATCCAGATCCTCGAGGGGATTTTTGATGCCAGCCATACGATAGACCAGCCAGGCTGCAAAACGGGATGCTAAGAAACTCTCAAATCCTGGATAACGAGCCCCCTCTTTACCATAGAGATCTTTGTATAAATCTGGAGATTCATGTGGAAGTAAGGGAACTTCCATATGTCGGCGGTCAGCCACCCGTAAGGTATGGGTGCCCCCACAAATAAATAGTTCACAGGGGTGGTCGGTTAATTTGTAGGCTGTTTCTTCATCACAGACCAATACGGCTGCCGCCCCAACACTCATCGCACAGCATTCAAGAAATCGGAGCGGATAGGCAGATATGGGGCTGGCCAAGACTTCCTCGACTGTATATTTTCCTGGCTGTTGGGCATATGGGGAAGAACAGGCATAGAGATGATTTTTAACGGCTATTTTGGCCCGGGTAACCTCGGAAACATTAAAGGTCTCGGCAAAGCGGTTCGCCATGGGAGCATAGTAGGATGAATAAATCCGGCCCAAACGGGTTTCGAAATCCTTACAGGCTGCTGTGGAGATATAGAAGTTACCGGTCCGGGTGTCTACTTCGTCCATACGCTCCCAACCTGCAGCCAGAGCCACATTGGCATAACCTGAAGCCACTGCCATCGCCGCAGCAAGGATGGCTGAACCTCCAGTAGCCCCTCCTGTCTTGATGCCTAAATTGAAGAGAGGGTCGAGACCCAAATAGTCATGGATCTTAGCCTCACAGAGCAGTTGGTCTTGGAAGTGGTCGGCGAACTCACCATAGGTGGCAAAGTTGATCAGGCCTTTGACCTCCAAGGGATCCATTTTTAAGTCATTATCCTCTAACATATTCTTGAAGGCCATCATGGCCAACTCTTCCAGTTTATATTCGGGAAAGTATTTTTTATAGGCCGTTGTTCCTCCGGCCACAATAAAGACCTTTCGATTCCATTTTGGAATCCTTAAGTTCCCTTTTTTAAATGTTATCATTCTTGTCCCTCCTTAATATAGAGTAGTAGTTTTGACAAATAGATTGATTCAGTTCAGGCCCCCCTTTCTCGATTCGCTATTCGTGAATCGTGAATTATGAAAAAAGTTACTGATTTTTGATTAGGAATCCTTCACCCCCCTTCTTTTAAAGTTTAAAGCACAATTATTCATACATATCAAATTGGCCAAAGATATGACTTTATAATATTTGACCCGGAAAATTATGTTACACTATACCAAAAAAACCACTTAACGTAAACTGGAAAATTCAAAGGAAAAAAAATAAATTCAGCCTATCCAAACGGTAGGCAATTTCTTATAGAAGGGTAAGATCGAAGTCCGAAGTTTGTAGATTCTAAATTGATCTCTCCTTCCCCTGAATGATTAAGGGAACCTCTAATAATTTCCAATTTGTCACTCCCGCGCAGGTGGGAGTCCAGTAATTTTAAAAACTTATGGATTCCTGCTTTCGCAGGAATGGCATTTTAGAGGTATTCTTAACTCGAAACTGTTATTTCCTGGGTTTAATGTTTTTTCTAACCCAGTTTACAGCCTCTTCGATGGAAGTCCCGGGAGTGAAAATCCCTTTCACTCCAGCCTGGGTGAGGGCAGGGAGGTCCTCTTCGGGAACAATTCCCCCTCCAAAAACCATGATATCGTCTGCCCCTTTTTCCTTAAGAAGTTCAATCACCCTTGGGAAAAGGTAGTCATGGGCCCCGGCCAGGCTGGATAATCCGATCGCATCCACATCTTCCTGGATGGCAGCCGAAACAATCTGCTCAGGCGTCTGATGGAGGCCTGTATAGATCACCTCAAAACCGGCGTCCCTGAATCCTCTTGCGATCACTTTTGCTCCCCGATCGTGTCCATCCAAGCCAGGTTTGGCAATAAGAATTCGAATCTTCCTTTCCGGACTCATCATTTTTCTCCTAAAAACGTAATTCGTGAATCGGGAATCGTGATTGGGAAAATATTTTCCGTAATGGCTGCATCACCCACGAACGATAAACACCAGAATAATTTCCCTTCCCCTTGGTGGGGGAGGGCTTGCCCTGTGGAGTATGTTCCGTTACTCCACAGGGTAAAGGGGAGGGTGAACATGAGCTCCCCCCTCCCCTCCATCCCCTCCCGCCAGGGGAGGGGAGATAAATTGAGGTTTCTCCCCAACGGTTGAGGAGGTTAAAAATATCCCGGATCTGAATATCGACCAAAAACATCTCTCCACACATCACAGATTTCCTGGATGGTGGCATATTCCCTGACCGCGTTGATAATGTGAGGCATGAGATTCTCTCCATTTTTAGAAGCCATTCGAATCTGATTAAGATGTTCTTTTACCTTTTGATTGTTTCGTGTCTGCTTCACCTCACGGAGTCGTCTCAATTGTCTTTCTTCAATCTCCTGTTTCATTCTCCAGATCATAATGGGGGGATGTTCTGTCGCATATTTGTTGACACCGACCACCGCCTTTTCACAGGAGTCAATCTGTTTCTGATACTTGTAGGCGGAATCAGCAATTTCTGCTTGAGGAAAACCTCGTTCAATCGCTGCAACCATTCCTCCCATTTCATCAATCTTACGGATATATTCCCAGGCCTGTTCTTCCATCTGATGGGTCAGGGCTTCAACAAAATAAGAGCCGGCCAGGGGATCAATGGTATTGGCTACCCCGGTTTCCTCTGCAAGGATCTGTTGTGTCCGTAGGGCAACCGTGGCGGCTTCCTCAGTGGGGATTGCATAGGTCTCGTCCAGAGAATTGGTGTGGAGGGAATTGGTTCCCCCCAGTACGGCAGCCAATGCTTCATAAGCAGTGCGGACAACATTGTTATAAGGTTGTTGTGCGGTCAAGGAACAACCCGCCGTTTGGGTGTGGAAGCGGAGCATCCAGGAACGTGGATTTTTTGCCATGAAACGCTCGCGCATGATTTTTGCCCAAATCCTACGGGCTGCTCTGAATTTGGCGATCTCTTCAAAAAAATCAATATGAGAATCAAAGAAGAAGGAAAGCCTCGGAGCAAAATCATCTACATTAAGTCCTCTTTCCATCGCTGCCTCCACATAAGCAATGCCATCAGCCAGAGTGAAAGCGAGCTCTTGAATCGCCGTTGCCCCAGCCTCACGGATATGGTAGCCGCTGATGCTGATGGTATTCCAACGTGGGACTTCCTGGGTGCAATATTGAATGGTATCGACAATGATCCTGAGCGATGGTTTCGGCGGGAGCATGAAGGTCTTCTGGGCAATGAATTCCTTCAGCATATCATTTTGGATGGTCCCTCCGATTTCCTTTTTGCTGACACCCTGTTTTTCTGCCACCCCAATGTACATCGCTAACAAGATCGAAGCAGGTGGATTGATGGTCATGGAGGTGGTGACTTTGTCCAGGGGGATTCCTTCGAAGAGAATTTCCATATCCTTCAGCGTATCGATGGCCACTCCACATTTCCCAATTTCACCTCTCGACATTGGAGAATCGCTGTCGTAGCCCATGAGCGTAGGATAGTGAAAGGCGATGGAAAGACCGGTTTCACCATGAGACAACAGATAATGGAAACGCTTGTTTGTTTCCTGTGGGCCTCCCAGGCCGGAGAACATTCGCATCGTCCAGAGCCTTCTCCGGTACATGGAGGGTTGGACTCCTCGTGTAAAAGGATAGACGCCCGGGAAACCAATGTCGCTGGAATAGTCAAGATCTTTTGTGTCTTCCGGAGTGTAAAGGCCTTTGATCTCAAGATCGGAGACAGTGGTAAACCGCGGGAGACGTTCAGGAGTTTCACAGAGGATTTTGGACAAATCCTCTATCCACCTTTTCTTCTCCTCTTCGACCTTTTTAAGTTTGTCCTCTTTGAACATGAGTCATCCCCCCTTCAATCCCAATGACCGTGGAAGGTTCATCAAAGGTTTGGATGGTGAAGTGGTGTGAACATAATAAATATTTTATCTCTCTATCCCTTCTCTGGCTGGCACCCCTTTGTCGTAATAGTGTTTTCTATCTACCATTTCCGTTACCAAATCGGCTCTCTGCAAAATTTCGCGATTCACATTTCGACCTGTGAGAATGAGCTCTACTGAATCTGGTTTGGAATCGATGAGTTGGAGAAGATCGTTTACGGGAATCAGACCATAATCAATAGCCAGATTGATTTCATCCAGGATTACAATATCGTATTCTTTGTTTTGGATCGCATTTTTTGCAATCGAGAAACCCTCTTGAGCCAACTGCAAGTCCTTTGGATCAGGATTAGGTTTTGAGATAAATTTCTCTCGCCCTACCTGTTTGATTGTCAAGTTAGGGGAGAGTTTCTTGGCGGACTCCAATTCTCCGTATTGAACATTTCCTTTCATAAATTGAACCACCAACACCTTCATCCCATGACCGACCGCTCTGAGAGCAAGCCCTAAAGCAGCTGTAGTTTTACCCTTTCCGTTTCCGGTATAGACTTGGACAAGGCCCTTCTTCATAGATACTCAATGCAAAATGGTCAATTATCAATGATCAATTATCAATATTTTAAACTCCGAACTCTGAACTAACAAACTTCTCTGATTTGGGCGATGATCTGCTCTGTCTTAAAGTGCCTGAGACTGATGGCGCCTGAAGGACAGGCAGCATTACAAGCGCCGCACCCTTTACAAAGGGCCTCATTCACCGTCATGACTTTCCGATAAGGATCCATCTTTAGGGCTCGGTATTCACAGATCTGCTCACAAAGACCACATCCCGCACACATGAGGCGGTCCACCACAGCAGTAATCGGTTCAATTCTCACCCTTCCTGCAAAGAGGGGAATGGTAGCTCGAGAAGCCGTCCCGTGAGCTTGTGCGATGGTATCGGAGATATCTTTTGGTCCTTGACAGGTTCCAGCCAGGAAAATCCCATCGGTGGCCGTATCGAGAGGTCTCATCTTTGGGTGGGCCTCTAAATAAAAACGATCTGCCCCTTGAGAGAGTTTGAGAAGGCTTCTAAGACGGTCGGCATCTTGTCTCTGTGTGAGACCTGTTGCCAAAACGACCAGATCTGCCTCCTCTTCATAAGGTTCTCCCAGGAGTTCATCCTCTGCCTTGACGATCAATTTCCCAGACCTTTGATAAATCTCAGAGGGGATCCCTTTCCGGTAAAAGATTCCCTTTTTCTGTACCTGCTCATAGAATTGTTCACAACCTTTTCCAAAAGCCCTGATATCAATGTAGCAAATGGTGACTCGTGCCTCAGGGAGGCGATCTTTGATGAGGTGAGCCTGCTTGGCCGTAAACATACAGCAGACCCTGGAACAATATTCATTGCCCACGGTTTTATCCCGAGACCCTACACATTGAATGAAGACGATCTTTTTGGGTTCCTTTCCATCGACGAGAATTTTTCCCTGGGTGGGGCCACTGGCGGAGAGTAACCGCTCGAACTCAAGGCCCGTCATCACATTTTTATAAAGGCCGTACCCAAATTCGGGTTTAAGCTTTGGATCAAAAATATCGTAACCCGTAGCCACCACGATCGTCCCGATATCAACCTGGAATTCCATCCCCACTTCTTCAAACTGGACGGCTCCTTCAGGACAGACCTCTCTGCACTTTCCGCACTCCCCTTTCTGGAGAAAGAGGCAGTTTTTTGAATCGATGAGATAGCTGAAAGGAATCGCATAAGGGGAGGGGAGATAGATGGCTTTTCTCTCACCCAGTCCCATATTGAACTCACCCGAAACTTTGACCGGGCAGACTTCTTCACACTTTTTACAACGGTTGCATTTCTCTGGATCGACATATCGTGGAGTATGTTTTATTTTGACTTTAAAATTACCCACAAATCCTTCCACTTCTTCTACTTCACTGTGGGTGAGGAGGTGAATCAGAGGATGATTTGCAACCTCCTCCATTTTGGGCAACAGGATAGAGGAGGTTTCCTCTAAATTTGGAAAGGTTCGATCGAACTGGGAAAGATGGCCGCCGATGGTGGGAGATTTCTCGACCAAATAGACTTCAAAGCCTGAATGGGCAATGTCAAGACTGGCCTGAATTCCTGCGATGCCACCTCCGATCACCAAGACCGCCGGCGTGACACCCACCTCATTTTCTTCCAAGGGTTCATGAAGGGAGACCTTTGCGACGGCAGAGGCGATCAGCTCCATCGCCTTTTTCGTCCCGGCTTCTTTGTTGGCATGAACCCAGGAACACTGTTCACGGATATTAGACATTTCAAAAAAGTAAGGGTTGAGGCCAGCGGATCGAACAGCATTTCGATAAGTGTTTTCGTGCATTCTCGGAGAGCAGGCAGCGACCACTACCCGATCGATCCCTGAATTTTTGATATCATTCTTAATCAGATCCTGACCGGGATCGGAACACATATACTGATAATTCCGGGCCATGGCGACATGGGGAAGGGTTTGGGCGAATGCCGTCACCTTCTCAATATCGATTGTTGCCGCGATATTAATTCCACAATGACAGATATAAACGCCGATCTTCATGATTTGAATGTCTCGCTTAAAAGCAAAGCGCATAGAGCATGGCGCATAGCGTAAACTGAATTGTTTCTTAACTCCGAACTCATGACTCCGAACTCCGAACTTCTGGTTTTCGTCCTTTTGCAAGGAGGGCGCAGGCCAAAGAAGCTGCACCACTCGCCTGGGCGACTGTATCTGGAATGTCTTTAGGCCCCTGACAACACCCCGCAAGAAAGATTCCTTCTACTTTGGTCATGATGGGATCGAGGCCAGGCGCCTCTGCATAAAATTTGTCAGAAGAGTTCTCCAGTCCAAGCATGTTTTTCAGAATATTTTCTTCCTTTCGGGGAACGAGCCCAGAGGCCAAGACGACCAGATCCGCATCCAATTCAAAAGGTTCTCCTAAAAGGGTGTCCTCACCTCTGACCACCAATTTTCCATTTTTACGAAAAACCTCAGATGGATTTCCTCTCCGATAAATGATTTCCTCCTTTTGAACCCTCTCGTAAAATTCCTCAAATCCTTTCCCAAAGGCCCTCACATCCATATAGAGGACAGTGATGCGGGCGTCCGGAATCTTATCTCGGAGAAGGTGAGCTTGTTTGGCTGTGAACATACAGCAAACCCTTGAACAATATTCATTGTCCACTGTTTTATCCCTCGACCCCACGCAGTGGATGAAAACCACTTCCTTGGGCTTCTTCCCTTGGATCAGAATCTCGCCTTTCGTAGGACCCGAGGCAGAGCAGAGCCTCTCCAATTCAAGGCCGTGAAGGACATTTGGATAGGCTCCATAACCAAATTCAGGCTTTTTCTTCGGGTCAAATGGATCGAAACCGGTTGCGAGAACAATAGCTCCTACATGGAGCTCAATCCTTTCTTCTTTCATCCCATAAACGATGGCTTTGGGTTGGCAGTATTTGGCGCACTCTCCGCAATCCGAACAACCTCCACAGTTGAGACAACGCTTTGCCTTTTCGATCGCCTCTTCTGCTGTAAGGCCTGTAATGAGAGGCTTGACCATATCAGGGAGGACTTCCCTTTCTTTCCTTTTCGAATCAGGAAGGGTACTTTGAAAAGGTGAGATCTGCTTTTCTTCTGATTCCCTTCCTTCTATCGTATCTTCGCCGCGGAGATATCGATCAATCGAGATGGCGGCCCTTCTTCCATGAGCCATCGATTCGATGATCGTTCCAGGACCAGTAACTGAATCTCCTCCTGCGAAGACCCCTTTCAGGTTGGTCTCAAGAGAAATGGGACTGACCTGAATCGTTCCCTTTCGAGTGCTGTTTAATTCTTTAAAGATATGAGTCATTGATTCTGTGCTCGTCGCTCCCACACCAATAAAAATGGCATCAAAAGATTGACGAAGAGTTTCGGGAGAGACATCCTTTCCCACTTCAGTGTGGAGACGGATCTCCACTCCCATTTTGTTGATGATGGAGAGGTCTTTCTCGATCACCTGCCTCGGCAATCGATAGGATGGGAAACCATGGGTGAGGAGACCGCCCAGTTCATTTCGGGATTCAAAAAGAGTGACTTGATAACCCATTCTCCTGAGATCATAGGCAGCGACCAATCCGGATGGACCTCCACCAATAATGGCTACCTTTTGATCCTTCTCTTGGGAGGGGTTAAACTCAAGATCAGGTTCCTCAACATGATCGACAAGGAATCTTTTCAAATGGCAAATGGGGATGGGTTGATCCTCCTCGATTCGCTTACACTCCTTCTCGCAGGGGTGAGAACAGGCATAGGCGAGAATTCCTGGAAAAGGAAGTTTCTCCCTCACCAGTGCAAGGGCCTTTTTAAACTTCCCCTGAGAGATGAGAGCCACATAGCCCTGAGCGTTACAATGGAGAGGACAGGTAGCTGTACAAGGAGGTATTCCTCTCCGGTCGATGGTATATTTGAGAGGGACGGCTTGTGGGAAAGGGACGTAGATGGCCTTTTTCCCCCCCAGTCCCATATCAAATTCATTGGGGAGTGTGACAGGACACTGCGCCACACAGTCTGCGCAGGCTGTGCATTTCGTACCATCCACATAACGGGGTTTCTTCCTGAGGATCACCTTGAAATGTCCAGCTTTACCTTCGATATGGACCACCTCAGAATAGGTGAGGAGGTTGATATTGGGATGGTTGGCTGTATCCACCATCTTGGGCGTGATGATACAAGCGGAACAATCAAGGGTCGGAAAGGTCTTGTCCAGTTGGGCCATATGGCCACCAATGGAGGGATCCTTCTCCACCAAATGGACCTTAAATCCTTTCTCAGCGATGTCCAAGGCGGCCTGCATCCCTGCAATGCCTGCGCCGATGACCAGAACCTCGGGAATCACATCTTTATGGCTTTCATTTTCCATCATCAACTAATAAATTCCCCCTCTCCCTTGGAGACTGTGTCACAATAGGGTGAGGGTTGAATATAAAACGTTCTTTGACAATTGAATAGAGATAGACGGACGTCAAAGTAGCTCTGATGGTAGCCGATTCTCTCTCACGTGTGCTAAACGG
>Ga0315281_10015409_pt1 | contig 10254 bp, 8 predicted proteins | sample YL17G07_0_MG_FD_204540 | JGI IMG/M metagenome (GOLD analysis project Ga0315281, IMG submission 204540) | Sediment microbial communities from Yellowstone Lake, YNP, Wyoming, USA - YL17G07_0 | ecosystem: Environmental > Aquatic > Freshwater > Lake > Sediment | place: USA: Wyoming | collected...
TCAGATCTGTTGTTGATTTGTCGGTTATCGGTGAAAGGACGATTTGGGTCGATTGTGACGTGATACAGGCAGATGGAGGTACAAGGACAGCTGCAATAACAGGTGCCTTTATATGTCTATCAGATGCGTTGAAATATGCACTCAGAAATGGCCTTATAGAGAAGATGCCCCTTAAAGACTATCTTGCTGCTATAAGCGTAGGGGTTGTTAATGGGGAACCAAGGATGGACCTCTGTTATTTAGAAGATTCCGCGGCAGAAGTGGATATGAATATTGTGATGACAGGAAGCGGCAGATTTGTTGAGATACAAGGGACTGCAGAGGGAATACCTTTTTCAAAGGATGCATTGGATAATCTTATCAAGCTTGCGGAGCAAGGTATCAATAACCTGATAAGTATGCAGAAGAGGTTAATAGAGGGTGAAGTGATCAGATACTGAAAATAAAAAAGCCATTTTAATATATGTTACAATAAACAAATATTGGAGGATGTATATTGAGCGCTTATAGAAGTCTATTTGTCTGGCTATTAATTGGAATTATGATGATCCTTCTTTTCAATCTTCTCAGCACCCCTAAGAAAATGGAGCAGGAGATGATCTTTTCTGATTTTATGACCAGGCTTGAGGCAGGTGAAGTCGACGAGGTTACCATAAAAGGGAGCTCTATAACCGGCCAATTGAAAGATGGGAAGAAATTTAAAACATACACTACAGAATACCCAGACCTTGTAAAGATTTTAAGGTCTAAGAACGTACGGATTACTGCAAAGCCTGAAGAACAAAACCCATGGTACTTGAACCTATTTTTTTCATGGGGACCTATAATCTTTCTTGTTGCTATCTGGATATTCTTCATGCGACAAATGCAGGCAGGTGGTAACAAGGCATTATCGTTTGGTAAAGCAAAGGCAAAATTGGTCTCTGAAAAGTCAGTAAAGATAACTTTTGCTGACGTTGCTGGGATAGAGGAGGCAAAAGGGGAGGTTCAAGAGATTATTGATTTTCTCAAGGACCCTCAGAAGTTTCAGAAACTCGGTGGTAAGATTCCCAAGGGTGTACTCTTAGTTGGTGCACCAGGTACCGGCAAAACTCTTCTTGCAAGGGCTATTGCAGGTGAGGCTGGAGTGCCATTCTTTTCGATGTCAGGATCAGACTTCGTGGAAATGTTTGTTGGAGTTGGCGCATCGAGGGTTAGAGACCTTTTTGACCAGGCAAAGAAAACTGCTCCTTGTATTATTTTCATTGATGAGATAGATGCTGTCGGGCGTCATAGAGGAGCAGGCTTGGGTGGTGGTCATGATGAACGAGAGCAGACCCTGAATCAACTTCTTGTGGAGATGGATGGTTTTGAAACCAATCAGGGGGTTATTATCCTCGCAGCTACGAACAGGCCTGATGTCCTTGACCCTGCACTTTTAAGGCCAGGAAGGTTTGATCGACAGGTGGTTGTACCGCAACCTGATGTGAAGGGAAGGCTTGAGATAATCAAGGTTCACACAAAGAACATCCCAGTTGATGAGCGTGTAGATCTTGAGCAAATAGCCCGTGGAACACCTGGGTTTTCTGGTGCTGACCTTGCGAACCTTGTTAATGAGGCTGCACTGCTTGCAGCAAGAAAATCAAAGAGTAAGGTGGAGAAGGCTGATTTTGAGGCAGCAAAGGATAAGGTACTAATGGGCGTGGAGAGAAAGAGCATGATCATAAGCGAGACAGAGAAGAGGAATACAGCCTATCATGAGGCAGGCCATACGCTTGTTGCAAAGCTGACACCAGGCACTGACCCGATACATAAGGTTAGCATTATTCCGAGGGGAAGAGCACTTGGGGTTACACAACAGCTACCCATAGATGACAGATATACCTACTCTAAAGACTATCTTATGAAGGCCCTATCAATTCTTCTTGGAGGCAGGGCTGCAGAGGAGATCGCATTGAAACATACGACCACAGGGGCTGGCAATGACCTTGAACGTGCAACAGAGCTTGCAAGAAAGATGGTTACAGAGTGGGGTATGTCAGAGAAGCTCGGCCCTCTTACATTCGGTAAAAAAGATGAGCAGATTTTCATAGGAAGGGAAATAGCAAAACATAAAGATTACAGCGAAAAAACCGCAGTTGATATAGATGAAGAGGTTAAGAGAATAGTAATTGAGGCATACGATATATCTAAAAAACTCCTCACAGAAAACCAGGACCTTCTTGATGCATTAGCATCGGCACTGCTCGAAAAGGAAACCATGGACGGGGCTGAAATAGATGCACTCATACAAGAAGCGGAGTCAAAAAGGATAGTCCAGGTTTGAGACTTACCTGGTCTAATTTCTGCTTCGACTTTTCTCAAAAGACTTATATTATGGGAATCCTGAATGTCACCCCGGATTCTTTTTCTGATGGAGGTCTGTACTCTGATAAAACTGCAGCAATCAAAAGAGCAATTCAGATGGTTGAGGAAGGTGCCGATATTATTGATATCGGAGGGGAATCGACAAGGCCGGGCTCAGAACCTGTTACCCTCGAAGAGGAATTACGGCGCACAATCCCTGTTATTGAGAAACTTGCAAAAAAAATCAAAATCCCAATTTCTATTGATACATATAAGTCAGAGGTAGCAAAAAAGGCACTTGATGCAGGCGCTTCCATGGTAAATGATATAAGCGGATTGAGGTTTGACATAGCAATGCCAAAGTTGGTTTCTGAATATAAGGTACCTGTGGTGATTATGCACATAAAGGGAAGACCGAAGGATATGCAGCAAAATCCTGTTTATGAGGCATTGATCCCTGAGATAATGGATTATCTGAGGGAAGGTATAAGAATAGCAATGAGCTCAGGTATCTCAGAAGATAAGATAATAATTGATCCTGGTATAGGCTTTGGTAAGACATTTGACCACAACTTCGAGGTAATTAATAAACTTCATGAATTTACCCTTTTAGAAAAACCAATCCTGATAGGCCCATCAAGAAAGGCATTTATAGGGAGGATCCTCGGGGATGCGTCTGTGACAGATAGACTGGAAGGCAATGCAGCAGCAGTTACAGCATCAATAATGAATGGAGCGGATATAATTCGTGTTCATGAGGTAAAGGAAATGGTCAAAGTGGCAAAGGTTGCAGATGCTATTAAAAACGGTAAGCTTAGTAATGTTTGAAATTTTTCGATATTGAACGAACCCTTTGCCTTTTAAGTATTTAAGCATTGTATTTTAGTTTTTGTTGTATCATATGCCCACTATTAATGAGAACACTTCATTCAGAAATCCGCCTTTGGTAATTCTTTGTCGGCTGTATCTTCCATGAAAAATAAGGTAGCCTTACTGAATCCAAAGACATTGGCAAAAAGGTTTGTCGGAAAGGTCTCCCGAGCAGTGTTATATTCCATCACAGAGTCATTGTAAAACTGTCGGGCAAAGGCAACCTTGTTTTCTGTCGAACTTAACTCTTCCTGCAATGCCAGCATATTTTCACTGGCCTTCAGTGCCGGATAGGCTTCAGAAACAGCAAAGAATGAACGCAGTGACCGGGTAAGAGCATTTTCTGTAGTAGCACGTGACACTACATCATTGCCTGCTGCGATTGCCTGTGTACGCGCGCGGATGACGTCTTCTATAACGCCACGCTCATGTTGCATATACCCTTTAACCGCATTAACGAGGTTAGGGATCAAGTCATGGCGGCGCTTTAGCTGAACATCGATTTCAGCCCAGGCGTTCTGAAAACGGTTCCGTTTTATCACAAGACGATTGTACATGACAACCACAACAAGACTTATGAATACTGCCGCACCAATAAAAAACCAGAGTTCCATGTCAGACCTTCTAATCTATAAATTTAAACATAAAAAATATAAGTTTACCGAGAAAAAGCACGAATTATTGCATTTCATGCAATTATAATAAAGCGTAAATAAGCCTCATAGATAAACCTGCAAAAAAAACAGAAAAACCTGCAGCTAACCCAAAGCCCAAACCTATTGCACACAGTATGAGCCAGAAAATGAATAAAATTAACGGGCTCAATACCAGAATGGCAAAGGTATTTTGGAGGATTTGCTTTACTTTCAGTTGAGGTTTTTCTTCTGCCATGGCTGCGCCCATTGCCTGTAAGCGTTTAAGGCGCTTTTTTAAAGGTGGGTGTGAGGAAATCCCCCCTATTTCTCCAGACCATGTCCCCTCTTCCGCAGCTTTTAGATTATTACGGTTGCCTTCTCTAACCTTCGTAATTGTAGTGAGAATGTTCGTTACCCGTTTCATCCCCGAACTTCCTTTAATCTTCTGTCTGAGGTTGGCCAATTCTGATTGAATACTTGCATTAGCCCGTGTTCTTTCAGCCTCGGATCCTACAATAAATAAATGCTCTGCCCACTGACCGCCGGGAATTACCGCTCCTTTTTCGACAAGGGTTATCAACGAATGGGACAGCCCATCTGGGTTACGGGTAAGCTGGACAGACATGGCATCAGCCAGATATCGACGAGATCGCCAAAGAAGCATGACCAATGGACCAACCAGAAATGCTCGAATGAGAAAGATTTCCAACTGCAGCATCATAGCGACAACATTGAACAGCATAAATGGCAACAGAACTGCCTGGAGGAGGGGCATACGTTTCAGAGCACGCTTTATCCAGTTGCTGGAACTCGGTTGATCATCTTTCAGTAATGCTAAAAGTCCGTCATCCCTTGTCTCTCCCAGGTTGTGGGTAAGCATGGCTGCAATCCCATCGGCAGCACGCGGGTCGTTTCGACCGGCAAATATCCACTTGAGCATTTTTGTCAGATCAGCCCAGGCAGTGCGACTGAAATTCAGCACTGCATCAAATATCGTGAACACAACGCCAAAAGCCTGAAATATAACAATGATCGACAACGCCATCTTGAGGTCACCATTGCCGATCGAGCCAATCAGATGGGCAATAATCCCCTGTGTTTCATCACGATTGAATTCATCTAATATCTTACGGGAAACGATCACAGCAGCGTCATCCGGTGATGAACCAATCGCAGCTGCATTGGGTGTATCCGAGTCGATTACCATAACACGTGGAGCAGGGATACCAGCCGCAATAGCCATTTCTTCAACGACATTGACTAATTGATGCTCCTCTCTGTTGTTGGAACGAGGTTCACGAGCGCGAAGCGTTAAGAGTATACCTCCCACACCTGCATGCATAAACAACGACCGTAACCCAAGCCATAAAAGAGTCATCACTATAATACCCGGCAAGAGCATTACAGTTGCAAATTTAATAAGTGATACAAGCGGTATTAATGGGCGTGTTGCAGGGTCAAAGAGTAATTCTATCGTAGAGGTGACCAGATATGCACTATTTTTGAGATCCTGATAGATTATATGGGGAACCGGAATCAACAGGTTTACCATTTTGACAAATACAAGGATAAGTAAATATACCAGCGGTGTAAGGACAACAGCGAGCGGTAACCCCATAAGCAGGATAGCAAATATACTGAGTGCTGAAAGTCGCCATGTCTGGCGTCTGCGCCTATGCTGTTCTTGAAAAAAGCTGACACGGTCGACCGGGCCAAGAATCGGAGAACAGACATGATCCCTTGAATGTGGTGAAGTTTTTTGATTTAATGGATCGATATCCATTGCATCCCTTCAATTTATTGAAGCGAACATATCTGTCAAACCTTTACATTAAAGAGCACAGGAACAGTTTTGATAATGCCATTACCTTTTTAAAAATTGCAATGGTGCGTATATGGAAATCAAGAATGCTAAGATTGGAAGCTGAGATATCAATATCGATAGTTGTGTATTTACCATATATATACAACAGGCAGCAAGTTAAATTACCCAATCCATAATATTATGAAATTGTGAATAGAACTAACTCCATAATTTTAAAGAGACAGAGGCCATCAAAGGCCTCTGTCTCTAAGGTTTATTTTTAGTTTAATCAACAACCTGATTTGCTACTATCCCCATACCCTTTACAGCATGCATCGTCTCTATAACTCTTCCCAAACATCGCAAAGGGATTGGCCAATTCCTCCCCAGAATCTGCAGTTATGAACAAGATTCCAATACCCGTCTTGATACCTCTTCTTTTCTCTACAGAACTGTTCCGAACTGCCGAACCTCATCCACTGGGTCGGTGCTGACGGATCTGGCATGAATGGACTACATCCCATAAAGTATTCTGTAGTTTCGGGGATTTGAAACCATTTGTTTGCCCAAAAGCCCTTGCCAGTCGGATAAGATGTTCTGCAATCAGGATTTGTTTTATAAATCCTGTCCGGGCCAGTACAATTCTGTTGGGCAAGGGTTTGGCAGGCTGTCAAACTTGGACATGTCGCGACACAGTTCTTCTGCACATAATCACTGGAACATTGGACCCCGTTATTGTCGAGCCAGCAAAAATAGTCCGTCCTCGTCGAGCAATAATCAGTACTAGTACCACAACCATCGGTCCAGCAGTAGTAATCCCGGGTGAGCTGGCCGTTAACGTCATGATATTCACAATAGGGCTCTTCAAATCCAGCTAAACAATCCAGAAAATAATTATCACCTCTGGGAACAACAACGTGATTAAACTCATGCGCCAGTTCTTCATAAAGCTGAGGATGCGAACTGACATAAACAACATCCGGGGTTGCTGCCACACCACCTCCAAAGTATTCATATGGAAGAGCTACATAAAACTCGTTGCCATATCCGCTATCTTCAGCCAATTTCCTTACCCTGGCACCAAATGAACCTAGGCTTTCCTTTGAGGTGTCCCAAGTTATCGAGTAAACGCACTGCTCAGCCGGATTGTCGGGACATTTTATTGTGGTCGATGGCATGATGCTATAGATGATAGATTTGTCAGGAATCGGGAATGTCCCGAGCAGATACTCTATCGCTCTCTTTGCGTATTCTTTCACATTGCTCAATCTGGGAGCCAGATTTTGAGGTATGACAAGAGTAGGAACGAACGTGAAGCCCCATGCATATACTTCGACGGGATAGTACTTCTCGCTCATTCGGGAATTATTCCCTTCATCAGCCTCAACGATTTTGTTATTCGGATCAACTTCTACGGAAAACCACACCTCGTTTGCATGAGGCATCGGCAGAACCCGGACATCAGGCGCACACCTTTCGCCAATATTGCACCCCCCTTTGAATGTTCCCCCTTTTATTGTTCCTAAAGGATTTGTCACGGATACTTCATCTTTTTCTGTTCCTGGCGGGATATAAGGGAGCATTATCTCATTGTCACCTGGATTAATCGTCACTGTCCATGTATCACGCGGCATCCAGCCTTGGGGAATAGCAAGAATATTGACGGCATTGCCCACGTTCCATGCCCACTGATCACTTGGCAGATTTAACTTTAATTCTACATCTACAGGATAAATAAAAGTCGATTTTATACTCACCCTGAACGCAGTCACTTTATCCTTAACTAACGGTGCTCCGTCGAGAACTTGCACAGCCGACACATAGGTTATCGTCAGATCACCTGACTTTAGAAATGTACCACCAAATCCTGGTCTAACGATATCACCTGGTTTCCAGAAATGAGTGACTGTAAAAGAACTTTTCCAGAGGTAATAGTTGCTGAGGCTTCCGGCCGGTGCTACTGCAAGATAGAAATCATATGTCCCTGCGGGAAGATCAGAGGTCGAAATATTTCCAATAACGATCTCGTCTATAATACCGGTTGTGTTTTTCTTCCAAGGTTCGAGTCCCTGTGAGAGCGGGTGAATAGAACCTGATGTCACGATATATAGGTTATCCGGATCTATCGCTGGAGCGCCTATGGCCAAGTACGTATCTACAAGGTCTGAAAACTGGCCAAGCCCTACCTTTATGCTAATATTATTCCCTCCTGTAGCAATTGAGCCGACTCCTATGGGCACGGCCAGCGAAGGGTTACAATTTGCCACAGGCAAGGCCATCGATTGAGTTTCCCAAAACTGCTGTTTCGTCGGAACAGGCATTGTCACAAATAAACTTGGTAGAACAGGTATATGTGGAGGTGGTTTGATAATTCCTGTGGCTGAAGCTGCGAGTGAATTTTCAGAAGGCACTAAATGAATTTGTTCTGTTGAATCTGAAAAATCTCCCGCATAGAGAATTGTGGAGTATATTACTAACATCAGAAATGCTAATACTATTTTTCCTGCCCATGTTTTCATGGCTTTCTCCTTTCTTTCAATGCAAGTTTGAAGTCACAAGTGACTCCTTGAATCTCCGTTCACATATGGCTGAACCCATTTTTATTACCTCAAGTTCACCACTTTTCTCTTCATTAGCTTTTATCATTAGTTGCAATCCTCTTAAAAAATGGTTCTGAAATCCCCTATGGAGGACAGGTTCCAACTGACATCTCTGACCTCTGGCATTGACGAACCAATCCGTTTGAATCTAAGGTAAATACTGTTCCACTGGAATCCGGAGCTATACTAAAGGATGAGTTTAAATCAAACCAGTTTGGCACATAACTGATCGCACCTTCGAAAGAGAGTCCCTGAAATAAAGTATCGCAACCGTTCCATGATCCCTCTGCAGTAAAAAGAGCAATATTTAAACCAGTAGCATAAGAGGCAGTCGTGAGGTCAAATACATCACTGCCCTGATAAAACATAAATGTAGATGTCGGACAAATCACGGTGTTATTAATTCCATTCGTGAAAGTCAATTTCATTGTCCGGGCATTTGGATCTGTGGCGAGTGTCATTGTATATGACTTATCGGAAGTAGAGTTATATACAAACGTCCATATCTTCCCTGTTTCAACGCCAGCATTAATCGGAACAAAGACCAGGCCTGCTGGATTCCATTTAAAATCAACCCAATATCTACCAGGAAATCCAACTACTGTAAAATTATGAATTCTTATTGTGTTAGGATCGAGAATGCTGAGATTGGAAGCTGAGATATCGATGTCGATATTTGCGTATGCCGCTTTATAGATCATAAACACCAAAGATAAAGCTAAAACAATCATTAATTTTTTCATGACAACCTCCTCTCAAGTTGGTAATGCTCTTTAAATTTTGTATTCCTTTCTATTGATCTACATTGACCTGGAACACCTGTTAATACTTAATTCATCACCTCCTTCCCTATTGCCTTTTCACATTTAGGTTACAGCTTTTCATTTCCACCACTATGTTTTTCTAATCCCTTGTCTTTCTTACGTTTTATCCCCTCTTTCTTCATTGGATGCAGTATCTCCCATAACTCATCGTAATTCGTAAATGCCTTCTTTCCCTTTACCCCTATTTCTTCAATAACCCCCACAAGATTCCAGGGATTGTTCTTAGGAGAACGGTATATGCGGACAATGTAATTGCACATTATTCCTCCTGTGTGATTAAACCAAGGAAAGTTTTATCATTGCGTATTGGAAAAATACCACAGAGAAAGTCACAGATAGGTCACAGATTGAAATTTAAGCGCTAAAGAGATTCAGAATTTCTTCCCGATACTAAAGCCAACAAAGTGGGTAAAATTCTCATATGTGCCGCTTAAAATGGAGTTCTGGACTTTCCTGTCTTCGTAAAATCCTGCAATGTAAACAAAGTCAATAATGAATTTTTTCATCTTGTATCCAAATCCAAGACAAATGCTATGCTGGTTAGAATCCGGGTTGGCAGCATCAAGGGTTCTTTCAGGAACAGGGGTTGTAACAAATACATACCCTCCTCTCAGGGATAAGGTTTCTTTTAGCTTGTATTCAGCTCCAACCTTTATTATCCATGCATCCTTCCAGTCAAGGGGGGTTGAACTGTCGGTAAAACCTGCCTGTGGTACTTCCTTTTCCAAATCCACGTCAGCACTGTGAAAACTTGACCATCCTGTCTTTTCCACATCAAATGCGAGGGTCAGTTTTTCTGTTGGTCTGTATGCAATTCCTAAACTGATTGTATCAGGAAACGTTGCAGGCGTCTCCATATCGGTCTTAAATTCTGAACCGCCAAACACAGGTCGAAGTGCAGGGGCAATATTCTCAAGCTTTATATCACCTTCATGAGTTACTTTTATCCTGCTTCGATAGGCAAGACCAAGGCTTATTCTTTTGTCAGGAGTAAAAAGAATTCCTAAGTTATATCCAAATCCGCCACCAAAACCTTTCATAGTAAGTTTCCCATCTCCTGCGCCCAGTGAAGATTGATTGATCATTCTCTCAGCTTTGGTCTGTGAAATCATATAATCCAGGCCGGCTCCTATTGACAGAGAAGGCAGCAGTTGATAGGCAATAGTAGGGTTTATGGAAAGTGTTGCGATCATACT
>Ga0315281_10015410_pt1 | contig 10254 bp, 13 predicted proteins | sample YL17G07_0_MG_FD_204540 | JGI IMG/M metagenome (GOLD analysis project Ga0315281, IMG submission 204540) | Sediment microbial communities from Yellowstone Lake, YNP, Wyoming, USA - YL17G07_0 | ecosystem: Environmental > Aquatic > Freshwater > Lake > Sediment | place: USA: Wyoming | collected...
TCGCGCGTCGTGCGATTTTACCGGATAGCGCGGCGCGTGCGGTCGCGGCGTTCTTGGAGAAGAGCAAAAAAAGTTCGGTTGAATTCGCGTACATTGTGAGCGCTCAAAAATCGCGTGCGATGGGCGGTGTCGATTTTCAAACCGAAGCAATTTTCGCTGTGAAAGCGAGCGATCCGCTCGCGCATTTAATCGAAGGGATACCGAAGGAGTACATGATAGCGAGCGGCGATATGATGGCCGGTGGCGTAGCGCGAAAATTGAAGCCGGAACGTAAGAAGCAAAAGCCGACTGAGGCACAGAAGGTTTATTATGGACGGAGGACGCATGAGGTTGAAAAAGAGGTGGCGGGAGATGGTCGATTAGAGCTTCCTGAAAACGACCACGCGACGGCATCAGTGGAGTAGCAGTATAAAATTGAGTGTTAAAAACATGGGCCGCGCAAGCGGCCTTGTTTTTTGGTGCGTTTGAACTACTCTTTGTGCTCCGATGAAAAAAGGAGTGCGAAAATGAATGTCGCTGCAACGGTGTGTTGTGAGTTCTGCGAATACGTCAAGAAATCCGAACGTGATTTAGATGTATATGTTTGCCGTCGCTTTCCTCCTCATCCGCAAATTGTTCCCATGAATACGCCGACAGGAATGGGCGTGCATTGTATACAGCCGGTAGTTCACGGTGTTGATTGGTGCGCAGAATTTTCAATGTCGGAAACCGCATTTAAAAACGTAGAGGTGTCGGCATGAGAATACTGGAGCAAAAAGACGGTGAGACGGTGTACGCCGATAGCACGTTCGATAATCTGGACGTGGAAACCGACTCGTTTCAAAAATACTTCGATGAGCTGCGCGGAAAGGATGACAGCGTGTCGATCAACGTGCATCGCCAGGCGCTGCACGGTAGTAAAAAGCTAACGTTTTTGTTCACGTGCGCGCCGGATGATTACACGTGGACGGAATTGCAAACAAAAATCCGTGATGATTTTGGTACTGGTGAATACAGATTGCACATGCGACGTGGAACGGTGCTATGCGGCAACAAAAGTATTTCTGTTGAAAAAAGACGCGAGCAAGCGCCGGAAGAAAAGATAGCGTCGCGCGATGCCGGAATAACTTCGTTGATGGAAAAGATGATCGAAAGGCAGGATGCATTTATGGAACGAATGCTGGCGGCGTCGGAAGCGCGCCGCGCGCCGCCCGATCATGGCGAGTTTTTGAAGCAACTGGTAATGGTCAAGGAATTGATGGGCGGTTCGATGGCGGCATTACCGCCACCACAATCGCCTACCGAATTGTTGCGCCTGTTTATGGATATGCGCAACGAACTCGCGCCAAAGCAAACTTCTCCGATAGAGCTTTTGAAAACGGTAGTAGAGATACAGGGAGTTATCGCGGGAGCTGGCGACAAGGACGCGAATGGAAACGATGTGCTGATTTCGTTGATCAATAATGTGTTGCCGAAATTGAGCGAACTGGGAATTGGTAAGCAAAATGCTGTGCCTGATGCTGTGAAAGTAATCGCCGTTGCCGGTGCTGAAAAAACTGTTCCGAATAAACCGATTGAAAGAGAGGATCATCCGATGTGGTCGCAATTAATGTATTTGGTTGGGATTGCCAAAACCGGCAAGAATCCGGAAACCTATGCAAACCTGATTCTTGATCAGACACCGGGTAGTCGGCTTGCTGAATTGCATTCATTTGCGAGCAATCCGGATGTCGTCGATGAGATGGTGAAAATTTGTGGCGCTGTTTCCGGGTATCGCGAATGGTTCGCGGAATTGGCGTGCTGTATCGTGAATGAGTTTGACGATGAAGAAAGCGAATTGGAAAACGCTATTGAAAAAACTCCGCAACAAGCTGGGCACAAGGTCGCTGAAGCCGGGAAGGTTGAAAACTTGACATCGACAACGGTCGGTGGTCTAGGCTTATCAAAAGCTAGAGCGGCAAAAAAGAATGCAGGTGGACCGGGCACAAAGTGAAACAAAAACCGCGTTGCTCGCAATACCAGAAGGCGCAGCCGGTGTGCGAGCAACGCTCAAAATTATGCGCGGCATTATTCGCGACGCGAAAACGGATTACAAAATACGCGCGCTCGCTTTGGAACTGGTGCAAGGGCTGAATCAGAAGGACTTTGCCGGTGAAGTGAAAGCGCTGCACGCATTCGTGCAAAATAAAATCCGCTACGTAAAAGACATTCACGGGATCGAGACTTTGCAGACGCCGGTTAAGACGTTGGAAATTGCAGCCGGTGATTGTGATGACAAAACGATGGCTTTATCTGCGCTGTTATTGGTGCTCGGGCATCCCGCGCGATTGGTGGCGGTGGGTTTTGCGCCCGGTCGTTATTCGCACGTTTACCCTGAAACGAAAATAGGTCGTTACTGGGTGCCGCTCGAAACAACTGAGCCATGGCCGGCGGGAAAAGGACCGACAGGCGTTAAGGCGCGCATGCTGCTCAATGTTTGAGGCGACACAATGCAATTCGATGGGTTAGCTCGTGGCCGTGGCGGTATGGGTAAGCGTATGGCGAGACCCGTGAAAAAAGTCGCGCGTTTGCCCGCTCGCGTTGCTTTGGGTCCGGCTTATGTGATGGCGAATAGGCGTCCGCCACCTGGCCCCGCTGGCCGTATGTTGTTCGGCAGGAAAAAGAAAGGCCGCGCTCGCGCGGTGGTCGCTGCGCAACGCGTGCCGGTGGCGTTGGCACCGGTGCCGGAAGACGTGGAAGCGCCGGAAGAGGTGGAGCGCGCGCCAATGCCGCCCGCGCCGCAACGTGTGCAGCGTGCAGCGCGTCGCGCGGTGGCAGTGCAGCGTGTACCTGCTGCGCTGGTGGAGCCGGAAGCGCCGGAAGAACAGGAAGCGCCGGAAGAACAGGAAGCGCCAGAAGCGCCGGAAGCATCGGATGAATCCGCGCCGGATCAGGAAGGGCAAACGCTGCAAGGGCTGGGCAAAGTAAATTGGAAAAAAGTGCGCAAAAACGTGCGCAAAGCAGCGATGGCGGCGGTGGTGGTTACGGCGGCGGTCTATGCCGCGCCGCTGGTGGTAAGCGCGCTGAAGGGCAGCGGCGCAGCGGCGGCAAAGCTGGCGGGTGGTACAGCAACCGATGTACTGAAAAATCCCGCCATGCTGAAGAAGGCAGCCGGTTTGTTGAAGTCGGACATGGCGAAGAAGGGCACGCCGATCAGCGACGCGGACGCTGAAGCGCTGGTGGTCTCCCAGGCGAACGAAAGCAAGGCCGCGCTCGACGCGGGCAAGCCGCCACCCGATGCCGTCAAGCCGTGGACCAAATACATACCGATCATTCTGCCAGTGTTCGCGCTGGCGATTGCAGCGATGAAGGGGTAAGGCGATGAACTTCAAGGGTTACGGATTGGGCGCGGCAGCCGATGAATCGGTGCCGTGGTACACGCAAATTCTGACTACGGCGAAGGAATCCATTCCCGCGTTGGTGCAGGCGCAAGCGCAAAAAAAGATTCTTGCGCTACAGCTCAAGCGAGCACAGCAAGGATTGCCGCCGCTGAAGACAGAGGACATTACGCCCACGATGAAAATTCAGGCCGGTGCTTCGCCTGAGCTGTTGCGCGAGTTGCGGCAGGGCGCAGCGAATATTGCGCTACCGCTGGCAATCGGCGCCGGTGCGCTGGTGCTGTTCTTTGTGATGCGCAAGCGCCGTGGCGGGTAGCACCGGCGTTCCGGCCACGCCGGTACAGGATCAGGGCGCGCTTGAGAGCTTCAAGACGCGCGCGGCTGAGTTTATGCAAACTTTCAATTTTCTGAAGGGCAAAGAACCAGTGATTGCGCGTCATCCTGAACTGAAAAGCGACTACACGTCGCTGATGGACAAAGGCGACTGGGTGCGCGCGGCAATTGAAAAAGTAACCAGCGGTGTGGATGCCTTGACGGGCTGGTTTCGCAGCACGTTCGGCGCAGCGAGCGCCGATCAATTGGGATTCGTGCCGCTGATACCGCTGGCAGTGATCGCGGCGAGCACGGCGGCAATCGCAAAATGGATGAGCGACGCCTATACGTTTTCGCGGCGCTTGAGCGCAATCGAAAAGCTCGAGGCGGGCGGCATGAGTCCGCAGCAAGCCGCCGACCTGGTGGCCGCGCAAGAGCCAGCGGGGCTTTTGAATTTTAAGCTCGGCGGCGCGATGCCGGTGTACATCATCGGTATCGGCGCACTGGCGTACCTGATGTGGCGCTTTAGGAAACGGTCATGAAAAAAACGTGGACTGCTAAAGAGCGTGCCGACTTCCGCGCGCGCATGGTCGCGGCGAAGAAGGCGAAGGGGCTTTCTGGCGTGAATCGCCCACGCAAGGCCGCTAAAAAGCGCCGCGCTGCACCTGGTCAAAAGCTGGCAGGGCTGAAAAAAAAGTTTGCGACCAAACCGTTTGCGGCGAAGAAGAAGCCGCGTGCGCCAAAGCGCAAGCAGCATATGAATTACTTGGTTGTCGCGGTGAGTAAAACCGATGCGCGTATCGGGTATTACGACGGCCTGCACTTCGATACCAACAAGGCAAAGGCGGCAATTTTTCACGATCAGGCGCAGGCGATGCGCATTGCGAAGTCCGCAAAGAAGCCGGGGCATGGCTACCGTGTTGCGGTGGCTACCTCAAAGTCAACCAAGGCCGATATGCACGTGAGCGGCAATCCTTCGCCGCGCGGCCAAAGCGCAAAGGTACAGCAAGCCGCGCGCCTGTTTGAAGACTTCACCGGCCATGAGGCCGGGCACACGCGCAAGGTGTTGTGGACGGTGCCGGATGTTGCCGCGCAATTCGGCGAACTGGAAGGCGTGATCTACAACACCGTGCGCGACGGAAAATCGGAAAGGTATTTGCACAAGTTCAAGAAAAAATCCCGGCCACTTTTAGGCGTGAGTCACGACGGGAAACAGTTGGTGGTTGTCGGTGGACACTACCAGTTTACTGAAGCGGGAATAGAAGACCGCTGATAACTGTGAGGTCGTGACATGGCACAACTAATGTTCGTCAATAAGAAAAGACGCGGCACAAAAGGCCGCAAGGCAACCACCAAAGCGCGCCGCAAAACATCGCACCGTCGCAAGAGTCGCCGTTCCGGTTTGGGTGACTGGCCAAATAATGCGCCGGGGCACTCGAAAGCATCCGTACTCGGCTACAAGCGACGGGGCATCGTCGCCAAGCGCCACGTGCTCGGCGGTCTGTCGATGAATCCAATGCCGCGCATGAGCAATATTCTCGGCGGTCTGGTGATGCCCGCTGCGATGTCGGCAGTGGGTGCGCTCGCGCTCGATGTCGCGTATGGCTACTTGCCGCTGCCTCCCGCGATCAAGTCCGGTCCGGTGCGCTATCTCGCAAAGGGCGTTGGTGCGGTCGCGCTGGGTATGGTGGTGGGAATGGTCAACAAGCGGTTCGGCCACAATGTCGCAATGGGCGGTCTGACCGTCACGCTGCATAGCGCGATGCGCGACACGTTGGCGCAATTCGCGCCGGGCGTTGCGCTGGGCGCCTATGCCGACGACATGGCGGCGATCGCGTTCGAGAACGACGGAAGCCGGAATCTGGGCTATCAGGAATCGCTCGGCTTTCAAGAGCCGATGGGCGGCGTGAACGAAGACTACACGCAATCCCTGAGCGGTGAAGATGAAGATGCGATGAGTTCCATCGACTACGACTAAGCAGTGCTGAACGCCGCAAGCGCTGCTTAGCCAAGGCCCACATTTAGGCCGTCGATGGAGTATCAACACATGGCACGTCCCAACGTTCCTATTAGTCCTAGTAAGCTGAAAAACTATTCCTTTAACCGTTCGGGAATGGTCAACGCCAACGGCCAAAGCCTGTATGACTTTCAGGCATACGCCGCTGCTGGTCAAACGCAATTGCTGTTTTTCCAAGTCCCAAAGGGTCAAAGCTCGAAAACCTTCGCCGATACCAACGCCACGTTGGCGGGCAGCTTGCCGCAACCGCAACGCATGCTGGTTCGCGGAATCAGCGTGGTGTTTTTTCCCGGCAACGCCGTGAACGCCACCGGTGCCATCGCTACCAGCGGCTTGAACTGGCAAGACACGTGGCAGGTATTCAAAAGCGGCTGGCTCGAATTTTTCATCGGTAGTACGCCCTATATCGATGAGGCTCCGATCGGACGCTTTCCACCTCAATTCCGTTTGGCGGGCGCGGCGGCGATGGCCGATGCCACCACGGCGGCAAGTGCGCTGCACTCGCAAATCGATTACGCCACGTTTGCAGGTCCGGCCTACAAGTTCACGCCGGTGATGTTGGAGCCGAATCAAAACTTCAACGTGTCGTTGAACTGGCCGACAGCGGTCGCGCTGCCTTCCACGGTTGCGGGCCGCATTGGTGTGATTCTCGACGGTGACCTATACCGGCTGGCGCAGTAAGGAGCGGCAGGCACGCCGCTGGCCTTTCTCGCATAGCTTCGCAGCCCGTGCGGGGAGAACAGCGGCACTTATTTTCCGCCAAAGGAAAGGGAGTAAAAAACGTGAGCAAAAAAAGCTGTTACCAGTATTCGTTTACTTTCACCGGGCTGGCTCCTAACACCAGTTCGACGCAAACCAAGAACGTGCAAATCGATTCGGATTTCGTGTGGATCAAGGGCGAGTATTTCGCGGACATCGCGTCCGCCGGCCAAACTGATAGCGGTCGCGTCATTCCGCTGTGTACCGCCTACGTGCAGGACACGGCGTCGAGTTATTACCTGTCCGATGCACCGGTGCCGTTGCCATCGCTGTTCGGCATCGGCGAAATCCCGTTCATCTTGCCGGTGCCCTATGTGTTCGCCGGTGGCGGCACCATCGTGCTGAACGTGTCGAATTTCGACGCGGCCAATACCTACAATCTGCGCATTACCATGACCGGCATGAAGCAAGCGCGCACGTTGCCGGGCATGGCTCCACAGCAACGCCGCGCGGCATAGGACGCAAACCCGTGGATGAATTCGGCAAACGTGTAGGGCAGTTTCCGGCGCCCGGTCAACAGCTATCGGAATATGCGCCTTCGTCCGGCGTGGGTGGCGCGGCGGCGAAAAAGAATTCTGAACGCCAGAATGTTTTTTCTGCTGCTTATCCGACACGCCCTCCCGGCGCGCTAGATTTTATTGTCAACAACGTGTTGATAGGCGGTGGTTTGCCTGATTTCAGCGTTGAAGGAGATTTACTGAATTACAAAGCGCCGGATGGTTACATTGCGATAGTGACGCGAATTGACTGGTACATCACGCCGCAAAGCGCGGCAATTGATCCGGCTCAGTTAAGCATGCGACTGTTCGTTGATCGTTCCCTGTTACAGGGCACCGATACGATGGGCATCGGTCAGGCGGGATTTTTGGACGGTCTTTATATTCCATTGAAAGCCGGTGCCGGAATGACCATACGGCTGGGCCGTGGGCCGGGCGTAGTGCGATACAGCGTCTCGAATTTACGCGTGTTGCGCACGAATGGTGATCCGTCTCCATTTGCTGTTAGTGCGAACGCATTAGCGGCTTCGAGTTTCAAAAATCCGGGGCTTGTCGCGTCGCTGAACGGTGTTTTGTACTACTACACAAATACGCTGGTTACGCCTGCGATTTATCGTTCTTCTGACGGTTCTGTTTTTACAAGCATCGGAACCGCTCCGCCATTCGCTGTTGGATATTCATTTTTTGGATCGTTCAAGGAATACCTATTCCTCACTGATGGTAACGATTTTTGGTATTCGTTGAATGGCGCGACCTGGGTGCGCGCAAATAACAACATGATGGCGCCTTTTTCGACGGGTGCGTATTTGTTCGGGTCTGCATCGAACTACGTTGAATTCAACGGGCGAATTTATGCTCGTTCTTACGGTGTCAACGGCTATGTGTATTGGTCAGACGACATCGGCGTGACGTGGAATCGATTTTTGCCGATTTTTTCTGACGGCGTTGGCATGCAGTATTCGGTGTTCGTTGTGCTGGACAACGTGCTGTACATGATGGATACCGCGAGTTATCGAACGTACACATCTATCGATGGCCAGAATTTTACATTGTTGGTCGTTCTTCCAACGGTCGTTGGTGGTGGTGGTTTGCTGGTAGGTTCGAACGGGTTTTGGCTTCAGTCTTTTGCCGGTCTGCTTTGGATTGGATCAGGTTCTTCTACGAATCGCGTTTATTCTTCGCCTGATGGAATCGTGTGGACGCGGCTAATCTATTCGATTGGCACTCGAACACCGCAAGATACATCGACCGCATGCGTAAACAGTCTCATGGGAATCGTTGTTTATAGTCGGTTCGATGGGATTACTCCGAACGGCACGTCGCTATTCGGTCTCGCCAGGTTTCCTGCTGTGTACGATCCTGAATTGCAGTGTTTCGCGCAAATTTCCGGGCAATTGATTAAGGCGAAGGGCTCAATTGAACAAACGTTGGTTAACCCACTATGACAACGACTGTTGACCCTAAATTTCCCAACTCAATTGTGGCGGCGATTGTTGTTGATGAAACGTCGCTGGCAACCTATTTGCCGAATCGCGTTATCCCTCTAGTTGTTGACCGCAATGGTTGCGTGCTGATTCGGGTCAACGGGACTGTGGTTGCGTCGTTGGGGGCCGCCGTCACCATCAATGATGCAATCGCCTTCGCCAGTGGATCGGTGATCGGCAGTGCTTTATTAGGCTTCAATGGCGCTGCATTTGAGCGAATCAGAAGTCAGGCAAACAATAGTGACTCAATTACACCAACTGCTTTGGGTAATCTGTCGGTCGCGTCCTATTTTTACGTATTTGACGATACTTCAGGAACTTGGTCGCGCGCGCATGCTTTGGTGGATTCGTCCGATGCGCTTTCTACTGGCAGCAATGGGCTGGTAGGCACAATTGCTCGTTTGCAAGGGTATAACAGTACTGCGGGTGTATACGATCGCTTGGTTGTGGCTGGTGATGATGCCGATGCTATCGCCGTCGCCACGCTGGGCGATCTGCTGACGCTGGCACGCAATACCGGCTTCAACGGCACGACGTGGGACCGGCTGCGCACGCTGGTGAGCAATGCCGATGCGCAAACGGCGGCGGTCACGGGATTACAAGGCGTGGTCGCGCGGCTGGCTGGGTACAACGGCACCACGTTTGATCGGCTGGCGAGCGCGGGCGACAACGCCGATGCTGTCGCCGTCGCCACGCTGGGCGAGCTGCTGACGCTGGCACGCAATACCGGATTCAACGGCACGACGTGGGACCGGCTGCGCACGTTGGTGAGCAATGCCGATGCGCAAACGGCGGCAGTCACGGGATTGCTCGGCACCGTCGCGCGCTTAACCGGATTCAACGGCACGACGTTTGATCGGCTGTTGAGCGCGGGCGATAACGCCGATGCGGTGGCTGTTGATGCCACCGGGCATCTGCAAACGCTGGGGCATTCGCTGACCTATAACAACGCCACGTGGGACCGCCAGCGCGGCAACACCGCCGAAACGGTGCTGGCCAGCGACGCGCGCACCATCACGACCGCAAGCGCCGATCTGACCAATTACAATCAGCGCGGTGTGCACGTCGCTGTCAACGTCACGGTAGCCGGCACGTCAACGCTGACCGTGACGCTTCAGGGTAAAGACCCGGTGAGCGGCGCCTACTACGATATTTTAATCGGTACGGCGATTGCAGCGGCAACCGGTTTGGTGATCCTAAAACTGTATCCGGGCATCGGCACGCTGGCCGGGGCGGCGGCATCGGACATCTTGCCGCGCACGTGGCGGGTGAATTGCGCGAAGGGCGATGCGTCTTCCTGGACGTATTCGGTCGGCGCCAACTTGGTGATGTGACATGGCCGATGTTCCAAACATTCTTGATAACGCAGGTGCATCAGATATTGCGTTCAGCGCAATCACGGTCACGAACGCGTCGCAAAGCTTCAGCGCGGCCAATTCCAAGCGCAACTACTTGGGCATCCAAAACAACCATGCAACCGGCATTATTTATGTCAAACCGGTATCGGCAGCGACCACGACCGACGGCGTGCGCATTCGTCCCGGTGAATTTTACCTGTTTGAAACCTATGTTCCGAAAGGCAGTATCAACATCATCGGCAGTATCGCCAGCAACACGCTGGTGATACTGGCCGAAGGAACGGGTTAGCGCATGCCGTTCTACGGCGCCACGGCGCAAATTGCCACGCAACAGGGCGTCGATCTGAACGACAACCCGGTGTCGGTGAATAGCAAGCGCACTCAAGCGCACGGGCTGGGTGCCGTGCCGAACATGCTGGTAGCGCACTTGCAATGCGTCACCGCGCAATACGGGTTCGTTTCCGGCGATCA
>Ga0315281_10015411_pt1 | contig 10254 bp, 9 predicted proteins | sample YL17G07_0_MG_FD_204540 | JGI IMG/M metagenome (GOLD analysis project Ga0315281, IMG submission 204540) | Sediment microbial communities from Yellowstone Lake, YNP, Wyoming, USA - YL17G07_0 | ecosystem: Environmental > Aquatic > Freshwater > Lake > Sediment | place: USA: Wyoming | collected...
TTCGTCGCGCGGATGATCACCGTCGTCAACGCCCAGCCGAACGCCGCAATCACACCGAACAGATCCCCCACCATGGTAGAACCGCCGCCGGAAAACACGCCGTCCGCAAACGCAGAAAGCACACCGCAGAACGCCAGCGCGACACCGATCCACTGGACAAGCCTCAGCCGCTCGCCCTTCACGAAGAAATGCACGCCCAGCGCGGTGAAGCACGGCGCAAGATAGATGAACACGACCATGCGCGACGCCGTGGTGAACTCCAGCCCGCGGTAAATGAAAATGAACTCCGCGCCGAACAGCACCCCGCACAGTAGCCCGTTCCACAACGTACCGTCGCGGCCCGCAAGCGAGATGCCGCGCATCCGCGCCCACACCAGCACCAGCACGACGGCGATGATCGAGCGAATCCCCGCCTGCATCACCGGCGACACCCCGCTCGCCGCGACCTTGATCGCCACCTGCTGCAGGCCCCAGCTCGCGCACAACAGCACCATCAGCGCGATGGCGACGGCGTCCAGGGGTTTGCGCTGATCCGGCATCCGCTACAGCAGCTTTCCGGGATTCATGATGCCAAGCGGATCGAGCGTCTTTTTGATCGCGCGCATCAGGTTCATTTCGACGTCCGACTTGTAGCGCAGCATCTCCAGGCGCTTCGACTGCCCGATGCCGTGCTCGGCGCTGATGCTGCCGTTAAAGCGCGCCACCGAGTCATGCACGATGCGGTTCACGGGTTCCACCTGCAAAAGCCATGCGTCCTCGGTGAACGACGGCGGATGCGCGATGTTGTAGTGCAGGTTGCCGTCGCCGACGTGGCCGAAAGTAATCGGGCGCACGCCGGGATACGCCGCATCGAGCAGCGCATCGGTCGCCTCGACGAATTTCGCCAGCGCCGACACCTGCACCGACACGTCGAACTTGAGGTTCTTGCCCTCGATGCTCTGCGCCTCCGACATGTTCTCGCGCAGCGCCCACAGCGCGCGCGCCTGTGACTCCGACTGCGCCACCACCGCATCGCGCGCAATGCCCTGCCCGACCGCATCCTGCAGCAAGGATTCCAGCAGCGGCCCGACAGCCTCGTCCGACAGCGTATCCGTAAGCTCGACCAGCGCGTATTGCGGGTAACTCGCGGCGAACGGGCGCACCATGCCGTGGCAATTCTTCAGCACCATGTCGAGACACGCGGCCGACATCAGCTCGAATGCCGTGACGCGCTCGCCCGCCCTGCCCTGCGCCAGCGTCAGCAACTGCAGCACCGCCCCAACGCTTTCGAGCCCGATGAACGCCATCGCCCTGCCGCGCGGCTTCGGGTAGAGCTTCAACACCGCCGCGGTGATGATGCCCAGCGTGCCCTCGGCGCCGATGAACAGCTGCTTCAGGTCATAACCGGTGTTGTCCTTCCGAAGGCCGCGCAGGCCGTCCCACAATTCTCCCGATGGCAGAACCACTTCGAGCCCGAGCACGAGGTCGCGGGCAGTGCCGTAACGCAACACCTGCACGCCGCCGGCATTGGTCGAAAGATTGCCGCCGATCTCGCAGCTCCCTTGCGCGGCGAGGCTCAGCGGGAACAGGCGGTCCGCAGCGGACGCTGCTTCCTGAATGGCGGCGAGCACGCAGCCCGCCTCGACGGTCATCGTGTTGTTGAGCGGATCGAGTTCGCGGATGCGATTCAGTCGCGAGAGATTCACCACCAGCTGCGCGCCGCTCGCATCCGGCACCGAGGCGCCGCACAGGCTGGTGTTGCCGCCCTGCGGCACGATGCCGGTGTTGGTCGCCGCGCACAGCTTCACCAGCGCCACCACTTCGGCGACGCTGCCCGGCTTCACCACCGCGAACGGCGCGCCGGTGTAACGCTGGCGCCAGTCGGTGACAAACGGCGCCACGTCGCCCTGTGCCGTCAGCACGTGACCGGGCCCGACAATCGCGCGCAGGCTGTCGAGCGTAATCATGCGGCGGATTCCGGTTTGCGCCATCGGCCGTCGAGCACGCGTTCCACCCAAAACAGGCCGGCGATGGTCTTGGCATCGGTGATCTCGCCATCGCGCACCATGTCGAGTGCCCGCTCCAGCGGCATTTCGATCACGTCGAGAAACTCGCCATGGTCGAGCTGCCGCGCCTTGAGCGACAGCCCCTCGGCGAGATAGAGGTCGATCTGCTCGGTGGAATAGGAAATGACCGGGTGGATGGCGCCGAGCCAGGTCCACGCGTCCGCGGCATAGCCGGTCTCTTCGAGCAGCTCGCGCTTGGCGGTCGCCAGCCGGTCTTCGCCGGCATCGACCTTGCCCGCGGGCAGTTCGTAGAACACGCGGGAGAGCGGATAGCGGAACTGGCGTTCCATCACCAGGGAGCCGTTGGGAAGCACCGGGATCATCACCACCGCGCCCGGGTGGACGATGTATTCGCGCGACGCCTCGTGGCCGTCCGGCATCCTGACGCGGTCGCGCCGCACGTGCAGCAGCCGGCCGTCGAATACGGATTCCGAATCAAGCCGATGTTCCATCAGGTGCGCGTCATCGTTCATGCGCCACCTTCACCTTTGGCATGGGGAGACAAGCAGGGATTTTGCCGGAAAACCGCCGGCGGCGGGAATGCAACAGCAACCAGCGCTCACAGCGCCAGCGACTTCACCATCGCAATCTTGCACACCGTCATCAGCGGCCCCGGCAGGATGCCGAGGCCGAGCACGGCGAGGCCATTGATCGACAGCACCACGCTCATGTCGAAATTCGGCGTGATCGGCGACAGGTCCTTCGGCTCGTCGAAGTACATGAGCTTGACCACGCGCAGGTAGTAGAACGCGCCGATCAAGGAGAACATCACCGCGACCACCGCCAGCCACACCTGCCCGGCGTCGACCACCGCCTGCAGCACCGACAGCTTGGCGTAGAAGCCCACCGTTGGCGGCACGCCGGCCAGGGAAAACATGATGAGCAGCATGAGGAAGGCGAACCACGGGCTCCGCGTATTGAGCCCCTTGAAGTCTTCCAGCGTGTCGGCCTCGAACCCGGCGCGCGACAGCAGCAGGATCATGCCGAACGAACCCAGCGTCGTCAGCACGTAGACCGCGACGTAGAACATCGATGAGCTGTAGGCGTTGAACGCGGAGAGCCGGTTGCCTTCGATCACGCCGGCCAGCATGCCGAGCAGCATGAAGCCCATGTGCCCGATCGTCGAATAGGCGAGCATGCGCTTGATATTGGTCTGCGCGATGGCGGTGATGTTGCCGATCGCCAGCGACAGCACGGAGAGCACGGTCAGCATCTGCTGCCAGTCGACCGCGAGATCGATCAGGGACCCGACCAGCAGGCGCATCATCATCGCGAACGCCGCGAATTTAGGCGCCGATGCGATGATCAGCGTGACCGCCGTCGGCGCGCCGTGATACACGTCCGGGACCCACATATGGAACGGCACGGCGCCCAGCTTGAAGGCGATGCCGGAGACCAGGAACACCAGCCCGAACACCAGCACCGTGTGATTCACCGCCGCGCTCTGCGTCGCCATCGAGATCTGGTTGATGTCGAGCGTCCCCGTCGCGCCGTAGATCATCGACATGCCGTAGAGCAGCATGCCGGAGGCGAGCGCGCCCAGCACGAAATACTTCATCGCCGCCTCGCTGGCGGCCGCGGAATCCCGCTGCAGCGCGACCAGCGCGTACAGGGACAAGGTCAGCAACTCGAGCCCGAGGTAGACGGTCAGGAAGTGGTTCGCCGAAATCATCACCATCATGCCGAGCATGGCGAACAGCGAGAGCGTGTAGAACTCGCCCTTTAGCAGGTCGCGCGGGCCGAGGGTGCTCCGGCTGTAGACCAGCAGCACGAACATCGAGCCGTAGACCATCAGTTTCAGCACGTCGGCGAGCGCGTCGGAAACGAACATGTTGGAGAAGGTGGTGGTGGGCGAGTTGCCGCCGACCGCAACCGTGATCAGGCCGGCGCCGACCATCGTCCCCAGGGAGAGCAAGTAGGCGCTGGAGCGCTTCGGGTCCTTGTCGAACAGGTCGACGATGAGGATCAGGGAGACCATCGCCAGCACGAAGATCTCCGCCGACGCCGGTACCAGATTGGGCAGCATGAAGGTCGCCATCGAATTCGTCATCGCGCGCTCAAATCTTGCTCAGCGCGACGTGGCGCAGGAGATCGTTGACCGAGGCGTGCATCACCTCGGTGAAGGGCAGCGGATACAGGCCCATCGCCAGCACCGCGACGGCCAGCAGGCCGAGCACCAGGAACTCCCTGGCGTCGAGGTCGATAAGCTTCGCAACCCGGTCGTTGGCGACCGCGCCGAAAATCACCCTTTTGTACATCCACAGCGTGTAGGCCGCGCCGAAGATCAGCGTGGACGCGGCGAGGAAGGCCACCCAGAAATTGAATTTGACGGCGCCGAGGATCACCATGAACTCGCCGACGAAGCCCGAGGTCGCCGGCAGGCCGCAGTTCGCCATCGCGAACAGCATCATGAACGCGGCGAACTTCGGCATGGTGTTGACCACCCCGCCGTAATCGGCGATCTGCCGCGAATGCATGCGGTCGTACATCACGCCGACGCAGAGGAACATGGCGGCGGAGACGAAGCCGTGGGAGATCATCTGCACCAAGGCGCCCTCGACGCCGATCGCACTGAAGATGAAAAAGCCCAGGGTCACGAATCCCATGTGCGAGATCGACGAATACGCGATCAGCTTCTTCATGTCGGTTTGCACCAGCGCCACCAGGCCGATGTAGACCACGGCGATCAGCGACAGCGCGATCATGAAGCCCGACATGGCGTGGCTCGCATCCGGCAGGATCGGCAACGAAAACCGGATGAAGCCGTAGGCGCCGAGCTTCAGCAGGATCGCGGCCAGCACCGCGGAACCGCCGGTCGGCGCCTCGACGTGGGCGTCCGGCAGCCAGGTATGCACCGGCCACATCGGCACCTTGACCGCGAACGCCGCCAGGAACGCGATGAACAGCAGCACCTGCGCGTCGAACGGGATCGGCATCTTGTGCCAGGTGAGGATGTCGAAGCTGCCGCCCGACTTGTCGTACAGGTAGATGAGCGCAACCAGCGTGAGTAGAGAACCAAGCAGGGTGTACAGGAAAAACTTGAACGCGGCGTAGACCCGGTTCGGCCCGCCCCAGACGCCGATGATGATGAACATCGGGATCAGCGTCGCTTCGAAGAACACGTAGAACAAGAGGCCGTCGATGGCGGCGAACACGCCGTTCAGCAGGCCGGACATGATGAGGAACGACGCCATGTACTGCGCGACCTTACGCTGGATCACCTTCCAGCCGGCGATCACCACAAGCACCGTGATGAAACTGTTCAGCAGGATGAACAGCATCGAGATGCCGTCGACGCCGAGGTGGTAGTTCACCGAGAAACGCTCGATCCAGAGGTGTTTTTCCTGGAACTGCATCAGGCTGGTGCCGGGATTGAAGCCCCAATAGAGCGGCAGGGTGACGACGAAACCGAACAGCGCGACGTTGATCGCCAGCCAGCGCGCGAACGGCGCGTTGCGGTCCGGCCCCGTCACCAGCACGGCGATGCCGCCGAGGATCGGGATCCAGATCGCGAGGCTGAGCAGGGGGACGGTGGCTTCCATGGTTTCGCTGCCCTAGAACCAGTAGCGCGCGGCGGTGAGCAGGCCCAGCACGCCGAAAATCATGACGAAGGCGTACTGGTAGATGTAGCCGGTCTGCAACAGCCGCACCACCGAGGCGATCCAGCCGACCAGCTTTGCCGAGCCGTTGACGAAAATGCCGTCGATCACCGCGACATCGCCGCCCCTCCACAACCCGCCGCCGATGAGGCGCGCGCCCCCGGCGAAGAACCAGTCGTTGAAGCGGTCGAAGCCGTATTTCTCCTCGAGGATGGTGGTGAGAATGCCGGCTTTCTTGCGCAACACCGCGGGTAATTCCGGCCGCAGGATGTAGCAGTAGTACGCGGTGAATGCGCCCGCCAATGCGAACCAGAACGGCAGCGCAGTCACGCCGTGCACCATCATGCCGAGCACGCCGTGGAATTCACGGCCCAGTTCGGCGACCGCGCCGTGCGCCCCGGCGACCACGATCGAATTGCCGAAATAGCTGCCGTAGACCACGTCGCCGATCACCCAGCCGGCGCCGATCGACGGGATCGCGAGCAGGATCAGCGGCAGGGTCACGACCCAGGGCGATTCGTGCGGCGGGCCGCCCGCTCCTGCGTGGCCTGCGTGATCGTCGTGCCCATGGCCATGCTGCGTGGGATCCGTATCGAAGCGTTCCTTGCCGTGGAAGGCGAAGAAGATCAAACGGAACGAATACAGGCCGCCGACGAACACGCCGAACAGCGCCGCGAGCCAGGCGAATCCGGCGCCCGGCGTATGCGAGGCATGCAGCACCTCGATGATGGTGTCCTTGGAGAAGAAGCCGGCGAACGGCGGGAAGCCCGCGTTGGCGAGCGCGCCGATCAGCATGGTCGCGTAGGTGATCGGCATGTACTTGCGCAATCCGCCCATGTAGCGCATGTCCTGCTGATGGTGCAGGGCGATGATCACCGAGCCCGCGCCGAGGAACAGCACGGCCTTGAAGAAGGCGTGCGTCATCAGGTGGAAAATCGCGACCGAATAGGCGGATGCGCCCAGCGCCATCGTCATGTAGCCGAGTTGCGACAGCGTGGAATAGGCGATCACGCGCTTGATGTCGTACTGCACCACGGCGATCAGCGCCATGAAGAAGCAGGTGATCGCGCCGATCACCAGCACCAGGGACAGCGCGGTTTCCGACAGTTCGAACAGCGGCGACATGCGCGCCACCATGAAAATGCCCGCGGTGACCATGGTCGCGGCGTGGATCAATGCGGAAATCGGCGTCGGGCCCTCCATCGAATCCGGCAGCCAGACGTGCAGCGGAAACTGCGCGGACTTGCCCATGGCGCCGATGAACAGGCAGATGCAGATCACGCTCATCAAGTTCCACGGCGTGCCGGGAAGGATCTCGAGGGTCCGCCAGACCGCGTCCTTCGCATGGCCGAACACCACGTCGTATTGCAGGGTGCCGAAGGTCGCGAGGATGAGCCCGATGCCGAGCAGGAAGCCGAAATCGCCGACGCGGTTGACCAGGAACGCCTTGAGGTTGGCGTAGATCGCGGTCGGCCGCGTGTACCAGAATCCGATCAGCAGGTAGGACACCAGCCCCACCGCTTCCCAGCCGAAGAACAGCTGCACGAAGTTGTTCGACATCACCAGCATCAGCATGGAGAAGGTGAACAGCGCGATATAGGAAAAGAAGCGCTGGTAGCCCGGATCGTCCGCCATGTAGCCGATGGTGTAGACGTGCACCATCAGCGAGACGAAGCTCACCACCAGCATCATCAGCACGGTGAGGCGGTCGATGAGGAAGCCGATTTCGAAGCGGTAGGTGTCGGTGGTGAGCCAGGTATACACCGCGCCGTTGTAGAGATGCCCGGCGGCGACGTCGAAGTAGATTGCGACCGACGCCAGGAACGACACCGCCACGCCGATGATGGTCACCCAATGCGCGCCGCGGCGGCCGACCCAGCGGCCGCCGAGGCCGGCGACGATCGCACCGGCGAGCGGCGCCAGCGGGACCAGCAGATAGAGTTGCTGCATCGATGTCATGTGCTTATGCGCGCCTTAACCAGTCTCATGCCGCGTCATCCCTTCAAACTGTCCAGGTCCTCGACGTTGATGGTGCTGAGATTGCGGAACAGCACCACCAGGATCGCCAGGCCGATCGCGGATTCGGCCGCGGCGACGGTGAGGATGAAGAACACGAAAATCTGCCCGGCGGTGTCGCCGCGGAAGGAGGAAAACGCGATGAAGTTCATGTTCACCGCGAGCAGCATCAGCTCGATCGCCATCAGCAGGACGATCACGTTCTTGCGGTTGAGGAAAATCCCGATCACGCTGATCGCGAACAGGATCGCCCCCAGGATCAGGTAGTGCGAGAGCGAGATCATTTCGCCGCCCCCTGCCCGTCCGTGTCCCTCGGCTCGGAGGGCATCCGCACCATGCGCACGCGGTCGGCGCGTTTCACTTTGGCCGCCACCGCGGGATCGACATACTTGGTGTCCTTGCGCTTGCGCAGGGTGAGCGCGATGGCGGCGACGATCGCGACCAGCAGGATCACCGCCGCGATTTCGAACGGGTAGACATACTCGGTATAGATGAGGCGCCCCAGTTCCTTGGTGTTGCTGTACCCCGGCGCCAGGTTCGGCCCCGGCTCCGGCATGGCGTCGAGGCCGAACCAGCGGCCGCCCAGCACCAGCGCCATTTCCGCGACCATCAGGCCGCCCACAAACAGCGCCACCGGAAGATGGCCCCAGAAGCCCTCCCGCAGCCGGTCGATGTTGATGTCCAGCATCATCACCACGAACAGGAACAGCACCATCACCGCGCCGACATACACCAGCACCAGCGTGATGGCGAGGAATTCGGCGCGCAGCAGCATCCACAGCCCGGCGGCATTGAAGAACGCGAGCACCAGGTGCAGCACCGCGACCACCGGGTTTCGCGCGGTGATCACCCGCAGCGACGCGTAGATCAGCACCGCGGCGGTGGCGTAGAAAACGATGGCTTTGAATTCCGGCATGGCTCAGCGGTACCGCGCGTCTTCGGCGCGGTCCTTGGCAATCTGTTCCTCGTAGCGGTCGCCGACCGCGAGCAGCATTTCCTTGGTGTAATGCAGGTCGCCGCGTGTCTCGCCGTGGTATTCGAGGATGCGGGTCTCGACGATCGAGTCGACCGGGCAGGATTCCTCGCAGAATCCGCAGAAAATGCACTTGGTGAGGTCGATGTCGTAACGCGTGGTGCGGCGCGAGCCGTCCGCGCGCTGCTCGGATTCGATGGTGATCGCCAGCGCCGGGCAGACCGCTTCGCACAGCTTGCAGGCGATGCAGCGCTCTTCGCCGTTCGGATAGCGCCTGAGCGCGTGCAGGCCGCGAAAACGCGGCGACTGCGGCGTCTTTTCCTCGGGAAACTGCACCGTGACCTTGCGCGCGAACATGTACCGCCCGGTGAGCGCCATGCCTTTCAGCAGCTCCTTCAAGAGCAGGCTCGAAAACAGTTCCTTGGCCGCGGTAATCATGCTCGCCTCAATGGATGAGGTATGCGAACGGGGTCTGCATCACCGCGCCCAGCACGGCGATCCACACCAGCGTGATCGGGATGAACACCTTCCAGCCCAGCCGCATGATCTGGTCGTAGCGGTAGCGCGGGAAGGTGGCGCGGAACCAGATGAACAGGATCAGCACGGCGACCACCTTGCCGAACAGCCAGAGGAACGGCGGCACCAGGGTGAACGGGGCGAAATTGAACGGCGGCAGCCAGCCGCCGAGGAACATGATCGAGACCATCGCCGCGATCAGGATCATGTTCGCGTACTCGGCGAGGAAGAACACCGCGAACGCCATGCCGGAATACTCGACATGGAAGCCGGCGACGATTTCCGACTCGCCCTCGGCGACGTCGAAGGGAGCGCGGTTGGTCTCGGCGATGCCCGAAATGAGATAGACCAGGAACATCGGGAACAGCGGCAGCCAGTACCATTCGAGGAAACCCCAGTCGCCGGCCTGCCCGTTGACGATTTCGGAGAGGTTGAGGGTCTGCGCCACCATCAGCACGCCGACCAGCGCGAAGCCCATCGCGAGTTCGTACGACACGATCTGCGCCGACGAGCGCAGCGCGCCGAGGAAGGCGTATTTCGAATTCGACGCCCAGCCGGAAATGATCACGCCGTAGACGCCCATCGAGGTGATCGCCATCACGTAGAGCAAACCGGCATTGACGTCGGCCAGCACGACTTCGGGGGAGAACGGCACCACCGCCCACGCCGCCAGCGCCGGCATGATGGTGAGGATCGGACCCAGGATGAACAGCACCTTGTTGGCGCCGGTCGGGATGACGATTTCCTTGAACAGCAGTTTCAGGCCGTCGGCGATCGGCTGCAGCAGACCCAGCGGGCCGACGCGGTTGGGGCCGATCCGCACCTGCATGTAGCCGATGACCTTGCGTTCGAGCAAGGTCGTGTAGGCGACGCACAGCAGCAGCGGAACAACGATCGCGACGATGGAGAGCAGCGTCTTGACGAAGGTGAACGCGTAACCGCCCCACGGCGATCCGAAAATCGCAGTAAGAAGGATCTCGAAGGCGGCAATGGTTTCCATCATCCCGTCCTCACGCGCGCTCCACCGAAATCGCGCCGAACATCGCGCCTAACCCGGCGGTCGCGGGATGCCCCGCGGCGACGCGCACGCAGTCCGCCGGGAGGG
>Ga0315281_10015412_pt1 | contig 10254 bp, 8 predicted proteins | sample YL17G07_0_MG_FD_204540 | JGI IMG/M metagenome (GOLD analysis project Ga0315281, IMG submission 204540) | Sediment microbial communities from Yellowstone Lake, YNP, Wyoming, USA - YL17G07_0 | ecosystem: Environmental > Aquatic > Freshwater > Lake > Sediment | place: USA: Wyoming | collected...
CCTGGTTGACCCAGGAGGAGTTCGCCGATGGGCTGGCACTCGCGAACCTCCTGCCCGGTCCCATCGCGGTGGACGTGGCCGTCTACGTGGGTTACAGGCTGCGAGGATGGATCGGTGCGACTCTCTGCCTGCTCGCCCTCCTCGTGCCGGCCTTCGTGATCATGCTGGGACTCACCATCGCCTACCTCCACTACGGTCAGGTCCCGCAGCTTCATGGCGCTTTCAAAGGACTGAATGCCGCCGTCGTCGCGCTGGTGCTCTCCGTCGCCTACCGGATCGGCAAGTCGTCCCTGAAGAGCGCTGCGCAGGCGGCACTGGCGGCTGGCGCTCTCGTGGCGGCGTTTCTGCACGCCAACTTGGTCGTGCTCGTGCTGGCTTGCGGCCTGGTGGGCGCGCTCCTGCTGCACCCTCGGCCGAAGACGGTGACACCATGAACCTGCTGCGTCTGGCGCTCGTCTTCGGGAAGATCGGGGCGGTCGTCTTCGGCGGGGGCTTCGTGATGATCCCCTTCATTCAGCGGGAGGTAGTGCAGCACTATGGATGGCTCACGCAGCAGCAGTTCGTGGACGCCATTGCCCTGGGCCAGATCACCCCGGGGCCGATCCTGATCTCAGCCACCTTCATCGGCTACAAGGTGCAGGGACTGACCGGAGCAGTGGTGGCGACGCTGGCCGTCTTCCTGCCATCCTTCCTGATGACGGCGCTGGCGGCGAGGCAGATGATGCGGCTGCGCAGGAATCCTCGCGTTGCCGGCTTCATCCGGGGCGTGCTGCCGGCGGTGGTGGCGATGCTGCTGGTGGCCGCCGTCACCATCGCCCGATCCACGGTCTGGTTTGACTGGCGGCTCCTGCTCCTGGTGGTCGTAGCCCTTATCCTCCTGGTAAGATACAAGGTGGATGCGGTGTACGTGGTTGCCGGGAGCGGCATAGCCGGATTCCTGCTGGAGCGCTGATGACTGACCAGACGAGGGTACTGATAGCGGAGGACGATCACGAGGTCGTAGAACTGGTCCGCGTCTACCTCGAGAAAGAAGGCTTCGTGGTGGCGGCGGCCAGCGACGGCGAAGCGGCGCTGGAGTTGGCGGAGACAGTCGCCCCCGACCTGCTGGTGCTCGATGTCATGCTGCCGAAGCTGGATGGCTGGGCGGTGTGCCGACGGATCAGAGAGAACGAAGCGACTCGGCTTCTGCCTGTGGTGATGCTCACCTCTCGCGGCGATGAGATGGACCGGGTGCTCGGGCTGGAGCTGGGCGCGGACGACTACGTCACCAAGCCCTTCAGTCCGCGGGAACTGGTGGCGCGCATCAAGGCCGTGCTGCGGCGCACCGGTGAGGGCAAGCTCTCTCCGACCCAGAAGGTGCTCACTTACCGCGGCCTGCGGATCGACCCCGTTGGCCGCGAGGCGGAGGTGGCCGGCAAGCCTGTCTCCCTCACCCCGCGCGAGTTCGATCTGCTGTGGTTGCTCGCCAGCAATCCAGGCCGCGCCTACCGTCGCGAGCAACTGTACGAGCAGGTTTGGGAAGAAGAAGCGTTCGGGGATCTGCACACTGTGGACGTCCACATCAACCGCCTGCGGGCGAAGCTTGAGAGCGCAAGCGGCCCCCGCTACATCGTCACCGTCTGGGCCGTGGGGTACAAGTTCGAGGTGGCTGACGGTGTTTAGATTCCGCAGTCTGTTCGGGCGCCTGATGAGTCTCTACATCCTGATCGTCATCGGCACGCTCGGGATGCTCGGCCTGCTGTTGAGTCGACTGCTGCAAGACTACTTCTTCGCCGCGAAGCAGCAGGAGTTGGTCAGCCGAGGCGCGAGCGTCGCCGAGCTGGCCACGCCGCTGTTTCGCCCCGGAGCAGACCAGAGGGAGGCACGGCAGCATCTGGAGGTGGCCGGCCGGCTCCTCACTGGGGGAGCCTTGATCATCGACCGCCGTGGGCAGATGGTCGACTCCATTGGGCGCCGTCCAGCGCAGGAGCTCCGCGGGCAGATGCCCTGCCCGGTTACGCAGCAACTCCCCGAGTTGATGGCGGCGATGGAGGGCAAGGTCGTGACTCGCACCGGCTATAGCCCGATCTTCCATGAGTCGGCATTCTTCGCCGCAGTGCCCATCACGGACAGAGGCGCGGTGGTCGGGGCTGTGATCATGCACTCGCCGGTGCTGGGGCTGAGGGACACCATCGTCCACACGCGCCTGCTGGTTTTCGGACTGGCGCTGGCCGCGATTGCGCTCTCTGCGGCGCTCGGCTATCTCCTGGCGAGGAGCGTCGCCGATCCTCTGAACCGCATGAGCCGGGTGGCCGGCCAGATGGCGGCAGGAGACTTCGAGTCGCGGGTGCCGGAACGAGGCCGCGACGAGGTCGGCCGGCTGGCAGTGGCTCTTAACCAGCTCTCCTCGAGTCTTCATCATACCATCCAGTCGCTATCAGAAGAGCAGAGCAAGCTGGGCCACATCGTGACCACGATGGGCGAAGGTGTGATCGCGGTGGATCGTGGCGGGCAGGTGATCATGGCGAACCCGCTGGCGCAGAAGATGCTGGCCCTGGACGAGTCTGAATTGGTAGGGCGCTCGCTCGGGGAAAGCACGTTGGCAGCGGCTTTCGCAAAGGCCATGAGCGAAGCGCGAGAGCAGACAGTGGAGTTCAGGAGCCGTGACGGCGCGGCCGCTCTCCAGGCGCACATCTCGCCGACCGCGGTCGAAGGCAGCACCGTTGGAGCGGTAGCGGTACTCCAAGACGTGACCGAGCTGCAGCGAGTCGAGCGCATGCGCCGTCAGTTTGTGGCTGACGCCTCCCACCAGTTGCGCTCCCCCCTCACCGCCATGCAGGGCTACGCGGAGGCCCTGCTCGATGAGGTCGCAGCCGACGCCGAGACCCGGCGCCGCTACCTCGCCACCATCGTGCGCGACTCCAGGCGCCTCAATCGCTTGATCGAGCAGTTGCTCGACCTGTCGCACATCGAGTCAGGTCAGGCCAGGCTCGAGCCCAGGCCGCTGGTGATACCCGCGCTGTTGCAGCGCGTGGTTGATTCGATTCCCAGTGACGACTCGCGGCCGGAGATCGTGATCAAGGCCCCCGATGATCTGCCGGCTGCGCTCGCCGACGAAGCCTACACCGAGCAGGCGCTGCTCAACCTGATCGAGAACGCGATTCGGCACACCTCGGCCCACGGGCAGGTGGAAGTCTGGGCTCGGGCTGAGTCTGATCACCTCGTGATCGGCGTGACGGATACCGGTGCCGGGATCGCGCCCGAGCATCTGCCGCGGATCTGGGATCGGTTCTACCGCGCCGGTGAAAGCAACAAGGACGGCGCTGGGCTGGGGCTGGCCATCGTGAAGAGCCTGATCGAGCGTCAGCGCGGCCAAGTCAGCGCCCAGAGCCGCCTGGGCGCGGGCAGCACGTTCACCTTCACGCTGCCGCTCGCTGGCCGCTGACCCCTGCTGCCGAAAGCCTGAACCTTGCTTGACCCCTCGTTGAGACTTCCGTGAACTCTTACGGCTATGCTGATCGCTGACCTGCGTTCGCCGCGCAGCGCTCGGAGGAGCAGTCAGTGAGAGGCAAAGCCGCTCTGTTGATCGGAATCACCGTCCTCGCCTTGGCCGCCATCGGGTTCGGGCTCCATCGCCGAAGTGCGGCCGGCCGCGCCTCTGCCTCCCCCGATACCGCCGTGGTGACCCGTCGCACGCTGAATGCCACCGTGGTGGCCACGGGGAGCATCAAGGCCATCGTGGGGGCGGAGGTGAAGGTCGGCTCCCGCATCTCCGGCGTCGTAAAGCGCCTCCCAGTGAACATCGGCAGCACGGTGCGGAAGGGACAACTCATCGCCGAGCTGGATGATCGGGAGACACGCAGCCAGGCGGATCAGGCGAACGCGAACCTGGCGTCGGCCCGCACTCATCGGGCAGAACTGGAGGCAGGATATGGCGCGCAAGTCGTTCAGAGCAGGACGGATGTTGAGCGCGCCCAGGCGGACCTCGCCGCTGCGCGCTCCCGACTGGAGCAGGCTCGCACTACGGTCGGCACCGTCCCGTTGGAGGTAACAGCGCAGATACAGCAGGCGAAGGCGGCGGTCGAGCAGGCGGAAGCCAGTCGCGCGAATGCGAAGGCCAAGTACGACCGCATTCAGCACTTGCTGGAACAGGATTTCGTGGCCAAGCAGGACGCGGATAACGCTCGCACCGAGTATGAGGTCGCCGTTGCACAGGTTCGTCACGCCCAGGCGGTGTTGGATACCGCCAATGCGAACGCCTCTCAGACCCAGCTCAAACAGCAGGATGTCGCCCAGGCAGAAGAGGCGGTGCACCAAGCCGATTCTGCCCTGCGCATGGCGCGGGCGAACACCGCCCAAGTGCGCGTGAAGGAGCAGGCGATCCGCACCGCCCGGGCGCAGGTGATGCAGGCGGAGGCGGCCTTGCGCTATGCCGAGACCCAGCTTTCCTACACCCGGATCGTCTCTCCCATTGACGGTGTGATCGCGTCTGTTTCGACTCAGGAGGGCGAGACCATCGCCGCCGGCCTGACCGCGCCGACCTTCGTCACCATCATCGATCTCTCCCGACTGCAGGTCGACGCGCTGGTGGATGAGACCGATATCGGGCGGGTGAAGGTGGGGCAGGCTGCTACCTTCACCGTGGATTCGTTTCCGGACGAGGAGTTCGAGGGCACGGTGACGGCGATCTACCCGAAGGCGATCATTGACCAGAATGTCGTCAACTACGATGTCGTCGTCACCATCGCCAACCCACGTGGGTTGCTTCGACCCGACATGACCGCCAATGTAACCATCGCCGTCGCCACCAAAGAGAACGTCCTCGCCGTTCCCAGCAAGGCGATCAAACGGGAGGATGGGACGAAGGTCGTCTATGTGCTGCGGAATGGCTCACCGGAACGCCGCGTGGTGAAAACAGGATGGAAAGACAGCGATTATACCGAGATCATATCAGGTCTGAAGGAGGGCGAGTCGGTGCTCGTCGGGGATCTGCCCAGTGAGGCCCGCCCGGAATCGGCGGGCACACAGCCCGGCCTCCCGCCAGGAGCTGTGGGCAGGTAAGGCTTGTAAGCCTCAGGCTGAAAGGAGCATGACGGCGATGATAGAGATGCAGCACGTTTCCAAGATCTATGACATGGGCGGGCAGCAGGTCCGCGCGGTGAATGGCATGTCGCTTCGCGTGGAAGGCGGCGAGTTCGTGGCCATCATCGGCCCCTCCGGATCGGGCAAGTCCACCCTGATGAACCTGCTTGCCTGTTTGGACACACCCACCGAGGGAACGTACCGGCTGGATGGGGAGGAGGTGGGAAAGCTGGATGATGATGCCCTCTCTCGGGTGCGCAACGAGAGGATCGGCCTTGTCTTCCAGTCCTACAACCTGCTCCCCCGGATGACGGCGCTCGAGAACGTAGAGCTTCCCCTGGTCTACGGGGTGGGGCACAGAGACGGGCCCGCCGCGCGGCAGGCGCTGGAGGCGGTCGGGCTGGGCGAGCGCGCCCACCACTGGCCGAACCAGCTCTCCGGTGGGCAGCAGCAGCGCGTCGCCATTGCCCGCGCGTTGATCAACGACCCCGCCATCGTGCTCGCGGATGAGCCGACGGGGGCGCTGGACACGCGTTCGGGTCTGGAGGTGATGGACATCCTCCAGCGCCTGAACCGGGAAGGGCGCACCGTGATCCTGGTGACCCACGAGCAGGCTATCGCCGAGCACGCCCGCCGGGTAGTCAGCCTCCGGGACGGCCGCATCGTGGCCGATGAGGCGGTGACCAGACCACGCGAGGCGCGGGAGGAGCTGGCGAGACTACCCCAGGAGGTAGCCCAATGAAGACCGCGGTCACTCTCAGGGAGGCCCATCGCGCCCTGAGCGCGAACAAGACCCGTTCCCTCTTGATGATGCTCGGCGTCACCATCGGCATCACCGCGCTCACCATCATCGTCGCCGTGGGGCAAGGAGCGAATGCCCAGGTGTCGGCGCGGCTGGGCAAGCTCTGGAGCGCCAATCCCATCATGGTCACCGCCAGCGCCGGAAGCAGGAGCGCCGGCCCGCACATGGGCATGGGCGTAGGCACGGGCAGTCAGACCCTCACTTACGAGGATCTGCGCGCTATCGAGAGCGAGGTGCCCAATGTGCGTAAGGCCTTGCCCGGTTTGATCAAGACCGATGTGATGGTGAAGTATCGCGAGCAGAGCGCGGTATCGGAGGCGTGGGGGATCACCCCTGAGTTCCGTGAGTACCGCGACTGGGATGTCGAGAGCGGCGAGTACCTCTCCGACGAAGACGTGAGTGGCACGGCGCGCGTCGCGCTGCTGGGCCAGACGCTTGCCCGCAAGCTGTTTGGCGAGGAGGACCCGGTGGGCGCAAGCATCCGGGTGGACAACGTCGCCTTCAAGGTGAAGGGCGTGCTCGTCGCGAAGGGAGCCAATCCGGCCGGGCGCGATCTCGATGACCGCGTGATGATCCCGATCACCACCTTCGCTCGCCGGCTCTACCACGTCACCTATCTCAGCAATATCGTCGTCCAACTCCAGGACGTCACTCGCATGCCGGAGACGGCGGCGGCCATCACCAAGCTGCTGCGCGAGCGGCACCACATCATCCCACCCAAGCAGGACGACTTCAGCGTGCGCACGCCCGAGGTGATGATGGAGGTGTTCTCCGGCACCACCCGAACGCTCACGCTGTTCCTCGAGATCGTCGCCGCGATTGCGCTGCTCGTGGGCGGACTGGTGGTCATGAACATCATGCTGGTCTCGGTAGGGGAACGTACCCGCGAGATCGGCCTGCGTCGCGCCGTCGGCGCGCGCCGAAAAGACATCCTCGCGCAGTTCCTGGCCGAAGCCGTGGCCATCACTCTGGAGGGCGGATTGGTGGGGGTGGTCGTCGGGGTGGCGGGCGCCAAGGTGCTGGGCGCGCTCAGGGACATGCCCACACTCATCTCCTGGCAGGCGGTGGCGGTGGCGGTGATCTTCTCGGTCCTCGTCGGCGTGGCATTCGGCGTCTATCCGGCGCGGCGCGCGGCGCGGCTGCACCCGGTAGACGCGCTGCGGATGGAGTAACTATGCGGTACCGCCTCGGCCTGCGTACTGCGCTGCGCGCGCTGGGGGCTCACAAGCTCCGCGCCGGGCTGACGCTGCTTGGCATCGTGGTGGGCGTGGCCGCCGTGGTGGCGATGGTGGCGATCGGCCAGGGCACGCGGGCGGAGGTGCTGCGCAAGGTCGAGAGTATGGGCACCAACCTCCTCACCATCAGCGCCGCCCAACTCAAGTTCGTCGCGGGACGCCAGCAGCAGGCCGGCGCGATCGCCATCACCCTCACCGAGAAAGACGCCCGCGCCATTGGCGATGAAGTGCCGTCTGCTGTCGCGGTGGCCCCGGCCCAGAGCAAGCGGCTTCCGGTGAAGCATGAGGAGCTGACTACCACCACGACCGTGGTGGGTACGGCACCGGAGTTTCAGGTAGTGCGCAACTTCCGTCCCGTGGCCGGGGAGTTCTTCGATGAAGAGCAGGAGCGGAGTTCGGCGCGGGTGGCGGTGCTGGGCCAGACGGCACGCCTGGATCTGTTCGGGAACTCAGACCCGATCGGGGAGACCATCCGCATCGCCAACATTCCCTTCGAGGTGATCGGAGTGCTGGAGACGAAGGGGTTGGATACCTCGGGGCAGGACCAGGACGATCAGATCCTCATTCCGCTGCGCACGGCCCTGCGCCGCGTGTTCAATCTTACCTCTCTGGGCGCGATCTATGTGAGCGTGCACGACCGGGCAGGTATGGACGAGGCGGCCACGGCGATCGCCGGTCTGCTTCGAGAGCGGCATCGTCTGCGCACCGGGGTGGCTGACGACTTCACCATCCAGAACCAGTCCGCCCTGCTTGCGGCACAGGCGGCAGTGTCAGGAACCTTCACCTTGCTCCTCGGGAGCATCGGCGGAGTGTCGCTGCTGGTCGGCGGAGTCGGCATTCTCGCCATCATGCTCATCGCAGTGCGAGAGCGAACCCGCGAGATCGGCATCCGGCGTGCATTGGGGGCGCGCCGCAAGGACATCCTGCTCCAGTTCCTGATCGAGACCAGCCTGCTGAGCGTGCTCGGGGGTGTCATCGGGGTAGTGACCGGCGTCGCGGCAGGCCAGATTGTCTCGCTGGTGACAGGCTGGCCCATGCTCATCCCGTGGGCGGTTGCCCTCGTGGCGGTCGTGTTCTCGGCTCTGCTGGGCCTCTCATTCGGTGTCTACCCGGCCCGGAAGGCAGCCGCTCTCGACCCCATCGTGGCGCTGCGCATGGAGTGATACCGGACAGTCGAAGGCGCGAGGGGCGAGAACCCGAAGCGCGGTCGAGGTACAGAAGGTGAGTAGAAACGTCATTGGTCAGGGCTGCTGCCCTACTACACTGGTGGAGGTATAGAGAGATGCAGACGAGATGGTGGACAGTCGTACTGGCGCTCCTCTGGCTCCCGGCTGCCATGGCCTGGGGGCAGCCGAAGCAAGCGCAATCGACGAAGGCGTGGCAACTGCCGCCCACGCCCTGTTCGAGTGCGTCGCTCTCGGTGACCGACGCGGCGGTGTTTGTTGGGATGAACACGCCTGACCGGGAGCACTGGCAGCTGCTGCAGTGCCACTCGGATGGCACCACGGCGGTGGTGCTGAGGGGCACTGGTCGGTGGAGTGGCCTGTCGGTCTCGCCCGATGGCACACAGGTACTGGTCCAGACCGACCAGGCGGACTGTGGACGGCAGGTGCAGTGGTATGACCTGACGGGTGGCGGCCGGAAGTTCGTGGGCACGTATCGAGGTGAGTCCATCCACCGGTACGCCTGGAGCGCGGACAGCGCGCGCTGGCTGGGCCTGGCCTCCCGATCATGTGGGGCCGCGGCCGATGAGCTGGTCGTCCACTCCCGGGACGGCCGCGAGAGCCGACTGAAGCGGCCCGGCCCGGTTGCCCAGGGGCAGCCCGTCGAATACTGGCTCTCCGACGCTGGCACCCCTGTCTACGCGCTCCTGGGTGACGGCAGTCTCTACCGTGACCAGAAGGTTCTCCTTCGCATCCCTGTGGGCAAGAACAAGTGCCTGACGCACCGGACCAGCCGCAAGGGCAGCGTGCTCTACGCCATCTCGGGGACGAGCCTGTTCCGGGTGGACGTGGAGAGCGGCACGGTGACGAAGAAGAGTTTGGTGCGACTGAACAGGACATTACACCTCGACGTGTGCGACCCGCGGGTGCTCGCCCTGGACTCTGATCGGGTCGGGCTGATTGCGGTCGGCAAGCCCATTACCAGGCCTCAGTCCATGTACGTAATGCGCTATTCGACCCTCAAGCCGGAGCGACTGACGACGCTGGCCGAGGGTTCGTCAGCCGCCTGCAGCGGCACCGAAGAGGGCCTGTCGTCGGGGCGGGGGAAGACCTGGATGCTTTGGGTCGACTCGAAGCGAGATCGAGCAGTGCTCGAAAGCCGAGAGGCCGGGGGCTGAGCGGTGGTGCTCACAGCGGCCCGCTTGCGGGACTCCTATCGACCACGATGAGTCGGTGGCCTGTGAGTCCCTGTGTCGTTGTCAACCGTCCCTGAAACCGGCATGCGGGCACCCCCGACTCCGGCTACCGCCTCGGTGGAGTCACTGTCCGAGGCTCACTCGTGGGTCATCGTGCGACGGCGCTTCCCGGACAGGCGGTCACAGCTTTCCGGCTATCAGCGCGATCTCGGGCCGGCTCGACGGGCCCCTGACAGGGACATCCGGCGCCGCTCTGTTGACATATGCCCCCGAGATGAAGGCGGTCGCTGCCGGAAGGGGGGCGAGTGGTGATCAACGCGCTACTGCCCAACGTCGGGAAGGACATCCTTGCCTCGTGCTTCTCGCGGCCCGACGAGGAATTCTACCAGCGCCAGAAGGGCGCGCGGACCTGCTGCCCAAGTAACGCTCCTTGTGACGCTGCACTACTGGGCGAGTGCCACCCACCCATGCCGTTCCTGGCCGCGTCCTGGCCGCTTGGACGCTCGTGACGCTGGTGACGGTACTGCCCGGCCCTTCACGTCCCAGCCGTCGCCCGCGGCCGCCGTCCTTGCCGCGGCAACCGCCATCGCCGCACCAGCACGCTGGCGAGGGCATTATGGATGGCTACGTAGCACGCCCCCGCCACTAACCTACGACCTCCGCGACCTGGAGCACCCGCCTCTCTCTGTCCGCCTTGGCCTGCTCACCGAGCCCAGAGACAGCAGAGGCGACGGCTCTCTCGGCCACCGCCTCAGTCCCCCTGGTGCCGGGGCCCAGAATCGAACTGGGGACACCCG
>Ga0315281_10015414_pt1 | contig 10253 bp, 11 predicted proteins | sample YL17G07_0_MG_FD_204540 | JGI IMG/M metagenome (GOLD analysis project Ga0315281, IMG submission 204540) | Sediment microbial communities from Yellowstone Lake, YNP, Wyoming, USA - YL17G07_0 | ecosystem: Environmental > Aquatic > Freshwater > Lake > Sediment | place: USA: Wyoming | collected...
GCGTGGGCGAGACGCCGGCTCAGGACGATGTGTCCGTCGAGGGTGGAGCGTGCGGCGTCGGCCACCGGCTCGTTGAAGTCGTCGCCCTCGACCAGGACGGAGTAGAGCCCGCTGATGCTTCCAACTCGTCCCGTGCCCGCCCGCTCGAGCAGCTTGGGCAGGTGCGCGAAGACCGACGGCGGGTAGCCCTTCGTGGTGGGCGGCTCGCCCGCCGCCAGGCCGATCTCGCGCCACGCCATGGCGACGCGCGTGATCGAGTCCATGATGAGCAGCACGTGTCGTCCGGCGTCGCGGAAGTGCTCGGCGATGGTGGTGGCGACGAGCGCGGCCTTGGCGCGGAGGAGCGCCGCCTGATCGCTGGTGGCGACGACGACCACCGAGCGGCGCAGGCCGTCGGTGCCGAGATCGTGCTCGATGAACTCTCGGACTTCGCGACCGCGCTCGCCGAGGAGGGCGATGACGGAAACATCGGCGGTCGTGAACCGTGCGATCATCCCGAGCAGCACGCTCTTGCCCACGCCGCTGCCGGAGAAGACCCCTACGCGCTGGCCGAGGCCCAGGGTCAGGAGGCCGTCGATGGCCCGCACGCCGGTGCCCAAGGGTTGGGAGATGCGCGCGCGCTCCAGCGGGTGCGGCGGCGCTGCCGCGATCGGCCGCCGGGTGGTCGCTCGGACGGGACCGAGCCCGTCGATGGGTCGGCCGAGACCGTCGAGCACGCGGCCGATCAACCCGTCGCCGACCGCTACGTCGATCGCGACGCCGAGCGGCCGGACCACGGCGCCCGGACGGATGCCGTCAAGCTCGCCGAGCGGCGTCAGGAGCATGCCGCGCTCGTGGAAGCCCACGACTTCTGCGTCCACGCCGGCGCCGGCGCCGGTGGAAACCCGGCAGAGCGCCCCGATGGCGATGGGCAGCGACGCGGCCTCGATCACGGGGCCGACGATGCGCGTCACCCGGCTGTGCACCGCGAAGTGCGGCGCCTGCTCGATGCGGTCGAGCGCCGCGGCAAGGCGGGGAGCCAGGTTCGTCTCAGCCATCGCGGAGCCGCTCGTACAGGGCGCGAAGCGCGGTGTCCAGTTGACCATCCACCAGGCGTTGCGGCGTTTCGACGATGCAGCCGCCTTGCCCCACCGCCGCATCCGGCACCCATGCGACGTCCACGGGCCGGCCGTCGGGGGCGAGCGGAGCGAGTCGGGCACGGACCTCGGCGAGATCGTCCGGATGCAGGCGCACCTCGACGCGCCCATCCAGCTCGACCTGCTCGAGTGCGTGGCGCGTCATGGCCGCCACGAGGGCGGGGTCGGTCGCGATCTCGCGCTGCACGATCCGGCGGGCGACCGCGACGGCGAGCGCGTGGACATTGGCCTCCATCGTCGCGCACCACTCGGCGCGCGAGCCCTGCAGCGCCTCGGCGACGGCGGCGAGGCTCGCCATCGTCCGGCGCACCTCGAGCTCGTGCGTCTCGCGCATGACGCGGCGCCCGTCCTCGAGCCCGCGCTGGTAGGCGGCCTCTTCCGGCGTCGGCGGGTCCGGAACGCCCGCCGGCATCGTGCCTTCGGGCGCCACCAGGCGCAGTTCCGGCAGCGGCCACAGCGCGAAACGCGCGGTGCCCGCCTCGGACGGCGCGCGGACGGCTGCGCTAGGAGATGATGGCATCCTGGTTCTTTCCTCCCATCAGCATCACCTCGCCCGCCTCCTCCAACGTGCGCGCGGCCCCGAGGATCCGTCCCTGCGCCGCCTCCACGTCCTTCACCTTGACGGGCCCGAGGAACTCCATCTCCTCGGTCAGGGCGGCGGCCGCCCGCTCCGACATGTTCTTCATGATGTGCTGCCGGATCTCGTCGCTTGCCGCCTTCATGGCCAGGGCGAGGTCCTTCCCTTCGACGTCGCGCAGGATGCGCTGCATCGAGCGATCGTCCACCGAACGCAGGTCTTCGAAGACGAACATGAGGTTCTTGATCGTCTCCGCGAGCGGCTCGTCCCGCTTTGCGATCGCGCCGAGCAAGGTCTTCTCCAGCGACGAGCTCGTGAGGTTCAGGACCGCGGCGACCGCGTCCGGTCCGCCGGACGCCGTCATCGCCTGCGACAACGAGAGGTCGGTCTTGCTGCTGAGGCCGCTCTCCACCAGCTGGAGCATGTCCGGCGCGATCTTCTCCATCTGCGCCATGCGGAAGAGGACGTCGCCGGCAACCTCTGGCTCGAGCGTCTCCACGACGGCCACCGCCTGGCGCCGGTCGAGGTGCGCGAGAATGAGCGCCATCGTCTGTGGATGCTCGCCGCGAAGGACGGTGTGGAGGAGCTCAGGCGGCGCCTTGCGCAACCGTCCCAATCCGGTGTCCACCATCTGTTCCTGGATGCGCTTCAGGATGCCCTGCGCGCGCTGCGGGCCGACCGCCTGATCCAGGATCGTCTTCGCGACGTCCACTCCACCCTCGGCTACGGAATCCACGGCACGGGCCACTTCGTAGTACTCGGCCACGACCGCTCCCGTGGTGTCGCGGTTCACCTGCGGGAGCGTCGCGATCTCGAAGCTGATGGCCTCGACCTCCTCCGGCGTCAGGTGCTGCATGACCTTGGCGGCGGCGTCCGCCCCCATCGCCATGCACAGGACCGCGCTCTTGCGGCGACCGCTCATCTCGTCGTCGCGGAATGCGGACGCCGCCGCGCCGAGGGAAGCCATCAGGACTCCGCCATCCAGGCGCGCACGACCCTCACCGCGGTCTCCGGCCGCTCACCCGACTCGGCCGCGAGCTGTCGTTTGAGCAGCGACGACGCGTCAGGCTGAGGCGGCGCGATGGCCGGCAGCGTCCGCCCGGACGCGATGGAGGCGGGCACGGCCGCGACCCCGGAACCGCGCGACGAGCGCAGCGCGCGGCGCGCCAGCAGGAAGGCCGCGAGGATGCCGGCCAGGGCAACCACGGGCCGCGCGAACCGTTCCACCGTCGCGACCGTGTCCCGCGGGGTGGAGTCACGCGACGCCAGCGCCGGGTCCGCCGGCACCGCTTCGAACGGGATGACCGTCACGGTCATCCGGTCGCCGCGGGTCGTGTCGAGTCCGACCGCATCGCGCACCAGGGCCTCGATGTTGTTCAGCGCGGCGCGGGAGATGGGGCGGGGCCGGGAAGCGCCGGCTGCGCCGGCGGCGCCGGTGCCGCCCGGCGCCGGCTGCGCCGTCCGGTCGTTCAACGCAACGGCCACGGTGATCCGCGTGATAGTCCCGACAGCGCCGACGACGTTCTCGATGCGGCGGGTGTTCTGGAAGTTGCTCGTCACCGACGACGACGGGAGTTCACCGGAGTCCAGCGCGACCCCGGGGGAGGTCTCGCTGCGCTGCTCGCTCTGCAGCACCTGGCCGTCGGGATCGAACGTTTCGACGGTGCGGTCCACGCGATCGAAGTTGAGCTGCGCCGTGACCTGCACCCGGGCCTGCCCGGGGCCGAGCACCGTGCCCAGCAAGTTCTCGACCTTCCGCTCGAGCTCGCGCTCGACGCTGCGTCGCTGCTCGAGCTGGCGGGACGTCAGCATCGCGCCGCCGCTGTCGGCGTCCGGCGCCGAAAGGAGGCGGCCGGCGTCGTCCAGGACGGCGACATGGTCGCTCCGGAGCCGCTCGACGCTGTTGCTCACCAGGTAGGTGATGCCCTCGACCACGTCGGGCGGGAGCGTCGCACCAGGCCGAACCTTCACCACCACGGCGGCCTCGGCCGGCCGCTCGAGACGGCGGAGCGGGCTGGTCTCCGAGAGCGCGAGGTGAACGTTCGCGTCCTCAACGCCCCGCAGCCCACGGATGGTGCGCTCGAGTTCCCCTTCCAGCGCGCGGCGGTAGGTCACGCGCTGCGTGAAGTCGGTCATGCCCCACGAGGGCGCGTCGAAGAGCTCGAGGCCCGGACGCCCCGAGGAGGGCAGCCCGTCCTTGGCGAGCAGCACGCGGGCGCGAGCGACGTCCGCCGCCGGCACCTGGATTCCGGTGCCACCCATGTCGAGGTGAAACGGCACGCCGGCGTTGCCGAGGCGGTCCGCGATGCGGCCCGCCTCGTCGAGCGGGAGGTCGCGGTAGAGCATGAGGTAGGTCGGCTGCGATGCCCAGCGCACCAGCATCCAGATCGCGATCAGCGCGGCGAGAAGACCGCCCAGCCCCACGGCCTTCCGGGTGCCGTCGAGGCGCCGGAAGCCGTCGAGAAGCGAAGGCGGGGCCATGCCGGTCATGGAGAGCGTGCCCGCGCGCCGGTCACGCCTGCATGTTCATGACGGAGCGGTACGCCTCGCTCAGCTTGTTTCGGATCTCGACCAGCAGCTCGAGGGACAGGGAGGCCTCTTCGGTCGCGGCCATGACCTGGTGCAGCTCGACCGGCTCGCCACGGAGGAACGCGCCGATCGCGTCCTTCGCGTCCGCCTGCAGCTGCGACACGTCGCCCAGCGCCCGCGCCAGCAGGTCGCCGAACGCGGCGCCGTCGCGGTCCGCCGCCGCGGCCCCGAGCGCGCGGCTCGCCCGTTCGAGCGCCGCCGCGGCCGGCCCGATGCCTCCCACCGGGTTGGCCACGCTCAGACTCGCACATCGACGCGCTGGCCGCGCGGCGCATCGGCGTTGACGCCCGGTCCTTCCGCGGGCCCGTAGGTAAGAGGCCCGGCCACGGCCCGCGCCGTGAAGAACGACCGCTCGTCGGTGGTGAGGACGCTCCAGAGCAGTGGATCGGCGCCGGCGGGCGGAGCGGCCGGACCCGGCGCGGGAGGCGAGACACGTGCGCCGGCCGGGCGCGGCGCGATGGCGCCGCCGGCGCCTGGCAGCGGCGGCGTCACCGGTCGCGGTCCGTGGATCGTCATCGCGTCACCTTTCGCCTCAGATGTCCAGCGCGCGTCGCAGCATCGCTTTCGCGACCTGGAACACGGTGGCATTCGCCTCGTACGCCCGACGGGTCACCATCAGGTCCACCATCTCGGCCGTCACGTCCACGTTGGGGTATCGCACGTAGCCGTTGGGGTCCGCGTCGGGGTGGCCGGGGTCGTAGACGACCGCGCCCGGCCGAGCGTCCTCTTCCATCCCGGTCACCCGAACCCCGCTGCCGTTGGCGCCCGGCGCCAGGCGCACCACGCGCCGCCGATAGGGGCCGCCCTCCGCCGTGCTCGTGGTTTCGGCGTTCGCGATGTTGCTGGCGATCGCCTCCATGCGCCGTCGCTGGACGCTCATGCCGCTGGCGCTGACGTCCAGCGGCCGCAGCAGGTTGGCGACCACCGGAACGCGCGGAGCGATGGCACGGAGCTCAGCCATTGCGCATCGCCGTGCGGAGCTGCGCGTACGCCCGCTGGAGCAGGCGCGCGGTCGCGTCGAAACGGAGCTGGGTGCTGGCGAGATCCACCATCGCGGCCTCGAGGTCCTCCGGGGGCTCTTTGCCGGAGCTTCCCGTTGGCTCGGCCGGTGGGATCGCGTCACCCGCCAGAGGCATCGAGGCGCCGGCCACCCGCTGGGCAATACGCCGCTGCGCTGCGGACTGCGTATCGAGCCCTTCGCGCAGCATCCCGTACAGCGTGCTGGTTCCGAACAGTTCCCGGATCATCGGACGGCTCTGGCTCGTGTGTCCACGCCGACCGGGAATGCAAGCGACGTACCGCGGAGCCGAACGGACGCCGCGCCCCGTTTCCGGCGGAGGGCGGGCGTAGACCATCTGGCGTTGGGGACTGCACTTGCGCGAACGGAGGGGTGATGGAGGTCGGGCGACAAGACAGCTCGGCCGCGACGTCCGCGGTCCGGGCTAGGGGTGGAGCGTGCGGCAGAATCTTCCGGGATTACGCCGTAGGCTGCGGCGTGTTCAGCTTGTTGCGGAGGGTGCGCTCGCTGATGCCGAGCAGGCCAGCCGCGCGCGTGCGGTTGCCGCGCGTCGCGCGCAGCGCCCGCTCGATGACGATCCTCTCGATCTCCTCGAGGTCGCAGAGGTCCGGCGGGATCACATCCTCGGCCGCGCTCGGTGCGGGTGCCGGCGCCGGCGCGCGCAGCGGCGATGCAGCCTCCCGGCCGGGGGGCGTGACCGCGAAGAGGTGCGACTCGAACGCCTCCGGCCCGAGCACGCCGCCACGCGTCAGGATGACCGCCCGCTCCACCACGTTGGCGAGCTCGCGAATGTTCCCGGGCCAGGTGTGCCGGCGCAGCAGGGCGACCGTCTCGGGCTTGACGACGGGCACCGGTACGCCGATTTCCTGCGCGGAGCGCCGCGCGAAGTAGCGCAGCAGCAGCGGGAGGTCCTCGAGCCGCTCGCGGAAGGCCGGCGTGCGGATCGGCATCACGGCCAGCCGGTAGTACAGGTCGCCCCGGAATTTCCCTTCCTCTGCGGCGGCGCGCAGGTCGTGGTTCGTCGTGGCGATGAGCCGCACGTCCACGGCGATCGTGGCCTGGCCGCCGACGCGCTCGAACTGGTGTTCCTGGAGCACCCGCAGAAGCTTGGCCTGCAGGTCCAGGCGCATTTCCGACACCTCGTCGAGCAGGAGCGTGCCGCGGTGCGCCCGCTCGAACGCCCCGGCATTCCGCATGGTCGCGCCGGTGAACGCGCCCCTTTCGTGTCCGAACAGGGCGCTCTCGACCAGACCTTCCGGCAGCGCAGCGCAGTTCAGCGAGACGAAGGGCCGGTCGCGGCGCGGGCTCTGATCGTGGATCGCGTGGGCGAACAGCTCCTTGCCCGTTCCCGACTCGCCCTCCAGGAGCACCGTGGCGCGGGTCGGCGCCACCGCGGCGATGGTTTCCATCACCCGCTTGAGCGCAGCGCTCTCCCCGACGATCTCCCGGCTCGATCGGTGGGCAGCCATCTCGTGGCGGAACGCCTCGTTTTCCCGCTGCAGCCGGATCAGCTCCAGCGCCTGGTTCACCGCGATCTCCAGCGTCTCGGGCCGGATCGGTTTGGTGAGGTAGTCGATCGCCCCGCTCTTGATGGCGATGACGGCGTGCTCGATGCTGGAGAACCCGGTGAGCATGATGACGGGAATCCGATACCCCTCTTTCTGGAGGCGGGCGATGAGGTCGAGCCCGCTCGCCCCCGGCATCCGATAGTCCGAGATGATGAGGTCCACCGCGACGCGACCAAGCACGTCCATGCCCGCCTCGACGCTCTGCGCGAGGCGCGTTTCGTGTCCGATTTGTTGGAGGGTCTGCTCGAGCGCTACGCCGACCGACGGCTCGTCATCGATGCAGAGGATGGTCGCCATGGGGATAGTCTGGCTCAAGAATTGCGGAAGCGCAACCGATAACGGAAACGATTGCCCCCCGGACTCCTCGAAGGGCGGGACATGCGCATCACCAACGCCATGCTGCAACAGTCGGCGCTCCGGCAGCTTCAGGTCAATCTGGAGCGGATCAGCCGCGCGCAGGCGGAAGTCAGCAGCGGGAAGAAGCTGTCGAAGCCCTCGGACGACCCCGTCGCCGTCGCGCAGGTGATGCGGGGAGCGCATGGACTGCGTGCCCTCGAGCAATACCGGCGCGGCGTGAACGCCGCCCGCGCCCGTCTCGACGCCGAGGAGGCCGTGCTGAATCAGGTGACCACGCTGACCGAGCGCGCCAGGGAGCTCGCCGTCGGCGAAGGCTCGGACACGGCGACCGCCGCGACCCGACTGGCGGCCAAGGCCGAGGTGGACCGGATCCTCGAGCAGCTGGTGCAGCTCGGGAACACCGCCGTGGGCGACGAACGCATCTTCGGCGGCGGCCAGACGACCGCCCCCCCGTTCCAGCCTGGCGGCGCGTACGTCGGAGACGACACCGCGCGCGTGGTGGAAACGGGCCCCGGGCAGACGGCGGGGACGAGCCACACGGGCCGCGAGCTGCTCGTCGACAGCGGGATCATCTCCGGGATCACCGCCCTCCGGGACGCGCTGGCGGCCGGCACGCAGCCGGCGGTGGCCGCGACCACGAGCGGACTGGGCGATGCATTCGACAAGGTCCAGGCGCTCCTGGCGGACGTCGGTGCGCGCGTCGTGGGGCTCGACGTGACGGACGAGAACATCGCGGCGCTGGACGCCAGTCTCACGCTCCGCACGGGCGAGCTCGAGGGAGCCGACTTCGAGGCAGCCGCGACTCGGCTCGTCGGCGCGCAGACGGCGCTCCAGGCGGCCCTCCTCTCGACCAGCCGCGTGCTCGGGACGAGCCTCGTCGAGTACCTGCGGTGACGGCGCTCCCGGCGGCGAGCCTCGGCGCGGAAGGCAGCGGCGCCCGCGTGCGCGTGCCGTCGGAGGTATTCGGGCCGCTCGACGTCCCGGAAGACGAGTGCCTCACCTTCCCGGACGGCCTCCTGGGATTCGCGGCGCAGCGGCGCTACGTCCTCCTCCCGGCGGCGGCCGAGGGGGTATTCTGGTTGCAGTCGTGCGAGGAGGGCAGCCTCGTGTTCCTCGTCGTGGATCCGTTCGCCTTCGTGCCCGACTACGCGGTAAGCCTGCCGGAGTCACTGGGGGCCGGGGAAGACGCGCGCGACGGCGCCGCGCCTTCCGGGGCCGCGGTGTTGGCGATCGTGACCCTGCCGCGCGCCGCCGGCGAGCCGGCCACGGCCAATCTCCAGGGCCCGATCGTCGTCGATCCACGCACCCGGACCGCCTGCCAGCGCGTCCTCGGCGACGGCGCCTACCCGACCAAGCACCCCATCGACCTCGAGCGCCGTCTCCGCGAAACCTCAAGTTCCGGCGCCCCCCGCCGATAACTCCCTGCAGACGGCTAACGGGAGTCGTCACCGGCAGGTCGGGGCACGGACGCCCCGCAACTTCTGTTCAGGGAGTGACAGGTCATGAAGATCGCGACCAACAGCGCGGCGATGACGGCACAGCGCAACCTCACCAAGAGCAGCGCCCTGTTCGAGCAAAAGGTCGGGGGTCTCTCCTCGGGCTTCCGGCTCAACCGCGCGGCGGACGACGCGGCGGGAATGGGCATCGCCAACAAGCTCCGCGCGGACGGGCGGGCCCTCAGCCAGGCCGCACGCAACGCCTCACAGGCGAACTCGCTGGTGCAGATCGCCGACGGCGCGGTGACGACCATCTCCAGCATCCTCGACCGCATGAAGGAGCTGGCCACGCAGTCCTCGTCCGACAACGTGACGGACAGCGACCGCACCAAGCTGCAGGCCGAGTTCGTGGCGCTCAGGAGCGAAATCGACCGAATCACGGAGAGCACCAAGTACCAGGGCCAGCAGCTTCTCAAGGGGACCTACGGCGTGTCGGTGGATCTCGCCAGCTCGACCATCGACGGCGCGGCCGGCAGCGGCATCAGCGCGACCGGCTCGGGCATCACCCTGAGCGGCGCGGCGGCCTCGACGACCTACACCATCACCGACGCGGCCGGTACCGGGATCAGCGCGTCGGCGACGGTAGCGGGCTCCGGCGTGGTCACCCAGGCGCTCACCCAGTCGGCGGCGGCCGGCGCGCAGACCCTGAACTTCGACAAGCTGGGCATCCAGCTGAGCCTCGACACGGGCTACGTGGACACCGGCCTCAACACCCGGACCATCGTGACCAGCGCCGCAGCCGGCGGCCGGTTCATCGTCGGCGCGGGCGCGACGGTCGGCGAGGACAACATCGACCTCGCGCTGTCCAACGTCAGCTCGACCGGGCTGGCCATCAACGCCAGCAGCCTCGCGTCCTCGACCAACGCGCAGACGGCGGTGGGGGCTCTGAACACCGCGATCGACACGGTGAACACGCTCATCGGCACCATCGGCGCGGCGCAGAACCGGCTCGACTACGCCGGCCGCAACCTGGCCTCGCTGATCGAGAACCTGGCGGCCTCGGAATCGGTGCTTCGCGACGCCGACATCGGCGCTGAGATGATCGACTTCACCAAGTCGCAGATCCTCCAGCAAGCGGGCACGGCGATGCTGGCGCAGGCCAACGCCGGACCGCAGACGGTGTTGCAGCTGCTCCGCGGTTAGTTCACACCTCACTCACTCCGGGGGCCGGCTCGCCGGCCCCCGGACCCCGCCTCCGAGCGAGGACGCGACATGACTGCACCGATCGGCCCCAGCTCCACGCTCTCCGGCCTGGTCAGCGGCCTGGACTGGCGGACCATCGTGGACCGCATCATCCAGGTCGAGGGACGCCGTACCCAGCAGCTCCGGGATCAGGTGTCCACGGCCAACGCGCGCGGCGCGGCGTGGCGCGACTACCGCAAGCTGGCGGACGCGCTCCGCGGCAGCATCAAGGGATTCAAGGACGGCACGACGCTCCAGACGGTGAGCGCGACGGTCACCAGCTCCGGCACCGGGGGGCAGCAGCCGATCGCCGCCACGGCCGCGCTCGGC
>Ga0315281_10015415_pt1 | contig 10253 bp, 11 predicted proteins | sample YL17G07_0_MG_FD_204540 | JGI IMG/M metagenome (GOLD analysis project Ga0315281, IMG submission 204540) | Sediment microbial communities from Yellowstone Lake, YNP, Wyoming, USA - YL17G07_0 | ecosystem: Environmental > Aquatic > Freshwater > Lake > Sediment | place: USA: Wyoming | collected...
CAGGGAAATGGAACAACTACTCATACGGGTACATCGACAAGAGCGGGAGAGTTATCATCGAGCCGAAGTTCGCCGACGCAGACGACTTCAACGATGGGCTTGGTAGGGTGAAAGTCGGGAAACTGTATGGCTTCGTTGACAAGGTGGGCAAAGTCGTAATTCGTCCGCGCTTTAGTTCTGCCGGAGACTTTTCGGAGGGAGTTGCGAACGTCCTTCTGAGCGAGTACTTGGGCTCCTCCGCCTACATTGACCGGACGGGAAGAGTAGCGCTTAAGCCGGACGAGATCGTGGTGGCTCGTCCTTTCTCTGAGGGCTTAGCGGCCGTGCTTGTCTACGTGGGAAGTGACCAGAAATGGGGATATGTCGATCATAGCGGCAAGTTCGCACTACCTCCAACGATGCCATGGTTCGCTGACCCAAAGCGGTTCTCAGACGGTCTGGCGCACATCATGGGTGGAGGAATGAACCACCCGGTCAACCAGTACATAGACCATACCGGGAAGGTCGTAATCTCGGGTGACTGGGACGAGGCGGGTGATTTCAAGAATGGCTTTGCGCCCATCAAGGTAAAGGGAGCGTGTGGCTGCATCGACAAGACAGGCAGGATCGCCATTCGACCGAAGTACGACATGCCCTTCCACTTTCGAGACGGGCTGGCGCACGTTTGGCAGTCGGTAGGGCAGTTCGGCGTCCGTTACGAGTACATCGACTCAAATGGGCGCTCCGTCTGGAGCCACTTCCGATGGATGTTCGGGCCGCTGCAGTTTCTGGGCGTAGCCCTCGTCTTCACCGTGGTGGCGCTCCCGATGCACGCGATCATTGCATTGATCGTCGTGGTCATCTTGGGCCTTCCGAAAGTCCGCATTCGAGTAGCGTTCATCCCCTTCGGCATCCAGCTTCTTGCACTCGCCGGAATGTGGCTCTGGTTCGGGTTCAACCTAAAATACAGCCTTGCGGGACTCAAGTGGACGGCTGCGGGGATCCTGTTTGTCACAGATATGATTGCCGCGGCTCTCCTTATAAGCGCCCTTGAGCGCCCGAAACCCCGCAAGATGGTCACGTTGGGAATCGTGGGCGTCATTTGGACGGTGGTCAACCTCTTGCTGATTCCCGTGATGGGCGCGGTGGCTTTAATAGTCTTCGCGAGGGTGCTGAAGAGCGGACTCGGGCTTTAGCCGCCTGTTCATTAATCTCCGCGTCCTTCAATGCTAGAATGGCGCGTGGCTTCCCGCCTGACAATCGTCGGAACGCCCATCGGTAACCTGGAGGACCTGACGCTGCGCGCCAAGCGCGTCCTCTCCGAGGCCGACGTCATCTTCTGCGAGGACACGCGCGAGACGGCCAAGCTCCTGGCTCGCTACGGGGTGAGGAAGCCTACGTCTTCGCTCCACAAGTTCAGCGTCGCAAGAAAGCTCGGCGCGGTGATCGCGCGCCTGGAGGCCGGCGAGAAGGTCTGCTACGTCACCGACAGCGGGATGCCGGGAATCGCAGACCCCGGCTGTGACGTCGCGAGGAGGCTGCTTGACGCGGGATACGGTGTCGAGGTCGTGCCGGGAGTGTCGGCGCTCACGACGGCGGTCACGTTTTGTCCGTTCGTCGAGAGCGGATTCGTGTTCGCGGGATTCCTGCCACGAAAGCCTTCGGAGATGAAGAAGCGCTTGGGCGCCTGCCTGGATACGGGGCTGCCCGTCGTCTTCTTCGAGTCGCCCGCCCGCATCGGCGCCCTCATCGCGAACCTCGCGGCGGTTCTGCCGTCAAAGAGACGTGCGATGCTCGCGCGCGAATTGACCAAGAAGTTTGAAGAGGTTACAATTTTCCCGCTCGGAGAGCCGCCGAACCCGCTTCCGGAGCGAGGCGAGATGGTTCTAATCGTCGAGGGCGGCGAGCCGTCCGGCGCGGCCAAGGGGCGGTCGGCGGACGAGGCTGCGGCATTCCTGGACGGCCTCGGCCTCTCCGCGCGCGATACGGCTTCGGTGCTGGCGTACTTTCTCGGCGCCGGCAAGAGCGAAATGAAGCGAAAGGTGTACAAGTAATGCGTTTTCTCTCCCTCTTGGGGTTGTCCGCGGCCGTGCTGTTCGCCCTCGTGCTCTCCTCGTGCGTGGAGCCCGACAAGGGCGTGCGCGTGTTCCTTCTTAACCACGCTCCCGACGAAGTGGTCATCATAAACCCGCAGACGCGCCAGATCCTGAACCGGTTCCCGGTCGCCGACGGACTCACGCAGATCGTCTTCTCGCACGATGGGAAGAACGCCTACATCGCGAATGTCGTGGACGTGACGAACAAGGTCACGGTGCTCAACCCCGACAACTTCATGAAGAAAGAGGCCATCGAGGTGGACGGCATCCCGCAGGGCGTGGACGTCTTCCCCGATGACGCTCACCTCGCAATCATCAACGCGGCCAAGACCGATTTTCAGAGCGGCGGCTTCGACGTGATCGACCTCACGAAGCAGTCACCGTCCGACCCCAACCGGAAGCTGGTGACATACCGGGAGCGGTCGCTCCGCCTCGTGAACCAGCTCCACGTCTCGTCCGACGGAAAGAAGATATACTGCATAGACGCAAAGTCTGATAAGATATGGGTCTTCGACGTGGAGACGAAGAAGCTCGTCAAGGCTGTCGCGCTCGCGACGGCGCCGATAGACATTTTCTTCCCGAAGAATGGGCCGTATTACTACGCCACGTCGATAAAGCAGCAGTCCGTCTATGTGATCGACAAGAAGACGGACGAGCTGGTCAAGTCCATCCAGTACGGCCGGTTCCGCTACCTGGTCACGAGCCCCGATGGAATGACGGTCTACGCGCCCGTGGCTGAGAAGAGGGTCGTCGCGGTCATCGACGTGAACGCGGCGAAGGTGGTCAAGACGATACCCCTGCCGCGCGAGGCGGAGACAGTCGCCATCAGCCCGTACAACGACGAGCTGTACTTGGTGGGGCGGCACATAGGCGACTTCTACATCGTGAGCTTAAAGACGAGCCAGGTCACGGCGCAGATGCCGCTCGGCGGCGAGTTCCGCGACATTGCCGTGCGCCCGATACCGCGACTGGAGGACGCGACATCGAGCTAGATCCAAGATTCCTAGCGGTGTCGATAGTGATCCTCGGCCTGGGGGTCTACTTCTACAGGTTCGAGCGCGCGTTCCTCTCGAAGGTTCCGGCGGACAAGCGGGTAACTTTCATCCTCATCAACTGGCTCATCAACATCACGATCATCATCGTGCTCTTCATCTACACCTTTGGACTCTACCATACAGGCCCCACACTGAACCTCCGCGTCCTCTACTTCTCGGCCTGGCTTCTGGCCCTCCTGGTCGTGCTCACGGGGGTGAACCTGGTCGCGAGGTACTCGTACCTGTCGCGCTCGGTCGTGAACGTGCACAGGGCCGTTGCGGAGCTTAAGGCCGAGCTCGAGCGGCTGAAGGAAAAGTCGAAGGCCGAATCCGAGAAAAAGGGGGACGGCTGATGCCCATCGTTCTCTTTGCGGCGGTTCTGCTACAGGCCGAAGTCCCGCGCGCGGTCTCCAACGATATGACGAAGCTCATCATACCGTCGTTCTTCGTCTCGCTTATGGTTATCGCGATGTTCTTCGTGTTCGGGTACCTGAAAAGGCAGCAGGGCAAGAGCGCGAAAGAGGGCATCGACAAGGAGATACAGGCGCACAAGGACGAGCTCCTCCTCCTCGCGGAGAAGAAGAAGGCGGAGCGGTCGCGCCAGAACGAGATGGAGAAATCGGACGCGGCGGAGGAAGCCGAGCGAGCCAAAGTAAAGGTGGACCACGCGAAGTTCTTCGGGAGGGACTGCCCGATCTGCTCGCTTCCGATGCTTGACGACGAAGAGGTCGCGGTGTGCGCCGACGACGACGCCGCGTTTCATCTGGTCTGTGCAAAGAACAACAAGGGCTGCATAAGCCAAGGCTGCAACTCGTTCGTGTACCTGCACCCGACGGGAGTGGTGAAGCGGTGGCGGGAAATCATCCCGAAGTAGGCTGGCAGCAAGGGGCGGGATGATCGACGGCGGTCTGGTTCTTATCGGCGCTCTGATTCTGTTTCTCGGTCTCTTGCTGCTTCTTGTCGCTTCGAGCGAAGCTCCGTTTTGGCTATCGCTTGTCGGCACGTTTTTGAAGTCGCTTGCTTCGGTGATTCTGGAGGCGATAACGGGCAGATGATGACGGGATACGACGACTGGATACTCCTGAGGGCGATGATCTTGTTCATCCGGTTCATCATCCCAACGCTGTATGTGATCTGTGAGGCGCTTTACGTTGTCTACGCGCGCCGCGCGTCGGACAAGGTGCGCTCGAAGGCGGACGGTCTGCGGGTGACCGAAACCAGGCTCAAGGACGAGGCCGACAAGCGCCGGGCGGCGGCCAGGGCGCTGCGGAGCAAGCCGGACGACGCGTTGCCCCCCGTCGGCGTCGATATTTCTGACTACATAGATACACAATGCCCACTCTGCTTCGGTACCATCCGTGAGGCCGACGAAGTCGCGGTCTGCATCGAGGGTCGCGTCGCGTATCACCTGGACTGCGCTAGGCGGAACCGCGGATGCAAGACGCCCGGCTGCCGGTCATACGTGTACCTTCATCCGAGCGGGAAGGTCAGGATCTGGCGAAGGGTGGTGGCGGGATGATCGTCCTCGCGGTCGCGTCGGCCGTGGATTCCCGTGTCGTCGCTCCGGCGGTCATCGCCGTCGTGGTCGGCATCCTGTTCTTCGCCCTCTTCTGGAAGGCCGGTGAGCGGCGCGGATTCTGGAAGGGCGACCGGATGGAGGGTCATTTTATGAGCCTCCTTATCGCCTCGGTCGGGATGGGGTGCTTTGCATTCATGGCGTCGTCCTCCCTTATCGCCGACCCAAAGGGCGCTGTTGCATCAGCGGTTGACTTCATGCGAAATGCGTACCAAGCGATGCTCTGGAGACAGGGCGGAGCCGACCGGCTGATGACGTACATTGTCACAACTTCGGTGATTACTGCACTCGCCGTCCTCGCATATCTGTATTCGATGCGCGCGACCGCCAGGCGGATAGAGCAGGTGAAGCCCGTCGCCGACAAGATCGAGGAAGGGATGGCAAGGCTGGAAGCGGAAGAGCGATCGGCACAGGCGGCGCCCGATGCTCCGCCTGCGTCCGCCGCGTCGCCCGTCGAAAGGGTGAGCGCTGGCGCTTCTGCGGAGACGCCCGACCCGGAGCCCTACTACGGCTCGTCCTGCGCGATCTGCCAGGCGGACGTGGAGCGCGGCGACGAGTTCGTCGTATGCCTCGACTGCGGCGCCGCCTACCACTGGGTGTGCGCGCGCGACCAGGGCGGATGCTCGAAAGAGGGATGCGATTCCGTGATATGGATGTTCCCGACCAAGGCGGTCCGCCGTTGGCACGACGTGATTTCGCCCGCGGGCAGGCTGTTCGGGGAGAAGTGCGGCGTCTGCCGTGAGATAATCGAGCCGTATGACGACATCGCCGTGTGCGTGGAGTGCTCGGTCGGCTACCACTTGCCTTGCCTGCGCGGAAGCCCGGTGTGCCCGAACCAGGGATGCGATTCGTTCGCGTTCGTGTATCCGGAGGGCAAGGTGAAATCCTGGAGGGAGTTGGTGTAGAGTGGTCGGCCTTGTCCACCGCTTCGAGATGCTCGTGGCGATTCCGGTCGGCATAGCGCTCTCGCCATCCTTCTGGACGTTCGCGCTGGCTGTCGCGGTGGCGGCGATATCATCTTCGATCCTCAAGTACTTCTTCGACCGCAGCGCTGCGCAGCAGAAGGAGCTGAAGAGGATCGAGGACACGATGGACGAGGCGTCGACGAAGATAGAGGCCGAGGCCTTGGCTCGCGAAGAGCTCAAGCACATGGCCGACCCGAAGAGAGCCGCGAGGGAGAAGGCGCGGAGCGCGGTCGACGCGCTTTGGGGCTCGGCCTGTCCGCTCTGCTCGCTGCCGCTGGCGCGCGACGAGGAGGTTGCGGTGTGCGTGGACTGCGGCGCGGCGTACCATCTCATCTGCGCGAAGGACAACAAGGGCTGCCTGAAGCCGCGGTGCGACTCGTACGTCTACCTGTATCCGAGCGGAACTCTGATGCGGTGGCGCAGGGCGATGACGCAATGAGCGGTGTTCATCTGAGTTGGGTGCTCGTCGTGATCCTTCAGGAGGAGGAGGCAAAGGACCCGTGGGAGTGGTGGCTCGGGTTTGTCGTCGTCCTCGGGTACGCCATACTTAGCGCGATGAGGTACTTCCGCGAGCAGCGCGAGGAGCGCGCCGCGAGGACGTGGGACGCGACGCAGGCCAAGATGATGCAGGAGCAGTACGAGCGCGCCTCGGAGTCTGGCAAGAGGTTTGTTCGGAAGCCGCGCTCCATCGACCCCGCGGAGGAGAGGGTGCGGGGGAAGATCTCGGTCAACATGCGGAGGTTCTTCCGAAGACCGTGCCCGCACTGCGGGATTCAGATGTCCCGGCAGGACGTGCTCGCCGCGTGCGTGGACTGCGATATGGCGTCGCACTGGATGTGCGCGCGGAAGCACGGCGGCTGCACGACGGAAGGGTGCAACTCCCTCGTCTATCTGCACCCATGGCGCATCATCGCGCGGTGGAAGGAGATAGACATAGATGCGTCAAGATATGCGGGCTCCACGTGCCCGGTCTGCGACGGAATAGTCCTCGCGGAGGACGACGTCGCGATATGCTTGAACTGCGACTACGCCTATCACGAGAAGTGCGCGCCGAGGGCCTCGTGCATCAAGAGGAAGTGCAGGTCGCTCGTGTATCTTCATCCGTCCGGACGGCTGAGGACTTGGAGGCAGATCGCAGTGACTTGGGGGCCGGGAGTGTGACGCCGGCGGGCGCCTGCTGGTAGAATCATCGGAGCCACTGATGGAAAGAAGGAGGACTTATGGCTATGGTTGACACTGAAACTCTGGGCGCGGCCGTTGATAGCATCAACGAGGCGCTCTTCTTCGGGCGGAGGATCCCATCCGCAGAGGCGAGGTGGATCGCCTCCCGGCAAGGACTTCCTCGCGCGTACGCCGGCACGTTCGCGCTCACCGACGCGGAGCGCACCGTTGGAATCCGAGTGTTCACCGGCGAGAGAATGGACTGCGCGTCCGCGCGCCACATCATCGGCGAGGAGGCTATGCGCGTCCTGACTCTGTTGAGCGTTCGCGACCGAGTCGTGGCGGAGGCGCTCTCTCTCGCCCGTGCTGGGATGGAGGAGCGGCTCGTGGAGCACCACGCCCGCGGATTCGCTCCCGGAATGTACTGCTGCGGCAAGTGCAGCGTCGCGTTCTGGCGCAACCTTGCGGTGGGCGGCCTCGGCGACGCCGAGCGGCTGCTCGCGGCGGGGATGAAGGAGCTCAAGCGGCACCGGAAGGGCGAATGCGAGTGGCGCAGGTTCCCGTTCTACTACACGCTCCTCGCGCTGTCTGAGATCGACGTCGCCGGTGCGGTCGGCGAGATGAGATACGCCGCGCCCCTCTGCGAGCGCAAGTTGAAGAGCGTGCGCGGCGGAGACCCGTATGCAGTCCGACGTCGGGCCGTGATGGAGAGGGTGCTCTCGAAATGCTGAATAGCGCGACGAGGAGTGGACGCTGATGCCGCGAAGCAAGAAGGTCTTGATGGAGATAAGCTGGGCGCTCTACATCGCGTTCGGGATGTTCCTCTTCTGGCACTCGTTCTCGCTCACGTTCAGCTACATCGACGTCGTTCTGATGATCGCCACCGCCGTCCTCTACGCGGTGATGCGTTTGAGCGGCATCAGGGCGTTATCCTGGCTCGCGGGGCTGGGATTCGCCGCGCTGTTCGGTTACTCCATCTACCGGTGGGCCGGCTCGTTGCCGCACTTCCTAAGCGGAATGTTCGCCGGCTACCCGCAGGAGTTCACCGAGCCCGGGGAGAACTCGCCCGACGTGGCGGCCTTTCCCGAATTCAAAATGCTCTCCCTCGTCGGCGTTATCGCGCTGCTGATGGGTGGCCTGTTTCTGCTCTACCTGGGCAGAATTCGACAGCTGGATGAGCGTGTGCGGTACATCGTCGAGGACCCGGATGTCCTGCGCAAACGAAGCGAGCTCGAGCGCATCCTTGACGAGCGCAGGCGAAAAGAGCCGTAGCCACCGCGGTCGGCGCCCCTCGACTCCGGCTACGTCCGGCGATTCGCGGAGACTTACTTCCTCGTTATCGGCGGGGGCGGAGGAGCTTGCTCCTCGATCTGCTTCTTGAGCTTCTGCTCTTCGAGCTTCTTCTGAGCCTCTTCCTGGGCCTTCTTCTGCTCCTCAATCGCCTTCTTCTGGGCTTCCTGCTGCTTCTTCTGCTGCTCCTGGATGTCCTTTATCTTCGCGCCAGCCTCGTCTGCGATGGCTTGCTTGCCAAGGTCTTTCGCGAGATTCTGCACCTGCGAGAGCACGTCCATCGAGCCGGAGGCGTACTTGATGCCGAGCGCGAGCGCCTTCGCCGCGTCGTCGGTCTTGCCCTGGTCTTTCAGGAATCCTGCCTGGAGGATGTAGGTGAACGGGTTGTACTCGTCCAGCTTGAGCGTCTGGTCGAGCGCCTCCTTGATCTTAGCCTGGACCTCGGCGGGCTTCAGCGGTAGGTCGCCCTTCGAGTACTCGTCGTGCGACCAGTCGAAGTACGTGCGCGCGATCAAGTAGTACGAGAGGCCCTTCCAGCCCTGTCCCTTGGAGACCTGCGTGAAGTAGTCGACGGCCTCCTGATACCTCGGCTCGCCGCCCACGGTTATCTGTTGGGTGAACGGATCGAAGTCTATCTTCGGAGGACGCTTCTTCTTTGCAGGCGCTGCGGGGTTCGAGGCGGCGTTCGGCTGGGTTTCACCGGGCTTCGCGACCGCGCCCTTGTCCAGCGGGGGGGCGCCAGGGGCGGCCGGCGCCGCCTTTGTCTTGTCGGGAGCAGCCGCAGGTGCGGGAGTCGCGTTCGTCTTCGCGTTGCCCGCGCCCGCCGCAGGTTTTGCTTCAGGCTTCTTGGCCTCGGCCTCCTTCACCGCCTTCGGGCTCTTGTCGGGAAGGCCCTTGAGCGCGCGGTATCCGAGGACGAGCGGATCGTAGATGACTACTTTCGCCTTGTCCGTCAGGTCGCCGCGGATCTTCGACGCTCCGGCCTGCGTGTTCGCTTGAAGCGTTATGTGCTCGACGCGCACGGACGAGCGAGTGTACTCGTTCGCGATGTCGTCCGGCGTCGGCTTGTAGTTCGGATCGCCGGGATGCTTGTCAGTGAGCTTCTTCATTATTCCGGGCTTCGCCTTCTCGAACTCCGGCCCTTCCGCCTTCGGCCATTCGAGGACCTTCACAAACTGCCACCCGAACTCCGTCTTGAACGGCTTGGTGACGGTGCCGGCGGCGGGGTGCGCGTCGAAGACGTTCTCGTCGAACGACTTGTCGAAGAACTGCGGCTGGATCAGCGTCGGGATGAGTCCCCCCTTCTGGGCGGTCTTCGTGTCGGCGCTGTACTTCTTGGCGGCGTCCTCGAACGACATCCCGCCGGCGAGGGCCTTCTCGACCTCCGCCACCTTCGTCTTCTTCATCTCATCGATGTCGTTCTGCTTCCCCTCCTTGACCATCTCGTCTTGAGCTTTCTGTTGCGTGAGCTCAGTTCGAACCTGGGCGCGCAGTTGCTCCTCTGTCAGGTTCAGCTGGCGCAGGTACTCTTGCCGCGCCTTGCTCGCGGCGCTCGAGGCGGAGAGCTTGGCGGTGAACTCGCCGAACACGTTCCCGGATTCCTCCGGCTTTGCGGCCGTCGCGACGGCGTTGCTCACGCGCTTGGCTATCTCGTCTTGGATCTCCTTCGTCGACGGCTCGATGCCCTTCGACTTCGCCCAATCGGCGATGACCTGCTGCTCGACGAGCGTGTCCAGAAGGGTGCTCATAAGGTGGATTTCGCCAAGCGGGTCGATCTTGCCGCGGGTGTACTGCTCGTACATCCGGAGCGACTCGTAGAACTGCTTGTAGAACTCGTCCGCGGTTATGCCCTGGCCGTTGACTTTCGCGGCGAGGTTGCCGCCGACCTCAGCCGCGCTTTGGTTCTGCGCGCCTCTGCCGAAGCCGGAGAAGAAGTACGACCCTAGGCCGAAGAAGATACTGATCGCAAAAATTGCGCCCGTCAGCACCAGCCAGAATTGGCCGCGACGACGGATCCTTTCCATAAGTCTCATAAGTTCACCTCAAACGCCCGCTGCGCGTCTCGACCGACCGGGAAGATGCGCGCCCGGCGAATGATAGACGCATAGCAGGGGCTAACCGTTGAAGTATACGGGGAGGGCAAGCCATCGTC
>Ga0315281_10015416_pt1 | contig 10253 bp, 10 predicted proteins | sample YL17G07_0_MG_FD_204540 | JGI IMG/M metagenome (GOLD analysis project Ga0315281, IMG submission 204540) | Sediment microbial communities from Yellowstone Lake, YNP, Wyoming, USA - YL17G07_0 | ecosystem: Environmental > Aquatic > Freshwater > Lake > Sediment | place: USA: Wyoming | collected...
GCAAGGACGGGACGATCGGATATTTCGTAAGCGGCCGCGTTCCTATCCGCTCGTTTGACGGCGGCCGGTTCGCCAAGGGCGACGACCCGCACTACGACTGGCAGGGGACGTATCCGTTCTCGCAGATGCCTGCACTCGTCAACCCCGCCCGCGGATACATAGTGAGTGCAAACGACCGCGTCGTCCCGTTGGGCGCTCCGGGCCCTGACGACTGGCTTCAGGGCACGCGCGATATGGGCAACCGCGCGAAGCGGATGGAGGATATGCTGGCGTCGGCGCAGAAGCTCACTCCTGAAGGAGCGATGGCGATCCAGACGGACACGTACTCGCTTGCGGCGGAGAAGCTCGTGCCCGTGCTTCTTCGCGTCCTCAAGAGCGCGGACTTCGCGTCGCACCTCACGCAGATGGAGTCGGGCGCTCTCTCCGCTCTCTCGGACTGGAATCTGCGCGACGACGTGTCATCGGCGGGCGCGACGGTATTCCATACTACGATGCAGTTCATATACCGGCGCGTCGCGAACCGGGAGGACTTCTCCGGCTACGAGCGCCGGGCGGCGGAAAGGCTGCTCCTGGGCGGCCTGAAGCTCGACTGGCTGCCGAAGAAGGGCGACGCCGCTGGCGAAACCGTCGAGTCGATAATCAAGCAGTCGTTCCTTGCCGCCGTGGCGTTCCTGAAGGACAACTACGGCCGCGACCCGTCGAAGTGGGCGTGGGGCGCCATCCACAAGATGCCGCTCGTCCACCCGAACCCGCTCGCAGCCCTCGTGAGCCCCGGCAACGTGGGCACGCCCGGCGCGTTCGATACCGTCTGCGTCGGCCCTTATCATATGGCCGGCAACCTGTTCGTGCAGTCGTTCGGACCGTCGTTCAGGATGGTCGTCGACTTGAGCGATCCGATTTCACACTACTACTCCGTCATCCCGGGCGGCGAAAGCGGCGACCCGCGCTCGTCTCACTTCAAAGACCAGGTTGCGCTCTATCTACAAGGAGGATACAAGTACTTTGCTAAGCCCGCTGGAAGTTAAGTCCGGACGACTCGCTCTCAGGAGCCCTGTATGCGTAGCCAGCGGATGCTTTGCGTACGGCGAGGAGTACGAGGCGATGTGGAAGGAGAGCGACCTCGGCGGCGTGGCCGACCTCGGCGCGATCTTCACCAAGGCGGTGTCGCTCAAGCCGCGCGGTGGGAATCCCGCCCCGCGGTTGGCGGAGACGCCGGCGGGGATGATCAACTCCATAGGTCTGCAGAACCCCGGCGTTGAAGGCTTCCTCGCGGAGCATGCGCGTTGGCTCGAAAAGGTCGGCGCGTCCTATTTCGTGAACGTCGTCGGCGAGAGCGTCGCGGACTTCACCGGCGTTGTCACCGCGCTCGACGGCATCGCATACGCCGGCTTCCTAGGCTACGAGGTGAACGTGTCCTGCCCGAACGTCGCGGGCGGGATGGACTTCGGGCAGGACGAGAAGGCGCTGGGCGACCTCGTCGCCGCCGTGCGGCGGGTTACGAAACGCTTGGTCGTCGTGAAGCTCTCACCGAACGTGACGGACATCACCGTCTTCGCCAGGATCGCCGAGGCGTCGGGCGCGGACGCGCTCACCGTTGCCAACACTTATGTGGGGATGACGATAGACGTGAACTCCCGCGGGTCGCGAATCGGCACGAACACCGGCGGTCTGTCAGGACCCGGCATCAAGCCGATAACGCTCGCGCTCGTCTACAAGTGCAGGAAGGCGGTCGGCCTGCCGATAATCGCGAGCGGCGGCATCGTTACGACCAACGACGCGCTTGAATACGTAATCGCCGGCGCGTGTGCGTTCCAGGTCGGCACCGGCCTCTATCTGGAGCCCGCGTCGCCGTTCTACATAGCGCGCGGAATCGAGGAGCATCTCGCGGCGCGCGGAATCGGCTCGCTAATGGACTTGGTGGGCACTTACAAGCCGCGCTAGGTCAGCGACCGCTCAGCCGCGGCTCTTCCGCCGTTCCAACGGCGGCGGAATCGTCTCTCCCATCCTGCCGGCGTACGCGTCGCTGAACCCCCTGATGCGCATCGACGCCTGCGCCCGGCGGCTCGGGCCGACGATGAGATCGGAGAGAAGCGCCTTCATCGTCTTTCCGAGCCACTTCCACTTCGCGCCAGCGCGCTTTCCCTCGACGGCGATGAGGCGCGTCTGGTTGCGCGTCTCGTAGTAGATGCGCCACGGTGGAAGAGTCGTCTGCTTGAATCGGATTCCGAGGAAGTGGCGCTGCGCGTATCTCTTGTCCCATCGGTGCGCCACGACCGCCGTCGGTACGACCAGCACTTTGAGGTTTGCGTGGGCGAGCTTGTTCGCGAAGTCCATATCCTCGCACGAGAAGAAGAGGTCGGCGCGGGGCAGGCCGGTCGCTTCGATCGTCGCGCGAGGGATGAGGACGGCGTTGAAGCTGCACCCCGCGTCGAAGTAAGGCGCCGTCGGATTCGCGACGCCCGCCTTCACCTCGAACTCGCCGGTCTCCACGTTCTTCTGCAAGGGTGCGATTACGCCCACGCCGGGCGATGAGGCTGCCGCATACGCTTCGAGAAGGCGCTCAAGGCAGTCCGGCTCGGGGATTCCGTCGCCCTCGAACACCCAGACGAGGTCGGCCCCCTTGTTGAGCGCCGTCTTCCAGGCGAGCGCGTGCCCGCCGCCGACGCCCAGGTTGCGGTCGGGCTGGATGAGAGTCGTCTCGGGCGAGCGCGTGGCGACGAAGTAGCGGACGAGGGGCGAGTTCGCGTTGTCGACGATTACGGCGAAGTCGGGCGGGCTGGTCTGCGCGTGAACCGCCGCGAGGCAGCGCGCGAGGTCGTCGGTGCCGCCGTAGACAAGGATCGCTGCGCCGACCTTCGGGGCTTCCGTCATCGCGCAGAGTTTAGCACGGCCCTTTGCGTTCAGGCCTACGCTGTGCGCTAGAGCCCCAGGTCGCCGATCTCGATCTCGCCGTCGAAGACGAACGTCGCCGGGCCGGCCATAAACACGCTATCCGATGCGCCGCCCGCCCACTCGATTACGAGGTCGCCGCCGCGGACGTGGATGACGTTCCGCGCACCAAGTCCCCTCGCAAGTCTTGCCGCGACGCCCGTGGCGCACGCGCCCGTGCCGCACGCGAGCGTCTCGCCCACGCCGCGCTCCCACACGCGAAGCGAGATCTCGCCGTCGCGCATCACCTGCGCGAACTCGGCGTTGACGCGGTTCGGGAACGCGCTGTGACGCTCGATCATCGGGCCGAGCCTGCCTATGTCCACCGTCTGCACGTTCTCTACGAACATTATGCAGTGCGGGTTGCCCATACTCACGGCCGTAACGCTCGGCACGAATCCGGGTGCGACGGCGAGAGGGTAGTCGACGACGCGGTCGAGCGCCGCACCGCCGGACGGCAGGAGTATCGGTATCTCAGCGGGCGCTAGTCTCGGCACGCCCATATCCACGCGCACCGACTCGACTACGCCGTCCGCCAGTTTCATCTCCAGCGTCTTCACGCCGTCGCCAGTCAGGACGGTCACGGTCGGATCGGCCCAGTGGCCGCGGTCGTACACGTACTTTGCGACGCACCTAACGCCGTTGCCGCACATCTCCGCGAAGCTCCCGTCGGCGTTGTAGTACGCCATCTCGAAGTCGGCGCCCGCCGGACGCTTGATGGCTATGATGCCGTCCGCGCCTATGCCGAAGTGCCTGTCGCAGAGCGCCTTGGCCAGGTCGCCCAGACTGTGGAACCTGTCGTCGAAGTCCGGGAAGACGACGAAGTCGTTTCCGGTCCCGTGCATCTTGGAGAACTTGAGGAGCATCGCTGATATTCTACCGCACCTTGGACACGGTCGGCCGCCGACCCTCACTTTCCGTTGCGCGCAGCCTGCCGCTTTGAGAGCGCCTAGAGATCCAGGAGGATGCGCAAGCGCTCCTCGATGTATCGCATCGCAACGTCCGGAGCAGCGCCTATCCTCCTGATCAACCGCATCTTCGCTATTGAACGGACAGCCTCAGTGCGGGCGAAACTGCGCCTTTCCAGCCCAGACTCATTTGGCTTGAGGGCGACCTCAAACGGCACCCGCCTCTCTTTCGTAGTGATCGGGATCACTATCACCAGTTCTCCCGGCCCGCCGTTGAACGCGTCCACGGACACAATGACGGCGGGGCGCACGCCAGCCTGCTCGTGTCCGCGCGTCGGGTCCAGGTTGACCAGCCAGATGTCGCCTCGGGAAGCCGACGAGGGCTTCACTCGTTCACCCCGTCGCCGAGCGTCGATTCCCACAACTCTCTCTCAACTGCTTCTTCCTTCCGCGCCTTCTCGCTCTTGCGCAGAGCCTCGTAGACGCGGTTCGCCTCGTCCAGGATACACTGCCTCTTGTAGCGCTCCACCGCCACTTCGAGCACTTTCTGCATCGGCAGGCCGGACTTCGCAGCCAGCGCCTTGAGCGCGCTTCGGGTTGCGGAGCTGATTCTGACTGTTACACTTGCCATTCTGTCACCTCGCGACTGACGCTTCAGTATACCGCATCGTATACGAATTAGTCCACAGCGCGTGAGCGTCTAGGGTAGCGCTCTGGATTCCCGCGGGCAGGAAGCCGTCCCTGTTTCGGAGGGTGCTTACACGTCGAACTCCCGCTCGTCGATGATCGTGTCCCACTCCTCGCCCGTCACGACGTCCGTCCAGATCTCGGCTTCGCGCAGAACCTCAGACCGAGTCCTCGCGGCGTCCTCGCGCATGCACTGCGTCTGGTACGCCTCCACAGCTTCTTCGAGCACCTTCTGGACCGGCTTGTGCGTCCTGGCAGCAATCTCATCGAGCACTTTCCTCGTCCTTGCATATATCCTCGCGTTTCCACTGGCCATATTCTCACTTCCTTGAACGCCAACCGGCGTCCAAGACTTGATACCACCGACGGGCGAAACCGTATCGCCGTCGCGTTGTGGCGGCGTCTCCAAAGGTCCTCGGCTATAACGAAACGGGCTATGTTTCCGAAGATTCCCGCAGCGCACACGGTGGTTGCAGCCTTTCTTCTCTGCTGCACGGCGTGCACGCTCGCAGCCTGCCAGCCCAGTCCGAAGCCGAAGGGCCCGCTCTTCCCCGTCGTCGTGAACGGCAAGTGGGGCTACATGGACAGGAACGGAAAGGTGGTCATCAAGCCGAGGTTTGAGGGAGCGGGGGACTTCCATGGCGAAATCGCCGAGGTCATGGAGAATGAGCAGTGGGAGCTTGTAGACAGGAGCGCAAAGGTCGTACTTTCGTTGTGGAAGGCTCGCGATGTTCAGGTCGCGCTTATGTTCACGGAAGGCATGGCGGCCGTGTACGTGCCCAGGTCGGGCTACGGCTACGTAGATACGGCTGGCACGATGGTGATTCCGCCTCAGTTTGTGGACGCCGGATGGTTCAGCGAGGGACTGGCAAGGGTCAGAACCTCCAGTGGATGGGGCTACATCGACAAGACTGGCCGCTCGGCGGTCGAGCCCCGCTTCCATAACGCGGGCGATTTCTCTGAAGGCCTTGCGTGGGTGCGGGTGGTGACGGAGGGAGCGCACGTGTTTGGGTACATCGACCACACCGGCGGCTTTGCGATCAAGCCGAAATTCGATGAGGCATGGAACTTCAGTGATGGACTTGCGGTCGTCGCGGTAGAGGACAGATACGGCTTCCGGCGCGTCTACATCGACAAGACCGGTCGAGTGGTCTTGAAGTCACCGACTGAAGTGGCGGGGTTCTTCTCAGAAGGTCTCTGCGACGTGAATGTTAAAGGAAAAGCCCACGGCTATATGGACAAGACCGGAAGGTTCGTGATCAAGCCGCAGTTCGACGACGCCATGCCGTTTCACGACGGCCTAGCGACCGTAGTCGTGAACGACAAGTGCGGACTCATCGACAAGACGGGCAAGTTCGTAGCCAAACCGCAGTTCGACTATGACCGGGAGGAGTTCTACTCTATCGACTTCTCCGAAGGTCTGGCCCCGGTCCGGATTGGCGGGAAGTACGGCTATATCGACAAGCGAGGAGAGTTCGTCATCGCGCCGCGGTTTGACTACGCCCGGTCGTTCGAAAACGGCCTGGCAATGGTGAAGGTCGGAGGCAAGTTCGGCTACATGGATAAGACCGGCGCATACGTTTGGAAGCCCACGATGTAGCCCTGGCTCAGGGAGCCTGCGACGCGCATCACGTCTCCTCGACGAGCAGCGGATCCGCGCGAAGCTCAAGCGTCACGCGGTCGTCGGTTGCGCGGACGTCCTTGGTCTTTGTCTCGCCCTGCGGGTCCGCGATGAGGTCGGTCACGCGCACGCTCTTTGAATCGACCAGCAGCGTCACCGTCTCGGGGCCGATTTCGCTCCAGATGATGTGGAGCCTCTTGCCCGTGTCCCGCCGGAGGTAGGAGTAGGCGTAGACTTCGCCCTCGCGATAGACGCCGTTCATCTTCCCGAGGGGCTTGGAGACGTGCGTGTCGATGCGGCCCGCCAGCATCTTGTACGTCCAATATGCGACTCGCGGAGTGCAGAACCGCGCCGGGTTTTCCCCCGGTCCCTGTCCGTCGGTCACGAGTCCCATCGAATTGAAGATGCTTCCTTCGCGACCGCTGAACCTCTCCCACTCCATCAGGTTGTTCCAGAAGAGCTTGTCGAGCCCGTTGTTGAGGTTGTAGACGTACCGCTTGACCAGCGAGCGCGCCTGCTCCTGCTCCGTCTGCGCCGCCGGCTCTTCGGACGGTGCGCCCTGCCACGTGCCGTGCTCACAGCTCCAGATCTGCACGTCTTTGAGACCCTTTGAGTCGAGCAGCCGCCGGTACTCCGGGACGGCCGTCATCCTCCAGTTGCCGACGCTGCCCCAGTGGTGGACATCGATCGCGTCGAACTCGTGGTTGGGCGCGAGCTCCGCGATGGTCTCGGCCAAGAGCGGGTCGACGCGGAAGCCGTCCGTCGGCGCGATGAGCACGATCTTGGCGCTTGGGTCGGCCTCCCTCGCCGCCTGCCGGATCATCCTCACGAACCGGACGTAGTCCGCTACCGTCCTGCCAGAGTCGCGCCACATCGGCGCCTCGTTTCCCGCCTGCCAGTATTTCACTTGCGGCCCCGGAGCCGTGTCTCCAGTGCCGCTCCCGCCGTAGCGCTCGACGACTGCGCGCACGAACGCCTTGTATTCTCTTGGATGGTCCAGCGGGTTCCTGAGCATGGGTTTGTCCATCTCAAACACAGTTCTGTTGGGCCCGCTGCCCTCGTGGAACACGCCCAGCCAATTGACCTCGTTTCCCGGCCGGTATATCGCGTTCACGATGAGGTCGGTCTGGAGCGGGTTGTTCCAGTGGTAACCTCCGCCGGTCTTGGGCTCGATGATGTCCCATACGAGCTGCAGGTTGCTCCGCGTCCAGTGGGCGCCGAGGTCTCTCATATGCACCGAGGCCCAGGCCAGGTAGTCGTCGTCGGTGAAGCCGGTGCGGCGCTTGAAGTAGCCGAACTCCGGCGAGGCGAACGCCGCGAACACGCCGAACGCCGAGTCCTCATAAGCAAGGGGACTCGCGGGCTGAGTCGTCGTCGAGTCGGCGGCCGCCGCGACCGGCGAAGAGGAACGCGCGAGGACGATGAAGGCCAGCACGACGAGCACAATCGCGACAAAATGAAGTCCGCGTATCACGGTTGCCCTCCTGTCCGACGATTATCAGGATAATGATGCTTAAGGGGTCGGATACCTGTCTGACGGCGACCGGGGCCGCAGTGTTCAGGCGCGAGGATGGGAGTTCCTGCGGCGAGGAAACGGATTAAGGCTTTCCGGCGGGCTGCGCCGGTTGCGCGATCCAGCACTTGGAGAGGTCGTTGTTGGGCAGGCTCGCGTCCAGGTCCATCGCCGAGAACGTAAGGCCGCGGACGCTCGGCTTGACGAGGATGTTGCTCGTCTGCGTCGCGAGGAAAATTACCGGGCACTCGTCCAGGATTATCTTCTCCGCCTGCCAGTAGAGGTTCCGGCGCTTGTTGAAGTCGAACTCCACCCGCGCCTGGTCGATTATCTTGTCGAATTCCTTGTTGCGGAAGTGCGAATGGTTGCCGAGCGGCCCGACGTTCGCCGAGTGGAAGAGCGTATAGAGGAAGTTGTCCGGGTCGGGGAAGTCGGCCAGCCAGCCCTCGCGGTGGAAGAGGAGCGCGCCCGAGTCCATCGCCGTGAGATACGTCGCCCAATCCATCGATTGCAGGTCCACGTTGATGCTGATGTCGTGCAGCATCCCTTGTATCTGCGTGGCGATGGTCGGGTTGTCGCCCTGCTGATTGAACGTGTACGTCAGGCGCGGCAACCACATTCCCTGCGGGTGATTCGACGTGTCAAGCAGCTCCTCGGCCTTGCCGGCGTCATAGTGGTACGCGGGGCGCAGCCGGTTCTCCGGGTTCGTCCACTCCTTGAGCCCCGGCGGGATGATGCCGATGAACGGCTGGTAGCGCCCCTCGAGGACCTCTCCGCACAGGTAGTCGCGGTCTATCGCGTAGTTGAGCGCCTGCCGAAGCGCCTTCTGGTTCTCGAACACCACGTCCTTCCACGGCGACTTGTCAAGGTTCATCACCAGGTACTGGATCGCCATCAGCGGCGCGGAGTGGAGCTCCGTGTCGAGCTCCTTGTCGGCGCGGATCTCCTTGAAGTGGCCGGTCGGTATATTTGATAGGTCGAGGCTGCCGGCCTTGTACTCGTTCAGCTGCGTCATTCTGTCCGGGATGATGCGGTAGACGATCCCGGCGATGTGCGGCGCCCCGCCGAAGTACTCCGGGTTCGCGTCGAGGGCGATGTGGTCGTCGTGCTTCCACTCCTTGAACACGAACGGGCCGGTGCCCACGGGATGCACGCTGAAGTCCTCCGGATGAGGCCACTTCGTGACTTCTTCCTTCGGCACCGCGGCGAAGTTGATCATCCCCATCTGGGAGAGGAACGGGCCGTAGGGCTTCACGAGCTTCACGACGAACGTGTAGTCGTCCGGCGCGCTGAGGCCCGTGACCGCCTTCGCCTTGCCCTTGTTGAACTCCTGCGCGCCCTCGACCAGGAACAACTGCGACGCGCGCTCGGAGCCGGTCTTTGGGTTGAGGATGCGCGTGAACGAGTAGAGAAAGTCGCCCGCCTTAACCTCGCGCCCGTTGTGGAACTTCACGCCCTTCCGGAGGTGGAACGTGAGCGTCTTCTTGTCGGGCGCGACGTCCCACTTCTCGGCGATGTCCGGGGCCGTCTTGATGTCCTTGTCGAACCGCACCAGGCCGTCGAACACCTGCCGGCACACGGCGGCGGACACAACGTCGGTCACGTGCGCGGGGTCCATCGTGGGTATGTCAGTGTCGAGCGGGATGCGGAGCGTCCCGGACGGGCCGCCGGCGGGAGGCGCGACCGTTTGGGCGGGGTGGCAAGTCGTGAGGCAGATGGCCACGGCGACGGTCAACCCCAACCCGGCGAAAAGTCTCATCCAGGTTCTAAGAATGCGCATCAGTACTCATCCGGTGCCGATTTGGCGCGCGTATTATAGCACGGGGGAAGGCGAGTTAAGAGTTGAGAGTTGAGCGTCGAGAGTCGGAGTAGGGACACGGCATGCCGTGCCCTGATCCTCATTTGGAGGCTGCATGGACAGTGATCCACCATGTGAGGATCGCGGTAATGATCGCGACGATGATGCCAACCACTAAGCCCTCGGACATTCGTCGAACCACGTTTGACGTTGACGCCCAATGTTTGGCCTTTGTCTGAATGACCAAACGCGGGCTCTTGTCCAGGCAGCCCTCGACGCAACGCAAGAACTGCTCAGCCTTTTGTGCGTGCTGAGAGAACTCAAATCCCGGATCGACGACACCCACCGGTGAGGTATTCAGCGAACTGAGGTAACTACGGTATGGGGCGAGCAGGTCGTCGGGGAACGCGTCGGCGCATTCGGCCAATGCACGTTTGCCCCACTCGGACAGTGCCCTGGTTCCCTCAACGAGTATGCCAATATCTGAGGTCGTATGCCTTCGAACCAGCTCGTCAAGTTGAAGCCTTAGAGAAGCTTCAAGCGTCTTAGTGCTCTTGAGTCGCCAGTTAAGAAGCCAGTTTGATTTCATTTCGTGCTCTGGCCTGCGCTTTGGCTGCCATTGCTGGTTCCGTTCCGGTCAGATACAACTGAGTTCTTAGTCGTGCCGCTCGTGTTCGTCTCCGGGTAGGACGCTGTCGACTGATCTTTGTGACGTGTTCTCGGGGCAAACAAGACCAACAAGACCGCAACGAGGGTGAGCGCCACGACGTACGCGCATATTAGCAGCGTTGTGGACGG
>Ga0315281_10015417_pt1 | contig 10252 bp, 13 predicted proteins | sample YL17G07_0_MG_FD_204540 | JGI IMG/M metagenome (GOLD analysis project Ga0315281, IMG submission 204540) | Sediment microbial communities from Yellowstone Lake, YNP, Wyoming, USA - YL17G07_0 | ecosystem: Environmental > Aquatic > Freshwater > Lake > Sediment | place: USA: Wyoming | collected...
AAAACGTCACCGGCTGCACCGTGGTCCTGTGTCCGCCGGGCACGGTGGGCAGCGTCGATGTGCGGGGTTCCGCGGCGGGCACCCGCCAGATGGACACCCTGGTGAAATACCACCTGGTCACCGAGGTTCATGCGGTCCTGATCACCGGGGGCAGCGCCTTCGGCCTGGACGCGGCCGGCGGGGTCATGGAGTACCTGGAGGAGCGGGGCCGGGGCTTCGACGTCACGGTCACGCGGGTGCCCATCGTCCCCACCGCGGTGCTCTTCGACCTGTCGGTGGGCAACCACAAGGTCCGCCCGGACAAGGCCATGGGCTACGCCGCCTGCGAGGCGGCACGTTCGGAGCCCCAGGGAGACGGCAGCGTCGGGGCCGGCACCGGGGCCACCATCGGCAAGATTCTGGGGATCAACCAGGCCACCAAGGGTGGCCTGGGCACCGCCTTCGTGGAGGGCCCCGAGGGTTTGCAAGTGGGTGCCCTGGTGGTGGTCAACGCCCTGGGAGATGTGGTGAACCCTGAAACCGGGGAGATCCTGGCCGGAGCCCGGAAGTCCCCGGACAGCCGGGAGTTTGCCGACTCCACCCGGCTGGTGCGCCAGGGCCTGGTGCGCCGCCAGTTCGGCGAGCCCAACACCACCATCGGGGTGGTGGCCACCAATGCCCGGCTCAACCGGGAGGAGGCCCGGAAGATCGCCCAATTGGGGCACGACTCCCTGGCCCGCTGCATCCGGCCGGTGCACACCCTGTTCGACGGCGACACCATCTTTGTCCTGGGCCATCCCCAGATGGAGTCCGACCTGCAAATCATCGGCCTCCTGGCGGAGACCGCCCTGCAGCAGGCCATCATCCGGGCGGTGAAGAGCGCCCAGAGCCTGGGGGTCCTGCCCACCCACCGGGACCTGCTGCGCAGCCGGCGGGTGAGGTAGGGGCGGGGCCGGGGGTTTTTTCGCCAGAGGCCGCTAACGATGTTCTGTCAAACCCACTCCAATTCGATAGAATAAGTATGTCCGAATCATTAAAGAAAGTGGCCGTGGACCTCATCGTCTTCGACCTGGACGGCACCCTGGCCGATTCCCTGCCGGATTTGACCAATGCCGCCAATTATGCCTGCCGCCGGCTGGGCCTGCCGGAGCGCACCCCGGAGGAGGTCAAGGGGATGATCGGCGGCGGCGAGCGCAGGTTCATGGAGCGGCTGGTGGGGCCGGCTCACCAGGCCCTGACGGAAGACTGCCTGAGGCTCTACCTGGACTACTATTCCCAGCACTGCGGCGACCTGACCCGCCCCTATCCCGGGGTGCCGGAAACTCTGGAGAAACTGGCCGGCAAGAGATTGGCGGTCTTGTCCAACAAGCTCCAGCGCCTGACGGAGCAGGTCTTGCAGGCCGTGGGGATTGCCCGGTTTTTCGCCGCCAGCCGCGGCGGCGGCCGCGGCCTGCCCCTGAAGCCCGCGGCCGAGCCCCTGATGGCCTTGATCCGGGACCTGGGGGCGGAGCCGGGGCGAACCCTGATGGTGGGGGATAAACCGGCGGACGTCCTGACCGCCCGGGGCGCCGGCGCCCATATCGCCGCGGTCACCTACGGCTACGGCGAGTTGGCCTCCCTGCAGTCCGCCAATCCCGACTTTATCCTGGCCCGCTTCGACCAATTAGTGGATATTGTTGAGTGATTATTTTCCGCAGTCTGCATGGCCATTCGGGGGCTATTCTTCCCGGCGATTTTGTTTGACAGACCGGGCTTTGATAACTATATTTTCAAGAGCTACGGCGGTGTAGCTCAGTCGGTTAGAGCATGCGGCTCATATCCGCAGTGTCCGGGGTTCGAATCCCTGCACCGCCACCATTTATTTAACGAACTTATCTTAAGGGGAGGATGGGTCATGAAAAAAATCTTAGTACTGGCAAGTGTGGGGGCATTTGTTTTGAGCCTCGGAGGCGCTTCTCTGGCGCAGGAGAAGGCCCCGGTCCCGGCGGCCCCGGCGGTGGAGAAGGCGGCGCCCGCGGCACCCGTAGCTCCGAAGATGGAAGCGCCTGCGGCTCCGAAGGCGGAACATCCGACGGCTGCCAAGGAAGAGGCCGCCAAGGGGACCAAGAAGGCCAAGGCCAAAAAGGAAAAGGCTGCTAAAAAAACCAAAAAGGCCAAAAAGGCAAAGCCGCCCGAGGAATAGCCAGGCCGACGGGAGCCCTGGCTTCGTGCCGGAATTCGGCCCTTTCCTGGGGGACGAATTCCGGCCGCAGATCTAACCACCGGGAAGGAATTCGAGAGCTGCCATGAAGAAGATTATCACCTTGGCCACGGCGGGAATATTTCTCCTGAGCCTTCAGGGCGCCAGGGCCCAAAAAGAGGTGCCGCCGCCGGCCGTACCCCCCATGTTGGAGGGCCAGAGGCCCCTGGCCACCCCCGAAACCAAGGAACCAGCGGCTCCCCAAAAGGTGGGGGAAGAGAAGGCCAAACCACCGGGCAAGGTCAAGGGCAAAGCCAAGACAGCCCAGACGACCAAGAAAAAGACCGCCGCTAAAAAGAACGGCAACAAGAAGACGGCCCCCAAAGTAGCTAAAAAGAAGGGACAAAAAGGCGCCGGGAAGACCAAGAAGCCCACGGGCGAACCTGCCACGCCGGCAGGGACCCCCGGACCGGACGAAAGCTAAACCGGGGACCTGAAAATCTCTCAATGAGGGAGGAAGCCCATGAAATTCAGGGGAAAGGCAGCCATTCTAGGGTTGGCCCTGGTCTTCGCCCTGGCCATACCGAGCCTGGCCGCGGATAAAGGTTTTCTTTGGGATGGCAGCCACTGGAAAGATATGTCTACCGATCTGAAGGTGGCCTACATCAAAGGCGTGGGGAATATGGCCGATGTCGAGGTGGCGTCCGGCAGCAGCGGCCGGGCGGCCTGTATCTCCAAGGGGTTCGTCGACGAACTCAAGACCAAGACCATCGGGCAGGTGGTGCAAGAGGTGGACAAGTACTACAAGGATAATCCTCAGAAAATGGCCACCCCGGTGATCGAGGTAGTCCTCCTGAAATGCACCAAGCTCTGTCCGCCGGAAGCCGCTGCCACCGAGAAGAAGAAATGAAAGGCGTAGTGGTTCTGGTATTGCTGGCAGCGTTGCTGGTGGGTGGCTGTTCCGGGATGTCCTATACCGAGCAGCGGGTGTTGAGTGGAGGCGCCATCGGCGCCGGCAGCGGCGCCCTGATCGGCGCCGCGGCGGGCGCCCCGGGCACCGGCGCCGCCATCGGAGCCGGGGCCGGGGTCGTGGGCGGTTATCTCTACGACCAATACCAAAAGTCTCAGGGACGGCCCTAGCACGGGCCAGCAGGTTCACCCATCCCAGCACCCGGCGATTTTCCTCAGGACCAGGGAGATAAAGCCGAGCCTGCCGTATCCGTCGGCCGAGCCGCCGGCAAGGCGGACCATATTGCCCCAAATCTCATTGGAGGTATAACCATGAAATTTAAGGGAAAGGTTGGTTTGTTTGCTCTGGCGGTAGTCCTGGTCTTGGCCGGCGGCGCCCTCGCCCAGGAGAAGGGATTTTTGTGGGATGGCAACCAATGGCCGCAGTTGAGCTTTGACGCCAAGGTGGGTTATGTGAAGGGCATCGGCAACCTTGCCGACTTCGAAGTCGCGGCCAGCAAAGGTAAAGCCGCCGTCGTGTCACGGGCCTTTGCCGCGGAATTGAAGACCAAAACCGTGAATCAGATCATTGAGGAAGTGGACAAGTTTTATAAGGAGAATCCGGGCAAGGTGGACACCTCGGTGCTGGAAGTGATCCTGATCCGCTGCACCAAGGCCTGCCCGCCTGGATTGGTGGAAGGGGCAAAGAAATAATGGGAAAATTGGTCATTCTGGTGATGGTGGCCGCGGTGCTGGTGGGCAGCTGTTCCGGGATGTCTTCCACTGAGCAGCGGACCTTGAGCGGCGGCGCCATCGGCGCCGGTGGCGGCGCCTTGATCGGCTGGGCCGCGGGTTGTCCCGCCTGCGGCGCTGCCATTGGCGGCGGCGCCGGCGCCCTGGGGGGCTATCTTTACGACCAGCACGAGAAGTCCCAGGGCCGGCCGTAGCTGCAGCCATTACAAGAGTTTGAGGAACTTCAGGATGCACCCATGCCTCAACTCTCCTGCACAACGCTCTGGTCTTTGAGGTCAGGGATTATTTTCTCTCTGGTCCTAACCTTCTTCTGGTTGCCCCTATCCAATTCTTCAGGGGACCAACGCGCTAACTTTAGGTGTGAGGAGAAGAGTATATGAAAAAGACGGTAATTCTCATCGTGGTGTTGGCTCTGGCCTTGGGGGGATGTTCCGGGATGTCCAGCACGCAGCAGCGCATGCTGAGCGGCGGCGCCATGGGCGCCAGCAGCGGCGCCCTCATCGGCTGGGCGGCGGGCTCGCCCGCGGCCGGGGCCGCCATCGGCGGCGGCGCCGGGGTCCTGGGGGGCTTCCTTTACGACCAATACCAGAAATCCCGGGGCCATTAATCTCATACCGAGTTGCAATCAAAAAGTAATTATCGGTAGCCGCAGGCTTTAGCCTGCGCCTGCACAGGCTGGAAAGCCTGTGCTACCAATTGATTGCGAAGTGGTATCAGAGCCGGTTAATCCATTTTAGGGGCGGGTTTAAACCCGCCCCTAAATAACCCGCTTCTAAACGTCGGCGCAGCTCCGGGAAGACTTTGAGTTTGACATGGAGAAGAAATGAAAAGATCGGTTGGCTTGATGTTACTGGCGGTCCTGATGGTCTGGGGCTGTGAAACCGCCAACTCCCACAGCGTGACGGGCCGGGCCGCCACCTGCGCCATGTGCGGCGCCTCGGTCGGGCCCGACTACTTTGCCTATACCGCCGACCGGTCCATGGGTCCCACGAACAGATAGCTGTCAGCTTTCCGCCGGCAGCTTTCAGCAATGGAATGTAGGGTACGCGCCGCCCACCATTCTATTAGTGGCACAGGCTTCCAGCCTGTGGACTTTCGGAGGCCGGTGCCACTAAACCCCAAAGAACAGCCGCGGCTGTTCTAGGCTTTGCCGCCCCCTCGTTTCAGATAAACCATCAAGATAGCCAAGGCCGCCGGGGTCACCCCGGAGATGCGGGCCGCCTGGCCCAGGGACCGGGGCTGCACCTCCTGCAGTTTCTCCCGCACCTCGAGAGACAGCCCGGGGATCGCGTCGTAATCGAAGTCCGGCGGGATGCGGCGACCTTCCCCCTGGGCGAATTTGGCGGCCGACTCCTCCTGGCGCCGGATGTAGCCTTCGTACTTGTGCCGGATTTCCAGCTGCTCCACCACTTCCGGGGGCACCGGCGGCTCCTCCCCGCAGAGGCGATAAAGGGTGGCGAGGTCCAGCTGGGGGCGCTTCAATAGGTTCAGGATGGGCGTCGGTTCCTTCAAGGCCGCGGTGCCCCGACTCGTCAACTCCTCATTTACCGCCGGGCTGGGGGCGAGGCGGCGCCGGGCCAGGCGCGCCTCCTCTTCCTGCAACAGCCGCTCTTTTTCGTGGAGGCGCGCCACGGCCTCTTGGTCCACCAGCCCCAGTTCATGGCCCCATTGGGTCAGGCGCAGATCGGCGTTGTCTTCCCGGAGCAGCAGGCGATATTCCGCCCGGGAGGTGAACAAACGGTAGGGCTCCCGGGTGCCCCGGGTCACCAGGTCGTCCACCAACACCGCCATATAGGCCTGGGAGCGGTGCGGCAAAAAGGGCGGGCGTCCCAGGACCTGGCAGGCGGCGTTGATACCGGCCCAGAGGCCCTGGCCGGCGGCCTCTTCATAGCCGGAGGTGCCGTTGATCTGTCCGGCCAGGAAGAGGCCCCGGATCAGCTTGGTTTCCAGGGTGGGCTGGAGCTGCAAGGGGTCCACGTAGTCGTATTCGATGGCATAGGCCGGGCGCATCACTTCGACCTCCTCCAATCCCGGGACGCTCCGGAACAGCTCCAGTTGCAGCTCCACCGGCAGGCAGTTGCCCAGGCCCTTGGCGTAGATCTCGGCGGTGTCCCGGCCTTCCGGCTCCAGGGTGACCTGGTGGCTGGGCTTATCCGGGAAGCGCATCACCTTGTCTTCCAGGGAAGGGCAGTAGCGGGCGCTCACCCCCTGGATCGAGCCGTTGTACAGGGGCGAGAGGTGGATGTGGTCTTTAACGATCTGGTGCGTCGTCGAGTTGGTGTAGGTGACGAAACAGGCGAGCTGCTCACCCGGCAGGGTCAGGGTGCGCCAGGAGAAAGGGCGCGGCCGGGGATCGCCTTCGAGACGAGCCATACCGGCGAAATCGATGCTGCCGGCCCGAAGCCGCGGCGGGGTGCCGGTCTTCAGCCGCCCCATCTTAAAGCCCAGTTCCTTGAGGTGGGCGGCCAGGGTGGTGCTGGCGAACTCCCCGGCCCGGCCCGCCTGGATGCGGGTCTCGCCGATGTGGATCAGGCCGTTCAAAAAGGTGCCGGTGGTGATGAGCACGGCCCGGGCCCGGTAGGCCAGCCCCAGGGTCTCCACCACCCCCACCACCCGTCGGTCTTCCACCAGGAGCCTCTCCACCATGGCCTCCCGCAGGTCGATCCGGGGTTCCCGCTCCAGGCGGGATTTCATGGCCAGGCGGTAGGCCTGCTTGTCGCACTGCACCCGGGTGCCCCGCACCGCCGGCCCCTTGGAGAGGTTCAGGGTGCGGAACTGGATGCCGGTGAGGTCCGCCAGCTCCCCCATGACGCCGCCCAGGGCGTCGATCTCCTTCACCAGGTGGCCCTTGGCCAGGCCCCCCACCGCCGGGTTGCAGGCCATCTGGGCCATGGTGTCCAGGTTGAGGTTGAACAGGAGCACCTTGAGGCCCATGCGGGCCGCGGCCAGGGCCCCTTCGCAGCCGGCGTGGCCGGCCCCGATGACGATCAAATCGTACTCTTTAGAATAAAAGGCCATGTGGGAAAACTTCTGGCTTGAATTGCGGCCGCGAGATGATTATGCTAAACCGTCAAGCAATTCGCGCTGAGGAGGAAATTATGGTTCATCCTGTCCACGGAACAGACCCTGACAAAGAGGCGCATCGCACCTATAAAACCCTGGAGCCGGGAGGCGAGGTGGCAGTGGTGCAACGCCCTGAAGGCAAAATCAAGTTGGTCTTCTATACCTGCAGCGGCGAGAAAAAAGACTGCCATTCCGAGATTGTCCTGGACCACAAAAACGCCTTCGATCTGGCCATGGAAATCCTGCAACACGCCTACCGTCTGGGCCAGGGGATTGACTGACGGCAGGGGTTAGGGATCAGGGGTTAGAAAAAAAGACTTAGACGCTGACTCGTCAACCACTTGATTCTGTTAGGGGCGGCATTAAACCCGCCCCTGCATTTTTTAACGCCTGCCCTTGGCCCATGCGATATTAAAGCCGATCCCTAACCCCTAACCCCTAACCCCTAACCCCTGCCTTTACCGGTCCAGCTCCACCTCCCGCACCAGGTCGATGAACTCCGGAGACTCACCATAGGCCTTCATGGCCTTCTGGTAATCGACCCAGGACTGCCACAGGGCCACCCACTCCCGGTTGTGCCAGTAAAAGGGACTCTCCTGGCCTTTTTCGGTGATCCGCAGAAAGTCGTCATACTCTTCCTGGCAAAAGGCGCACAGGCGGTAGGGCCCCGGGTAGCGCTTATACATGTCGGCGGTGTCGAACTGGACCCCGCACCGGGCGCAGCGGGCCATGCAGCGGGTGCACTGCACCACCTTGCGCACCGCTTCCGTCTTCTTGGCCTTATCCACCCGGACCTTTTTCTTTTGCTCCAGCTTGATCCGGTCTTCGATATCAATGACTTTGGACATGTCTGGCCTCGTCAGGGCTGCTTTGGTTAAAAATAACAAGATAATGGGGGCCGGTCAATAGCAGCGGTTGCCCGCCGCCAAGCACATGATTTTTTAAATGTGGTAAAGTTTCCCGTCGGCCCCCCTCACCCCAGCCCTCTCCCCCCGCCGGGCGGAGAGGGAGAATTACAGGAGTTTCTTCCTTATCCCCTCTCCCCCAATGGGGGAGAGGGTCAGGGTGAGGGGGAATTAATCATTGCTCCCTGCCGTTCATCAATATGATTTTTGAAATCGGGAACTGAGGAAGAGCCGGCACCCTTGCCGGCTATAAAACCGCCGAGGGCGGTTCTATATTTTTTCTCCCAACTAGTCCTCTTCTTCGGTTTCTTCCGTCTCCCGGTCCAGGTCCAGATTGAAGAGGCGGCGCACCAGGTCCAACTCCCGGTGGGGGCTCTTCTTCATGCTGTGGTCGCGCTTCAGAAAGATGATGGGGTCGTGGAGGAGCTTCTGGGTGACGGAGTTAAGGAGCACCTCCAGGGCCAGGAGTTGCTCTTCGCTGACGGGGCCCAACTGGCCCAGGGTCTTCTTCAGCTCCGCCTGGCTAATGGCCCCGGCCTTCTCCCTGAGGGCGATGATGGTGGGGTAGACCTCCAGGGTCTGCAGCCAGTCCTCAAACTTGACGGTCTCCGCCGCCACCAGGCGTTCGGCCCGGGCCGCCTCCTGCTGGCGGCGCTGCCAGCCCTGCTCCACCACTTCCTGCAGGTCGTCGATATTGTAGAGGTAGACGTTGTCCAGATCGTTGATGGCCGGGTCCAGGTCCCGGGGCACGGCGATGTCGATGAGGAAGAGAGGCCGCTGCTTGCGGCGGCGCATGGCGGCCTTCACCTGGTCCCGCTGCAGCAGATAGGTCTCCGAGCCGGTGGAGCTGATCAGGATGTCGGTGCTCAACAGCTGGGCCTCCAACTCCTCCAGGGAGACGGCCTCCCCCCGGTAGCGCTCGGCCAGGCGCAGACCCCGCTCCAGGGTGCGGTTGGCCACGACGATGCGCCCCACTTTCTGGCCCCGGAGATGCTCCAGGGCCAGTTCGGCCATCTCGCCGGCGCCCACCAGCAGCACCGTCATGCCGGTGAGTTCGCCGAAGATCTTTCGGGCCAGGCTGACGGCGGCGTAACTGACGCTCACGGCGTGGTCGCCGATGCCCGTCTCGGTGCGGACGCGTTTGGCCACCGAAAAGGTCTTGTGCAGCAGGCGGTTCAAGATGGGCCCTGTGGCCTGGTGCTCGGTGGCCTGACGATAGGCCTCTTTGATCTGGCCCAGGATCTGGGGCTCCCCCAACACCATGGAGTCGAGACTGGCGGCTACCCGGAAGAGGTGCCGCACCGCTTCGGGGCCCTGGTGCACGTACAGGGATTCCTCCAGTTCCGCCGGGGCGACTTCCGGGTCCCGGGAGAGAAAGGCCCGCAGCCGGTCCAGGGCCTCGGCCGGCTCAGCCGCCACGCAGAGAAACTCCACCCGGTTGCAGGTGCCATAGAGGATGATCTCAGCGATTTCCGGGAAGGTCTTGAGGCTCCGGTAGGCCGCCTCCAGGTTCGGGATGAGGCCGGCCAGCCTTTCCCGCAATCCCACGGCTGCGGTCTTATGATTGACGCCCACTAACAGGAGATTCATGGTTGAACGAACTTGGAGAAGCTGTGGTAGCCCGAGATCCACAGATTAGCGCCCACAAAGGTGACCGCCAGCACCAGGAAACCCATGATGGCGAGCCAGGAGGCCCGGCGGCCCCGCCAGCCCACGGTGAGCCGCTCGTGCAACAGCACCGCATAGATCAGCCAGGCGATCAGGGTCAGGACCTCTTTGGGGTCCCAGGACCAGAAGCGCCCGAGGGTGTGCTGGGCATACAGGGAGCCGGTAATGATGCCGCCGGTGAACAGCGGGAAGCCGATGGTGAGGCACCAGTAATTGAGAGTGTCCAACTGCGACAGGGACGGCAGGCGCCGGTAGAAGAAACCGAATTTTTTGGCCTTGAGCTGGCGTTCCTGGATCAGGTAAAAGATGCCGCCCAGAAAATTCAGGGTCAGGGCGGCATAGCCCCCCAGGGTCAAGCCGATATGGGCCGTCAGCCAGAAGCCCCGCAGCAGGGGGGAGATGACTCCCGCCTGGCCTTGGGGCAAGATGAGGGAGCCGTAAACCAGCAGGGCGGCCAGGGGCGCCACCAGGGCCCCCAGGACCCGGATGGGATAGCGCCAGTTGAGGATCAGAAAGGCCGCCACCAGGACCCAGTCGAACAACAGCAGGGCCTCGCCGAACACGGCCACGGGCAGGTAGCCGGAGGCCCAGGTACGCTGGATGAGGACCAGGGTATGGGCGGCCAGGCCAGCAGCCAGGACCCAGGCGCCATAGCGGCACAGGCTCTCTCGCTGGATCAGGAAGAAAGCCAGCCACAGGGCGGTGGCCCCGAAGTAAGCCGCCAGGACGAAATAAACGAAATAATCAATCATGGAAT
>Ga0315281_10015418_pt1 | contig 10251 bp, 6 predicted proteins | sample YL17G07_0_MG_FD_204540 | JGI IMG/M metagenome (GOLD analysis project Ga0315281, IMG submission 204540) | Sediment microbial communities from Yellowstone Lake, YNP, Wyoming, USA - YL17G07_0 | ecosystem: Environmental > Aquatic > Freshwater > Lake > Sediment | place: USA: Wyoming | collected...
CCGCAGCAGTGTGTCGGTTTCGCTCTATGCCGGGCCGCAGGAGCAGGACGCCCTCAAGAGCATCGCGCCCGGGCTGGATCTAACGGTCGATTACGGCTGGCTGACGGTAGTCGCGGCGCCGCTATTCTGGCTGCTGCAGTTTCTGCACAGGTGGGTGGGCAACTGGGGCGTGGCCATCATCCTGCTCACTGTGCTCATCAAGGCCGTTTTCTTTCCGCTCTCGGCGGCAAGCTACAAGTCCATGGCCAAGATGAAGCTGGTGACGCCACGCATGACGAAACTACGCGAGCAATATGGCAATGATCGCGCGCGCCTGAACCAGGCCATGATGGAACTGTACAAGACCGAGAAAATCAACCCCCTGGGCGGCTGCCTGCCGATCGTGGTGCAGATCCCCGTATTCATTTCGCTTTATTGGGTGCTGCTCGCCAGTGTTGAATTGCGCCACGCGTCGTGGTTCTGGATTCACGACTTAGCGGCACCTGATAAAATGTTCACGATCCCCATAATCGACATGCCAGTCGGTGTCCTGCCGATTGTAATGATGATCACAATGATCTTCCAAACCAAAATGAACCCGACGCCGCCCGATCCGGTTCAGGCCAAGGTGATGATGATCATGCCGTTCGCGTTCGGCTTCATGTTCTTTTTCTTTCCCGCCGGCTTGGTGCTCTACTGGGTGATCAACAATATTCTCTCCATCGCGCAGCAATGGCAGATCACCCGTATGATCGAGGGCGGAAAAGCCCCTGCAAGGCGCTGACGCCTTGCCCGCTGCCGATCCTGCCTGAGACGGATCCGTTTTTAGGAATAGCGTCTTGGAGGGCTAATCCGTGACACAACCGGGTGACCCGATTGTGGCAATTGCCACCGCTCCCGGACGCGGCGGCATAGGCGTCGTACGGGTGTCGGGAAACCGTCTGCTGCCGCTGGCGCAAACGCTGCTCGGCAAGGCGCCTGCGCCGCGCCGCGCCGTGCGGGCGGCCTTCCTCGATGCGCGCGGCGCCGCCATAGACGACGGTCTCGCGCTATTTTTCCCCGCGCCGCATTCCTACACCGGCGAAGATGTACTCGAACTGCAGGGTCACGGCGGTCCGGTGGTGATGCAAATGCTGCTCAAGCGCTGCCTCGATCTGGGCGCACGCCTGGCCGAGCCGGGGGAATTCACGCGCCGCGCGTTTTTCAATGACAAGATGGATCTGGCTCAGGCCGAGAGCGTGGCCGACCTGATCGAAGCCGCCACCGACAGCGCAGCGCGCAGCGCGCTACGCTCGCTACGCGGCGAGTTCTCTGCCGCGATCGGGGAATTGGTGCGGCAGTTGATCGAATTGCGTATGCTGGTAGAGGCGACGCTCGACTTCCCGGAGGAGGAACTCGATCCCTTGGACCGGGCCGACGCCAAGGGGCGCCACGCCAGGTTGCTGCAAGCGATTCAGTCCGCGCTGGCGAAAAGCCGACAGGGAAGCCTGTTGCGCACCGGCTTACAGGTGGTGCTGGCGGGCCAACCCAACGTCGGCAAGTCCAGCCTGTTGAATCGGCTGGCTGGCGAGGAACTCGCCATCGTCACCCATCTTCCCGGCACTACGCGGGACAGCGTGCGCCAGGCAATCCACATAGACGGTGTGCCGCTCAACATCGTCGACACCGCGGGTCTGCGCGATACCGAGGACGAGGTGGAACGCATGGGCATAGCCCGCGCCTGGAGCGAGATCGGCCGCGCCGATGTAGTACTACTGCTGGTTGATGCGCGCGCCGGCGCAACCAGCCAGGACCTAGAACTTGTGACTCGTATTCCTCAAGGCATGAAGCGTGTATTCGTGCACAACAAGATCGACCTCACCGGCGCAGACGCGTGGGTGGAGCGCGGCGAGATCTCGACCAGTCTTTATCTCTCCGCCAAGACTGGCGCGGGCATGAATTTACTGCGCGCCGAGTTGCTCGCCATCGCCGGGTGGCAACAGGGCGCTGAAGACCTGTTCATGGCGCGCGAGCGGCACTTGATGGCGCTGCGTCAGGCCGAGCAACACGTAGCCGGGGCAGGTGAGCATTTCGGTCGGCTGGAACTGTTTGCCGAAGAGTTACGCCTGGCGCAGGAGCAACTCAACCGCATCACCGGCGAATTCGCGGCCGATGATCTGCTTGGGGAGATTTTCTCGCGTTTCTGCATCGGCAAGTGACGTGAAGCCCGGGAAGCGAGATTGAGGTAAATTGGGAACTCGATAACGCCAAAGGGGTTTGATATGAAACACACACTGGCCGGCGCAATCTTTGCGTTCGGCATTCTTGCGGTGGGACTTGCTTCGGCGCAGCAATACCCGAGCAAGTCCGTGCGCATTATCGTGCCATTCGCACCGGGTGGCGGATCGGACTTCATCGGGCGCTTCATCGCGCAGAAACTCACCGAACGCCTTGGCCAGCAGTTCATCGTCGATAACCGCCCCGGCGCCGGTGGCAACCTCGGCGCCGAATTGGCGCTCAAGTCACCGCCCGATGGCTATACCTTGTTGCTGATAGCCGGAAGCTATACGGTCAACCCGAGTTTGTACAAGCTTGCCTTCGACTCCGGGAACGACCTCAGCCCGATCATCCAACTGTCGCAGGGGCCGTTTGTCGTCGCAGTTCATCCGTCGGTTCCGGTGAAATCTCTGAGAGAGCTCGTGGACTTGGTGCAGAAACAGCCGGACAAGTTCTCGTACGCCTCGGCCGGACAAGGTAGCATCACGCATCTGGCTTCAGAGTTATTTCTCGACATGGCCAGGATCAAAATCGTCCATGTTCCCTACAAGGGGACCGGCCCGGCCTTGAACGATGCCATCGCCGGAAATGTGCAACTCATCTTCGGCAGCGTCTCAACCTCACTACAGCACATCAAATCGGGTCGTTTGCGCGGCCTCGCTGTAACCACCCCCAAGCGCATTTCCGCCGCGCCTGAACTGCCTACGGTAGCTGAAGCCGGGGTCTCAGGCTATGAGGTGATCCTATGGCATGGCCTTGTGGGGCCAAAGGGAATGCCAAAGGCCATCATTGATCGCCTCAACAGCGAGGCTGGTCAGATATTAAGGTCGAAGGCGATGGAAGACCTGCTCGCCGCCGATGGTGTAACTCCTGCGGGAGGGACGCCCGAGCAGTTTCAGACACTGATCAAATCCGACATCGAGCGTTGGCGCAAGGTGGTGGAGCGAGCCGGCATCAAAGTCGAATAGCTGGCTGCTAATAGATGGATTTATTTCAGACCGGCCGATTGTCTCGTTCCGGGTGGATCCCCGCCTTCCGCGCGGCCTTCGCCCATTTCTTGGTTTCACTGCGGAGCGAATGCTTGCGGAATGACTCGGATTGTCGAACTCCGCCTTCTAAGACCATGATATTCGCCACCGCCTCAGGTAGCCTCGCCGAGACGTGCGTAACGGCCAAGGTGCTGCAATTCAGCGTGCCTCGGGTTAAGGCGACTTGCGTTACCAGACTATTGATTGTGGTGACAACAGCGGCGCCGCTGTTCCGGCTCGTTAAACGCCCCAGCGCTAGAGCCGCATGAGCTGGGATCCGCAGCAATACTTGCGTTTCGCCGGACAGCGTTTGCGTCCGGCGCTGGACCTGATCGCGCACATCCCGATCGAACATCCGCGGACCGTGGCCGACCTGGGCTGCGGTACGGGCAATGTCACGCGGATATTGCGCGGCCGCTGGCCCCAAGCCCACATCACCGGCGTGGACGGATCGCCGCAAATGCTGGCCGAAGCGAGAAAGGCGAACGCGGACATCGCTTGGGAGCAATCCCAGCTTGACGTTTGGAATCCGACGGAGAAATACGACCTCATTTTTTCCAACGCCGCGTTACATTGGCTCGACGACCACCCGGCGTTGTTCGCCCAACTCGCCGGGAATATCGCTGGCGGTGGCGTGCTGGCGGTGCAAATGCCGCGTAATTTTGCCGCGCCTTCGCACACGCTCATGCATGAACTTGCCTTGAGCCCACTTTGGCGCGATACGCTGGCCAAGTTGCTGCGGCCAGCGCCGGTGTTGGAGCCGGGAGCCTACTACAACCTCCTCGCTTCGCGCTTCCACTCTGTCGATATCTGGGAAACCGAATACCTGCAGATCCTCGAAGGCGAGAACCCGGTGGCGGAGTGGACCAAGGGCAGCTGGTTGGCACCTTTGCTGGCGGCGCTTGCTCCGGGGGCGCGGAAAGCTTTCGAATTCGAGTACCGGCAACGCGTCGCGCAGGCCTATCCACGTCGACCGGATGGCAAAACCCTGTTTCCCTTTCGGCGCCTGTTTATCGTCGCGGTCCTCTAACCCCCCAAAGCAGGGGTTCGTTGTAGAATGCGAGACATTTTTTCCGACGGTCCGTTGGGATACCAGAACCCTGGGGCGAGCGACGGCGGGGCATTTCGTTAACCATCAGGCAGACAAAATATGACTCTCCCCATCGCCAAAAACGCCGCGGATGCAAGTGCGCCGGATTACGTCAGACACCGCGGCGTGAAGGAATGGGTGGCGCGCATGGCGCAACTCGCTAAACCGGATAGCATCGTCTGGTGCGATGGTTCGAAGGAAGAATACGAGCGTCTGTGCCAGGAAATGGTCGCCTCCGGAATGATGAAGCGCCTCAATCCCAAGTTGCGCCCCAACAGTTATCTCGCGCTGTCTGATCCGTCCGACGTTGCGCGGGTGGAGGAGCGCACTTTCATCTGTAGCAAGCAGCAGGATGATGCCGGCCCTACCAACAACTGGATCGCGCCGGCGGAAATGCGCGGCACTCTTGACCGCCTGTTCGACGGTTGCATGCGCGGCCGTACCATGTACGTGATGCCGTTTTCGATGGGGCCACTGGGTTCGCCCATCGCGCACATTGGCATTGAGCTTTCGGATTCGCCCTATGTCGTGGTGAGCATGAAAATCATGACCCGCATGGGACGGGCGGTGTATGACGTGCTTGGGGAGGACGGAGACTTTGTTCCCTGCATGCACTCCGTGGGTATGCCGCTGGCTGCAGGCGAAAAATCCGTGCGCTGGCCTTGCAACGCCGAAAAATGGATCGTCCACTTTCCAGAGACGCGCGAGATCTGGTCGTATGGCTCGGGCTACGGCGGCAATGCGCTGCTGGGCAAGAAATGCCTGGCGCTGCGCATTGCCTCGGTCATGGCGCGCGACCAGGGGTGGCTGGCCGAGCACATGCTGATCCTCGGCATCACCAATCCGCAGGGGCAGAAGAACTATGTAGCTGCCGCGTTCCCCAGTGCCTGCGGCAAGACCAACCTTGCCATGCTGGTTCCACCCAGGGGCTTCGAAGGCTGGAGAGTGGAGACCGTAGGCGAGGACATTGCGTGGATCAAACCTCACGAGGATGGCAAGTTCTACGCGATCAATCCCGAGGCAGGTTATTTCGGCGTTGCGCCAGGCACTAATGTTCAGAGCAACCCCAACTGCATGAAGGTGATCGCGACGGACACCCTTTTCACCAACGTCGCCGAAACACCTGCAGGCGACGTGTGGTGGGAAGGCATGACCGTCACGACGCCGGCGGAGCTCACCGACTGGACCGGAAAAGCATGGACCCCTGGATGCGGGCGCAACGCGGCGCACCCCAATTCGCGCTTTACCGTCGCGGCAACGCGGTGCCCCTCGCTCGACCCGGCCTGGGACGACCCGAACGGCGTGCCGATATCGGCGTTTCTTTTCGGCGGACGGCGCTCCGATACCGCGCCGCTGGTGGTCGAAGCCTTTAACTGGGAGGACGGGGTGTACAAGGCCGCGACCATGGGTTCGGAAACCACCGCCGCCATCGTCGGGCAGGTCGGCGTGGTGCGCCGCGATCCTTTCGCCATGATTGCTTTTTGCGGCTACCACATGGGCGATTATTTCAAACACTGGTTGGCCATAGGCAAGAAAGTGAAGCGGCCGCCACACATTTTTCAGGTCAATTGGTTCCGCAAGGATGCGAACGGAAAGTTCGTCTGGCCCGGATTCGGCGAAAACATGCGCGTGCTGAGTTGGATCGTCGGGCGCTGTCAGGGACAGGCGCACGCCATCGAGACGCCGCTGGGCTGGATGCCGGAGTTCGATGATTTGCACTGGCAGGGGCTCGAATTCGGCGCCGAAGAGTACGCCAGCGTTACCAACATAGACCGCACCGCATGGGAGCGTGAGCTCAAGCTGCATGACGAACTCTTCGCCAAGCTCAAGAACAGGCTACCGCAATCACTGGTGCTTGAACGCCAGCTGCTGGAGGGGCGTCTCGCCCCCTGAGAGTGCGTTACGAAATGAGGGGATCCAGATCATCCTCTCATGCTTATCTATGTCAGAGGTTGTTTCAGCTATTCGGAAACAACCTCCAGGAGAGAAATCTGCATGGGCCAGGTTTTCCACCGCAATCCAAGACACATTTATCCGGTTGCAGTCGGCGGCGACGGGCCGTATGTCATCGACAGTGACGGCAAGCGCTATCTCGACGCCTGCGGTGGCGCAGCCGTTTCCTGCCTGGGGCACAGCGATCGCGAGGTCATCGAGGCGATCAAGGCGCAACTGGACCAATTGCCTTTTGCACACACTTCGTTTTTCACCAACCAGCCCATGGAAGATCTGGCCCGCGAGCTGGTCGAAAATGCGCCCGCCGGCATAGAAAGGGTGTATTTCTGCTCCGGCGGCTCGGAAGCGGTGGAATCGGCGCTCAAACTCGCGCGCCAGTATTTCGTCGAAATAGGCCAGCCGCAGCGTGCCCAAGTAATCGCGCGCCGGCAAAGCTATCACGGCAATACCCTGGGCGCGCTCGCCACCGGAGGCAACCTGTGGCGGCGCAAGCAGTTCGCGCCGCTCTTGTTCGGGGTGACGCACGTTTCGCCCTGTTACACCTATCGAGGCAAGCTGGAGGGAGAGGGCGACGCGGCCTACGGCCAACGCCTGGTGCGCGAACTGGACGCGGAAGTGCAGCGACTCGGGCCGGATCGGGTTATTGCCTTTGTCGCCGAAACCGTGGGTGGGGCGACACTCGGGTGCGTCACGCCGGTGCCGGGTTATTTGGAGGGGGTGCGCTCAGTCTGCAACAAGTACGGCATGCTGTTGATCCTGGACGAGGTGATGTGCGGCATGGGCCGTTGCGGCACGCTCTACGCCTGTGAACAGGAGAACGTTGTTCCCGATCTCGTTTGCATCGGCAAGGGCCTGGGCGCGGGTTACCAGCCAATAGGCGCGCTGCTGGCGAGCGCGAAGATTTTTGATGCAGTAGTGAATGGATCGGGTTTTTTCCAGCACGGCCACACCTATACCGGCCACGCCGCCGCTTGCGCCGGAGCCCTGGCGGTGCAGCGCGCCGTCAGGCAGCGCGGACTGCTGGCTAACGTGCGCGAGCGCGGCAATGGGTTGGAGGCGCGGCTGTGCGCGCGTTTCGGCACCCATGCGCACGTAGGCGAGATTCGCGGCCGCGGACTTTTTTGGGCGCTGGAACTGGTGGAAGACCGCGCCAGAAAACAGCCGTTCGACCCGAAACGAAGGATCAACGCCAAGCTCAAGCTGCGGGCGCTGGAAAACGGACTGATGTGCTATCCCATGGGTGGTTCGCTCGATGGGGCGGCCGGCGACCACGTGGTCCTCGCGCCACCCTACATCATCAGCGAGGCTCAGCTGGATGAAGCGGTGGACAAGCTTGCGCGTTCGATCGACGAGGTCATCGGAGCCAACTGAGGCCCCGTAATACCATGGGCCTATCCTGGGGTGGTGTGACCGCTTGTCGTTGAGATATTCTGCTGGAGGCGCGCCCCGTGCTACACTTTTCCGCACTTGGCGCGGAGACCCCCCGCAAACAAGCGCTGCCGTGCCCGTCGTAATCATTCCACACACTTTCGAGGAGCCTTCATCATGCGTTTCAGTGCCGTACTGGCCACCGCTGCCATCATTTCAGGCGCGTTGCTCGCGCCGACGCAAAGCGCGCACAGCGCCGACAAATTCATTACCGTGGGCACCGGCGGCATTGTGGGAGTCTACTATCCCCTGGGCGGGGCAATCTGCCGTTTCGTTAATGCGGGGCGCAAGGAACACGGTCATCGCTGCACGGTGGAATCCACCGGCGGCTCGGTGTTCAATATCAACGCCGTCATGTCGGGCGACATGGACATCGGTTTCGCCCAGAGCGACACGCAATTCTATGCGCTGCATGGCACGGGGGCGTTTAAGGACAAGCCGCAGCCCAAGCTGCGCGCGCTGTTCTCTGTTTATCCCGAGTTGTTTACCCTGGTGACGAGGCAGGACGCGAACATAAAGAGCTTTGCCGACCTGAAAGGCAAGCGCGTAAACATCGGCGATCCGGGTTCAGGCACGCGCGCGACCACCGAACTGGTAATGACTGCGACGGGTATTAAGAAGGAGGATCTGCGCCTCGCAACCGAGCTGAAATTCGTCGAAATGGCGCCGGCGCTGTGCGACAACAAGATCGACGCCTTCACCTTCGTCGCCGGCCATCCGAACGCGATTTTCCAGGAAGCCGCAGCCTCCTGCGCCTCCAGCATCGCCACCGTCGCCGGGCCGGGGATCGACAAACTGGTCAAGGATAATCCCTTCTATGCGAAAGCGAGCGTGCCGGGCAAGATGTACAAGGGCACCGACAACGCGCAAGCCACCTTCGGCGTACTCGCCACGATGGTGGCGAGCGCCGACCTGCCGGAACAGACGGCCTACCTCATCACCAAGGCGCTGTTCGACAACTTCGACGATTTCAAGAAACTGCATCCGGCGGTGGCCAACATCACGAAGGAGCAGATGCTCGAAGGCAATACCGTGCCCTTCCATCCGGGCGCGCTCAAATACTTCCGGGAAAAAGGTCTGCTCAAGTAGGCACCGGATTCGCAGCAGCCACCATACAGCGGGCGCCATCGAGCGCCCGCTTTAACTTGTGGCACCTTGATTGTAGGGAGGGGGGATGGAAGTCAACAGGAGTCCCGGCGCGCCGCAGCCGGATCTTATCGAGCAGGTGGTGGCTGCCGAGTCGGGCGCGCGCAAGCCGGAGGGCCTGACCCGGCTGCTGATCGTCAACGTTGCGGTGCTGTGGTCGCTGTTCCAGTTGTGGATATCATCGCCCCTGCCGTACTGGGTCGCCGAGTTCGACTCGGGATTGCAGAAGTACGTGATGTTCAACGATTCCATGGCGAGGTCTATTCATCTGTCCTTCGCCGTGTTCCTCGTCTATCTCGCCTTTCCCTTGTGGAAAAACAGCCCGCGCAAGTACGTGCCGGCCTACGATTGGGTGCTGGCGCTGGTCGCAACCTTTTGCGCTGCTTATCTGTTCCTGTTCTATGGCGCGCTGTCGGGGCGCCAGGGTTCACCCAGCGGCATGGACATCGGCGTCGCCATCGTAGGCGTGTTCACGCTGCTCGAAGCCACGCGGCGCTGCCTGGGCAAACCGATGATGATCATGGGGATCATCTGCCTCATCTACGTGTTTGCCGGACGCTACATGCCGGACATGATCGCCCACAAGGGCGCAACGCTGGGGCGCGCGGCCTCGCATTTCTGGATCACGACCGAAGGTGTGTTCGGCGTGGCGCTAGGGGTGTCGACCAGCTTCGTCTTCCTGTATGTGCTGTTCGGCGCCATGCTCGACCAGGCAGGGGCTGGCAACTACCTGACCCGCGTAGCCTTCGCCCTGATGGGGCATATGCGCGGCGGGCCGGCCAAGGCCTCGGTATTGGCCTCCGGCTTCAACGGCATGATCTCCGGCTCTTCGGTCGCCAACGTGCTCACCGGCGGCAATGTCACCATCATGCTGATGAAGCGGGTCGGTTACTCGCCGGTCAAGGCCGGCGCGATCGAAGTGTCTTCCTCGTCGAACGGTCAAATTATGCCGCCGGTTATGGGGGCCGCCGCCTTCCTCATGGTCGAGTACATCAATATTCCCTACAGCGAGATCGTTAAGCACGCCTTCCTGCCTGCGGTGCTGGCTTATGTGTCCTTGCTCTATATCGTCCATCTGGAAGCAGTGAAGGCGGGGATGAAAGGGCTGCCGCGCCGGCCTTCGCCACTCAAGGGCCGGTTGCTGGGTTGGGGTTTCACCATCGCGGGCACCTTTATTCTGATTCAGCTATGCCTATGGCTCTCGGCGTGGCTGCCACAGATGTTCGGCGAAGCCGCCACTGGGCTGACCGCGTTCCTGATGCTGGCGGTTTATGTCGGTTGCGTCTGGTACTCGGCGCGCTGGTTCGATCAATGCGATCCGACTGCCGAAATCGATCCGGCCACCATGACCGAGTTGCCCGCAACCATGCC
>Ga0315281_10015419_pt1 | contig 10251 bp, 4 predicted proteins | sample YL17G07_0_MG_FD_204540 | JGI IMG/M metagenome (GOLD analysis project Ga0315281, IMG submission 204540) | Sediment microbial communities from Yellowstone Lake, YNP, Wyoming, USA - YL17G07_0 | ecosystem: Environmental > Aquatic > Freshwater > Lake > Sediment | place: USA: Wyoming | collected...
AGGTAGACCTTGGGTCTCAATCTTGAGCAGAAGAAGGCGGTAGTCGCCGAAGTGTCCGCGCAGGTGGCAAAGGCGCAGGCGATCATCGTCGCTGAGTACCGTGGTCTGGAAGTGGGCGTCATGACCGCCTTGCGCGCCAAGGCGCGCAAGGCGGGCGTGTACCTGCGCGTGATGAAGAACACCCTGGTGCGCCGTGCCGTGAAGGACACGCCGTTCGACAAGCTGGCCGAAAAGATGGTCGGACCGCTGGTCTACGGTATTTCGTCCGACCCGGTCGCCGGCGCCAAGGTGCTGAACGATTTTGCCAAGGCAAACGAGCGCTTCGTAATCAAGGCCGGGGGCCTGCCGAACTCGGTGATTTCCGCAAAGGAAGTCACTGCGCTCGCCAACATGCCCAGCCGCGATCAGTTGCTCGCCACCCTGCTCGGCACCATGCAGGCGCCGGTGGTCAAATTCGTGCAGACGCTCAACGAGGTGCCGGGCAGGTTCGTGCGCACGCTCGCGGCGGTTCGCGATCAGAAAGAGAAAGCGGTCGCATAGCTTTCCAAACTTCCACACCAGTTATCAACGATCTAATCGACTTAACATTCAGGAGTCACAAATGGCAATCGCAAGAGCAGAACTACTCGAAGCAGTTTCAAACATGACCGTGCTGGAGCTCTCCACCTTGATCAAGGAAATGGAAGAGAAATTCGGCGTATCCGCCGCCGCCGCGGTGGCTGTGGCCGCTCCGGCGGCTGCCGGCGCCGCCGCGCCGGCCGCTGAAGAACAGACCGAATTCACCGTGATGCTGAACGCCTGCGGCGAGAGCAAGGTCAACGTGATCAAGGTGGTCCGCGCGATCACCGGCCTGGGTCTGAAAGAAGCCAAGGACCTGGTTGACGGCGCGCCCAAGGCGGTCAAGGAAGCCATCTCCAAGAAAGATGCGGAAGACATCGTCAAACAGCTGACCGAGGCCGGCGCCAAAGCCGAGATGAAATAAGCGCCACGGCAATCGGGCTGGCAGCCGCGTTCTTTCGGGCTGCCGGCCTTTTGCCTTTATGAGAAGCACTGATTATTTGCGCAGAGGCCTGAACAGAGCGATCGGACCGGTGATTTTTTCGCGGCCGATTCCTCTCTTGTGACCCCTGACTTCCGAATTCTGACTCCTGCATCCTGAACTGGAGCTGTTATGACCGCCGCTGCCATCACTTACACTTCGACCGAGAAAAAGCGTATCCGCAAAAGCTTCGCCAAACGCGCGGCCGTGCTGAACGTGCCATTTCTGCTGGCCACGCAGCTCGATTCCTTTACCGCGTTCCTGCAAGCAGCGGTGCCGCCGGAGAAGCGCAAGAACGAAGGCCTGCAGGCGGCCTTTACTTCGATCTTCCCGATCGAGAGCCATTCGAAGAATGCGCGCCTGGAATTCGTCAGCTTCGCGCTGGGCGAGCCGCCGTTCGACGTGAAGGAGTGCCAGCAGCGCGGACTCACGTTTGCGAGCCCGCTGCGCGCCAAAGTGCGCCTCACCATCATGGACAAGGAGGCGAGCAAGCCCACGATCAAGGAAGTGAAGGAGCAGGAGGTCTACATGGGCGAGATTCCGCTCATGACCACCACCGGCTCGTTCGTTATCAACGGTACCGAGCGCGTCATCGTCAGCCAGCTGCACCGCTCCCCGGGCGTGTTCTTCGAGCACGATCGCGGCAAGACGCACAGTTCGGGCAAGCTGCTGTTCTCGGCGCGCATCATTCCCTACCGCGGCTCCTGGCTCGACTTCGAATTCGACCCGAAGGACTACCTCTATTTCCGCGTTGACCGCCGGCGCAAAATGCCGGTGACCATCCTGCTCAAGGCGATCGGGCTGACTCCCGAGCAGGTGCTGAAGGAATTCTTCGCCTTCGACACCTTCAATTTCAGCAAGAAGGGCATCCAGTTCGAGCTGGTGCCGGAACGCCTGCGCGGCGAGACCACCAAGTTCGACATCCTGGACAAGCACGACAAGGTGATCGTGCCCAAGGACAAGCGCATCACCGTCAAGTACATCCGCGACATGGAGGCGGCCGGAATCAAGAAAATCGCCGTTCCCGACGACTTCCTGCTCGGGCGCGTGCTGGCGCACAACGTCATCGATACCTCGACCGGCGAAATTCTGGCCAATGCCAACGACGAGATCACCGAGACCGTGCTGGCCAAGTTGAAGGAGGCCGAGGCCGCCAGCATTCATACGATTTACACCAATGACCTGGACCAGGGGGCGTACATTTCGCAGACCCTGCGCATCGACGAAACCGCCGACCAGTTCGCGGCGCGCGTCGCCATCTACCGCATGATGCGTCCGGGCGAGCCGCCCACGGAAGAGGCGGTGGAGTCGCTGTTCAACGGCCTGTTCTATTCGGAAGAGCGCTACGACCTGTCGGCCGTGGGCCGGATGAAATTCAATCGCCGCGTCGGCAGGAGCGAACTCACCGGGGCGGTTACGCTGTCGAACGAGGACATCCTCGCCGTGATCCGCATCCTGGTGGAACTTCGGAACGGCCGCGGCGAGATCGACGACATCGACCACCTTGGCAACCGCCGCGTGCGCTCGGTGGGCGAGCTCGCCGAGAACCAGTTCCGCGCGGGACTGGTGCGCGTCGAGCGCGCCGTGAAAGAGCGCCTGTCGCAGGCCGAATCGGACAACCTGATGCCGCACGACCTGATCAACGCGAAACCGATCAGCGCCGCAATCAAGGAGTTCTTCGGGTCAAGCCAGCTGTCGCAGTTCATGGACCAGACCAATCCGCTGTCGGAGATCACGCACAAGCGCCGCGTGTCGGCCCTCGGGCCCGGCGGCCTGACGCGCGAGCGCGCCGGCTTCGAAGTGCGCGACGTGCACCCGACGCACTATGGCCGCGTCTGCCCGATCGAGACGCCGGAAGGCCCGAACATCGGCCTGATCAATTCGCTCGCCCTGTTTGCGCGCACCAACAAGTACGGTTTCATGGAGACGCCCTATCGCAAGGTCGAGAACGGCAAAGTCACCGACCGGATCGATTTTCTGTCGGCGATCGAGGAAGGCAACTTCGTCATCGCCCAGGCCAATGCCGATCTGGACAAAGGCAAGCTGAAGGAAGGTCTGGTGTCCTGCCGCAACAAGAACGAGTTTATGCTCGCTACCCCGGACCGTGTCGAATACATGGACGTGGCGCCGTCCCAAATTGTTTCGGTGGCGGCCTCATTGATTCCTTTCCTCGAGCACGACGATGCCAACCGCGCGCTGATGGGATCCAACATGCAACGCCAGGCAGTGCCCTGCCTGCGCCCGGAGAAGGCCCTGGTGGGAACCGGCATCGAGCGCACGGTCGCAGTCGATTCGGGTACTGCGGTGCAGGCGCTGCGCGGCGGGGTGGTCGATTACGTCGATGCCAGCCGCATTGTGGTGCGCGTCAATGACGACGAGACCGTCGCCGGCGACGTCGGCGTGGACATTTACAACCTGGTCAAGTACACGCGTTCCAACCAGAACACCAACATCAACCAGCGCCCGCTGGTCAGCGTGGGCGAAAGAATCGCCAAAGGCGACGTCGTCGCCGACGGCGCTTCGACCGACATGGGCGAGCTCGCGCTGGGGCAGAACATGCTGGTGGCGTTCATGCCCTGGAACGGCTACAACTTCGAGGATTCGATCCTCATTTCCGAGCGCGTGGTCGCCGACGACCGTTATACCTCGATCCACATCGAGGAGTTGACGGTGGTGGCGCGCGACACCAAGCTCGGGGCGGAGGAGATCAGCCGCGATATCTCCAATCTGTCCGAAGCGCAGCTGTCGCGCCTGGACGAGTCGGGTATTGTCTACATCGGCGCCGAAGTCGAGGCGGGCGACGTTCTGGTGGGCAAGGTCACCCCCAAGGGCGAGACGCAGTTGACGCCGGAAGAAAAGCTGTTGCGCGCGATCTTCGGCGAGAAGGCGTCCGATGTGAAGGACACCTCGCTGCGCGTGCCTTCCGGCATTTCCGGCACGGTCATCGACGTGCAGGTATTCACGCGCGAGGGCATAGACCGCGACAAGCGCGCGCAGCAGATCATCGACGAGGAGTTGAAGCGCTACAAGCTCGACCTGGTCGACCAGATGCGCATCGTCGAGGCCGACACGTTTGAGCGGATCGAGCGTCTGATCCTCGGCAAGACCGTCAACGGCGGCCCGAAAAAGCTGGCCAAGGGGAGCAAACTCACCAAGGCCTACCTGCAAGAACTGGAGCACTACCACTGGTTCGACATCCGCCTCGCCAACGAAGAGGCCGCGGCGCAGCTGGAAAGCCTCAAGGACAGCCTCGCGCAGAAGCGCGTCGATTTCGACGTGGCGTTCGAAGCGAAGAAGAAAAAGCTCACCCAGGGCGATGAGCTGCCCCCGGGCGTGCAGAAAATGGTCAAGGTCTACGTCGCGGTGAAGCGGCGCCTGCAGCCAGGCGACAAGATGGCCGGCCGCCATGGCAACAAGGGCGTCATCTCCAAGATCGTGCCGGTCGAGGACATGCCCTACATGACCGACGGCACTCCGGTGGACGTGGTGCTGAACCCGCTGGGCGTGCCCTCGCGCATGAACGTGGGCCAAATTCTCGAGACGCACCTGGGCTGGGCAGCCAAGGGTCTGGGCGTGAAAATCGGCAACATGCTCAAGGCGCAGGCCAAGATCGCCGACTTGCGCAAATTCCTAAATCGCATCTACAACAGCAGCGGCAAGGCGGAAAACCTGGCTGCGCTCTCCGACGAGGAAATCGTGCGCCTCGCCTACAACCTGAAGGACGGCGTGCCCTTCGCCACGCCGGTATTCGACGGCGCCAACGAGGCCGAGATCAAGGACATGCTGGAAATTGCCGGATTGCCGCGCGACGGCCAGGTGCGGCTCTCCGACGGGCGTACCGGCGAAGTGTTCGACCGTCCGGTGACCGTGGGCTACATGCACGTGCTCAAGCTGCACCACCTGGTCGACGATAAGATGCACGCGCGCTCCACCGGACCGTACAGCCTGGTTACGCAGCAACCTCTGGGCGGCAAGGCGCAGTTTGGCGGCCAGCGCTTCGGCGAAATGGAGGTGTGGGCGCTGGAAGCTTACGGCGCCGCTTACACGCTGCAGGAAATGCTGACGGTGAAGTCCGACGACATATCCGGCCGCACCAAGGTCTACGAAAACATCGTCAAGGGCGACCACAAGATCGACGCCGGCATGCCCGAGTCGTTCAACGTGCTCGTGAAGGAAATCAGGTCACTCGGCATCGACATCGATCTGGAACGGTACTGAGGCGCCGGCTCGGGGCGGCGTGACGCGGAAACCCCGCGTTCCAGTCCGCGCCGAGCCGCCGCTAATTTAGGTTTTTGGGTGCATCACGCCACATTGGAGTGAAAGATGAAAGCACTACTCGATTTGTTCAAGCAGGTCACGCAGGACGAAGAGTTCGATTCCATCAAGATCGGCCTCGCTTCGCCTGAGAAGATCCGTTCCTGGTCCTACGGCGAAGTGAAAAAGCCGGAGACGATCAACTACCGTACCTTCAAGCCGGAGCGCGACGGCTTGTTCTGCGCCAAGATTTTCGGGCCGATCAAGGACTACGAGTGCCTGTGCGGAAAATACAAGCGCTTGAAGCACCGCGGCGTGATCTGCGAGAAGTGCGGCGTGGAGGTGACACTGGCGAAAGTCCGGCGCGAGCGCATGGGCCACATCGAACTCGCCTCGCCCGTCGCCCACATCTGGTTCCTGAAGTCGCTGCCCTCGCGCCTCGGCCTGGTGCTCGACATGACGCTGCGCGACATCGAGCGTGTGCTCTATTTCGAAGCCTATGTGGTCACCGACGCGGGCATGGTGAGCGATCCGGACATCCAGCGCTGCAAGCTCCTGACCGAAGAACAATATCTCACCAAGGTCGAGGAACATGGCGACGAATTCTCCGCCGCGATGGGTGCGGAAGGCATACGCGAACTGCTCCGCAACCTCGACGTCGGGCACGAGATCGAGCACCTGCGGAAAGAGCTCGAGAGCACCACCTCGGACACCAAGATCAAGAAATTCGCCAAGCGTCTCAAAGTGCTGGAGGGTTTCCAGAAATCGGGAATCAAGCCCTACTGGATGATCATGGAAGTGCTGCCGGTGCTGCCGCCGGACCTGCGCCCGCTGGTGCCCCTGGACGGCGGCCGCTTCGCCACTTCGGATCTGAACGACCTGTACCGGCGCGTGATCAACCGCAACAACCGCCTGAAGCGCCTGCTGGAACTGAAGGCGCCCGAGATCATCGTCAAGAACGAGAAGCGCATGCTGCAGGAAGCAGTGGACTCGCTGCTCGACAACGGCCGCCGCGGCAAGGCCATGACCGGCGCGAACAAGCGTCCGCTAAAATCGCTCGCCGACATGATCAAGGGCAAGGGCGGACGTTTCCGCCAGAACCTGCTCGGCAAACGCGTCGACTACTCCGGCCGTTCGGTGATCGTGGTCGGCCCGCAGCTGAAGCTGCACCAGTGCGGCCTGCCGAAGAAAATGGCGCTGGAACTGTTCAAGCCGTTCATTTTCAACAAACTCGAATTGCAGGGCATCGCCACCACCATCAAGGCGGCGAAGCGCGAAGTCGAGGCCGAAACGCCGGTGGTGTGGGATATCCTCGAAGACGTGATCCGCGAGCACCCGGTGATGCTCAACCGCGCGCCCACGCTGCACCGCCTCGGCATCCAGGCGTTCGAGCCGGTGCTGATCGAGGGCAAGGCGATCCAGCTGCACCCGCTGGTGTGCGCGGCGTTCAACGCCGACTTCGACGGCGACCAGATGGCCGTGCACGTGCCGCTGTCGCTGGAAGCACAGATGGAAGCGCGCACCCTGATGCTCGCCTCCAACAACATCCTCTCGCCCGCCAACGGCGAGCCCGTCATCGTGCCGTCGCAGGACATCGTGCTCGGCCTGTACTACGCCACGCGCGACCGCATCGCCGCCCGCGGCGAGGGTATGGCGTTCGCCGACATCGGCGAACTGACGCGCGCGTATGAGAGTGGCAAGGTCGAGTTGCACGCCATGATCACGGCGCGCATCTGCGAATACGATCTTTCCGAGACCGGCGAGAAAATCGAAAAGACGACGCGCTACCAGACTACCGTCGGGCGCGCCCTGCTGTCGGAGATCCTGCCGCCGGGGCTGCCGTTCGCGCTGATCAACAAGGCGCTGAAGAAGAAGGAAATCTCCAAACTCATCAATGCGTCGTTCCGTCGCTGCGGACTGCGCGAGACGGTGATTTTCGCCGACAAGCTGATGCGCGCGGGCTTTACCTTCGCCACGCGCGGTGGGATCTCGATTTGCGTCGACGACATGCTGGTGCCGCAGCAGAAGCACAGCCTGATCTCGGCCGCGGGAGCCGAAGTCAAGGAAATCGAGCAGCAGTACACCTCGGGCCTGGTGACGGTGGGCGAGCGCTACAACAAGGTGGTCGACATCTGGGGCCGCGCGGGCGACCAGGTGGCCAAGGCGATGATGGAGCAGCTCTCGCACGAGGAAGTGACCGACCGCAAGGGCAAGAAAGTGCGGCAGGAATCGTTCAATTCGATTTACATGATGGCCGACTCCGGCGCGCGCGGCTCGGCGGCGCAGATCCGCCAGCTCGCCGGCATGCGCGGCTTGATGGCCAAGCCTGACGGCTCGATCATCGAGACGCCGATTACCGCGAACTTCCGCGAAGGCCTGAACGTGCTGCAGTACTTCATTTCCACCCACGGCGCGCGCAAGGGCCTGGCCGACACGGCACTGAAGACGGCCAACTCGGGCTACCTGACCCGCCGCCTGGTCGATGTGACCCAGGATCTGGTGGTGAGGGAGGACGATTGCGGCACCGCGAACGGCGTCGTGGTGAAGGCGCTGGTCGAGGGCGGGGAGGTGGTCGAGGCACTGCGCGAGCGCATTCTGGGCCGCGTCAGCGCGGCCGAAGTGATGCATCCGGAGACCCAGGATCCGCTGTATCCGGCCGGGACACTGTTGAACGAAGAAGAAGTCGACATGATCGAGTCGCTCGGCATCGACGAGGTCAAGGTGCGCACCCCGCTTACCTGCGATACCCGCCACGGCCTGTGCGCCAAGTGCTACGGCCGCGATCTGGGCCGCGGCCCGATCGTGAACATCGGCGAGGCGGTGGGCGTAATCGCCGCGCAGTCGATCGGCGAACCGGGCACGCAGCTCACCATGCGCACGTTCCACATCGGCGGCGCCGCCTCGCGTACCGCGGTGGCGAGCCAGGTCGACGCCAAGTCCAACGGCACGGTGCGCTTCACCGCGCAGATGCGCTATGTCAGCAACGCCAAGGGCGAGAAGATCGCGATTTCGCGCTCGGGCGAGATCATGATCACGGACGACAACGGCCGCGAGCGCGAACGCCACAAGGTGCCCTACGGCGCGACGCTGGCCTCGACCGACGGCAAGCCGGTCAAAGCCGGCAGCGTGCTCGCCACCTGGGATCCGCATACCCGCCCGATCATCACCGAATACGCCGGCACGGTGAAATTCGAAAACGTCGAGGAGGGCACGACGGTGGCGAAGCAGATCGACGAGATCACCGGGCTATCCACCCTGGTCGTGATCGATCCGAAGCGCCGCGGGAGCGCCAGCAAGGGCCTGCGCCCGCAGGTGAAGCTGATCAATGAAGGAGGCGAGGAGGTCAAGATCGCCGGCACCGATCACTCGGTCAACATCACCTTCCAGGTCGGCTCCATTATCACGGTGAAGAACGGCCAGCAGGTGCAGGTGGGCGAAGTGCTGGCGCGCATTCCGCAGGAAACGTCGAAAACGCGCGACATCACCGGCGGCCTGCCGCGCGTGGCGGAGCTGTTCGAAGCGCGTTCGCCCAAGGACGCGGGCATGCTGGCCGAAGTCACCGGCACGGTCTCGTTCGGCAAGGACACCAAAGGCAAGCAGCGCCTGGTCATCACCGACCCGGACGGCGCCGCGCACGAGTTCCTGATCACCAAGGACAAGCATGTGATGGTGCATGACGGCCAGGTGGTGAACAAGGGCGAGTTCATCGTCGACGGCCCGGCCGATCCGCACGACATTCTGCGGCTGCAGGGTGTCGAGGCGCTGGCGCGCTACATTACCGACGAAGTGCAGGACGTGTACCGCCTGCAGGGCGTGAAAATCAACGACAAGCACATCGAGGTGATCGTGCGTCAGATGCTGCGCCGCGTGCAGGTCGATGATGCGGGGGACACCCGCTTCATTCAGGGCGAGCAGGTGGAACGCGCCGATCTGCTGAAAGAGAACGAAATCGTCGAAGCCGAAGGCAAGAAACCGGGCAGCTTCAGCTATATGCTGCTCGGTATCACCAAGGCGTCGCTGTCGACCGATTCCTTCATTTCGGCGGCATCGTTCCAGGAAACCACGCGCGTGCTCACCGAGGCCGCGATCATGGGCAAGAAGGACGATCTGCGCGGACTGAAGGAGAACGTCATCGTCGGCCGCTTGATCCCGGCGGGAACGGGCATGGCGTATCACAAGGTGCGCAAGACCCCGCCGCCGCCGGTCGAGTTGCTGGTGGCCGAAGGCGAGGCCGCGGGCGAAGCCCAGGCGGCGGAAAGCGTCTAGGGTTCAAGCGATCCGCTGCAAGAAAAAGGCCGGCATCTGCCGGCCTTTTTCTTGGTGGACGGCCCGCGTAAAAACAATCGCGGCCTGTTTCAGAGCGCGTGCCTCGCGATGCGCCGTGTGCCGAGGTAGCGGCTTCGGAACCGAACTTCCGCTGTCCCTGCATGCAACTGTGTGAATCAGCGCTGACCGAGCTTGGCATCGCGAAAAATTGCTTGCGCACCGCGCGGCGGCGCGCGCCAGTATTGTTTCGGCGCGCGCACCTGACCGCCGAGTTCGGCAGCGGCGCGCCAGGCCCAGTGCGGCTCGTAGAGCATGCCACGGGCGAGCGCGACCATGTCGGCGCGGCCGGCGGCGACGATGTCTTCGGCCTGACGCGGCTCGGTGATCAGGCCCACGGCGATGGTCGGGATGCCGGCTTCCCGGCGGATCGCCTCGGCAAACGGCACCTGGAAGCCCGGTTCCTGGTTGATTTTTTGCTCGGGCGCAAGACCGCCGCTGGACGTATCGATCCAGTCGCAGCCCGCCGCCTTGAGTCGCTGCGCGAACTCGATCGACTGCGGCAGATCCCATCCGCCCTCGATCCAATCGCTCGCCGACAGGCGCACGCCAAGCGGCTTCGCCTCGGCCCAGACCTTGCGCACCGCCGCAAACACCTCCAGCGGAAAGCGCATGCGATTCTCGAGCGACCCGCC
>Ga0315281_10015420_pt1 | contig 10251 bp, 7 predicted proteins | sample YL17G07_0_MG_FD_204540 | JGI IMG/M metagenome (GOLD analysis project Ga0315281, IMG submission 204540) | Sediment microbial communities from Yellowstone Lake, YNP, Wyoming, USA - YL17G07_0 | ecosystem: Environmental > Aquatic > Freshwater > Lake > Sediment | place: USA: Wyoming | collected...
GGTGGCCGAGCGATCGCCCGTGTTGCCGAACACCATCATCTGCACGTTGACCGCGGTCCCGATGTGATCGGGGATGTCGTAGATGCGGCGGTACTCGATCGCGCGGGGGTTCATCCACGAACGGAACACGGCGTCCCTCGACATCGTCAGCTGGACGTGCGGATCCTGCGGGAAGTCCTTCTTCGCGCGCTCTTTCACGACCTTCTTGTAGCGCTGCACCACGTCACGCAGCGCCGCCTCGTCGAGATCAGTGTCGATCTTCGCGCCGCGCGCCTTCTTCACGGCTTCGAACTCGTGTTCGAACGCGGTCTTCGGAATCTCGAGGACGACGTTGCCGAACATCTGGATGAAGCGGCGGTAACTGTCGAACGCGAAGCGGCCGTTCGTCGTCCGGCTCTTCAACCCCTCGACCGAATCGTCGTTCAGGCCGAGGTTGAGGATCGTGTCCATCATGCCGGGCATCGAGAATTTCGCGCCGGAGCGGACCGAGACCAGCAGCGGGTTCTCGGTCGAGCCGAGCGTCGCGCCGGCGGTCTTCTCGAGCCTCTTGATGTGCTCCTCGATCTCGCGATCGATCGCGGCGGGGATCTTCTGCTTTTCTTTGTAGTAGATGTTGCAGACATCAGTGGAGATCGTGAAGCCGGGCGGCACCGGCAGGCCGGCGTTCGTCATCTCGGCGAGGCCGGAGCCTTTGCCGCCGAGCAGGTCCTTCATGTTCCGGTTGCCGTCGGCCTTGCCGTTGCCGAAGAAATACACGTGCTTCTTCGAGCGGGACGCCTGGGTCTTGGTGCTGGGGGCTTGGGGCTTCTTCTTCGCTGCGGGCTTCTTCGCCATTGTGTCTCCGTCGGTCGAATCCGGTGATAGGGTAATTGGTTATTGGGTAATGGGCTAATCGATGATTGATTGGCACTCGTAGTGCAGGCCTTCAGGCCTGCTTGTCATCAGGCACAATTTCTGAGATATCGGCCAGTTTCAGAATCAGCGATTCCAGTCGACGCAAGAGATGCAGCCGAGCCTTGGTCAAATCAACGTCGTCGGTTTTGACACGCACGTCGTCAAAGAACTTGTCAACGTAAGGCTTGAATCCAGACGCCGCCAATAGGGCTGGCTTGTAGTTGTCGCAGGCCGCCACCGCGCCCGTGATGGCCTGCGTTCGTTTCTCAATCTCGTCGAGCAAGGCAAGCTCAGAAGGATGCTGCAGATGTGGGCGCAGGTCCCATCCTTCATACTCGCGTTCCCGATAATCAATTTCCGGCAGATCCTTGGCAAGGTTCTTGACTCGCTTGAATGCGGTCGCGAGCTCCACGAACTCTGTGGAATCGACGAACTCAGCCATGGCGGTCAACAATTTGATCGCGCATGCCGGACTCAGGTAGTCCCAGGCTTTCGACTGAACAACAGCCCGCACGTTTCTGCTGTCAAAACCGCGCTGTTCAAGCCCGTACTGATAGCGCTCGAGGATGAACGTAATGAGGGCTGCGGCATTGGCGGCATCCCACTGTGAGAAAGGCGCGAATGCGTCAGCCGCCTTCATCATCAACAGGCCGACTTTCGGAGCCACGTCGACGCCAGAAAGGATCTCAAGATCGATCAGGACTTTGAAGACGCCGTTTCCGAGGCGCCGAACACCGAGAGGATCGCGCGATCCGGTTGGCCGCTCACCGGCCCAAAACAGCCCAACGATCGTGTCCAGTTTGTCGGCCAGCGACACGGCCGTCCAGGTGACCGCGGCCTTGCCGAGCTGCGCGCGCGTCGGCGGCGCGTCGGCTTCCACGCCCACCGGCAGGTAGTGGAAGTAGATCGCCTTCCACACTTCCTCGGGCAGCCCTTCGGCGCGCGCGTACACGCCGCCCATCGTGCCCTGAAGCTCGGTGAACTCGCGGACCATGTCGGTCGCGAGATCGGCTTTCGCGAGCCGGGCGGCGTTCCCGGCGAGTCGGGCCGTCGCGGCATCCGCGCCAAGCACGTCGCCGGCAATCCACTCAGCCAGACGCTCGATGCGCTCGGCCTTCTCCCTATACGTCCCGAGCTTCTTGTGGAACAGCAGCGTGCCGAGGCGATCGATCCGCGCCTCGAGCGGGATCTTCCGATCCGCTTCCCAGAAGAATCGCGCGTCGCGCAGCCGCGCCGTGACGACGCGCTCCGCGTTACGGGCGATCGTGCGCTCGTTGTCGGGCTCGGTGTTGATGACAGCGAGGAAGGCGTTCTTCAGCTTGCCGTCTTCACCCTCCACCGGAAAGTAGTGCTGGTGATGGATCAGCGTCGTCGTGAGCACTTCCTCGGGGAGATCGAGAAACTCGAGCGCGAACGTCCCGGCGACGACCGACGGGTATTCGACCAGGTCGGGCACTTCGAGGAGCAGGCCGCTCTCGTGATTGACCGTGCGGCTGACGCGCCCCTGCAGCCGCTGGGCTTTCGCGTCGAGCTCGCGTGCAATCTTGTTGTGGCGCTCGGCGCGTTCGAGGATGACGAAATTCTCGAGCAGGCGCGCGCGATACTCGTCGAACGAGCGCACTTTGATCGCGCGGCCGGCACGCCCGCTCGTCGTCAGAAACCGGTGCCCGTACGTTACGGCACCGGTCGATACATCCTGCACCTGCGACGTTTGCGCCGTGGCCGTCCGCGTGATCGAGAACGGCACGACCCGCCCGCCGTAAAGATAGAGTATCCACCGAATGGGCCGGCCAAAGAGCAGCTCGCCGCGGCCATCCTCGAGCATCGCGTCCCATCGCATCGCCTTCGGGAACGTCAGGCCGCGCAGCGTGTCGCGCAGCACGTCAGGCAGTACGTCGACGGTCGCCTTGCCGCGCTGGCGCTTCCGGAACGCCAGATACTCACCTTTCGGCGTGTGGATGCGCTCGAGCGCGCCGACCTCCACGCCCTGCTTCGCCGCGAATCCGGCGGCGGCCGGCGTGGGCGAGCCGTCGGGTTTGAAACTCGCGGACACCGGCGGACCGTTCACCAGCTCCTCGAGATCGCTCTGCCGCTCGGGAATGCGAACGACGCGGACGGTGAGGCGGCGTGGCGTGCTATAGGTCTCGACCGGCGACTCGGGCGGAAGCCGGTGCGCGCGCAGCTGCGCGTCGACGATCTCGCCGACCTGGTTCGTCAGCCCCGGCAGCCATCCGGCCGGCAACTCCTCGCACCCGATCTCCAGGAGCAGCTCGCGATCCATCAGCTTCCGCCTTCGCCGGCCGCGGCCGCGATCCCCTGGCCGGCTTCGGCGTGACGAGCCCCGCCTTCGACGTAGGTCTTGGCCACCCCGATGGCGAGCTGACGGATGCGCAGGATGAACGCCGTGCGCTCGGTGACGCCGATGCTGTTGCTCGCATCGAGGATGTTGAACAGGTGCGAACACTTCAGGCAGTGCTCGAGCGCCGGCCAGACCAGCCCGGCTTTCAGCAGCGCGGCCGCAAGCTGGTAGTAGCGTTCGAAGAGATCGCGGTGAAACGCCCCGAACTCGACGCCAGGAATCTCGACCTGCCCGAACACGTACTTCGACTGCTCCACTTCTTCGCGCAGCCGCACGTCGGCGTATTTCACGCCGGGCGCCCACTCCAGGTCGTACACGCTGTCGACGCGCTGCAGCACCATCGCGATCCGCTCGAGCCCATACGTCAGCTCCGCGGAGATCGGCGCCAGTTCCAGGCCACCGGCCTGCTGAAAGTACGTGAACTGAGAGATTTCCATCCCGTCGAACATGACCTGCCAGCCGATGCCCCAGGCGCCAAGCGTCGGCGACTCCCAGTTGTCTTCCTCGAACCGGATGTCATGCTGCCGCGGGTTGATGCCGCACGCCTCCAGACTGTCCAGATACAGTTGCTGCACTTCGTCCGGCGCCGGTTTGAGCACCACCTGGAACTGGTGGTGCTTGAAGAGCCGATTCGGGTTCTCGCCGAAGCGGCCGTCGGCCGGCCGGCGCGACGGCTGGACGTACGCGACGTTCCAGTGCGCGGGCCCGAGCACGCGCAGAAACGTCTCGGGGTGCATCGTGCCGGCGCCGACCTCGACGTCGAGGGGCTGCTGCAGCGCGCACCCGCGCGAGGCCCAGAATTCGGACAGCTTCAGGATCAGGCTCTGGAATGTCATGGTCACGGCAGGCCTGAAGGCCTGCACTACTCCCGCGCCAGGTGTAGTGCCGACTACTCCCGCGCCAGGTGTAGTGCCGACTACTCCCGCGCCAGGTGTAGTGCCGACTACTCCCGCGCCAGGTGTAGTGCAGACCTTCAGGTCTGCCTATCTCCGCATCTCTCGCAACACGCGCACGGATTTCAGGTCCTTTTCCAGGTGCATCGCAATCAACGCGCGATGCGTCGCTTCGAGCTCGCGCAGCGCGCCGCGCGACACCGCGACGCGGGCCAGCGCGGACGGGCTCGAGTTGCGCGCCGCGCCGAGGAACGCCTGCGCCTCGTCCGACAGGCGCCGATCGACCTCGTACACCCCCTGGAGCCGCAGCAGCCAGTACTCGAAGTAGCGCGCCAACGGCTCGATCGGCACGCCCGCGGCGATCGCCTCGGTCATCGACGCGCCCAGCCGGAACAGCGACTCGTTCGGGTCGGCTTCCTGCGCCCACTCGTCGATCAGCTCGGCAAAGTAGCTGACGTAGCCCAGCGCCTCGCCGTCGATCGCCGACAGGGGCGACCGCAGCTGTTCGACGTAATCGAGCCGCACCAGATCCCGGCGCTCGCGCTCGACGTAGCCGACGCGGCCGTACGTCAGCGGCTCCAGGGCTCCACCGAACCGCCGGCGGCTCTGGCGCGCGTTCTTCGCCACCCCGCGTTTCTTGCCGCGATCGCGCGTCAAGAACACCACGATGCGATCCGACTCACCGAGCTTGTAAGTTCGTAGAATCAGGGCGTCGGTGGTATGAAGAGGCATCCAAGGGCGGGTATTAGATTATACGTCGGCGGCCCTGAACGGGCCGCCCTACTTGAGCCCGATGTCGTTGAGCACGCCCTCGTCCTCGCGCCATTCCGACTTCACGCGGACATGCAGGTCGAGGAATACCTTGGTGTCGAAGAACTTCTCGAGGTCCTCGCGCGCCGCGGTCCCGATCCGCTTGATCATGTCGCCGCCCCGCCCGACGACGATCGGCTTCTGCGACTCCCGCTCGACGACGATGGTGCAGTAGAGCTTCAGGAGGCCCTTTTTGTCGTCTGGCTCTTCGAACCGGTCGATCACCACGGCGCTGGAGAACGGAATCTCGGCATGGGTCAGCTGCAGCAGTTTCTCGCGCACGATCTCCGCCGCGAAGAAGCGTTCCGGCTGGTCCGTCAGATAGTCCGGCGGATACAGGGCCTCGCCCTCCGGGAGCCGGTCGAGGATCAACCGCTCCAGGCGATCGACGTTGTCGCCGGTACCGGCAGACACCGGTACGATCTCGGCGAAGCTGGCCATCTCGCTGTACTGCTGCATGATCGGCAGGAGTTTCACTTTCTTGATCAGATCAATCTTGTTCAGGATCAGGAACACCGGCGCCGGCGCGTGCTTCACCAGGTCGAGCACGAAGCGGTCGCCTTTCCCAGGCGGTTCGGTGACGTCCACGACGAGGCCAATCACGTCGACCTCGCGAATCGTGTCGACCGCGGCGTCCACCATGCGCACGTTCATCCGGTGCAGGGGCCGGTGGATGCCCGGCGTGTCGAGGAACACCACCTGCGCGTCCGGGTAGTTCTTCACCCCAAGGATCCGGTTCCTCGTCGTCTGCGGCTTGTCGGAGACGATGGCGAGCTTGGTGCCGATGATCCGGTTGAGGAGCGTCGACTTGCCGGCGTTTGGGCGGCCAATGAACGAAACCAGTCCTGATTTCATAACAGCACAACATCTCCACCACGGAGGACACGGGGGACACGGGATCTAAACCGATCGGGCTTTTTCCGCCGTGTCCTCCGTGTCCACCGTGGTGGATAGCTTCTTACATATCCGCACCTTATTGATCCGCCGCCGTTCGGCCTCGAGGATCTCGACGGTCAACCCGTCGATCTCGAACGTCTCGCCGATCGCCGGCACGCGGCCCACGTGCGAGAGCAGGTAGCCGCCGACGGTCTCGAAGCCCTCGCGCTCGATCTCGACGTTCAGCCGCTGCATCACCTCGCCGATGTTCACCTTCCCGCTGAACAGGTAGCGGCCGTGGCCTTCGTCGACGATCGGCTCGGACTCGACGTCGTACTCGTCGCGAATCTCGCCGACGATCTCTTCGAGGAGATCCTCGATCGTGACGAGGCCCGCCGTCCCGCCGTACTCGTCCACGACGATGGCGCACTGCGTCTGGTGCCGCTGGAACTGCTTCAGGAGCTCCGGCACGCGCTTGGTTTCCGGAACGAACACCGCGGGGCGCAGCAGCGTCGTGACCAGCCGCGCGTCGTCGGCCGTGCTGAGGATGACGAGGTCTTTGACGAACAGAAAACCGGCAATGTTGTCGAGCGAGTCCTTGAAGACCGGAAACCGCGAGTACTCCTGCTCGCGGAACAGCGCGCGCACGTCGCCGACCGTCGCAGTGTCGCGGATCGCGACGACGTCGGGGCGCGGGGTCATCACCTCGCGGACCAGCGCGTCACCGAAATCGACGACGCTCTGCAGGAGCCGGCGCTCCTCGCCTTCGATCAGCCCCTCCTGCTCCGCCGTGTCGATGTACGCCTTCGCGGCGTCGTTGGCGTCCTCGGCGGCCTCACCCGCCGTCGCCGGCGGCCCGCTTCGCCGCATCGTCGAGACGCTGCGCGCGATCCAGCGGGTCATGGGGCCGAGCGCGCGGGCGAGCGGCGCGAACGTCGGCAGCAGCACGTCGAGCACGCGCTCCGGATCGCGGCCGACGATGACGAGCGGGACGAACAACTCGAAGACAAGGACGAACGCCGCCAGCGCGAACACGAGCGATGGGAGCGTGTGCGCGTCCTCGATGCCGATGCCGCGTGCCAGCAACGCGGTCGCCGTGCCGGTCACGAGCCCGAGCAGCAGCCGCACCGGAATGAACAGCAGCAGCGGATCGTCGAGATACGCACCGAGCGCGCCCGGCCGGTTCGAGCGCTCCGCCACGAGCCGCAGCGACAATCGCATGAGCGCGCTGAAGGCCGCCTCGATGGCGCCCAGGTACACCGCGGCGCAGGCGAGCAGGAAGACGCTGAGCGGGATCATCGTCTGCCGCGTCCCGCGCGGTCGATCACACCCTCGTCGAGTCCGCCTTTGCGGCGCAGACGCCGCTCGACGCGCAGCATCCGCCCGTTGTCCTGCTCATGGTCATAGCCGAGGAGGTGCAGCAGGCCGTGCAGGGCGAGAACCCTGAGCTCGGTCTGCTCGCTGTGGCGCGCTTCACGCGCTTGACGCCTCGCCACGCCTCGCGCGATCACGATCTCGCCGAGAAACAGACTGGCGGGATTAGGGATTGGGGAATGGGGATTGGGGAACGACAGAACGTCCGTCGCGTAATCCAGATGGCGATACGCGAGGTTCAACGCGCGGACGCGGCGGTCGCTCACCAGCGCGATGCTGACCACGCCCCGTGCGCGGGCCGGCGCCACGCGCCGGAGCCATGCGGCGAGACCGGGCGCGGCAACCGGCCGTCCCCGCTCGTCGACGACAGACACAGTGAGGTCCCTGCCCGCCGAAGCACGCGCGGCCCTCTGGCGAGCGAAGGCGGGACCATCAGGCATGCTTGCCGTTCGAATTCGAGAACGATTCGTACGCCTTGACGATCTGCTGCACCAGCTTGTGGCGGACGACGTCGCGGTCGTCGAACTGCACGAACTCGATGCCGTCGATCGCGCCGACCACTTTCATCGCCTCGACCAGCCCGGACATCCGGCCGGTCGGCAGATCAATCTGCGTAATGTCGCCGGTGATGACCGCTTTCGCGCCAAAACCGAGGCGCGTCAGGAACATCTTCATCTGCTCGGAGGTGGTGTTCTGCGCTTCGTCCAGGATGACGAACGCGTCGTTGAGCGTGCGCCCTCGCATGAACGCGATTGGCGCGATCTCGATCGTGCCACGCTCGATATAGCGCAGCACCCGCTCGGTGTCGAGCATGTCGTAGAGCGCGTCGTAGAGCGGGCGCAGGTACGGGTTCACCTTTTCCTGCATGTCGCCCGGCAGGAACCCCAGCTTCTCTCCCGCTTCCACCGCCGGCCGCGCGAGGATGATGCGGCTGACTTTCTTCGCGATCAGGAACGCGACGGCCTGCGCCATCGCCAGATACGTCTTGCCGGTGCCCGCCGGGCCGATGCCGAAGACGATGTCGTGCGCCTCGATCGCGTCGAGGTAGCGCCGCTGGTTCACCGTTTTGGGCGCCACGCGGCGCTTGCCCGCCGCCGTCAGACTGCCTTTGAGAAAGTGATCGCGCAAATCGACCAGCGTGTCCTGCGCGACGAGGTCGCCCGCCGTCTTCACATCGGTATTGGAAAGCTTGAAGCCGTCGCGGACCAGCGACGCGAGCTGGCTGACGACGCGATCGACCTTGTCGAGGTTCGCCGAGTCGCCGTCGATCAGCAGCTCGTGGCCCTGGGTGCGGATCTTGACGTTGAACAGTGACTCGAGGCGTTTGAGGTTCTCGTCGTAGGAGCCGAATAGCGTCTCAATCCCCTCTTCGGGGACGGTAATGCGTTTCATCAGGTCAATTCTGGGTCTTCAAATGGAGCTCGCGCAACTGTTTCGAATCCACGGGCGACGGCGCCCCAGCCATCAGATCGACCGCGCTGGCGGTCTTGGGGAACGCGATCACCTCGCGAATCGACGTCTCGCCCGCCAGGATGGCGACCATGCGGTCGAGCCCGAGCGCGATGCCGCCGTGCGGCGGCGTACCGTATTCCAGCGCTTCGAGGAAGAAGCCGAAGCGGAGCTTCGCCTCCTCCTCGGTGATGCCCAGGCAACGGAAAACGCGTGCTTGCATCGCCGCGTCGTGGATTCGCACGCTGCCGCCGCCAATTTCCGACCCGTTCAGCACCAGATCGTACGCCTTCGCGCGGACCGCGCCGGGATCGCTCTCGAGCTTGTCGACGTCCTCGTCGTGCGGGGACGTGAATGGATGGTGCATCGAGTACCAGCGTCCGTCGTCCGCGCTGTATTCGAGCAGCGGAAAATCGGTGACCCACAGGAACTCGAACTGTTCCGGGTTCAGCAGGTTCTCCTTCTGCGCAATCTGGAGCCGCAGCTGCCCGAGCAGCTTCGAGGTGTTGTCCGCCTGGCCGGCCGCCATCAGCAGCAGATCGTCGGCCGACGCGGCCACCCGATCGAGCGCGGGACGCAGCACGACCTCGGTGAGCGCCTTCACCGAACAGAGCGGCGGCGCGCCGGGGCGAACCCAGATCAGGCCCGTGAATCCGAGCGCCTTGGCCTGATCGACGAGCGCGTCGAGCTGGCTGCGCGAATATTTGTTGCCGCCCTTCACGGCGAAGCCGCGCACGGCGCCGCCGTCGGCGACGATCTGCTTGAACACGCGGAACTCCGACTCGCGGAACACGTCGGAGAGGTCGTGAATCTCCATGCCGCAGCGCAGATCGGGTTTGTCGGATCCGTACCGCGCGATCGCCTCGGCGTATCCCATGCGGCGGAACGGCAGCGTTACGTCCTTGCCGATCTCCTTGAAGATCTGCGGCATCAGCGGCTCGATCAGGCGGTAAATCGTCTCGGGCTGCGCGAACGACACCTCGACGTCCACCTGCGTGAACTCGAGCTGGCGATCGGCGCGCTGATCCTCGTCGCGAAAGCAGCGCACAATCTGGAAATACCGGTCGGTGCCGGCAATCATCAGGAGCTGCTTGAAGATCTGCGGCGACTGCGGCAGCGCGTAGAACTCGCCCGGGTGCACGCGGCTCGGGACGAGGAAGTCGCGCGCGCCTTCCGGTGTCGACTTCGCCAGGATCGGCGTTTCGATCTCCCAGAAACCGTTCGCGTCGAAATACTTCCGGATCGCAATCGACACCCGGTGGCGCAGCCCCATGTTGTATTGCAGGCGCGTGCGCCGCAGATCCAGGTAGCGGTACTTGAGCCGAACGTCTTCCGACACGGGGCCGTCTTCCGCAATCTGAAACGGCGGCGTCTTCGCCTCGTTGAGCAGACGGATGTCTCGCGCGAGGATCTCGACCTCGCCGGTGGCCAGCTTCGGGTTCACGGTGTCGGCGGACCGCCGCTGCACCACGCCCGAGACGCCGACGACGAACTCGGAGCGGAGCCGCTTGGCAACGCTCATCAGGTCGTCGTTCTCGCGTACGACGACCTGCGAGATGCCCGCGCGGTCGCGGATGTCGAGAAATGTGACACCGC
>Ga0315281_10015421_pt1 | contig 10251 bp, 11 predicted proteins | sample YL17G07_0_MG_FD_204540 | JGI IMG/M metagenome (GOLD analysis project Ga0315281, IMG submission 204540) | Sediment microbial communities from Yellowstone Lake, YNP, Wyoming, USA - YL17G07_0 | ecosystem: Environmental > Aquatic > Freshwater > Lake > Sediment | place: USA: Wyoming | collected...
TTCCAGCTCCCAGGTGTGGGCGCTGTAGCCGGCAATCATCACCAGGGCCGGCCGGTTGGCCAGGACTTCCTTCTTTAGCATTTTCCCCTGAGGTTCGGGTTTTCTTTCGGCCATTCCCCAGAGAATCAAAATGGGAATCACCGCCCCCAGGATTGGCCCCAGGGAGGTCAGGAAAAAAGCGGTCTGCCAATCATATCGCGCCGCCAGCCACCCGGTGGCGGCCAGCGAGCCGGCGTGCCCCAGAGACCCGGCTCCGATGAAGAATCCCATGGCCCTTCCTCGATGGGCGCTGGAAAAGTTCTCGGAGATCAACTTCAAAACCGGGGTATACGTGCCGCCGAGGCAAAGTCCCATCAAGCCCCGCAGCAGGAAGGCAGAGAGGTAAGAGCGGGCAAAGAAAGCAAAGAGCAGGCAGGAGACGGCAGAAGCGATGGAGGAATAGAAAAAAACCTTCTTCGGGCTCACCCAATCGGACAGAGCCGCCAGGGTCACTATGGAGAAAGCGGAGACGACGGAACCGGCGGCGGTATTGGACATCTGCCATTCTTTCTGGAGAACCGGGATCAGGGCGGTATAGTTTTGCAGGCACAAGTGGAGAAAAATCCGGGTGGAGCAGATTGCCAGCAGGAAAGTATGGGGAGAGACCGTTCTCTGGCCAAAATTGGAAATCATTCTTGTCCCGCCAACTCCGGGGAGGAATCTCCGGCTTGACCGTCCTTCAGGGATGGATTTTTCATTGCTTAGGAAATTATAAAAATCTCTGCGCCCTCCGAGGATGAAGAAAAAATCAACCGCAGAGTACGCAGAGACCGCAGAGTTTTTTCTATGTAAATACAAAAAACACAAGTCATTCTGTGGATATGGATTCCTCTTTGGCTTTCGACCCTCCGGGGATCAAGACAAGAGGATGCACGAAGAGGAAGCAGAGTGCGCAGAGATCATTCCTTGAAAACCCCTTGGCCCTTTTGACCTTCCGGGAAAGGTGAGAAAGAAAGCCGCTTTTCCTCCTGCATCCTGGCGCTGAGCATCTGGCCATTTCTACCTCTGCGTTCTCCGCGCCCTCTGCGGTTAAGTTTTTTTTATTCTTCCTTCTTGGTTTTTGAGGAGTGGGCCAGAAAGGCGAAAAAGGCGAAGGTAGCGATGGGGATGATCCGGGTGAGGAATACCACTCCCATGAAGCCCCATACGTCCTCGTAGCTGTAAAAGATCGCCTGGTCCGAATACCGCTGGCGGAAGGCCAAAAAAGCCCACAGCAGAACCACCACCAGGGACCAGCCCAGGATCAGCCATTTCATCAACGAAGCCATCGTAAAAGGTTCCGGGATCCAGGTTTCAGGAACCAGGTCAGGACGGCCCCAGTGCTTTTCCCGGTTCCTGACCGCCGGTTTCTCGTTTCTTAAACCATGTGCCTTGCGCCTTGGGCCTTCATTTTTTTATGACTCTCGCCAGGCTTTCTGCTTAGCTTTTTTCCTGACTCCTGATTCCTGAATCCTGAATCCTTTTTCCTCGTACCTCGAGCCTTTATTTTCTCCATCAGAAAAGCCCATTCTTCATCCACATTCTCCTGTATGGTCCGAAGTTGCTCCTGACTAAGATGACTGAAGCGCCCCTGCAGTTTGAGGTACTCGCCGACGGGCAAACCCTTGGGCTGGTGGCTGAGAGTGTACCTTCTTCCGTTTTCGATTTCATAAAGGGGAAATATTTTCGTCTCCACCGCCAGCCGGGAGATCTTCAGGGAATTTTCCGAGGGAAATTTCCACCCCGGGGGGCAAGAAGAAAGAATATGGATGAAGCGCAGTCCCTGGATACTTTTCGCCTTGCGCATTTTGTTCAAGAAGTCTTCGGGGTAGGCCGGGGAAGCCGTGGCCGCGTAGGGTATGCGGTGAGCGGCCAAGATCTCCATGATATCTTTTTTGGGAGTCTCTTTGAAAGCCGGGTTGGGGGTCGTGCTGGTCCAACTCATGAAGGGCGTGGCCGAGCTCATCTGAACCCCCGTATTCATGTAAGCCTCGTTGTCGTAACAGACGTAGATGATGTCATCATTCCTCTCGGCACAACCCGAAAGAGACTGCAGGCCGATGTCAAAGGTCCCCCCGTCCCCGGCCCAGGCCATCACTTGAACGTCTTCGATTCCCCGGGCGATCAGACCCCTCTTCACCCCGGAGGCGCTGATGGCCGCGGTCTCGAAGAGACAATGGAGGATCGGCACCTTGAGGCTCGAGGAGGGAAAGAACCCGGCCACGGTCGACCAGCAGCAGGCCGGAATCACCACCATGGTTTTCTTACCCAGGGCCTGCAGGGTATAACGCATGGCCAAGGAAGCACCGCAGCCCGGACACCCGATATGCCCCGAATAAAGAAGCTCTTCTTTAGGAAGTTCGTACCTCATGGCTTGGCTCCTATCCAGACCACATCCCCTGACGGGGCCTCTTTGCCCTTGGCAATCTCCACGATCTGTTGAAGAACGGCAGGGGTCACGTCCCTTCCCCCCAGTCCGGCGATGAATCCAAACACCGAGGTTCCCTCGCCGTGCCGGTGCAATACCGACCGGATTTCCTGGGCGAAGATTCCGGTAGCCCCAAAAGAGATGTTCCGGTCCACGACCGCCACTTTTTTCACCTTCTGCAAAACTCGCCGAACGTCCTCGGTGGGAAAGGGCCGGAACATTTTCATTTTCAGGAGTCCCACCTTCTCCCCCTTCTTGCGGTAATCATCGACGACCCCTCGCGCGGTTCCGGTGATGGTGCCGCTCGTGACCAGGAGGACATCCGCATCTTCGGCAAAGTATTCCTCCATGATGCCATACCGCCGGCCGAAGGCCCGGCCGAATTCTTCATCAACCTCCTTGGCCACGCCTTTGGCTTCCTCCATGGCTCCCTGGAACTTCACCCGCTGCTCCATGTAAACATCGGGAGGCATGGCCGCATGGAAGGACCGGGGTTCATCCACGTCCAGCTTTAATTGGGCCACGTAGGAAGGCAGGTACCGGTCCACCTCTTCGATCCCGGGAATTTCCACTTGTTCGTAGGTGTGGGAAAGGATGAAGCCATCCAGGCAGACCATGGCCGGCAGGAGGACTTTTTCGGAGATGCGGTAGGCCATGATGATACTATCCAGGACTTCCTGGTTGTCTTCACAGTAGAACTGCAGCCACCCTGTGTCCCTCTGGGCCAAGCTATCGCTCTGGTCGCACCACATGGTCCAGGGAGCTGCCATGGCCCGGTTGACATTGGCTATAACAATGGGCAGACGGGCGCCGGCCGCCCAATGCAAAACCTCATGCATCAGGGCCAGACCCTGGGCGGACGTGGCCGTAAACGCCCTCGCCCCGGCGGAGGCGGCGCCGACACAGCAGGCCATGGCTGAATGCTCCGATTCCACCTTGACGAAATCCGCTTTCAGCCGGCCACTGGCGCAGAAATCGGAAAGCGTTTCCACGATGGTCGTCTGAGGGGATATGGGATACGCCGATACGACCTGAACCCGGGAAAGCATGGCCCCATAGGCCACGGCTTCATTGCCAGAAATTACTCGTTCCATTTCTCTTCCTCCAAGGTCATGGCTGAGCGGGGACATTCTACCGCGCAAATCCCGCAGCCCTTGCAGTGGTCGTAATCGATGAGGTATTTCCTTTCCTCCGCCAGGAAAGAAACGGCCACGTCCGGACAGACCATCAGGCACACGTTGCACTGGATGCAGTTCCCGCAGCTGAAACAGCGTTCGGCCTCCTCTTTGGCCCGGACGGCCAAAAGCCCTCCATGAACCTCCTTGAGCCCCCTGCCCCGGTCTTTCACCGCCAGGGAAGAGCCCTTCACCCGGCTCAGGGGTGGAAAATAATCCAAGTTGATCTTGTCAATCTTGACCACTTCTCTGCGGTCCTCTTCCGGGTTTCCGCTCTTGCCCCGCAAGTAACCTTCTATGGCCAGGGCTGCTCTTTTTCCGGAGGCGATGGCCTGAGAAACATAACCTGCCCCCGTGGCCGCATCGCCACCGGCAAAGAATCCGGGGAGGCTCGTCCGACCCCAGGAATCGACGGCGATCAGACCGTTTTCGGTTTTCATCCCCGCAGGCAGGGAGGAGAGATCCGCCCTCTCGCCCACGGCCAGAATCAGAGTATCGGCCTTACAGGAAAATTTGGACCCCTGGACCAGGATGGGGGTGCTTCTTCCGCTGGCATCAGGTTTCCCCGGCTTGGTCTTTAGGCAATCTACTCCTTGGACTTTCCCCTTTCCCGGAATGCCGACCGGAGCAGCCTGGAAGATAAATTCCACTCCCTCTCTGCGGGCTTCCTCAACCTCGTCGGGGATAGCCGGCATATCCTCCTTCGCCCTTCGATAAAGTACGGTTACTTTGCTCCCCAGCCGCCAGGCCACCCGGGCCGAGTCGATGGCCGTATTACCTCCCCCGACGACCACCACCTTTTTCCCCAGCGGGATCCGGCTGCCGGAATTTACCTCTTTGAGGAAGCGCAGGCCATGCCACACACCGTTCAATTCATCGCCGGGGATTTTGGGCTTCTGCTCAGACTGGGCGCCTATGGCCAAAAAGACGGCCGAATAGGGCTTCAATTCTTCCAGGCCAAAATCGCTTCCCAGCCCTTTTCCAGTCTGGATCTCCACCCCCAGGGAACGAATCCGTTCGATTTCTTTTTTCAGGATTCCCGTCGGTAACCGGTACTGGGGAATGCCGTAGCGGAGCATCCCTCCGGGTTCTTTCATGGCTTCCAAGACTTTGACTCGGTATCCCTTCCGGGCCAAAAAATAGGCGCACGAGAGGCCCGCAGGGCCGGACCCGATGACGGCTACTTGTTCTGGTCTCTTTTCTATCTTCTGGCCGTCGAGCCCTCCTCCCTTCATCCCCCAATCGCCCAGGTACCGCTCCAGCGCGTTGATGGCCAGGGCTTCGTCGTAATCCTTGCGGTTGCAATCACGCTCACACGGGTGGTGGCAGACTCGCCCGCATACCGAAGGGAAAGGATTCGACTCCAGAATCTTCTTCCAAGCCTCTTCCGGTTTGCCATCCGCCAGGGCAGTGAGATAGAAGGAGATATCCTGTTCGATGGGGCAGGCCTTGGAACAGGGAGCCCGGAGCGAGACGTACGAAGGGCGCAGGTACCTCCAGGTTCCCGTTTTATTCCATAAGGTGGATTGCAGAGATGCAGAAACGATGGGCGTATCTTTTAAACTCTTAATGACAATTTTCTCTTCCATTTTCCTTCCCTTTTCGACCTACGGTTTTTCCTTAGCCTCAACCTTACCCCCAGCCTCATCCTTTATCTCATTTTCACGCATTCATACGCTTCCCGTGCCGCCGCCTCATTCTCTTTTCCCTTTCCCGGCACTGATTCTCTTATGGTCTCCGCTAGAGCCTCGATTCCAATGATCTCCGTCACCCTGGCGAAGGCGCCGAGAATGGCCGTGTTCACGATGGGCTCGGTCCGGGACCCGAGCTTGTGTTTGCGGGCAATGCCACTGGCGTCTACTGTGGCTACCTTGAATTGGGCGGGGAAGGAATAAGAAGAAGGCTCCTGATTGCTGTTCAGGAGGATTATTCCCCCTTCCTTCAGACCCGCAGTCACCCCGACAGTTTTGTAGAGGACTGGGTCGAGGACAATGACGTGATCCGGGGTGTAGACTTCACTGTGGATCCGGATCTTCTGGTCATCGATGCGGGCAAAGGCCGCAACGGCAGCCCCCCGTCGCTCGGCCCCGAATAAGGGAAAAGCCTGGACCTTCTTCCCTTCCTTGGCTGCAGCAGTAACCAGCATCTTGGAGGCCACGACAGCCCCCTGCCCTCCCCGTCCATGAATCCGGATCTCGATCATGTTTCCAACTCCTATTTATCGGGACACAGATGAACACGCATAAGAAAGTGCCTAGAGTTCGGAGTGCCTAGAGTTTTTTAACTCCGAACTTCGAACTCCGAACTCCGAACTGTTTTTAATGCATCACCGCCCCGCCGTCCACGTTGATCGATTGGCCGGTGATATTCCGGGCCTCTTCCGAAACCAGGAAGGCCACCAGGCTGGCGATGTCTTCGGGAGTCTGGGGCCGCCGCAAAGGGGTGACGGATTTAACCCGGTTTTCAAAGATCTCCTGCGGGCTCTTGTCGGCTAGGGAGGGAAAACTCTGCCGGAACCATCGGGCCAGATTCTCCCACATGGGGGTCCAGATGTATCCGGGACAGACGGCGTTGACCCTAATCTGGTAGCGCGCCAATTCCCTGGCTAGAACTTGGGTCAACCCGATGACCCCGAATTTGGAAGTGCTGTATCCTCCGATGAATTCTTCCCCCTGCTTTCCGGAAATGGAGGCGATATTTATAATTCTGCCTTTCTTGCGCAGAATCATCCCCTTGGCAACCTCGCGAGAGCACAGGAATGTTCCCCGCACATTGACGCTCATATTTTTTTCCCAGTCTTCCACCGATTGATTGACGATCAATCCCGTGGTACCGACTCCGGCGTTGTTGACCAGGATGTCGATCGGGCCCAACCTCTCCTGGGTCTCCTTCACCATTCTTTCCGCGTCCTTTTCCACGGAAACATCCATCTGCACCGCTAGGGCCCGGTTTCCCGTTTCGGTAATTTCCCTGGCCAGCTGAGCCGCGGCCTTTCCATCGAGATCCGCCGCCACCACTGCGGCCCCTTCCCGGGAAAGGCGCAGGGCAATGGCCCGGCCGATCCCGCTCGCCGCCCCGGTCACGATCGCTACCTGTTCCTGGAGATTATACATGGATAATCACCTCTTCTTTCCAAGAGGTTTAGAGGAGAATAACCCTGAAATTTTATGACACATTGCCCTCCCCTTTGTCAATCCAAGACTTACCATTGCGGAATGCGGATTGCGGATTGCGGATTGCGGATTGCGGAACAAAAAAATTTAACCACAGAGCTCGCAGAGCGGCAAAGCCGCAACCAAAAGGAATCACCCCCTCCCTCCCCTCCCCCCTCGAGGGGGAGGGATAGGGTGGGGGGGATGCCAATCTTCTTGATGAGCTTTGCCGATTCCGACTCTACTTGATTTTGCTCCCCCCTTCTGCTATTTTTATTAAAAATCCTGCCTTGGGGGCTGAGTTGCTCCTGAATAAACCCATCTTCTTGGGCCTCGCGGTTGTTATCTGCATCTCCCTGCAAATATGGATTAGCTATGTCAGCGCCCGTTTCATCCTGGATGGAGACCTGATCATAGGTTTTTCTTTATTTCTGCTGGTCCCCCTGCTGGGGGTTCTTTTGGTTCTCTATTACCTATGGTTCCGGCGACAGAAATCCCCTAAGCCCCACGGGACTTAGGGGTGTGCACCTCCGCTATCGCCAAGGCTGTTCGAAAAATGGAGGGCAGAGTTTAAAAGTGCAAATTTTCCACTACGTCCCCTTTCGATAAGCTCCGAATAGGAGAAACGACTTGACAGCAAACTCCAAACCCATATATTTACAACCCCGGTGTCACACTTTTCGACCGCCCCGGCTCACTTTTACTCCGGTCTTTCCAGGTCTAAGCCTTGAAGAAGGCAGAAGGCTGGTTTTTGTTTTAGATAACATTACACGAGGAGGGATAAGAATGGGGAAAAAGAAGCCGGTGTTGTTATTTTTTGGGCTCATGCTGTCTCTTGCGATAGCCCTCTTTAGCTGCGCAACATCTCCGAAGATCCCAGTTGGTGGAGCTGAAGAAATTCCGTTCCCCAAGGACGTAAACATAATCCCTCCAACTTCGGATCTTCCTAAAGAGATAGCTGCTTTCTCGGGAAAATGGCATGGAGTATGGAGAGAAGGGGGGGGAGGTTTTGAGTTTATCTTAGTTGTTGAGGAAATAACAAACCAGGAAGCAAAGGTTATTTATGCCTGGGGAGATTCTTATGGTTCCTGGAAAGGCAAAAAGGGATTTTACCGCATTGTGGCAAAAGTGAGTCCTGGAGGCCCTGAAATTGAATTTTCTTCTGCGCGGGATAGCAGCGCAACCTTCTTTTTTAAAATGAAAAAAGATTTAAATACCCTTGAGGTTTTTCGGCAAGCTAGCTATGGACGGCTTTATACAATTATGAATCGGATGAAATAATTCTAAAAAAAGTTGGTGAAAACAAATAGCTGCCCAGCCTCCGAGGCCAAAAGGCCGAAGGTTGTCCAAGCTGGGTTTGGGAGTTTGCCCCCTACCCTGAAAGGCCTTGCCCCAAAAGAACATTCAATTCCCTTCCCTTGCTTTCACTCGGGAATGGTAGAAGGCCCTTGCGCCCCAGCGAGGTTTTTAGGGGACGCCCTTTGCTTTCGCAGTTTAAGCAATCGGTAAGCTTACAGAGGTACGGGGGTCTTTCCTTTTTGAATTTGGCTGAGCCCGAGGAACTTGGCTGAATTCTCGGTCCGAAGGAAGTGTTTTGAGAATATTCATCGACCGTTTGGGAGCGTAGAAAGGCCAGAATATAAGAGAATGGATTTCGGTCGGCCTTTTGGTCCATGAACTTGCCGGTTTCGGAGTCTCGTTCAACCCAACGCTGGTTCTTGGGGTCGTAGGCCTGAGTCCGATCCCGGCCCCCCAGGCGATGGCCATCTCCTCTCGGTGGATTGGTTACCATTTTTCTCGCCTTCTTTACCTTTTTGGGGTAGTTTTTAAACCATTGCATGTTTTTAGTATATTTGATATTCAGTATTTCATATAATTCAGTGAATTATTGCGCATGTAATATATTCCTCTTTTGAAAACTAACCCTTGTTACACCCATCCCGGCTTAGCATGAGGGCTTCGGTTATGGCTAATACCTACACCTCCCTCTATTACCACGTTGTTTTCAGCACGAAAAAGCGGAAACCCCTAATCGGAAAGGACATTAGAGAGCGCCTCTGGGCCTTCCTCGGGGGGATCGCGCGCGAGAACAAGATGAAGGCTTTATGTGTCGGCGGCATGGAGGACCATATTCATTTATTGATCATGGCTCCACCGACTTTGTCACCGAGCAAAATGGTCCAGCTGGTCAAAGGCGGATCTTCCAAATGGATCCATGACACGTTCCCCCAGATGCAGGATTTTGCATGGCAGGACGGATACGGGGTTTTCACGGTTACCAAGTCGCAGATTCCGGATATCATCCGGTATATCCAAGGACAGGGGGAACATCATCGGGTCAAGACCTTTCAGGAGGAATATTTGTTGTTTCTCCAAAAGTATGGGATTGAATACGACGAGCGGTATGTGTGGGGGTGATTTCAGGCGTCAGGCCATAAATAGCCTGCCTAAGTTCATTCCGTCCCTACGGGACGGTGGGTGGGGGTTTTGCGATTATGCCATGCCGGCCATGAATGGCCTGCCTAAATTCATGTCGTCCCTACGGGACATTGGAGCGCATCTTTCCGCCGCGGCGCGGCGGGAGAATGTAGGCCGGCCTTTCAAGGCCGGTGTGCCGGGAAATTATAAAATTATTTAGAAAGGATCAAACCATGCCCATCCAGGACCTCATCGGAAAGGAGAGCCCCGAGTTCCAGGTGCCCATAGAATGGGGCAAGATCCGGGAATTTGCCGCGGCGATCGGGGATGAGAACCCCATCTATCATGATCCGGAGTATGCCCGAAAGACCAAGTTCGGCAAGAGCCTGGCTCCCCCCACCTTCACGGTCATCAAATCTTTCTGGCGCAAGGGACTGTCGAACCAGGATATGGCCGGGCTCGATAACCGCTTTGTTCTTCACGGGGAGGAAGAATTCGAGTATTTCGCCCCAGTTCTGGCCGGCGATGTTCTGACCTGCGAAGACAGGATCTCCGACGCTTACGAAAAGGCCGGGAAGCGCGGAGGCAAGATGATCTTCGTGGTATTCGAATATACCTACTTGAACCAACGGGGAGAAAAAGCCCTCGTTTCAAGGTCTACCCTTATACAAACAGGGGGAGTGGTTAAAGAATAGGAATCAGGAGTCAGGACCCAGGATTCAGGATTGAGAACCGAGGACCTGGCGCAGAGTTCCGGATTCTGAGCTTTTAGGCTTAGGACATTGAGGAGAAATGGATATGGAAAAGAAAGCTCTGCTTTTTGAAGATGCAAAAGTGGGAGATGAGGCCCCTCCCGTGGTGGTTTCTAACATAACCCGGACCCAGATCGTGAAGTACGCCGGCGCCTCCGGGGATTTCAATCCCATTCACCATGACGAACTCTATGCCATCCGGGCGGGTAATGACCGGGTCTTTGCCATGGGCATGATGACCGCCGGTTTTGTCAGTCGCATGATTACCGATTGGATCGGGGATGGGAATTTGCGCAAATACCGGGTCC
>Ga0315281_10015425_pt1 | contig 10249 bp, 7 predicted proteins | sample YL17G07_0_MG_FD_204540 | JGI IMG/M metagenome (GOLD analysis project Ga0315281, IMG submission 204540) | Sediment microbial communities from Yellowstone Lake, YNP, Wyoming, USA - YL17G07_0 | ecosystem: Environmental > Aquatic > Freshwater > Lake > Sediment | place: USA: Wyoming | collected...
GCTGCGTTCAAGGACTTGGGGTACACCATAGGTCCTCTCTTGGCCGGCGCATCGATAGAAGCGATAGGCATCGGGAACACTTTCTTTGCGGTTGGAGGGGCATTCATCTTGCTGTTCCCAATTGCCGTGCTTCTGCATGATTGATCTTGATGGAATGCATCGGTGAGTACTTTGCTTGCCTCGTCATATCTGGCGAGTCACGAACCTGTGCCTCTCGGGTGACCTGACTGTGAAATCCTTACGCATAGAAAAACTGTTCCATGACGCAAAAATGTCTGAGCGAGAAGCCTCCTCGATGCGTCAATGCGATAGGTCATCGTCACGGAGTTGATAGTGATGCTGAAGAACATGCCGGTACTGCTCCGTGGTCATGGTGGATTGGAATGCGCGTTGGACCACTTCGCTCATTGCAGGATGAATATGCATGGCGTCAAGCAGCGGGTGGGCGCTCTGGTCCGGTGTGTACATGAGATTGACGATCTCTTGAATCAGGGAAGACGCGTATGGTCCGATAATGTGTGCTCCAAGGATTCTGAGACTGTCTCTCTCTAGGATGACCTTGACGAAGTAGTCTTTCAGGTCCATAGCCTCGCCCTTCGCGGTATCCTCGTACCTTTGGAAGCCAATCAGGATACGATCCTCACCGTATTGCTTGGTTGCCTCTACTTGTTTGAGGCCAACGCTTGCGATCTCAGGATACGTGAAGACGGCATGGGGGACAGCGTGATAGTCGACTCTGATCCTCCTTTTCAGCACAGCATTGTAGTAGACGATGATGGACTCGTAGTTGGCCACGTGCTTGAAGAGATGTCTTCCATCGGCATCTCCGAAAGCCCAGACGTTAGGTTGGGAGGTCTCGAGGTACTCGTTGACACTGATCCATCCTTTCTCGTCCGTTTTAATGCCTGCTTTCTCTAGATGCAGGATGTCGACGTTAGGGCCGCGCCCCGACGCAACCAGGATCTCATCCGCTATGATCGTCTTGGTCTCCCCAGTCTGTCTATGGACGGCGACGATCTTCTTCTTGCCCTCCTGCGTCCTCTCAGCTTGGACGACTTCACAATTCGTGAGGATAGTCATGTGCCTCCCTAATTCACGGGCAGCGAGGGCCGAGACTTCCGGTTCCTCCTGTGGTAGGAATTGACGGTTGCGGCCGATGATCGAAACCTTGGAGCTCATGGCAGATAGGAAGTGGCCATATTCGGCGGCGATGTATCCTCCACCTATGACAGCCACACTCTCCGGCAGCTGCGTCTGGTGAAGGATAGTATCGCTTGTCTGGTAGCCCGTCTGCTCAAGTCCCCGAATCGGGGGTATGACAGGCTTCGACCCTGTACAGAGGAGGAACATCTCCGACTTGATGGTCTCCCCGCCAACCTTCAACGTATACGGACCGGCAAACTCCGCTGGCATATGATAGTAGTCAATGCTCTCTGAGCCAGTCAGTCCCTGCCGGATGGAATCGATTTCTCCGTCAATCAGCGTTCTCATCCGTTTCATTACTTTCGTGAAATCGACTTTCTCGATCTTCAAGTCGATACCGAACGTGTTCGCCCTTTCGATTATGCGCACCAGCTCGGCGGGATAGAGCAAGATCTTTGATGGAATGCAGCCTCGCGTGAGGCAGATTCCGCCTGGCTCGTCCTTGTCGACCACGGCAACCTTGATGTCGGGATCACGCTGTAACATAGCGTCGAGAATATTCATCGCCGAACCTGAACCAATAGCGATCAGATCGTACTCTTTCATGTGCTCACTGGTCCAACCATTTCTTGGATCAATCTGGCACCTAGTTCAAATCCTTGTCGACAGCCAAGGCGATAATCCCGACGGTCGCCGCAGATTCCTAATCTCAGGGAATTCGGGGGTAGATCTACGGATTCCTACTCGACGTAATCCAGCCAGTGCCCGTACTTTCTATTTCTCCCTCGCACTGCATCCTCAAGAAGGGTTTGGAGTCTCCGTGTGATCGGCCATGATCCGTCACCAATCTTTCTTCCGTCAACCTCTCTGATTGGAATGATACCTGCAGCCGTCCCGCACAGGAACAATTCATCGGAAGTGTAGAGTTCTTCTCGCGATATCTCTATTCGTTTACACTCGATGCCGATATCGCCGGCGAAGTGGATTATGCTATCTCGGGTGATCCCCCGAAGCACGCCCGCGGAAGCAGCAGGAGTTGATAGACTACCTCGTTTCAGTCTAAATATGTTCTCACCAGTGCCTTCAGATACCATTCCGTTCATGTTGAGTAGAATCGCTTCGTCATATCCGGCCTTCAGCGCTTCAATCTTTGCGAGCGCAGAGTTTGCGTAGTTGGCAGAACACTTCGCCTGTGGAGGTAGTGTTAGAGGGTTGATGCGTCGCCAAGAAGATACCATACAACGTACTCCATTCTTGACGGCTTCTTCTCCCAAGTAGGCTCCCCATCGCCAAGCAGCAATCGCCAAGCTCACCTTGTTTGGGAAGGGATTGAGACCCATTTCGCCATAACCGTAGAACGCGATTGGTCTGATGTAACAATCATCCAGATGATTAACTTTAACCGTGGTTTTGATCGCTTGGCATATCTCTTCAGAGCCGTACGGGAGATCCATGAGGTAGATCTTTGCACTGTTGATGAGCCGCCAGACATGATCGTAAAGCCTGAAGATCGCCGGGCCTCGTTGAGTCTTGTGAGAACGAATTCCCTCAAAGACCGCAGTTCCATAATGCAGGGCATGCGTCAGAACATGTATCTTGGCATCGTCCCAGTCAAAGAGATCCCCGTTGATCCAGATCTTCGAAGACTTCTCCAATGCGCTGACCTCAATCCTCATCAGCCGATGCTACAGCTTTCTTCTTGTGTATCGAGCATCAGCTTCTTTTGACGAGTCGCGTGACTCTCCAGTGCTGATACGCAACCGAACCCTGTGCGCGTACATATGAGACAGCTGTGAGACGATATGCTCCTCATGGTTATGTTCGGCCACGGAAGGCATGTCACTCATTTCCTCAGGAACTGGGATGCCCCTCGCGGTGACGAAGCTCCAGACCTGCTAAATGCGCTTTCCGTGGCCCGTCATGCTGGTTGGGTTGCATCGCATTTGTCGCAGAATCTGGCGTTGGCTGCTATGACCTGTCCACAGTTGAAGCATACCTTGGTTGCTGTAGGCGCAACGACGGGTGGCGTTCGTTGCCAAACCGAAGGAGAAGTTGGCGCCGGAACTAGGGCAGGAGCGGGTGATGAGGGGCGTCTCTTCTCTTCACGAGATCTTCTCCGAAGAGCCACGATAACCCCCATGATTACCACGACTATAACGATGATCAGTAGGACGATCCATAGAGCGTAGTCTGCAATCCACAGCAATCCGTATGTTTCGAGAAATGTCGTCTCCACCACCTGGAAATCGTATACTTGGCTCTGTGAGCTGCTGTACGCGCCGCCTCCGACATATTCGTCTCTTATTTTCCACGGGCCTACAAGATCAACGGTCTGTGGCGTGTATTGGTCGGAGAAAGTCCCATCAGGGCCTGTCTGAACGGTCCTCGTGAACTCGCTCCCGTCAGGCCTCGTGTAAATGAGATTTATCGCTGCTCCAGATTGGACGGGGGAAATACTGCCTGAAACCGTGAATGTGTCTCCTCGTTTTACTGCGGTAGTTGGAACGTTGAGAGTCAGCTGCGTAGTAATCGCTGCAATTGTCAGTGTTATCGTGGAAGTCTTTGTGATTCCCTGGCTCGTTCCAATCACATCGACATTATAGTCTCCTGCCAGCGCGCTCGTCGACGGGCTAATCGTAAGAGTGGACGTTGCTGGATTGGTCTCGGTTGGCGTTATCGTGGTTGGATTGAATGAAAAGTCTACGCCGGCTGGGACTCTGTTGAGATTCAGTTGGATATCGGAATAGAATCCTCCAACTGACGCGGCCTGGACAGTGAAAGAGGCATCCTGGTTTATGGCTACGCTCTGCGTCGAGGGCGAGACCGCGATCTGAAATTCCGTTACGCTGGGAACCTGCACCACAACGAATGAGTAGTCAACACAGTCACTGGTGGTCGTGAAGCAGTCGGGCAATGAGGCCCTAACCATTAGGGCATAGTTATCTGGGGTCACATCAGGGCTAACAGACACCTCCAACGTTGCAGTTGCAGCGTCTCCGACCGGAGGCGTGACCGTTGAAGGGGTAATTGTGTACGATATGCCGTATGGAGGCGTCATCAGACTCAGGGCAACCGGGCTCGAGAAATCCCCGAGCGAAGCCACTGCAATCTGGTATTGTTTTGAGTATCCCAAACCAATGGTCTGAGAAAGCGGCGTAACGTACGCATGAAACGTCGTTGTATACGTCACCTCGAGTACAACAGTCGCTGAATCAGTGAAGCCTCCGCCTGTGCCGGATATCGTCAACTGGTACGTGTCCACTGGTGTTGAGCCCGTGGTTTGGACGACGATAATGGCGAATTCTGATCCACCTGCAGGAGGCGTCACTGTGTTTGACGGATAGAAAGAGGATACGGAGATTGAGGTCGGTAGGCTTGCGGCGTTCGAGAGACTGAGTGTGACGGGAGAGGTGAAGCCGCCGCTAGAAGTTACGGTAATACTGTACGCGGCGGCCATGCCGGGTGAAATCGTCTGCGTGCTCTGCTGAACCGTCACAGTAAAGGATCCTGTTGCTGTTGCCGGCGCAACCAGACCAAGCGATACAACGAACAGTAGAGTTACGATCAAAAAGAAGTACTTGCCCAAGGCTAGGAACTCCCAATTGCTCTGAGCGCTGGCCGTGAGAGGCGGTACTCTCCGTGCTCATCTGGGTATACAGGCTCGCCCATTGGCATGGAGTGGTGCCATCGACGGTCCATTAACCTACCAGCTCCACGTCCTCTACCTTTCCACGAAAACCGTAGACGGAGCATTGTGTGCGGGCGCGTCGCAGGCGCCGCATATCGATTGGAGGTTCGATGCGAAATATGAAAACCTCCGAGATCAGTGACCGCTTGAATAGAACCCTTCGATTTCTGTTCGATGCTCAAGTTACTCACCTGACGAAAGCCGAGTGAGCCCCCAGTTCCATTTAAGGCGAGATCACTTCTGGTATGCACCAATAGTCAATTGGGATGTCTGCTGTGGCGAGGACTGTTCAAACTTCAGGACTATTTTTCAGACTCTGCTCAAGTCAAGCTATAACTATCCTACGTGCGCTAAGAATATGTTCGGCTTCTGGAGTCGGAGGCCTTGCTTGAACCCCGAAAGCACCAAGCCGCCAGAAAGTCACCCGTGCAGATCAGGTTCGAGATCCTGGAATACTTGTTCTACAATGCCGGACCCCATTCCAAGACTTCGCTTTGGCGGCATGCTACGCAGCTCTCCTACGACGATTTTCAAAAATACCTATTAAACCTGAAGCAGAAGGGTTTTGTGGAAGAATCGGAAACGGGAATTCATCTTACTGATCTAGGGAAGGATGTTTACACTAGACTCCGCGAAACACTTCCTTCGATTCTCTGATCGGCCAACTGCACCACTGGTGAGCGAAGCATAAAAGGCGCCCTCACGGCAAGTGCACGCTTATGGCCAAAGATGCAAGGGACTATCCCGTCGCCACACTCCACAAGTTCTTGGAGGAAGCGTCGGAGGAGTTTAGGCGGTTCCATTTTCAGGCCACGGTCAACCTGATAGGCTCGGTCGTCTTGCTAGTCTTTCTAGCACGCTTCATCGTGTTCATCTCCTTTACCTATGGCGTGGGGCCGCTTGAGATCAGACTGCGAGGGCCATTCATCATCGATTCCGTTCTGCTAATTGCGGCATCAGCGGCAGTAGTCTGGTCCTTAGCTGTCTGGTGGCATCAGCGGGAATTTATTTCGCGATGGGGCCGAAGGTTCGAGAAGCTTGACGTGATGGAAAGCCAGCTCATGCCCGAAGAACAGAACCAGCCCTAGATCGAAATCCCACGGACACCATTGATTTTTGGTGTACACCTCGAGTGCCGTCGGCTTAAATGGGTCTCCGAAGGGACGCGTATTCATGAGGTGACAAAGGATTGAGCAACGAAAAGAAGCCAACGGTTCCCTTCGTGCTATCACTGATCGCGGGGATTCTCACCTTGATCGGAGGCCTGACGATGACATACGTCGGATTGTGGCGATTTGAATTCATGGGACGGATGATGAGGGGATACGGTTACGCGTTCGCGGCCGGACCCGGATACTTCTCCCCATTCATTTCGCTCGCAGGAATGCTCGGCATCATCTTCGGACTCATCATCATAGCAAGCGCAATAATGCTGAACAGGCGACCAACTCAACACACGACTTGGGGCATCCTAATACTGATCTTCGCGATCCTCGGCATATTCGGCGGAATGGGAGGCTACCTTGTAGGCCTCATCTTGGGAATCGTTGGAGGAGGGCTAGCAATCGCGTGGAAACCTCCAACGGCAACTTGAGACAACTCCTACGCGCGACAAAACCCGTGATCCCGTCTGGGGGTCACGGATATCCCATTTCTTCTTGGCTCATGTTTCGACCGATCGGTTCTTGACATGGAACGAAGGCTGAGGTCCTCGAGAGCAGGATCTGCGACAGGCGGCCGCGTTTTCCTATCGCACGACCACCGAACATTCAGCGTCGTGCACTACTGTGCGACAGATTTCCAAACTCGTCATGGCCGCATCATATGGTACACCGGGAAGGATGTTGACACACGGTCGTTGACATAGGAGCGTCGATGTTCAAAGTGCACCCCGTCCGGTCAACGTTGACGAGTTCTAGTTGCTGCTATTGATTTCTGGTGCACACCAAAAGTGCCGACTGCTTAAATGGCGCCGTAGGGTGTTCTCTTCAATCAGATGATTGCGATGCAATTAAGAGGAATTCAAACGTCCGCGCGAGTGAGTGAAACCAAAACTAAGAGCAGGATGGCGGCATTCTTACTTCATGCTGCAATAGAAAGGCGTAGTATCTGAAGAGTAAGAGGAGAACTCGGTTGTCTGTTAGACTCGGCAAGATCATGGGGATCCCGGTAACAATCCATTATACACTGTGGTTTGTGTTCATCCTGATCGCTTGGTCACTGGCCGTTGGCTACATGCCCAGCCAGTATCCCGGGCTTGGCGTCGTCACCTACTGGGCGATCGGTATTGTATCCGCGGTAGTTCTGTTCGCTTCGGTCTTGGTTCATGAGCTATCCCATTCCTACATAGCAAAGAAGAATGGGCTTCCGATAGCCAGAATCACACCCTTCTTCTTTGGTGGAGTATCGGAGATGACGGAGGAGCCTCAGAATCCTGGCCTGGAAGTTCGAATGGCCGCCGCTGGTCCCCTCATGAGTTTTCTTATCGCCGGAGTGCTGGGCGCTCTCTGGTACTTTGGGGGCCTCGTGAATGCGCCCGTCGCGGTGATTGCCACGCTTGGGTATGGTGCTCTGATCAATGTTGTCTTGGGCATCTTCAATCTGCTGCCTGCCTTCCCGTTAGATGGAGGGAGAGTCTTTCGCGGAAGCATCTGGAAGCGCTCAAAGAGCTTCATTGGCGCCACTAGGACCGCGACGCGGGTCAGCGAGGCCATCTCATTGCTCATGATGGTGGGAGGATTCGTAGCGATCATCTTTGGTGACTTCGTGAATGGGATATGGATAATCTTCCTCGGCTGGTTCATCAGATCCGGAGCTGAAACGAGTCTGAGGCAGACACTTGTCGACGAGACGCTGTCGGGCGTTACCGTTGAGCAAATCATGGCCAGAGACGTGTTGACGGTTCCGCCTAGTATCACGGTTCAACAGCTCGTTTCGGATTACTTTCTTGTGCATCATCACGAAGGCTATCCCGTGGTCAAGGACGGCGAGATACTGGGCATAGTCACTCTGCACTGTGTGCGCGCGATTCCAAAGGATAGAAGAGAGACTGAGACCGTGGAACAGGCGATGGTTCACTGCGAACCCACGGTAAGTGTCAAACCCACCTCGACGGCCTTGGACACATTGCACAAAATGGCTAGCGCGAAAGTTGAAAGGATCTTAGTTGTCGACGACGGTCGACTCTTGGGCATCGTAACTCGCGGAGATCTAATCAGAACTATACGAACAAGACAGGAACTTGGCTCAATTCCACGTTCTGAAGCATCGAGACCGCAGATGGCTTCGAAACATTGCATCCAGTGCGGTGCGACACTCCCCGCAGAAGCCAAAGTCTGTCCTCAGTGCGGTGCTCGGCAGCCTTCCTAGAAGGCGCGTACCACAACGACCAGCGACATGCATTCGTCTTCATTCTCTCAAAGCGGCATGCTCAGATTCCTTTGTGCGCATGATAGGGCGAGCGCCTAACACCATAGCACAAGCGACTGCCAGAAGAACTTCTGCCATAGATGCTTCTGAATCGCGGCTCCGGGGGTGAATTGGATCGAATTGGATCTACTAACAGTAGGGGACAATCGGCCGTGCAGAAGTCTATAACGAGAAGCGGTGTCTTGTCGACTGTGCATGGTATTCGAATGCGATTCGGAGCATTCTTCTATGGCGTTTTGCCGAGCGTTCTCAAGGTCGACGCTGACTCGGTCACTGCAAGTTCTCAGATTCGATCGCGAGAGATTCACTTGGTGAGCAATTTCCATGACTTGTACGTTCCGCGGACGACAACAGCTTGTGCTCAGCGTGCTGCGCTTCTTATCTTGCGTATTCTGTTGATGAAGAGGCTGAGGGCTACGACTATGCCGATCAACATCATCAGAACCCTCAGAACGGTGCCGATCTGAGATGACGTTGCCACACCTAGGAACCCTGTGGCGTCGTATGCACCATGGATAACTGCAGGAACCAGCAGGTTTCCTCCTGAAAGGTAGTATGTAACACACATAGCCATCCCGAAAGTCACAAGATCGGTCAAGGCTGAGGCTGAGGCTACTCCATAGACTAGACCTCTGCCGAGCACTTGCTGGAAAGTTGATCGAAGAGTGCGGGGGGTGGGATTCGAACCCATGACCTCGCTGGTTCTCCCTTTGCATGAACCCTGTTCCCTCATTTTCACTCATTGGAGAACGCAGAGACATGCAATGCGTGACTGATCTGCACAAGGATGATCCTAAGAATTGAGGCGAGGTAGACATAACGAGCCACTATCTCCAATCCGGAATTCCGATTCGGAAAGCCTGGCTCCCGTACCGTTGGAGCATATCGTCAATGAATGGTGAATCTAGCCAACAAACCCTCTTCCAGTTCTTGAGGTAGTCGATGGGTACGCTTCGCACGTTGTTGGAGTCGAAGCAAATACCAAACGGTTCGCCGTCAATGTCATCGACAAAATGGGTAATTGTGGACGGTGGACTCCTCTGCGGATGGTTGAATGCGACTCACGTACTCAAGCCTAGGCAATCATTTTTGTATGGTTTCAGAGAGTTGAACTTCGTCGTGTGTCTTAGGATGAGGCGAATGTCTGGGATCTTGTTAGGATTCCTTTCAGGGTATTCCTGCCTCTTCCTGCTTTCCCTTGTTTTCGTGGTGCCGCATTTCCTTTCAGGAGAAATTGGAGGTTTCCTTCTTCCGCTTCTCTTCGAGGAAGAACCTGAAGTTCGCCTCGTATTGGCCTTTCTCTTTCCGCTTCTTTGGATCATGATTCCTCTTACGTCTATCGTATTATGCGTGTTCTCTTGGGTTGCTTACAGCGTCTCGCTGAAGATGACTAGACGATTGCGAGAGCTGACCCGTGCGGGAGGCACCATACTTCTTGCGGTCAGTGTTTTGCCTGCGCTTCTGGTGGTTAGGGAGCTATTGTTTTACTACCCTTTCGGGTTGACGGGCTCTCTCTTAATGATATATCGCACTCTGAATGGCTTTTACTTCGCTTGGCAAAGTCTGCTTAACCCAGCGTTGATGCTCCGTTGGGGAGGCACATGGGGGGTGCCCGCGGTTATCTTTGTTGAAACAGGCCTCTTCTTCGGATTCTTTCTCCCCGGTGACTCGTTACTGATTGCTTCCGGAGTTTTGGGGTCCGCTGGTCAGCTAAATCTAATCCTATTAATCCCGTTGACAACCTTGGCAGCCATTGCCGGGGATCAGCTGAGTTACTTTGTCGGCCACCAATCTGGTGAGGCTCTCGCTAACCGCTTTCAATTCGTACGCACAAATCTCGAGCGTGCGAGCGCATTCTACGCGAAGCATGGAGGAAAGGCGATTGTGCTGGCACGTTTCGTCCCTGTGATTCGAACATTTGCGCCTGCTGTCGCCGGAGCCGCGAGAATGAATTACTTCGCCTTCGTATCGTACAACATTGCTGGAGGC
>Ga0315281_10015426_pt1 | contig 10249 bp, 8 predicted proteins | sample YL17G07_0_MG_FD_204540 | JGI IMG/M metagenome (GOLD analysis project Ga0315281, IMG submission 204540) | Sediment microbial communities from Yellowstone Lake, YNP, Wyoming, USA - YL17G07_0 | ecosystem: Environmental > Aquatic > Freshwater > Lake > Sediment | place: USA: Wyoming | collected...
TCGAATCGAGGATGGCGTAGCTGTCGGGCGAGCGGCTGGTGAAGTTGCCTCGCGTGGCCGACGGCATGTAGGAGGTCAGCGTGCCGTTGCCGAAGATGAGCGGCACCTCGGGGTCGAGCGCGTCGCGGTCCTCCTGCAGCAGGTTGTAGAGCAGGAACATGTTGGCGCCGCGGCTGCCGAGGAAATTCTGCAGCACGCCCGCGGGGAGATACTTGCGCCGGTTCTCGCGGCGCTCCAGGTCGACGAACAGCGTCGCGCCCTGGCTGTGGTATTGCGGGGCGTCGGCAAGCCGGCCCGCGAGCCGGTCGACGAGGGTCCTGATGTCTGTCCTGGCCCTGGGGTCCATTTTGACGTCCATTGCGTCTTCCTCCTTGGGTGAAGCGCGCCAAGTGGAAACATTAGCCATGCAGCGTGTCCGGGTATTTGATGCAGATCAATCCAGGCCAGATGGTTAGCATGCCAAATTGTTTGGCGGCCAATCAAATCGGCCGCGGGACCATTCCTAATCTCGACCGCGCTTGTCGGGATTGTCGTGCGGCGGGGTGGCGCGGGCCAGGTTCAGGACCGGCTGCGTGATTTGATGTGGCCGGTTGACCGCACCCGCGGGGCCCGGTATACGTTCCACGCCGCCGCTCGCTAACGAAATTCGGATGCCAAAATGATTCTGCCCACCATTCTGTCGGAAAATGCGCGGATCCATGGCCGACGGCCAGCCGTACTGGACGGCGACGGGACGTTCACCTGGGTCGAGTTTGTCGACCGTGTGGCGCGCGCGGCCGGGATACTCCGCTCGCTGGGGTTGCGGCGCGGGGAGCGCTTCGCCGTGGTCATGCGTAACAGTTTCCGCCAGGCGGAACTGCTGTGGGCAGGCTATTGGTCCGGCATTGTTCCGGTTCCGGTCAACTGGCGTCTGAGCCCCGGAGAAATCGCCGATATTCTCGAGGACGCCGAATGCCGGCTGATTGCTGCGGAGGAGGAGTTCCTTTCTATCCTGGAGTCGCCCCCGCTGTCAGCCTGGCGCAGCCGCGTGTTGAAGGTCGAGGCGAGCGGCGGCCGAAAGGCGGAATACGAGGACCTGATCGCAGGGGCGGCACCGATTCCCGCCGAGCCGGCGGCGGAAGACGACGACGCGATCGTTCTCTACACCGGTGGAACCACAGGCCGGAGCAAGGGTGTGCGCCTGTCGCACCGCAACATCCTGTCCAACGCCTGGCAGGTGGGGATGGTGAGCGGCATTCGAACCGGCGACGTCTACTCCCACGCGGCGCCGATGTTTCACTCGGCGGATCTGCACGGCACCATGGGCTTCCTGGTGGGCTGCAGCCAAGTTTTCTTGCCACAGTTCACGCCGGCTGCGGCCGCAGCGGGCATCGAGCGCTACCGCGTCACCATCACGCAATGGGTGCCGACCATGATCAAGATGTTTACCGAGGCCGCGGATGCGATGCGCCACGACCTGTCGTCGCTGCGCATGCTGTTCTACGGCTCCAGCCCCATGCCTGTCGAATGGGTGCGCGCCGTATGCGCAGTTATCCCCGGCACCGAACTGTTTCATTGCTACGGCCTGACGGAAACCTCGCCGCTGCTTACCATTCTGGACGGCGCGAGCTTGCGCAGCTGCCTTGAATCCGGAGATACATCGCGTCTCAAGTCGGCGGGCAGGCCTCTGCCCGGCGTGGAAATGCGCATCGCGGACGACGAAGGGCGGCCGGTGCCTCCGGGGAAAACAGGGGAGATTGTGGTGCGCGGGCCAAACGTCAGCAAGGGCTATCTCAAGCGCGACCGGGAGAATGCCGATGTTTTCCGGGACGGATGGTTTCACACCGGCGACGTCGGACGTCTCGACGAGGATGGCTACCTGTTTCTGGTCGACCGCAAGAAGGACATGATCATCACCGGCGGCGAAAACGTCTACTCGAGCGAAGTCGAGGCCGTGCTCTACCGTCACCCCGGCGTCAGCGAGGCGGCAGTCATCGGCGTGCCCGACGATCGGTACGGAGAGGCGCTGTTCGCGGTCATCGTGCCAAGAACCGGCGTAACGCTCACGGCCGAAGAGATCATCGACCATTGCAGGGCGCACATTGGCGGCTACAAGATTCCGCGGCGCATCGCGTTCGTCGATGCTCTGCCCCGCACTGCGGTCGGAAAGGTGCAAAAGGCGGCCCTGCGGGAGAGGTACCGGGTTTCCCGAAGCGGGGCGCCCGGATGACCGGCACGCGTGGGCGCTGAGGCCCGCCGGCCGCACCCGCGCCGCGCCGAATACACCTTGATCCGTCAGGGTTATCGGGATGCATTCCGACGCTGCAGACCGGCAAGGCCGCTCACCCGTGGCCGATGTTTAACCTAAGTCAAAGGCCGGCCTTTGCCCGGCCCTTACAGTGCCGAGCAGGCCGCGGAGGTGGTGGCCCAGGTCGTGCACTTCGTTCACCTTTCCACGGTGGCCGAACCTGCCCAAAACAGGAGGAGCGAGAACAATGAAAAGCGGACTGCAGGCGGGTGTGACCTCTACGCGCAGAATCACCGTGGACAAGCCACGCACCGTCGATTTCCTCGGCGAGAATCTGCGTGTCTACGCGACGCCGGAACTCGTGCGTGACTTCGAAGTCACCTGCCGCGAGTTCCTGCTGGGATTCTGCGATCCTGGCGAGGATTCGGTCGGCACGGGTATCAGCGTGACGCACAGCGGCGCGACCCTGCTCGGAATGAACGTCGACATCACGATCACGGTGAAGGCGGTGGAAGGCCGCAAGGTGAGCTTCGAATTGCTGGCGCGCGACGGCGGGGAAGAAATCAGCCGAGGCGAGCATGGTCGCTTCATAGTCGAGGTGGAGAAGCTGCGCGCGCGCGTGGCGGCGAAGGCCAAGCAGGCTTAGGGCTGAGGCTCCGATGGCCACGACGCCGAAATCGGTCAGGAAGGTTCCGGAGTACTGCTACCAGTGCGTGGCGGGTCCCGACCTGCTGACCGTCACGGTCGAGGACGGCGTCGCGACCGAGATCGAGCCGAACTTCCGCGCCGCGGAAGTGCATCCCGGCGGGGGCAAGTGCTGCGTCAAGGCCTACGGTCTGGTGCAGAAGACCTACAACCCCTATCGGGTGCTCAGCCCCATGAAGCGCACCAACCCGAACAAGGGGCGCGAACACGATCCGAAGTTCGTCCCGATCAGCTGGGACGAGGCGCTGGAGGCGGTCAGCTCCAAGCTGAACGAAATCCGGGCCAAGGGACTGCTTGACGAGGAAGGCTATCCACGGGTCGCGGCAAGCTTCGGCGGCGGCGGCATTCCGACCTACTACATGGGTACTTTCCCCGCGTTTCTCGCCGCATGGGGGCCGGTGGACTTCTCGTTCGGCAGCGGCCAAGGCGTCAATTGCACCCACTCCGAGCATTTGTACGGCGAACTGTGGCACCGTGCTTTCACGGTCTGTCCGGATACCCCGACCACGCGCTACGTGCTTTCGTTCGGCGCCAACACCGAGGCCTCCGGCGGCGTGATCGGCGCCTGGCGCCATGCCGATGCGCGCATACGCGGCATGAAGCGGGTGCAGGTCGAGCCGAGTCTATCGGTGACCGGCGCCGCCTCGGCAGAGTGGATCCCGATCAGGCCCAAGACCGACGCCGCGTTCCTGTTCGCGATGGTCCACCTGATGCTGCACGAGCATGCGCGTGAACGGCTGGATATCCCTTTCATCAAGGCGCACACCGGCTCGCCCTACCTGGTCGGACCCCACCACTATTTCTTGCGCGACCCGCAGTCCCGCAAACCGCTCATCTGGGACCTGAGGACCGATCGCGCCGTGCCGTACGACCAGCCCGGCGCCGATCCGGCGCTGGAGGGCGCATTCAAGCTCGATGCGCTGGAAGTCGGGGCGGACGATCAGGAATGGATGCACCAGGGTGTTGCGGCGAAGACCAGCTTCGGCATGCTGGTCGCGCACATGATGCCTTACACCCCGGAATGGGCCGAGTCCGTGTGCGACATCGTCCCGGGCACCATCCGGCGCATCACCAACGAGTACCTCGATCACGCCTGCGTCGGCGAGACCATCGAGATAGACGGCGAAGTGCTGCCGTTCCGGCCCGTGGCGATCGCGCTGGGGAGGACGGTCAACAACGGCTGGGGCGGCTACGAATGCGTCTGGGCGCGCACGCTCATCCCATGCCTGCTCGGGGCGCTCGAAGTCCCCGGAGGCACGCTGGGGACCACCGTGCGCCTGAATCGTCCGGCGACCTCGCGCCAGGCGAGCGTCAAGATGGGGCCGGACGGATTCATGGATTACCCGATGAATCCAACCGACCTCGAGCACTGGCAGTCCAGTCCCAAGGTGCGAAACGCCCACGCCACGCTGGTACCGCTGTCGGCCAACTCCCCGTGGAGCACCGCGCTGGGGCCGACGCATTTCGCCTGGATGTTCCGCAAACAGTCGCCGGAACACTGGAAGAAAGTGACGGCGCCGGATCTCTGGTTCGTCTACCGCACCAATCCGTCCATCTCGTTCTGGGACACGGCCGAGGTTGTCAATCGAATCGCGGAGTTTCCCTTCGTCGTCGGCTTCGCCTACACACCCGACGAGACCAACTGGATGGCCGACATCCTGCTGCCCGAGTGCACCGATCTGGAGAGCACGCAGCTCATCCGCGTCGGCGGCACCAAGTTCATCGAGGCGTTCTGGGACCACGAGGGATTTGCGCTGCGCCAGCCGGCGATAGAGCCGCGCGGCGATACGCGCGATTTCACTGACATTGCGACCGAGCTTGCCGTGCGCAGCGGGTTGCTGGAGAAATACAACAGTGCGATCAACCGCGGCGCTGCGTGCATGGCGCTCGCGGGCGAGGGTTTCGATTTCGGGCTCGACCCGGCAGTGAAGCATACCTCCGAGGAGATCTGGGACCGCATGTGCAAGGCCGCGAGCGCGGAGGTCACCGGTGGCGAGTCGAGCGAAGGCCTAGCCTGGTACCGCGAACACGGCTACCGCACGCGGCCGATATCGCGCCTGGTCTGGTACCTGTTTCCCGAGCTTCGCAAACAGGGCATCAGGTTCGAGATGCCCTATCAGGAAAGGCTGCTGCGGGTGGGCGCCCAGCTGGGCAACCGCCTGCACGAGCAGGGCATCAAGTGGTGGGACACGCAGCTTACCGAGTACTCGGCGTTGCCCCCCTACAAGGATTTCCCGGCTATCTGGGAACGGGAAACCGAGGCGCACGGCTGCAAGCTCGAGGACTATCCCTTCTGGCTGATCACCGCGCGCAGCATGCAGTACTCCTGGGGTTCCAATGTCGGCATCCCGGTGATCGACGAGGTCGCCGGAAACCTGAAGGGGCACCGCGGCGTGGTCATCAATGCGCGGCGGGCGCGTGAACTCGGCATCGAGGATGGCGACATCATCGAAGTGCATTCCTACGTGGGCAAGACGCAGGGCCCGGCGGTGCTGCGCGAAGGCATACGTCCCGACACACTGCTCATGATCGGGCAGTTCAATCACTGGGCGACGCCCTATGCGAAGGACAAGAAGGCCCCGAGCATGAATCCGCTGCTGGCGATGTCCATGGCGCTCACCGACGCAACCGGCTCGTCTGCCGACCTGGTGCGCGTGGGTGTTCGGAGAGTGGGTGCATGACCCGTTACGCCATGGCGGTCGATCTGCGCCGCTGCATCGGCTGCCAGACCTGCACCATCGCCTGCCGCGGGGCAAACGCGACACCCGGCGGCGTGCAGTGGCGCCAGGTGCTCGACATGGAGACCGGCGAGTTTCCGGACGTGCGGCGCGCCTTTGTTCCGGTGGGCTGCATGCATTGTGGTGATCCGCCCTGCGAGCATGTCTGCCCGACGACCGCGACCAAGAAGCGCGCCGACGGCCTGGTCACCATCGACTACGACATCTGCATCGGCTGCGGCTACTGCGCCGTGGCATGCCCATACCAAGCGCGCCATATCGTGCACCGGAATACGTTTGCATTCGGTGACGACAGGCCCATGGAGTCCGAACTGGCCCGCATGGACCCCGAGCGCATTTCGGTGGCGACCAAGTGCACCTTCTGCAAGGATCGCATCGACGCCGGGCTGGAGAAGGGGCTCACGCCGGGCGTGGATCCCGAGGCGACGCCGGTATGCGTCAATGCCTGCATCACGCAGACCTACGTGTTCGGCGACCGTGACGACCCGAACAGCAAGCTCGCAAAGCTGCTGGAGGAAACGACGCATTTCAGGATGCACGAGGAGTTGGGCACCGATCCGGGCATTTACTACATCTGGGACGGCGAGACGACGGGCACGGGGGCGGACCAATGAGCGCGCCCCTGGGAAGAACGGCGGAACCGACGGCGGGACGCACGGCACCCTGGCATCAGAGCAACTGGGACCTGCGCGCGGCCGGCAATTTCGTGTTCGGCGGTGCGGGCACCGGCCTGGTCGTCTTTGCGGCGATCGGAAACGCATTCGGCGCCGCGTATGTCGTGCCTGCACTGATCGGTCTGGCACTTGTCGGCGCGGGACTGCTGTGCGTGTGGGCGGAAATCGGCCGCCCGTTCCGGGCGCTCAACGTCTATCGCCATTCCCGGACTTCCTGGATGACGCGCGAGGCGATGGTGGCGCCGTTCCTGTTCGCAAGCGGTCTTGGCGCGGTATGGACCGGATCGGAGGCCCTGGTCTGGGCGGCGGCGGCGCTGGCTCTGGCGTATCTGACCTGTCAGGCACAGATGATCAAGGCATCCCGGGGCATTCCGGCATGGCGCAATCCCCGCATCGTCCCCCTCATCATGCTGACCGGCCTGTGCGAGGGAGCGAGTCTGGCGATTCTGGTCGCCGCAGCGACCGCCGACCACGCCTACCTGAGGTGGCTCGAGGCGTTCCTGCTGGCGCTGGTGCTGGCACGCGGCCTGGCCTGGTACGCCTACCGCTCGGGCCTGCAGCATGAAGGTGCGCCCACGAGGGCGCTCGCGGCGCTCTCAGGGATCGAACTGCCGTTCGCGATGCTGGGCAACTGGGCGCCGCTGGTGCTGCTGTTCATTGCGCTCGCATCGTCGTCCGTCAACGTCGTCTTCTGGCTCGGCGCGATATCCGCGCTTGTGGCGTTCGGTTCGGGCTGGCTGTTCAAGGTCGTGCTGATCACGCGCGCCGCGTATAACCAGGGCTTCGCATTGCCGCGGACCGCAGTGCGCGGCACGGGCAGCGGCGGGCCCGCAGCCAAGCCCGGCTGGCACTGAGCGCGATCACAGGGCCTTTCGCAAGGGGGGAACGAACATGTACGAGATCCGGATCCACGGCCGTGGCGGTCAGGGCGCGGTGATGGCCGGCGGTATTCTCGCCAGCGCGCTGGTGCTCGAGGGCAAGTTCGTCGTCGCCGTGCCCTCGTTCGGCTTCGAGCGGCGCGGCGCGCCGGTGGCGAGTTTTCTGCGGCTCGATGACCGCGAGATCCGCCAGATGACCAATATCTACAACCCCGACTGCATCCTGTGCATCGATCCGACGGTGGCGCGCGCGGTCAACATCTTCGACGGCGTGCGCGAAAATGCCGTTCTGGTGCAGACGACCGCCAAGCCGCTGGAGGAACTGAAACTCTCGGAACGCGTCGCCACGGTCGGTCTGTGCGATGCCGTGTCGATCGCACTCGAGATCTTCAGGCGGCCGATTACGAACACCATCATGCTCGGGGCATTCGCCCGCACGACCGGCCTGGTGACCCTGGATTCGCTGCGCACGGCGATCATGGAGTCGGAATTTCGCGACGCCGGCCTGGAGCAGAATCTCGCGGCGCTGGAGCGCGGGTACAGCGCAACCCGGGTTCACACGATTGAACACAAGGTGGCGGCATGAGTATGACCAAGCAAGCCTACGAATTGTTTGACCAGTCGACGATCCCGGACGACCTGTGTCCGATCGCGACCCGGCTCAGCCCCATGCTCCCGGGCGACTGGCGCAGCATGCGGCCCGTGGTCGATCGCGCCAAGTGCGTCAAGTGCGCGCAGTGCTGGCTCTACTGCCCGGTGCAGTGCGTGGTCGAACGGCCCGCGTGGTTCGACGTCAATCTGGCCACGTGCAAGGGATGCGGCATCTGCGCCACCGAATGTCCGCACCGAGCGATTTCCATGGTTGAGGAGGCTGCCTGATGTCTGCCGTGCTCAAGCCGAAATCGAAGTTCATCGTCTGCGACGGGAACGAAGCGGCCGCCTGGGCCGTCGCGGCCGCGCGCGTCGAACTGGTGGCGGTATACCCGATCACGCCGCAATCGTCCCTCGTCGAATACCTGGCGAAGTTCGTTGCCGACGGGCGCCTCGCGGCCGACCTGATCGATGCCGAGGGCGAGCACTCGGTGTTGTCGGTGCTGCATGGCGCGTGCCTCGCCGGCGCGCGCACCTACACCGCAAGCTGCGGCCCGGGGCTTGCGTTCATGTTCGAGCCGTATGTGCGCACGCCCGGCCTGCGGCTTCCGATCGTGATGGGCATCGTTACCCGTGACCTGCTCACGCCGCAGAGCGTCTGGGGCGGCCACCAGGATGCGATGTCGGTGCGCGAAGCGGGCTGGATCCAGGTGTACTGCGAGTCGGTGCAGGAGGTCCTGGACACCACCGTCATGGCCTACAAGATCGCCGAGCACCACGACGTGATGCTGCCGGTCAATGTCTGCCACGACGGCAACTACCTTTCATTCGGCGCCGCGCGCGCCGAACTGCCGGACCAGGCCGAAGTGGACGCCTTTCTCGGCGAGAAGAACGTCAACTGGCACGCCGCGCTCGACCCGCAGCGGCCGATGGCGGTGGATCCGCTCACCGGCGGCGCCGGCGGCACCGGGCCTTCGACCTTCGTTCGCTACCGCAAGGGCGAGTGCCGGGGAATGCAGAACGCGCTGTCGGTGATCACGGCGGTGCACGAGGAGTGGGGGCGGCGCTTCGGCCGCATGCACGCACCGCTCGTCGAGTCCTATCGCATGGACGGCGCCGAGTACGCGATCATGACCCTGGGCAGCATGACCGGCGCCGCAAAGGACGCCGTGGATGCGGCGCGCGAACGCGGCGAAAAGGCGGGTCTCGTGAAGGTGAAGACCTATCGCCCGTTCCCCGTGCAGGCGATCGCCGCTGCGCTCGCGCCGGTCAAGGCAGTGGGCGTGGTCGACCGCTCGGTGTCCTTCGGCTGGGATTGCGGACCGCTGTTCCAGGACACCATCGGCGCGCTTCATTACGCGGCGCGCCGCATTCCGGCGATGAGCTTCATCGGCGGGCTTGCGGGAGCAGACCTCACCATAGGGCACTTCGATAGAGTGATCCGCCGCACCGCGGAACTCGCCCAGGGCGCAGCCCCGGGCGAAACCGTGTGGCTGAACGAGAAGGACTGACGCCATGGACCAGACCCATTACCTGATCATCGGTGCGAGCCATGCCGCGCTTTCCGCGCTGCACGCGATCCGGCTGCACGACCTCGAGCGCGACATCACGGTCGTCACCCGCGACGAAAGCCTGCCGTATTCGCCCACCGTCCTGCCCTATGTCGTGTCCGGGCGCTCGGAGCCTGAGCACGTTTTCCTGCGCGACGAGGACTATTTCACCCGACTCAAGGTGAAATACCGGCGCGGCGCGGCGGTGCAGAAGGTCAGTCCCGCCCAGGGCGCGGTCGAGCTCGCCGATGGCGAGAAAATCGGGTTCTCCAAGCTGCTGCTTGCGACCGGCGCAGCGCCCGCGTTGCCGCCGATTCCGGGCCTTGCCGGCGTGCGTTTCTATGTGCTGCGCACGCTGAACGACGCAATTGCGCTGCACCAGGCGCTGCCTGACACCAGGCATGCGCTCGTGCTCGGTGGCGGCCTGATCGGAATGCACGCGGCGGAAAACCTGGCCAAGGGCGGCGCGCAGGTCACGGTGGTCGAGCTGCAGCCGCACGTCCTGTCCGGGTATTTCGACGCCGATGCCTCCGGCATTATCGAGAATGTCTTCACTGCAAGGGGCGTACGCCTTCTGACCGACACCCGGGTCGCCGGCCTTGCGGCGCGGGGTGACGGCTGCCGCGCGACGCTGCGCGACGGCACGGAACTCGACGCGGACCTGCTGCTGGTGGCCACCGGTGTTGCGCCGGTGACCGGGTTTCTGGACGGAAGCGGCATCGAGACTGACCGCGGCGTGCTGGTCGATGACTGGATGCGCACCAATGCGGGGAATGTGTGGGCGGCAGGGGACGTCGCGCAGGCACGGAGCTTTTTCGAAGAAGGCAAGATCATCAACGGCATCCTGCCCGATGCCGTGGGGCAGGGCCGCATCGCCGGCATGGCG
>Ga0315281_10015427_pt1 | contig 10249 bp, 17 predicted proteins | sample YL17G07_0_MG_FD_204540 | JGI IMG/M metagenome (GOLD analysis project Ga0315281, IMG submission 204540) | Sediment microbial communities from Yellowstone Lake, YNP, Wyoming, USA - YL17G07_0 | ecosystem: Environmental > Aquatic > Freshwater > Lake > Sediment | place: USA: Wyoming | collected...
GTGTGCATCAAGTGAGATCTTTCAACGAGTAACGCATAGCTCCTCGTTCTCTTGTGTGTTCGAGCATTCCTCGTCTCACCATTAGATCTAAGACTCGTGTGGCACAGACTCGAGATAGGTGAGCTTCCAAGACGATCTCCGTCCTACATTTTGGTTTGCCATCCTTCAAGGCTTCTTGTACGCGGTTGATGTTGTGTTCGTCACCGTTCTTCCAAGCTACTTTGTTCGAGATTTTGTCGTTGTTGGGAGTGATTGCAGCCCACATTGTGTCTTGGCCTCGTCCCATTTGGAGGATGCATCCTCCGATGTTCATGTAGGGACGGTAGGGGTCGAAATTGCTAGGTGTCGTTGGATTAAGATTGCCCATTTTCGGGCCTCCAAGTATCAAGGATCAGTACGAGGAAACAGAGAGGGATGAATGCGAGGATTGCGGTTTCGATCAGGTAGTCGAGGAAAGTCCACATGTTCTTGTCATATCCCCTTATATATTGCGAAGGCGATTCATCATGACTTGTATCGCCTTTGGCTTTAGAACCCCCGAAACCAGTTGCAAAGTGCGGATGCGTCCTAGCACCAGCTTTCTGGTGTGGATACTGCAATAATTGCATTCAACACTGCGATTGCCCTCCAGAACAAAAGAACTCAGATACGAGACCATTAAGATCATCTTCCTAAGATACCAAGATCTCCTTTGGTGCGGGAGGCTTCATCCCGTTCGTGAATAATCCCGCTTGCAATTCAGCATCAGGTATTCGTTCAAGAATCTCACCATCGGTGATTCCTCCACAACGACCACAAAAACAGCGTTCACCTTCACCAACTCTTGGCACAGGAGGCATCGCTTGTCGCGTGTTCACCATACCACACTCACAACGGATGGTCAATTTTACTGCGGGCATGTGATTCAAAACATCTCCTAGTTTTCTTGTTTCTGAAGGAGGAAAGCTCGCGCTTCCTCAATATGGTGGGTACGCTTGAGGACCTGTGCTTGACTCATATTGATTCGTGTAGGACAAAATCGACAACCGTGGTGCTTCTCTTCTGCCTTTGCAATTTGCCAGTTATGGCACTTTGGGCAACCAATGACAATGTAGGTTTTTTCTGAAGCTCGGAAGGATTGGATTAACTGGAGACTGAGGTCCATTCGCAAGCGCACCCACAGCCAAGTATTGCTCAGACGATATAAGCCTTCGGTGTCATCTCGATTCAACCAAGTCCTTTGGGAAAGTTTCAAATACTGTGATTGAAGGAACACTTGTTCACGACTGCGGAGACGCATGTGATCTGCGGACTTGATTCAAGATTTGCAATCACGGTGTTCTCCGCAGCCATATCCATTTTCGACTTAATGCTTAAATTCGATGCTACTGTGCTGCCCATCTTGCACATCTATAGATGGATGGGTGCGCATCAATGAATGGACAGCAAAAGAATGACCTTGCAGTAGGCATAGCCCTATTCGTCACGGGCACTATCATCGGAGTTCTTGCTTCGAACAAGAAGGCTCGTGATCAAGTGCTTGATGTAGTTAACGAGGGTTATGTTGCTATCAAAGGCCTCTCGAAACCTAAGAAATAGAGCACACCCAAAACTGGTGTGCTCACCCTCCTTTCTTTTTCCTAACTCGAAGATGTCACTCTCCGATGGAATTTCCGTCTAACGTGGCTTAAGAAGCCACTGTCTCTCTGTTTCTGAGCTTGATCTGCGTTCGCTTGGAGGCTTCGAGCAACCGCTTGTAATTGACCGATCAGTTTCATGTGCTCTTCCATTCCTTTCGCAAAGATTTCCATAGCTTTCACATTCTTCTCGGTTAGTTTTTCCATCTCTTTGACACGCCCTGGCATCTTCAAGTAGGCTACGGCACTCTCGGTCGTGAAGAACTCAGCCTCAGGAGGCCCCTCACTCTGATCAATCGTGCCTTCCTCAGTCTTGACATTAGCTCCGCCTGTAAGGTCCATCCAATACCTTGCATATGGGTCACGTTCGTAGGCAAATTCAGGCCTCTGAATCTTACGATACTTACCCAAGGCTAGGTCGTAACGCTTCGAAATCTCCTGAGCAACACGATCCAACTTCACAGCAGCTAACATCATCGCATCACCCACGCTAGCCTCATAGGTAGCTGGAGCCCAAACCTTCAACTGCTCACTAGAACCAACATGCCACCTAGAAACCGAAAACTCCTCACCATCATACTCGAACTTACCATGAACCTCCACAACATCCCCACGCAACTTACTACCCCTCTCCAGAGGCAAAAACGCCTCAATTCTTCCCTTATTCCCTAAGATCGGATACATAAAACACAAATGATGAAAACGAGGCAAAACACCCCGAACAGAAGCCGCAACGAGCCCTTCGATTGCCACTTTACCTAGAGGCAGAAGTTCGTATATCGCTATGTTACTTCGTATTTTACGATGTATGTACCCCTTCTTCTCGAGCTGTCGGATGTAGTAGTTGACTAGTTGTTTGGACTTGTTGAGGTCAGTTGCAATGCTCTTCGGATGCTGTCCTTGATCGATCTTCTGAAGAAGCAGCCCTAGGGTAAAGGCTTGACTTTGTATTCTTTTACTGGGGCCTTTACTCGTCAAGAATGAGCACCTTAGGAACCTTTATGAGTCAAACTCTAGCACCTATTCACAGGCGATGAGGAGACTAGGCAAGCGCACCCCTGTCATTCTCCAAGCCTTCCCACTCTTTTTGGGTCATTGGCTAATAAGAGAGTATGGCGGCTGTCGATAGGTTGTCGGATAGGCGAGTATTTGCGAAGATCCCAGCCACCTAGCTGCCCCTGCTTAAAGGTCTCGTACCGTAACCTTCAAGTTTAGACTTTAACGAGTTTCCAGCCCATTCCGAAGGGACGTTTCTCGAACTCGTAGACTTTTTGGCAATCTTCACAGATCAATGTCTTCTTGCCTCTGTGTTCATCTAGGGTTTTTAGACGAAGTTTACCGTTGTCTTCTACACAACGCATGGCCAAATCACCTCTTTCTTAGCATTCCATGTTTGCCGCTACTGCATCTAGCATCGCAAATACAACTGCCTCTCGAGTCATCGGGGGAGTTGGCCCACTTGTTCCAAAATGGCTTGCCACGACATGTAGAACCTCTAGTGGAAATCCTTGTGCGTAGAGTTCACATACCCCTAGGAAACTGTGATCCAAAAGTGAAACCAACTCGTCGTAGATGTGGGCGATATCATGTACAAGCGCACTTGCCAACAACACATCCTGTTTGAGGCTTGGTTCTTTCTTGCAAGCCCACAATAGCAACTCACATACGTTTACGACATGGGCCACAAGACCACGACTCACAACCTTCGAGCCAGCGTAGAACTTGCTCTTATGCTCACTCACTGGGTTAGGCGTTTTGCTTACCAAGTCTGGTCGTGACAACTTCTGGCTATTCGTCACGTACAGAGCAACCTTTTGTCGCAAACTTGTGTCTGATATCGCACTTAGGTAGGGCATCCACTCTTGGGGGAATGACTGTGGCATCATACATGCAACCCCAACTGGAAATGACAGTAGCTTCGTGTACCTGAGATAACCTCTTCAAGTGGCCATATGTCCTCTTCATAGCCATTCGCTCTGCACATTTGTTCAGCAAAGATCGATGCGGATTGTTCTCTTTCTAGCACTATTGTTGGCGGTACTGGGATGCGGGGCATATTTGGCATGAGCTTCCCAAATGCGGCAATGTGAATGTCAAATGCCCCACAACTATGCAATGTTTTTGGCAGTGTCATCGTCCAAGGTGCCTTCCTATCAGACCTAGAGAACTGCCTTAGAGTGAATGGCAGATTCCGTGATCTGTTGAACAACACCATATCGACATCGCTAGGTCGAGGTTTCCCCCTTGCCACGCTACCGACCACGTAAGCACCCGTGATTTCTCCCCTCAAGTACATCCAGAGAGCAAAGCGTCGGGCAGTCTCAAGTGGATCGTAGCATCGCCGATGATAGTCACGCACATGCCCCAATTCATGCCAGACAACCCAAGCATTCACCCCTTTGTCTTCTTTCAGATTAACCATTGCAACTCGATTATCGCAGAATGGCACTAACGGTCTGAATACTGTGTATGCATCGCAATGACTTAATTTTGGGTGAAAATCTCTGACCATTTGAACCTTGATTTCATCAATTTCTACTGGAGGGGCACTTGGCGTGGGGTCTAATCCGAGATCCACAAGCTCTTCAATCAGTTGATCTTCGGGGTTCATTAGTTATTGGCACCGAAAACGACGATCTGGCATTGTAAATTGATTGCGTACCTGAGCAGGGTATCGTCTCATGAACATTGGCTGACCAAACGCCCCGTTGGGCCATCCTATGGGGCTACGTCTTGAATCCACACTATTCCATGCGTAGCTCTCATCGGTCTGCAATGGATGCAAAATCGTCACTTTTGGCTTACATCTTCTATCAGTAGCAAATGCCTCTTGTTCATTGGAACCAGTCGTACCACCAAACGGTATCGGCGAACTCATGAACGGGGATTGCCATGTTTGCGGAGGCATTTGTGGGGGAATGAATTGTGGGTACACTGACCTTTGTGGCTGTGGAGTTGTCCTTTGCAGAATTCTCACTTTCGGTTTTGGCTTCTGGATTCGTCTTCTGATTGACCCGTACATCTCTGATAACCGAGATGTGATTCTGCCATTTTGTGGTGATTGTTCTGGTACTCTTGTCAGATGACTAGACGGAGGCCTCAGCCCGTACCTTTCTACTGGAGCCAGCGTCAATGGTGGAAATCGTTCGGTGGCGATTCGTTCTCCGCATTGCGAACAGAAATACGCGGCTAAGTCGTGCAGGTTATGACCATTCGGGCATTGTGTCATTAGCCTGAATTTCAATCCGCAATGGTCACAGAATGTCGTACCCTCTGCGTTAGATAGCACAGTGCCGCATCCTGCGCATTTGTACAGAGCAGGTCTCAGTAGGGTTGGTCGGGCAACCTCATGTTTCTGAATCGCCGCGCCACATTGATCGCAATACGAAACATCCTCTACATCGCTCCCACATTTCGTGCATACTGTCATACAGTGTATTGCCCCTTGGTGTCCTCTGGTAGAGCAAAGATTTTGTGACCTGTAATTAGACGTTCCAAGCTGGCGTTCAACTCGGCAGGTGATGTACGCAAATCAGATGCCGCTTGGCTACGTGATAATACTCCGTCATTAGCAGATAGATAGTTGAACAAGTTCTTGTCTAGAGCCTCTTTCGGCGTTAATCCGCAACTAGGGCATCTTTCTTGAGCCTGGATGACTCCACCGCATGATCTGCATCGATTACCCCAGTTCGGCTGTATCTTCTTAACAGGTACAGTTCGCATGAGACCAACTCTCAAGAACTTGATCTTCGGAAACCAACCTCTTGCTGCAAAACCGATCAGCAGAGTCATGACTAGGACAAGTACGATTGTCGCAATGACATACAAGCCGAATACGAAATCAAGCGTCATTTTCCCATCTCCGATTTCGCTTCAATTCTGGGAAATAGCAATGGTATTCGTGTTTATTCCAAGCCATCACGGAACCAAAGGCGGTTAACCAAGCTCCACAGAGAAGCACAATGTCTACCCATGAGATGGTTATCAAATCGTACACGACGAGGTATTTATGAGCGCAAAGCGGCTTTAAGCATTAGCTTTCTAGCTCATCTGACTGGATACTTGATTTGGAAACATTACTAACGCTGGTTCTGTCAACCCATCGGCTCATGAGCTTCGACATGGGCTAACTCGTCTCCATCGACTGGGGGATTACCTGCTGGTGTACGGGTTCCGTCACCATCGCTTCAACTGGAGACGCGACTGGGCTGAACCTCAGCCCTCTCGCTAGGATGTTTCTAGCAGCGTTCATATCACGATCTATCGTGTACCCGCAGCTGGGGCATTGTAGCATTCGGTTCTCTTCGGGTATTCGCGTCATGCGCGACCCACATTTCGAACACTTGCTACTTGTCCCACCTGGCGGTAGATAGTTGACTGGTATGCCTTCCCAACGAGCCTTGTAATCTATTTGCCGTTGCAATTCTGCGAACGACCATGAGTTCATTGTAGCTCGATACTTCTTGCCCTGCCCGTTTCCCTTACGATAGAGTCTACGGATATTCTTGAGGTTCTCCATCACTATTCCATGCTGGTTTCGCTTTGCTTGTTCAACAATCAGTTTCGAGGCGTGATGAAGAATCTGTTGCACCTTGTTTTTTTGAATTCGGCCATACTTGCCGTAGACTTGCCTCCGAAGGCGTACATCGTTGCGCGTCATATATCGCTTCGTTTCTCTGCATTGAGCCTTGATTCTTGTTGCTTCTGACAAATCTAGTTGCTTAATACGCCCGTTTGAATCCGCGATAGTTACGTTGTTGAGGTTGCGGTCTATACCGATTAGTCCGTGCGGTTCGATCTCAGCAGTCTCTTTCGAGAAGCTGATGCTTAAGGTGCGAGCCGTCAGCGTGACCGACCGCACATTGAACCCAGCTAGAACCGCCAACGTATGCGAAGTCAGCGCAATTTGAATCTGTTCATGGACGTGGAACGGTAGCAGCAGATTATGGCCGCGAATCTTGAATCCGTAGGATAGGGTCAAGCGTTCTCGACGGCAATAAGGAATCTTAGTATGTGGATTCTTCCGTTTGGTCTTGCGGTACTGTCGAAGTATACCTGCCGCCACACTACTGGCGCACGGCTTGTAGTAGCTCATAATACGATAGGAAGAGAGATGTTCGTACGTTTTCGATGAAAGCGCCTTCATGCTGGTTACATTCGTCTCAAGGCCTATGCGAATACACTCATTCAACATCATTCGAAATGACTCAAGAACAGAAAGCACTTCTCGTGTTGGTGAGTAATTCTGTTTGACTGCTTTTATGACGGCTCGCATAGGCAATCACTAGTTCTTTCTCAGTTATTAAACCTTAGCTCAGCGCTCGTCATAGAATGCCTTCAAAGTACCCCTCTCGGTAGGCCCAAGTCAGAAGTACTACAACCGCAACAACGCCTATGATCGGCAATAGGTATGGAAGCACCCAATTCATGGTTTGTGTAGTCAGCCCCTGCTCGTAGACTACGGTCAACATAAGCTGTTTGTCCAGCGAAATCGTTAAGCGTGGATTTGTGTAGTTCTGGGTGCCTGTTTTCCACATTTTGAAGTTGTAGCCTTGATATTCGCTTGGAACCTCAAGCGTGTAGCTACCCTCCGCTAGAATGAAAGTTGTATTGCCCTGAGAGCGTTGGACTCCGTTTACCCATATTGGTACGCTCAAATTAGGCATCTCGATGGTTACGGCATAAGTTTTGAGGGCCTTAACTTGGAAGTATGCTGTGACGGTGCTATTACTTGAGGTTGCTTGAACTGTGTAGGTTCCTAGGGCAGAGGTCACATTCAGATGTAGACTTGCTTGAACTGTACCCGATGCTTCCGTAAGTGGGCGATCCTCACGAATTAGGTTGCCAGAGGGTTCAGTCCAGTCAATTATAACTAGCTGGTTCGCAAGGGCATTATTGAACTCATCCTGAACCAGAAGGCTAGCGTACACAGTTTCGAGTGGAGCATAGTTCACCTTGTCAAGCGTGATGCTAACACGAGATGCAGCACAGAATCCACTTCCAAGAGAAGAAAAGATCAACAGCACAGGTATCAAGAATGCTAGAGCTTTACGCATGAGTACTTGTTAGAGGGAGTGGGCTTTAAGCGTCGTTGATTTATACATCGAAGAGAATGCTTTGAACCCTCTCAGCACCTACTAACAAGATAGCCCCTACAAAGAGGGATATCGAGAAACCCACATAGGTTGCGAAAGCGGCAAAATCGGTGAAGGCATTGATGCCTAGTCTCTGTAATACGGAGCCGAATGCGAGATCCTCTGCTAAGTAGCTGGGATTCTGATGCGTCAGATCTTGCCCTATCAAGTATGACCCTGGACCGACTGCGAATGGGCCGAAGAACATGTTGTCGAGCGCAGTGTAGGCTAGACCTGCGGCAATCCATAGTGTGAATATTCGTGTGGCCTTTACAGTGTGACCTTTGATTAGAAACGGAATCATTGCAACAAATCCGCTTCCTAGCCATGTAGCCAAGAAGACGATTAACCACAGCGAATCCGCGTATATGCTAGGGATGATGATGGTTATGAATTGTCCTCCGTAGAGTCCGAACAGGAGACCCCACACCATGGACACGGCTAGGCTGACTACGTTTTGGATCTCCCAGCCCTCACGCCATAGCCAGAATCCCATCACTGCCAATAGTGGGATTGTGACGAGCAAGTAGTTCACGGTGTTTCCTCCTGCAATTTGAACCTAGATGGGTAGCACACGTACGATTCTCTCGGCTATGACTGCGGCGAATGGGTAGATGATTATGCCTAGCACAACGACGGGTAGCAAGAGATAGTTTAGAAACATCATTGCTGCAAAGAATGCTCCGCATAGGACTGCCATTAAGATCACATTCAAGGCACGTTTCTGGTCCGCAATGTCTAGGAGAAACATGACGATTGCAACGCCTCCTAATGTTGCTAGGAAATAGATGTCTGTGAGTAATACCGTGGTGACGAACTCTACGAGTGCCATGATTCCGAAAATGATCCATGCAAAGCCGAAAGTCAATCCCGCCCACACCACTGATTGCACCGTAGTGGATGTTTCAGACGACATATTTCAATCACCTCCCTAATTTCTCCTTCTCCGAACGAGTATTACTACAGCAAGAACCGCTACCGCCATAGCCCCCAATGCGCCGACATAGGTCATGCCCTCAAGGGGATGCTCAACTATGAAATGGATAGTCTCATCAATCTTTGTCAATACCAAGTACGCTAGAGCCACGATGATTGCGATAACCACTGCCAGTATGATGAGTGCTTGAACGATTTGCTGATTCTGAGGTGTCTGATAGTGAACCGTGACTCGCACATCATAGTCGCACCATGCGGATAATGGACATGATTGGTTCTCGACTTGAGCATGAACATAAAGGGGAGTTCTGCTCTGGTCTTGCAGTTCTTTCACTGTTTCACTCATAGCGCGATTCATTAGGTCTTGTATCGCCCACGACCAACTTGACGCATGAAAGAGAATGACTGCCCCGTACTTCTCTCCTGCTTGCTCCACAGTCTGTTGGTCTACTTGTTCCGATGGCAGGTCGACGGGGGTTCCCCATGTTGCTTGAATGGTTTCTGCTACAGCGAGCTTTGTTCCATTGGCACCTAGCACAAGAATTAGAATTATCATTGTGGAGAAGAGAGTTAACGACTTTGGTTTCATGGTTCTCTTACCTATTTGGGGCCTTTACTCTATAAGAAACCTTCTCTCATATGACATGCATCATAATTAGGCCTTGGAAAAAGACATTGTTCGCCGAATGGGCTAGGACTGGAACCAACCAAGATCCTCCTTTCTGGGCACCGAACAGTAGCCAGATTCCATCGAAGAATACTGGAAAGCAGTAGTACCAGACATTTTGACCAGCAAAAACATGAGCAATCGCCCAACAGAGAACGATTATCCACGCGAGAGGCTGAAAGACCATTCCCTCAGGTAGATTGATCCCGAAGATCTCGTCTATTGGTTGGAAAACATTGAAGAGCCCCATTCCGATTCCTTTCAGGATTTCTTCTCCCATAGCGACGAAGTATAGGGTGCTGAAGAGACCGCTGAATCCTAGACCTAGGGTTCCAATGAAAGCGAGTTCAAGATAGTTCGGTAGAATCGAGAGTTGATCCGCATGAACTAGACCAACGGTCACCGTCACAATATTCGATACGAAGGCGATGCCCAGCAGTCCAATGAAACACAGACCAGACCACAGGAGGATCTTTCTTGCTCCGATGTCTTCCTTACGGTCGGCCATGATGAAGAATATGATTCCAGCTAGAACCATTGGTTGAAAGAACATCAAGTTGTCTCTTAGGGCAGTATTCTGGCTTACCGAGAGCAAGATGAATGCGTCGGCAAATATAGATAGAAGAACAAACACGCCGAATAGGAGGCTGTCGAAGAGTTCGTCGTATTCTTCGATTCCTGTGAACTCGAAGCGCCCCATTGCTGGAGTCCATCCTACCAATTACTGCGTACGGCATAGTACATAACGGTTTGGATGAGAAAGAAAGAGGGGGGTGACCGTCTTACGAGCAGACGGTCGATTTAGGTCCAGTTGTCGATGACTACGTCGTCGTTATACGCTGTGATTGTTCCACCGTTGCTGGTGGAGCCGACGACATCCCAGTATAGGAAGACAT